>Ga0193753_10001978_pt1 | contig 16819 bp, 9 predicted proteins | sample H1c2metaG_FD_144925 | JGI IMG/M metagenome (GOLD analysis project Ga0193753, IMG submission 144925) | Soil microbial communities from a riparian zone of the East river system, Colorado, United States - H1c2 | ecosystem: Environmental > Terrestrial > Soil > Riparian zone | place: USA: East River... | reverse complement strand
GTCTTCGGACGCGACGGCGATGTGGCAGGACTGGCCGATGTCGTGGGCCAGCTTTCGCATGATGGGCAGCGCGGTCTCCACGAGAGAACGCACCGGTGCCTGCGCCATGGCGAGTGCGAACAGCTTGTTCGTGAGGACATAACCCGAGCCGTTTTCGGCCGTGGTGATGAAGCCTTTGAATTCGAGGACCTGGAGCATCCGGAACAGCTCGCCGGATGAACGGCCGAGGCGCTGGGAGATCGCCGACAGGTTCAAAGGGGATTTCTCGGCGGCCAGCAATTCGATGACATCGAGGCCCTTTTCCAGGGCGGGGGCGCGGTAGCGCGTTGTCTTGGAGGGATTTTCCGCTGCGCTGCTGCGCGGTGCCCCGATTTTCGTAGCCATGGTTTCCGTTGTTCTTTTAATGGGCGGCGGGGGATTCTGCACGGAACCCGGTGGCGCGTTAAGCGCTTCGCTCGACACCCCCTCGCTTAAAAAAACTTGATGTCGGGTTTTCATTAGAGCATTGTACTTTCATTCGAGAAAAGAAACGCCGGGGGGACAGGTCGACTGAACCCCCTGCGTCCAATATTTGGAGAGGGGTCAACCAGTGAACTTGAAATCGAAGCGTTTCGAAAAGCCCATCTGCGCCTCGGCGCTCGCACTTTCGTCACTTGCAATTGCATTGCCGGCAGCCGCACAGCAGGCCGAACAACCTGCCAGCGAGATCTCGGAAATCGTGGTCACTGGCATTCGCGCCAGTCTCCAGTCCGCACAGGAGATCAAGCAGAAGTCCGACCAGATCGTCGACTCGATCACCGCGACCGACATCGGCGCGCTCCCGGATCGCAGCGTCTCCGAGGCGCTGCAACGCATCCCGGGCGTCACGCTTCAGAGAACCAATGAAAACCGCGATCCGGCGCGCCTCGCTTCCGAAGGTGGCGGCGTATTCATCCGCGGCCTCTCGTGGGTGCGAAGCGAAACCAATGGCCGCGACATCTTTTCGGCCAACAGTGGCCGCAATCTGTCCTTCGAGGACGTGTCGGCCGACTTGCTGGCCGGCGTCGACGTTTACAAGAACCCGTCCGCCGAGCTCATCGAAGGCGGCATCGGCGGCATCGTCAACTTGCGCACGCGCCTGCCGTTCGACAGCGACAAGCAGCAGTTCGCCGTGTCGGCGGACTACAACTACGCGGACCTCAAGGAAGAAGGCTTCGTCTCCGGCAACGCGCTGTACAGCAATCGCTGGGAAACGGGTGCGGGTGAATTCGGCGCACTGTTCTCATTCAGCTACGGCAACATCGGCAATCGCACCGACAGCGTCCAGGCGGGCCGGTTCGAGCCGCGCGACCGCGACGACGATAGCGATGGCACGGCCGATCGCACGGTCTACATCCCGAACTCGTTCGGCTGGCGGCGCATCGACTGGGAGCAGAAGCGCACGTCGGCTGCCGTCGCGTTCCAGTATGCGCCCAGCGAAACGGTCACGATGAGCTTGCAGGCCTTGTACGCCAAGGCCGACCCGAAGGACATCGAACACGCATTGGGCGATGTCGAAGGCAACTACAACGCCAACAGCTCCACGTACACGTTCGATGACGATGGTGTCGTCCAGGGCGGCACGCTCGAGAACGCGAAGCTGACGGCCGACACGCGCTATGGCGAATCGAACAAGGAAACGTCCGACTACTCGTTCAACATCAGGTACGAGCCGAACGAGACCTGGGCGTTCAGCTTCGACGTACAGCGCGTGCTCTCGCACGCCGACGTGGTCAGCTTGACGGCCTTCACGCAGCTCAGCACTTGCGCCAATCCCGCCACCGCGTGTTCGCTCGATTTCGATCTTGCCGGAAGCACTCCGGGTCTCGCTTTCCACCAGACTCCGAACGGTGCCGCGGATCCGGCGCTGTACTGGTGGGCTGCCGCGATGGACCACATCGAAGACAACGACGCGGACTCGACCGCCGTCCGTGCCGATGCGGAAATGATGTTCGATGACGACAGCATCATGAAGTCGTTCCGCTTCGGCGTCCGTTCCACGGACAAGGGCGCGCTCACGCGCCAGTCCGGCTGGAACTGGGGTCTGCTCAGCAACCAGTTCTGGAACCCCGGCGATCGCCCGACTATCTACCTCGACAATCCGGCCGGCGGTCTGGACACCCAGACAGCGCTGTTCAACTACGACAATTTCTTCCGCGGCAGCGTCGGCGTGCCAACGGGTGGCTGGTTCCCGGCCGATGCGCTGGTCAGCAATGGCACGCAGGCGGCCAATGACTACCTGAGCCACGCGCAAAGCGGTGGCTGGGGCTGGGCGCCGCTCAGCACCGACTACAGCCTCGCGAACCCGGGCGGTGACAATCCGAACGCCGGCATCAACGACCAGACCGAGGAGACCAGGGCCGCTTACGTCATGCTGCGTTTCGGCAGCAAAGAAACCGGCAAGGGCGCGTGGGATGCCAACGTTGGCGTTCGAATGGTCAAGACCGAGGAAGGGGCCATTGGCCTGCTGCGCATCAACGCGCCGCAGAACACCATGGCGCCGGCGGACTGCATCGCGGCCCATGGCGCCACGGCCTGCCAGCCGCTCATCAATGCGGTGACGTTTGCGGCTGGTGGAAATCAGCCAGGCTTCCAGCAGGCGCACGAATACACCAACGTACTGCCGAGCATCAACGTGCGCTGGTTCCTGCGCGACGACCTGCAGCTGCGCCTGGCGGCCGCGCAGGCCATGGTGCGTCCAACGTTCAGCCAGATGATGCCGTACACCTCGTTGAGCTACACGTTCGAGGCCGACGGTTTCACGCCGGACGACGTGAGCCCGGTGACCGGCTCCGGCGGCAACCCGCTGCTCGAGCCCACGACCTCGAACCAGTTCGATGCCAGCCTCGAGTGGTACTTCGCGCCCTCGGGTAGTTTGACGTTCGCGGGGTTCTTCAAGGACATCAAGGACTACATCTTCCTCGGCGAGGGCAGCGAGAGCTACACGTCGAACGGAGTCACGCAGACCTTCGAAGTCACGCGCAACATGAACGGCTCGAAGGGCAAGATCAAAGGCTTCGAAATCGGCTACCAGCAGTTCTACGACATGCTGCCGGGCTGGCTCTCGGGCTTCGGTCTGCAGGCCAACTACACGTACGTGGATTCGAACGGTGGCAAGAACACGGCCATCAACATTCTCGAGCCCGCCCAGGTCGCGGGCGCCGAGGATCAGACGCTGCCGCTGGAAGGCCTCTCGCCTAACAGTTACAACCTCGCCGCCATGTACGAGAAGTACGGCGTCTCGGCGCGGCTCGCCTACAACTGGCGCGAACGCTTCCTGCTCACGACGTCGGCCGCCAACATTCAGCGGCCCGTCTGGTCGGAAGACTACGGCCAGCTCGACGGCTCGGTGTTCTATTCGATCACCGACAACGTCAAGGTTGGATTGCAGGGCACGAACCTGTTGAACAGCCGCACGTATCTCGACGTCGGCGGTGCGACGCTTGCGCCTAGGTACAGCTGGACGGACACGGACCGGCGCATCGCGCTGGCCGTGCGCGCCAGCTTCTAGGGCATGCCGGAAGGCGAGGTCTGTCGGCGCCCCCACGACGGTGGACCTCGCTTTCCGGTAATTTCGGACAATGAATCGGGAGCGCCTGCGGCGCATATTGATCGTGGGTGGCGGAACGGCGGGCTGGATGGCCGCCGCCGTGCTGGCGCGTTTCATTCCGCGCGGCACGATCGAGATCGAACTGGTCGAATCCGAGGAAATCGGCACCGTCGGTGTCGGCGAAGCCACGGTGCCGGCTATCCAGGCGTTCAACGCACTGTTGGGTTTTGATGAGCGCGATTTCCTGCGTCGCACGCAGGGCACGTTCAAGCTGGGCATCGAGTTCCGGGACTGGTCGCGCGTCGGCAATCGCCATTTCCATGGTTTCGGCGACTACGGCGACCTCATCGAAGGTATCTCGCCGCATCACCACTGGCTCAAGTTGCGTGCGCTCGGCGAGCCGACGCCGCTGGCGGACTATTCGTTCCCCGCAGTCGCCGCACGCGCGCTCAAGTTCGCCAGGCCCGCGGCCTCCGACGCGCCGGCACTTCCTTTCAAGTACGCCTATCACTTCGATGCGGCGCTCTACGCGCGCTACCTGAAGGAATACGCCATCGCCCACGGTGTGCGGCATCGCGAAGGGCGGGTGGCGGGGACTGACCTGCGCAGCACCGATGGCTTCATCGATGCGGTGCGCATGGCTGACGGTGAACGCGTGGCGGCGGACTTCTTCATCGATGCCTCCGGCTTTCGCGGCCTCCTCATCGAGGAGGCGCTGCACGCGGGTTACGTCGACTGGACGCACTGGCTGCCCTGTGACCGGGCCGTGGCCGTGCCGTGCGAGAAGTCTGGCGCCTTCACGCCGTTCACGATGTCCACGGCGCGCGCGGCGGGCTGGCAGTGGCGGATTCCGCTGCAGCATCGCACCGGCAACGGCTATGTCTACAGCAGTCGTTACTGCGACGACGACCAGGCGCGCTCGACGCTGCTCGGCAATCTCGATGGCGCGCCGCTCGCCGAACCGCGGATCCTGAAATTCACCACGGGTCATCGACGAAAATTCTGGGACCGGAATTGCCTGGCGGTCGGCCTTTCGGCGGGCTTCCTGGAGCCGCTCGAGTCGACCAGCATCCTGTTGATCCAGACCGCCATCGCGCGGCTCATCGAATTTTTCCCGGATCGCGGCTTCGATTCGCGCATGGTCGACGAATTCAATCGGTTGACCTTCAGCGAATACGAACGCGTGCGCGACTTCCTGATCCTGCATTACTGCGCCACTGACCGCGACGATTCCGAGCTGTGGCGCTATTGTCGCGCGATGCCGGTGCCGGACTCGCTACAGCGCAAGATCGATGTGTTTCGCAGCTGCGGCCGCGTTGCGCTTCAAAGCGAAGAATCGTTCTTCGAGCCGAGCTGGGTGGCCATCTTCCTGGGGCAGCACGTGTACCCGGAACGCTACGATCCCATCATCGACCGCATCGAGACAGAGAAGCTGCGACGCGGGATGCAGCAGCGCCGCGAAGCCATTGCGCGCACGGTGTCGGCCATGCCGTCGCACGAGGAGTTCGTCGCGCGATACTGCGGAGTGCCGGCGTGACCGACGCGCGAGTGCGCAGCATCGTGATCGTCGGCGGCGGCACCGCCGGCTGGATGGTGGCGGCCGTGCTGGCGCGTGTGCTGCGCGCTGGGCAGACCGCCATTCACCTCATCGAATCGGCGGACATCGGTACCGTGGGTGTGGGCGAAGCATCCATTCCGCCGCTTCGCGCGTTCAACCAGTTGCTGGGTCTCGACGAGAACGAGTTCATGCGCGCCACCCAGGCGACGTTCAAGCTTGGCATCGAGTTCGAAAACTGGACGCGACTCGATCACCGCTACTTCCATCCTTTCGGTTCTTATGGCGCGAAGCTCGAAGCGTCATCGTTTCATCAATACTGGCTGCGCCTGCGTGCGCAGGGCGATCAGACGCCGCTGTCGGACTATTCGCTGCCGACCCTGGCCGCGCTGGCCGGGCGATTCACGCGGCCGGTGCTCGATGCGCGGTCGGCGCTATCCACTTTTTCTTACGCATTCCACTTCGACGCCATTCTCTATGCCGCCTACCTGCGCAAGTTCGCGGAGAAGCTCGGCGTAAGGCGATATGAGCGTCGTGTCGTCGACGTGGAACTGCGTGGCACGGACGGGTTCATCACCGCGGTCAAGACCGACGCAGGCGAGCGAATCGAAGGCGACCTGTTCATCGACTGCTCGGGCTTTCGCGGCCTGCTCATCGAGGACGCGCTGCACACCGGCTATGAATCATGGACGCGCTGGCTGCCTTGCGATCGCGCCATCGCCATGCCCTGCGCCAACGTGGGCGCGCTCCTGCCGTATACGCGCTCGACCGCGCTCGCCGCCGGTTGGCGCTGGCGGATTCCGCTGCAGAGTCGCATGGGCAACGGCTACGTCTTCTGCAGCGAGCACCTGGGCGACGATGAGGCCACGCAGGTCCTGCGTAGCAGCCTCGAAGGCGAAGCGCTGGGCGAACCTCGCGTGCTGCGGTTCGTCACCGGGCATCGCAAACAATTCTGGAATCGCAATTGCATCGCGATGGGCCTTGCTTCCGGTTTCATGGAGCCGCTCGAGTCCACGAGCATCCATCTCATCCAGTCCGCCACCGCCAAGCTGGTGCAACTGTTCCCGGACCGTAATTGCGATGCGCTGCTCGCGGCCGAGTACAACCGGCAGACGCAGCAGGAGCTCGAGCGCATCCGCGATTTCCTGATCCTTCACTACAAAGCTACCGAGCGCGACGATTCACCGTTCTGGCGCTACTGCCGGAACATGGATATTCCCGACTCGCTGCGTACGCGCATGGCCCATTTCCGCCAGGCGGGGCGCATCGTCTCCCCAGGGCAGGAGCTGTTCCAGGAAGCGAGCTGGCTTGCAGTCATGTACGGCCAGGGCATCGAGCCCGAGGATTTCGATCCCCTCACGGAAATGCTTGACCTGCAGACGACGCGGCGCCACCTGGCCGCGATGCGCAGGTCGATCGCCGACACCGTCGCCGGCATGCCGGCTCACGGCGAGTACATCGAACGGCAATGCAAGGCTGCTTTATGATCGCGCCGCCCTGAAAATCGAAAACCAGAAGAGACATACATGAAAACCTTGTCGAGACTATTGTGCGTCCTCGTGCTGGCAGGCTGCACGTCTGAGGCGCCGCAGGGCACGTTCACCCAGGGCGAAACAGGCGTGGTCGTAGCTCCCGCGGATTTCGCCAATCGCCGTGTGCGCCTGGAAGTCAGAACCGACCGCATCGTGCGCGTCACCTCGGTGACCGATGCGAATCTCGACCTGCCCAAGAGCCTCATGGTGGTCGACTCCACGCCTGCGCCGGTGGCATTCAAGGTGGAGAAGCGGGACGGCAAGGTCGTGCTCGAGACCTCGCAGATCGTCGCGCACGTGGTGCTCGCCAATGGCGCCGTGAGTTTCACCGATCTCGCCGGCAAACCGCTGCTGGCGGAAGAACCCTTCCGCAAGACGGACGCCGGAGTTTCCCAGCGCTTCAACGCGGGCACCGACGAAGCCTTGTATGGCGGCGGGCAGCATCAGAACGCGCAGATGAATCTGAACGGCGAAGACGTCGAGCTGGCCCAGCACAACATGGACATCGGCGTGCCATTCGTGGTGTCGACACGCAATTACGGCGTGCTCTGGGACAACAACGGCATCACGCGCATCGGCGATCCGAAGCCTTATGGCCTGGCGTCGCGCGACCTGAAGATCCGCGACGTCGCGGGCAAGGACGGTGGTTTCACGGCGCGCTATCTCATCGACGGGCAGGTGAAACTCGAGCGTGTCGAAAAAGACATCAACTACCAATACATCCGCGACCGCTCCAGCTGGCCCAAGGAGTTGCTCGTGGCCAAGGAGCCGCCCACCGGCTCGCCGCCCAACATCCTTCCCAATCAGACGGTGACCTGGGAAGGCACGCTGGAATCCGCGAAGGCCGGTAATCACAAGTTCCAGCTCTACGGCAGCAGCTATTTCAAGGTGTACGTCGACGGCAAACTGGTGCTCGATCGCTGGCGCCAGAACTGGGCCGCCTGGTATCACAACTTCGACGTGGTGATGTCCGCCGGAATCCCGCTGGCCATCAAGGTCGAGTGGATTCCGAACGACGGCTACCTGGCGCTGCTGCACAACGATCCGCTGCCGGATGCCGAGCGTCACTCGCTCACGTTCACCTCCGATGTCGGCAACGCCATCGACTACTACTTCGTCGCAGGCTCGAGCCAGGAGGAAGTGATCGGCGGGTATCGCGCGCTCACGGGCAAGGCCGTGATGCTGCCGCGCTGGGCGTACGGGTTCTGGCAGAGCCGCCAGCGCTACACGACGCAGAAAGAGTTGCTGGACGTGGTGGCCGAATACCGCAAGCGGAAGATCCCGCTCGACAACATCGTGATGGACTGGTTTTACTGGAAGGAAGACCAGTGGGGCTCGCACCAGTTCGACAAGACGCGCTTCCCCGACCCCAAGGCCATGCTCGAGAAGGTGCACGGCATGAACGCGCATTTCATGATTTCCGTGTGGCCGAAGTTCTATCCCGGCACCGACAACTACCGGGAGCTGGATGCCGCCGGATTCATGTATCACGGCAACATCGACGCGGGCGCGAAAGACTGGGTGGGTCCGGGATACACCTCCTCGTTCTACGATCCCTATTCGAAGCCCGCGCGCGACATCTATTGGAAGCAGCTCAACCAGAATCTGAACGTGCTGGGCGTGGACGCGTGGTGGATGGACGCCACCGAGCCTGACCTGCACTCGAATCTCGACATCGATTCCATCAAGGCACGCATCGGGCCCACGGCCATGGGGCCGGCCGAGAAATATTTCAACTCCTATCCACTCGTCCACACCGGTGGTGTGTACGAAGGCTCGCGGGAGGTCAGCCCGGACAAGCGCGTATTCATTCTCACGCGCTCCGGATTCGCCGGCCTCCAGCGTCATGCGGCCGCGGTGTGGAGTGGCGACATCGCCTCACGCTGGGACGACCTCTACAACCAGATTTCCGCGGGTGTGAGCGTCGGCTACTCGGGCCTGCCCAACTGGACGTTCGACATTGGCGGCTTCGCCAATGAAGGCCGCTACAGCACGGCCAAGCCCGAGGCGGCGGATCTCGAGGAATGGCGTGAGCTCAACCTGCGCTGGTTCCAGTTCGGCGCATTCGCGCCGCTGTTCCGTTCGCATGGCGAATTCCCTTTCCGCGAAATCTTCAACCTCGCGCCGCAGGGTTCGGAGGTGTTCAACAGCCTCGTGTGGCACGACAAGCTGCGTTACCGACTGCTGCCATATACCTACACGCTGGCGGCGGACACCTTCCACCGCGACGGCACCATCATGCGCGGTCTCGCCATGGACTTCGCCGCAGACGCTGCCGCACGCGACATACGCGACGAATTCCTGTTCGGCAAAGCCTTCCTGGTCGCCCCGGTGCACCAGCACAAGGCCCGCACGCGCCAGGTCTATCTACCGGCCGGCGCCGATTGGTATGACTTCCACACAGGGGAGAAGACCGCCGGCGGGCAGGGCGTGCAGGCAGCCGCGCCGCTGGCTCGCATGCCACTCTACGTGCGCGCCGGATCCATCGTTCCGGTCGGCCCGGACGTGCAGTTCGCGGCGGAGAAACTCGCCGCGCCCATCACGCTGTTCGTGTTCACCGGCGCCGACGGCAACTTCGACTACTACGAAGATGACGGCGTGAGCTACGGGTACGAGCGCGGTGAGTTCGCACGGATTCCGCTGCGCTATGACGCTGCCAAGGGCACGCTGACCATCGGTGCGCGATCCGGCAGCTATGCCGGCATGCCGGAGGAGCGCACGTTCAAGGTGCGCTGGATCAAGTCTGGCGGCAAGGCGCCGGCGGATCTCGACGCGGCCGCCGACGCCACCGTCGAGTACAAGGGCGCTGAGGTCACCCTCACCATGTGAGAAATGGGGACATTCTTCGTTTCCTAGCAAAAGGGGACGCGCCTGAAGATGGCACGTCCCCTTTTGCATGAAACGAGGAACGTCCCCATGGTAAAACCTTCGTCACGAGGGGTGTTCTCTACTAATAAGAAATGGAGTGCACCGTGGCGAAGGTTCCTGCAGGCGTCGGACCGCGTTTTCCGCAAGTCGTCGTGCTCGTGGGCGCGACGGGCGATCTCGCGCGCCGCAAGCTCATCCCGGGGCTCATGCACCTGGCGCGCGCCGGTTTCATCCCCGGCTGCCGCATCATCGGCGTATCGCTCGACGCATTCGACGCCGAGAGTTTCCGCAATTTCGCGCGCGAGTCGCTGAACGAATTCTCGGTGCGCAAAGTCTCCGACGACGACTGGAGCAGCTTCGCGCCCTCGCTCGACTACGTGTCGCTGGCCGCCGGCCCCGCTGCGCTCGCCGAGGCCGTCGCGCGCGCCGAAGCGTCCATCGGCGCGGAGAGCCGCCGGCTGCACTACCTGTCCGTTCCGCCCAACGCGGCGCTGTCCGCGGTGCGCATGCTGGGCGACGCGGGGCTGGTACAGAACTCGCGCATCATCATGGAGAAGCCTTTCGGCACCGACCTCGCAAGCGCCGTGCAGCTCAACGCCAAACTCCACGAGGTGTTTGCCGAAGAGCAGATTTTTCGCATCGACCATTTCCTCGGCAAGGAGCCCGCGCAGAATATTCTCGCGTTCCGTTTCGGCAACGGTCTGTTCGAGCCGATCTGGAATCGCAATTTCATCGACCACGTGCAGATCGACGTGCCGGAAACACTCGGGCTGGGCAAGCGCTCGGGGTTCTATGAATCCACCGGCGCGTATCGCGACATGGTGGTGACACACCTGTTCCAGATCCTGGGATTCATGGCGATGGAGCCGCCCACGCACCTGGCGCCCAAGCCCATCAGCGAAGAAAAGAACAAGGTGTTCCGCAGCATGCTGCCCATCCAGCCCGCCGACGTGGTGCGCGGGCAGTACATCGGCTATCGCGGCGAAGAGGGCGTGGCGCCGGAGTCCGACACGGAGACCTTCATCGCGCTGAAGTGCTCGATCGACAACTGGCGTTGGGCTGGCGTGCCGTTCTATCTACGCACCGGCAAGCGGCTGGCCGAGGGCCAGCGCATCATCTCCATCGCGTTTCGCGAGCCGCCCAAGAGCATGTTCCCCGAGGGTTCGGGGATAGGCGCGCACGGACCCGATCACCTGACGTTCGACCTCGCCGATGCCGCGAAGACCTCGCTCTCGTTCTACGGCAAGCGTCCGGGACCCGGCATGCGCCTTGACAAGCACAGCCTGCAGTTCGCGATGAACGATACGGGGCAGATCGGCGACGTTCTGGAAGCCTATGAAAGGCTGATCCTCGATGCGATGCGCGGCGATCACACGTTGTTCACCACCGCCGAAGGCATCGAGCGCCTGTGGGAGGTATCCGTGCCGCTGCTCGAATCGCCGCCGCCGGTGCGCACCTACTCGCAGGGGTCCTGGGGGCCGAATGCGATCCACCAGCTCGTCGCACCGCATGCCTGGCGCCTGCCGTTCGAGCGCACCTGGCGCGACCCTAACAAGACGGGAAGTTAGCGCGGCGGCGGTGTCCATGGCACCATTCGGCTTCTGAAATTCTTCGAACAACAACAATCCGCGCGGCGACGAACGGGTTTCTACATCGTCTGGTTTGCGCTGGTGGCGGTGCCGTGCATCGCTTCGATGCTGGTCGCCACGCTGTTTTCGGTGTGGCTCGGCGCCACGGCTGTTCTCTCCTGGCTGCTGTCGTTCTTCATGAGCGACCACGAGGCCACGGCCCTGCTGGTGAACGTTCCGGCGGTGGTCATCAGCGTGGTGATCTACACCGCGCTCATTTTCTGGTACCTCGTGGCGAAGAAACGGGGGCAGCTCCGCCGTTCCGGTGAGTATGTCGCGGCCGAAATCGGCGCTCACGAGGTTCATCGCTCCACTGGCGATGCCGCCGCGCACCGGCTCTTCAACATCACCGAAGAGATGGCGCTGGCCGCGGGGATTCCGCCACCCTCCGTGTTTATCTGGCCGGCACCCGGCATCGTCAATGCGTTCGCGGTGGGACACACCACGGCTGACGCGGCGCTGTTCGTATCGCAGGGCGCCATCGACGCGTTGTCACGCGATGAATTGCAGGCGCTCGTCGGCCATCGCATGAGCCAGGTCCTCAATGGCGACATGGCGCTCAACTCGAGGCTTGCGAGCTACCTGTATGCGTTCCGGTTCGCGCCACGCGTGGCGAAGTGGTGGCTGTTTTTTCCAGGCGATCAGGAGGGCATCGATTTCCTCAAGGCCGTGCTCGTGTGGGTCGTGTTCACGGTGTGGATCGGCATCGCGCTGTCGATCATCACGTTTCCGCAATACCTCGGGGCCCGGCTTCTGCAGGCGGCGATCAGCCGTGAACGGCAGCGGCTCGCGGATGCGTCGGCTATCCAGTTCACGCGCAATCCCGAGGCGCTCAAGGGCCTCATGGTCAAGGCGCTGGCGCTGGGTACGGCGGGCCCAACTACTCCCGCGGTCCTCGAAGACCTGGCGCAGACCTTTTTTGCCGGGCCCATGAGGCGCCGATTCCTCGATACCCATCAGCCGCTGGAAAAACGCATCCGCGTGCTCGACCCGCGCTTCAACCCGGCACGCATCGCCGAAGTGCGCCGCGAAGCACTCGAAGAAGTCGCGCGCCGGCAGGAGACCACGGCCGCCGAGCTCGAGCGGCACAGAGCCGCGGCGCTTGCACAGCGCAAGCGCGCGGCGTTCGTGCGTGAGGCGGTCAGCACCGTTGCCGTTCTGTCCAAGGCGCGTGAACTACCGGCGGGCGCGAACTTTGCGAACGTGACTTCCGTCGACGATGCGCGCGCCGTGTTGATCGCGCTGCTGCTCGATCGCAAGCCCGAGGCCCAACGCCGCCAGCTCGACGCCGTGCGCGAGCGATTTGGCGAAAGCTCGATGGCCGCAATCTCCGCCGCGAGTGCCGCGCTCGGGCCGCTGTTGCCTGCGCAACGCACGCTCGAATTGGACAAGCATTTGCCGTCGATACGCGGGCTGGCGCCATCAGAGCTGCGCCGCCTGGGGGTAGTCATCCTCGACCTCAAAGAAGCCGACGACAGCACGGACGTGTTCGAATACGCGCTGTCGCGGGAGGTGGGCGTATTCATCGCAGATCTGCTCGAGCCGCGCGATCCCCATGGCAAGGCCCACCTTTCCGCGCTCGCTCCGGCACTACGCACGGTTTTCTCCGTCGTCGCGCAATGCGGCAGCAGGCGCGATGCGGCCGCAGCTTTCGAAGCCGGCGTGAAGGTCGTAGGGCTGCAGAACGGCCCGCGCTTTGCGCCGCTTTCGAACTGGACCCGGATGCTCGACGCTGCGCTGAACGACCTCGAATCGCTCAAGCCCATCGCGAAAGAACTGTTGCTCGAGGGGCTGCAGGCCACCGTGAAGTTCGATGGCGAAGTCTCCCCCGCGGAACGCGAGCTGCTGCGGGTGATCGCGGCGAGCCTGCACTGCCCGATCGCGCGGACATAATTCGGCCGCCCGGGGGCGCATTAATAAGAGTGGGGCGCGATGACAATCGTTCTCATTGCCAATGAGAATGTTTCGCAATAAGATCTGGGCGCCTGCTGATACGGATAGCCGTTTCAGCACATTGCCCCGATCCAATCGTCAGCCACTCCCGACCGGGATAGCCAGAACGCGGGATCTGAACAACCGCATTTGGGAGCTAACCGTGTCGAATCTTTCCATTGCCGTGGCCGTGAGCCTTGCGCTGTCCGCAGCCGCCGCCGCCGCCAAAGCGCAAACCCCCACCGAAGAACCGAAGACTCTGCCCAAGGTATCGGTGTCCGCACCCGAGCCCGAGGAGACTCCAAAAGTGGATCGCGTTTCCTCGCCGAAATTCACGCAGGATCTCATCGACACGCCACAGACCATTGCCGTGGTGAGCAAGGAAGTTCTCAAGCAGCAGGGCGCCACCACGCTCTCGCAGGCGCTTCGCAACACACCGGGCGTCACGTTCCTGTTGGGCGAGAACGGCAACACCGCCACGGGCGATTCCATCTTCATGCGTGGCTTCGACACGCAGGGCAGCATTTTCGTCGACGGCATCCGCGATCTCGGCAGCGTCTCGCGCGACACCTTCAACACCGAGCAGGTGGAAATCGCCAAGGGTCCCGCCGGCCCGGATTACGGCCGCAGCGCCGCGTCGGGGTATGTGAACCTTGCCAGCAAGGTGCCGGCCGCAGAGAGCTTCTCGTCTGGCAGCGCGAGCTATGGCACCAGCTCCAATGGGCGCATCACTGGTGACATCAATCACGCGTTCGAAGGCTCAGACACCGCGCTGCGCCTGAACGTCATGGGCCAGGACGGCGAAGTGGATGGCCGCGACTTCATCGAACGCAAGGGTTGGGCATTCGCGCCCTCCTTGGCCTTCGGCCTCGAAGGTGACACGCGGTCATACTTCTATCTACTGCACAGCGAGCAGGACAACATTCCCGACGGCGGTGTGACGACGCTCGGTCTCGACGGCTTCTATAACCCGGCGTTCGACACGGGGGGTGCGAATGCGGGCGTGGTACCCGAGCCGGTCGATCCGGAGAACTACTACGGCTTCGCCACTGACTTCGAAGAAGTCAAAGGCACGATGTTCACCGCGCGGTTCGAACACGACTTCAGCGACAACGTGACGCTGCGCAACACCTCGCGGTACGGCAAATTGCGGCAGTTCTATGTACTGACCGGTGTGAATGCGCTCACGGTGACCGACCCCGATCCCGACCTGTGGACCGTGGCACGCTCGCGCCAGAGCAAATTCCAGGAAAACACGTTGCTCACCAACCAGACCAATATCACCGCGACCCTCACGCAGGGCTCCATGCAGCACGCCATCACCGGCGGCATCGAGTTCATCAGCGAAGAGCAATACAACCCGACCTATGTGGGTCTCGGGACACCGATTCCCGCCGCGAATGTCTACAACCCCGACCGCAACGATGTGCTGCCGGCCTACGCGCCGGTGCGCAACGGCGTGTACACGCGCGGAGAAACCCAGACTTTTGGCGCGTACGTCTTCGACACGCTGACTTTCGACGACCACTGGCAGGCGATCGCCGGCTTCCGCGTCGACTCCTACGACACCAACTTCGACAGCGCGGCGCTCTCGACGCTGGTCACGAATCCGACGCTGCCCGTGGGAACGCTCGTGCCGGCATCGCTTCAGACGGACGACGTGCTGTTCTCATACAAGGTGGGCGTGGTATTCAAACCCGCCGAGAACGGCAGCATCTACCTTTCGAACGCCATTTCGCAGCAGCCTCCGGGCGGTGCGAACTTCGCGCTCAGCTCGGCCGCCAACAACCTGAACAACCCGAACCTCGATCCCCAGAAGGGAACCAACCTCGAGCTCGGCACGAAGTGGGATCTGCTCGATCGAACGCTGTCCCTGAACGCTGCCATCTACTCGAGCGCCAACGAGAACGAACTGACCCCGGATCCCGTCGACCCCACCCTGTTCATCCAGACGGGCAAACGCACGGTGAAGGGCATCGAGGTGGGCATCGTCGGCAAGCTGACCAACAATTGGGACATCACAGCCGGCGTTGCCAAGATGGACACCGAGGTGGAGCAGGGTCTCGCCAACCAGGCAGGTCTGCAGATCATATGGTCGCCCGAGTTCACGTTCACCAGCTGGACCACCTATCGCACGCCTATTGGCCTGTCGATTGGTGGCGGGGCCCGCTACGTTGACAGCGTGATTCGCCCGGTAAGCACGAACGGCGTGCCGCCGCCAGTGAACACCACCAACATGCAAGGCGCGCCCGACTATTGGGTGGTGGATGCCATGCTGGGCTATGAGATCAACGAGAAGATCCAGATTCAGTTGAATGCGTACAACCTCACTGATGAGGAATACGTGGCCACGCTCAATAACAGCGGCGCTCGCTATTCACCCGGCACCCCACGGTCGGCGTTGCTGACGGTGAACTTCTCGTTCTGAACCACTCATGCGAGCATCCGTCGCATGATGATTCACGTTCCGAAGGTACTAACAGCCGAGCAGGTGGCGGAATGCCGCCGCCTGCTCGATTCGGCCGAATGGGCCGACGGCAAGGCCACCGTCGGCGAGCAGGGCGCGCTGGTCAAGAAGAACCGCCAGTTGCCCGAGCTGTCGCCGGTCGGGCGGCAGCTGGGCGAGATGATCCTCACGGCGCTATCGCGCAATCCTCTGTTTTTCTCGGCGGCGCTGCCGCTCAAGACCGTGCCGCCGCTGTTCAATCGCTACGAGGGCGGCGAGAACTACGGCACGCACATCGACGGCGCCGTGCGCGCCGTACCCGGCAGCTCGCATTTCATCCGTACGGATCTTTCGTCCACGCTGTTCCTCACCGAGCCATCCGCCTACGACGGCGGCGAGCTGGTCGTGTTCGACACCTTCGGCCAGCACGAGGTCAAACTACCGGCGGGCGATCTGGTGTTGTACACCTCGGGCAGCCTGCATCGCGTGAACCCCGTGACCCGCGGCGCGCGCGTGAGCTCGTTCTTCTGGACCCAGAGCATGGTGGCGGATGAACGCCATCGCGAAACGCTGTACCGGCTGGACCAGACCATCCAGAAGATCCGCGGCAAACACGGCGAGACGGACGAGACCGTGGCGCTGGCCGGGCACTATCACAACCTCTTGCGGATGTGGTCGGAGATCTAGCGGACCGCGGATAGAACGAAGTTCGCAATGATCTGAAAAGGCTGGTCGCCCAGTGGCGAGTTGTAGTTGGAACCGGTGAACACCGCGACCAGGTCGAGCGCCGGGAAGACGAAGATGAAATTGCCGCCGTTGCCCGACGTAAAGAAGCTCTCCACCGTGCCGTCACCGTACGCAAACGTGCGTTTCCACCACAACAAGCCATAACCGTCGTTCCCGAGCGTGGTGACACGTTCGCGGGATCGGGTCACCCAGTCGGCCGGAATCACGCGGGCGCCGTTCCATACGCCACCGTTCAGGTACAGCAGGCCGAACCTGGCGGCGTCCCTCGGCCGGAGTTTCAGGCCTCCGCCGCCTGTGGCGCTGCCATCGGGCGCTCTGCGCCAGGCCAATTGCTGAATGCCGAGAGGGCCAAATAGATAGGCAGCGGCGTACGCGTCGAGCGCCATACCCGAACGCCATGAGATCACCTGCCCGAGAACGACGACTCCGCCCGTGCGACCTGACACCCTTTTTAGTCCCGCCCGGACTTAGAGTCTGCGGTTGAAGATACTCCGTCTTTCTCTCTCGCCAAACATTCTTCGGCAAACTCCTGCGGCGTCAGAT
>Ga0193753_10001977_pt1 | contig 16823 bp, 16 predicted proteins | sample H1c2metaG_FD_144925 | JGI IMG/M metagenome (GOLD analysis project Ga0193753, IMG submission 144925) | Soil microbial communities from a riparian zone of the East river system, Colorado, United States - H1c2 | ecosystem: Environmental > Terrestrial > Soil > Riparian zone | place: USA: East... | reverse complement strand
CCTCTCGGACGAGATCCACTTCAGCAGCGTGTGGTGCTCGGCGCCGTACGTGATGCGCGCGTAGATCTCGTCCGAGAGGATCCAGATGCCGCGCTTCGCCGCGAGCCTGCCCACCGCGGCGAGGTCCTCCCCGGTGAGCATGCCGCCGGTCGGGTTGGCCGGCGTGTTCACGACGATGACCTTGGTGCGCGGCGTGATGAGCGCCTCCAGCTCCGCGACGTCGAAGCGGAACTGGCGCTCCACGCGCAGCGGCAGCGGCACCGCGGTCGCGCCGCAGTAGTTGATCATCGACTCGTAGATCGGGAAGCCGGGGTTCGGGTAGATGGCCTCGTCGCCCTCCTCGAGCAGCGCGAGGAACATGAAGAACATGCAGGGCTTGCCGCCCGGGAAGACCACGACCTGCTCGCCCTTCACGGGGATGCCGCGGCGCCGGCTGAAGTCCGCGGCCACGGCGTCGCGCAGCGCGGGCAGGCCCGCCGACGGGCCGTAGTGCGTGAAGCCCTTGGCGAGCGCATCCTGCCCGGCCTTCACGATGTTGGCCGGCGTGTCGAAATCGGGCTCGCCGATCTCGAGGTGCACGACGTGGCGGCCCTGCGCCTCGAGGGCGCGAGCGCGGGCGAGGACTTCGAAGGCCGTCTCGGTGCCGAGACGGGACATGCGGCTGGCGAGCTGGATCATCCCGGCAAGGATAAGGGGCCGCTTCGCGGGCGGTCAACGCGCCGTCGGCCCGAGTCGAGGCTCTGGATCGAGACCGGGGCGGGCCCCAGAATCGGCCGAGGATGCCGCACCCCCCGCCTGCCGTCGCGCCGGAGCCGCCCGCCGGCGCGGACAGCTCGGCCCTGCGCACCTTCCGCGCCTACGTCGCGCTCACCTTCGCCTTCGCCTGGGTGCCGGTCATGTACACGGCCTTCACCGTGGACAAGGGCTTCACGCCGGCGCAGTACCTGCAGCTGTGGTCGCTCTACTACGCGACGATGGTGCTGGCCGAGGTGCCCTTCGGCTGGGCGGCGGACCGCTGGGGCTGCCGGCGCCTGCTGCTCGCGGGGCCGTGCGTGCTGGCCGCCAGCTTCATGCTGCTCGACGCGGCGCACAGCTTCCCGGCCGCGGCGCTGGCCATGGTGGTCATCGGCGCGGGGCACGCGATGATCTCCGGGGCGGACTCGGCCTGGCTGTACGACCACCTCGCCGCGAGCGGCCGCCGCGCGGACGCGCTCCACGAGGAGACCGTCGCGCACCGCTGGCGGCTGCTCGGCGTCTCCGTGCTGGACGTGGCGGGCGGTCTGCTGGCCTTCGCCTTCGGGACCTCGGCCGCGTTCCGGCTCAGCGTGGGCGTCATGCTCGCGGCCGCGCTGCTCGCCGCGCGCCTCCCGCGCGCTCCCGACGCGGGGCCGCGCCTGCGGCCCCTGCCGGCGTGGAGCGGCGTGAGCCGCGCGCTGCGCCAGCCGGGCATCGCCTGGATCCTCGGCTGGTACGTCACGGTGTTCGTGCTGCTGCGGCTGGGCTTCCAGCTCTACCAGCCGACGCTGCTCGCGCTCGGCGCGCGCGACCTGCGCCTGCACGGCCTGCTGCTCGGCGGCCTCAATCTCGTCGCCGGGCTGGCGGCGCTGTGCGTCGTGCGCGTGCACGGCCGGCTCGGCGAGCGCGCCACGTCGGGCCTCGTGCTGCTGCTGCTCGCGCTCTCGTTCGGAGGGCTGTCGCTTCCATTCGCGGCGGCGATGCCGCTGCTGTGCTGCCTGCAGCAGGTGGCCTTCGCCTTCCTGCAGCCGCTGGGGCGCACGGCGCTGAACCGGCGCATCGCGGGCGGAGAGCGCGCGACGCTGCTCTCCGTGCAGAGCATGCTCGCGCGGCTCGCCTGCGCGGTCGCGCTGGCCGCGGGCCCCTGGAACGCTGCGCTGGCCGAGAGTCTGCCGTCGACCTACCGCGCCCTCGCCGTGCTCGCGCTCCTCGGCGCGATCTTTTTCCACCTCACGCACCGCGGGCGGCGCTCCGCGCTTGAAACCACGGGACCCGGCTGAAAGGATCCGTCGTGATGACTTCACGACACCTGTTGCCCGCGCTGCTGTCCTTCCTCGTCGTCGCGGCGCTCGGCGGCTGCGCCGGGCCTTCCTCGGGCGGCGGCTCCTCGCGCGGCCCCATCGCCGGAGCGCTCGGCCCCGCGGGCAAGGCGCTCGCGTCGCTGGAGAAGCAGCTCGCCGCCGGCCGCGAGGACGAGGTCCTCGACGGCGTGGAGGCGCGCCTGGCCGAGGTGCGCGACCCCGTGGAGCGCGCGCAGCTGCAGATCCTGCGCGGCCGCGCGCTGCTCGCCGCCGACCGCGCGCGCTCCGCGCTGCTCGCCTTCCAGCGCGCCGAGCGCGAGCTCGCCCGCCCCGACACCGCGCTGCTGCGCCCCATCGTGCAGGGCCAGGGCGATGCGGAGCTGGCGCTCTCGCACTGGCGCCCCGCCATCCAGCAGTACACCCGCGCGCTGAAGCTCGACGGCCTCACCACGCGCCAGCGCGACGAGATCGCGTACTGCGCCTACATCGCCGCGAAGCGTGGCGGGGACTCCTCGGCGCCGGCCTGGCGCGCACGCGTGCGCCTGTTCTCGGAGGAGCGCGTCGCCGCGCTCGAGAAGAGGCTGCTGCGCCTGCCCGCGGAACTCGCGCCCCCGCCGCAGGTCGCGAAGGCCCCCGCCGTCTCGCGCGGCCAGATCCCCGAGGATCCGCAGCTCCTGCTGAAGGAGATCCACCGCCGCGGCGAGTGGGGTGCGCGCCCGATCGCCGGCGCCTACGATGCGATGAAGCCGGTCACGCGCATCACGGTGCACCACTCCGCGGAGCTCACCTACGCGGAATCGGCGGCGGCCGTCGGCGCGGACCTGCGCGACATGCAGGCCAGCCACCAGGCCAAGTGGGCGGACCTCGGCTACCACTTCGTGATCGATCCCAGCGGCGGCATCTGGGAGGGCCGCGCGCTGAAGTGGCAGGGCGCGCACGAGGGCGCGGGCCTCAACCAGGGCGCGATCGGCATCTGCCTCATGGGCAACTTCGAGAAGCAGCCGCTGCCGTCGGCGCAGACCGCGGGCCTGGCGCGGCTGCTCGACGCGCTGTGCGTGCAGTTCGGCATCGACGGCGCGCACCTCAAGACGCACCGCGAGGTGCGCCAGGATCCGACCGACTGCCCCGGCGCGCCGCTCCAGCACTGGATGGACGACTACCGCCGCGCGCGCTCCAGCGCCGCGCTGGCGCGGAAGTAGTCCAGCACGTCGGCCAGCGTGTCGCGCAGCGCGCGCCGCGGGCGGAAGCCGGTGTCGCGCGCGAGCCGCTCGCCCGAGCCGAGGAACACCGGCATGTCCAGCACGCGCATCCGGGCCGGGTCGCGCTCCACGCGCACGTCCGCGCTGCTGAGCGAGAGCAGCGTCTCGAGCAGCTCGCGCACCGCGACCGCGCGCCCGCTGCACACGTTGTAGGTCGCGCCGGCGCGGCCGCCGCCAGCCGCCGCCAGGTAGCCCGCCACCGTGTCGCGCACGTCGGAGAGGTCGCGCCGCGCCTCCAGGTTGCCCACGCGCAGCACCGGCTCCTGCAGCCCGTGCTCGATGCGCGCCACCTGCTGCGCGAAGGCGCTGGCCACGAAGTCCGCCGACTGGCCCGGGCCGATGTGATTGAAGGGGCGCAGGATGGTGACGGCCAGGCCCTGCGCGCGCGCGTGGTGGGCGGACATCTCGGCGGCGGCCTTGCTCACCGCGTAGATCGTCGCGGGCGCCAGCGGCGCGTCCTCCGCGACGGGCAGCGCGGCCTCGTCGACGCGGCCGTAGACCTCCGCGCTGGAGACGAGCAGCACGGTCGTGCGCGGCGAGGCCGCGAGGCATCCGGCGAGCACGGCGCGCGCGCCGCCGAAGTTGACCGCGAGGCACGCGTCCGGCACCTGCTCCGCCTTGCTCACGTGCGCGAAGCCCGCGAGGTGGAAGAGCCAGTCCGGTCGGACCTCGCCGACGAGCGCGCGGCACGCCGCGCCGTCCGTCACGTCGAGCCGGTGGTGCACCACGTGCGAACTCGCGGCGGCTGCCCTCTCCGCGCCAGGCGTTCCTGCCGCGGCGCCGACCGCGCCGACGCCGCTCTGCGCACCGGGCGCGCCGGGAAGTTCCACCTCCGGCGCGACGATGCCGGCGGCACCGCCGCCGTGCAGGTCCGCGGAGTGCGCCTCGTGGCCCGCGGCGCGCAGCGCGGCCAGCAGGTGCCGGCCCGCGAAGCCCGCGCCGCCGGTGACGAGCGCCCGCACCTCAGCGGCCCGGGGCGGCCATGTCGGCTTCCGTCATCATGCGCACGAGCGAGGGGAAGTCGACCTTGCGCTTCCAGCCGAGGTCCTTGTAGGCCTTGCCCGCGTCGCCGAGCAGCAGGTCCACCTCCGCGGGGCGCAGGTACTGCGGGTCCGTCACCACGTACTTCCGGTAGTCGAGGCCCACGTGCGAGAAGGCGATCTCGCAGAACTCGCGCACGGTGTGGGTCTCGCCCGTCGCGATGACGTAGTCGCCCGGCTGCTCCTGCTGCAGCATGAGCCACATGGCCTCGACGTAGTCGCCCGCGAAGCCCCAGTCGCGCCGCGCCTCGAGGTTCCCGAGCGCGAGCTTGTCCTGCAGCCCGTGCTTGATGCGCGCGACGGCGTGCGTGATCTTGCGCGTCACGAACTGCAGCCCGCGCCGCGGCGACTCGTGGTTGAACAGGATGCCCGAGCTGGCGTGCATGCCGTAGGCCTCGCGGTAGTTCACCGTGATCCAGTGGCCGTAGACCTTGGCCACGCCGTACGGGCTGCGCGGGTGGAAGCGCGTGCGCTCCGTCTGCGGCGACTCGGTCACCTTGCCGAACATCTCGCTGGAGCTGGCCTGGTAGAAGCGCGCGTGCGGCCGCACCTGCTTGACCACCTCGAGCAGCCGCGCGACGGACACCGCGGTGAACTCCGCGGTGAGCACCGGCTGCCGGAAGGACGTGGGCACGTAGCTCTGCGCGGCCAGGTTGTAGATCTCGTCGGCCTGGCTCTGCTCCAGCGCGGCCATGAGCGAGGACGGGTCGAGCAGGTCCGCGTCCACGATCGTGATGCGGTCCATGAGATGGTCGATGCGCTCGTAATGGTCGGTCGACGAGCGGCGCACCACCCCCACCACGTCGTAGCCCTTCTCCAGCAGCAACTCGGCGAGATAGCTGCCGTCCTGGCCCGTGATGCCCGTGATGAGTGCCTTGCGCGCCATGCTGTGCGGTCCCTGGGATCGGAAGGTCTGCGACGGAGAGCGCAGGAGAATACCCGGCTCAGAGCACCCCGGCGAGGAGCGCGGCGGCCACCGCGCCGCCGAGCAGCACGCGCCACCAGCCGAAGAGCTGCAGCCCGTGCCCGGAGAGCCAGCCGACCATCCAGCGCACGGACAGCAGCGCGGCGACGAAGGCCGCGGCGAAACCGAGCAGGAGGCTGCCCGCGCCGTAGCTGGCGAACAGCTGCTGCCCGTGGTGCAGCAGCGTCCAGCCGCTGGCCGCGCCGAGCGTCAGCGCGCCGAGCAGGAAGGAGAACTCGATCGCCGCCGGCGCCGAGAGCCCGAGCAGCGCGGCGGCGACGATGGTCACGAGGCTGCGGCTGGTGCCGGGCCACAGCGCAAGACACTGCGCGAGCCCGACGAGCAGCGCGCGCCGCGCGTCGAGGCGCTCCAGCGGAAGTCCTGCCGTGCCGCGCACCCACGGCAGCCGCGCGCCGAGCAGCAGGATCGCGAGCCCGCCGACGATCCACGCGCCGACGACGGGCCACGGCCCGAAGAGCACCGCCTCGATGCGCTCGTCGAAGAGCAGTCCCGCGACCGCGGCCGGCGCGAAGGCGAGCAGCAGCAGCAGCAGCAGACGCCGCCCGTCCGCGTCGGCGCCGAGCGCGCCGGCCAGCAGCTGCCGCAGCCGGCGCGCGTAGAGCGCGAGCACCGCGAGCAGCGCGCCCGCCTGGATGGCGACCACGAAGGCGTTGGCCGCCTCCGACGCGCCGATGCCGAGCAGCCGCTGCGCCACGAGCAGGTGCCCGGTGGAGCTGACCGGCAGGAACTCCGTGATGCCCTCGATGATCCCGAGCACGAGGGCCTGCCAGGCGTGCATGCGTGTCGCGGATCCGGGGGGCGGGCGTGGTGTCGCGGCGCACTCTAGCGGGACGCGGCGCGCGACTCACGCGCCAGGTCGGTCGCCGCCCGCGTGCATCGCGCGCCGGCGTGCCGTGCCCGGGTTACGGCGGCCACGGGAGGCAGGTGCGGCACGGCGCGCGGCCCGCGGCGAGCAGTGCGGCGACGTCCCAGCAGCACTCCCTCCGCGCGGCCTGCCGTGCGACGAGCGGGCAGTCGGCGCGATGGAAGCGCCCGCCGCCGCAGAGCAGCGGCAGCGGCCCCGCGCGCGCGAGCCGGGCGTGCACGCCGCGGCGCGCGGCGACGGCCTCCGCCTGCAGCGCCACCAGCCCGCGCCCCTCGTCCGCGTAGACCCACGCGAGCCCCGCGCGCACGAGGCCCGCCGAGAGGCTGGCGCCGCCGGCGCGCACGTCGGCCAGCGCGCGCCCGTAGCGGTCGCGCGGCGGGTGGCCGGGCGCGAGGCTGGTGTCGCGGCCCGCGACGAAGGCGGCCGTGAAGCGCGCGGCCTCCGCGGCGAGCGGGCGCCCGGTCTCGGGACAGTCCACGCCGGGCAGGCGCACGCGCGTGCCGTCGGGCAGGGCCAGCGTGTCGCCGTCGAGCACGGCGAGCGGCCCCGCCGGCGTGGCGACCTGCACCGCGGCGTGCGGGTGCGGGCGCGGCGCGCGCAGCCCGAGCAGCAGCACGCCGGCCAGCGCCGCGAGCTGGAGCCCGCGACGATGGCCGGCGAGCACGCGGGCGATCAGCCCAGCGCGGCGGCGAGCGGCACGAGCTCGCGGTCGAAGGCCTTCGCCACGCCCTCGTGCGTGATCGATCCGCCGACGACGTTGGCGCCCTGCGCGAGCGACGCGTCCGCCTTCAGCGCCTTGCGCATGCCGTCGCGCGCGAGGATGCGCGCGTACGGCAGCGTCACGTTGGTCAGCGCGAACGTGGACGTGCGCGGCACCGCGCCCGGCATGTTCGCCACCGCGTAGTGCAGGATCCCGTCCACCATGTAGGTCGGATCGAGGTGCGTGGTCGGATGGATCGTCTCCACGCAGCCGCCCTGGTCCACCGCGACGTCCACGATGACGGCGCCCGGGGGCAGCAGCGCCAGATCCGCGCGCGTGATGAGCTTGGGGGCCTTGAAGCCCGTGATCAGCACGGCGCCGATGACCAGGTCCGCAGACGGCAGCTCCTCCAGGATGGCCAGACGGCTGCTGTGCCGCGTGATCACGTTGGCGGGCATGACGTCATCGAGGTAGCGCAGGCGGTCCATGGACGTGTCCATGATGGTGACGCGCGCGCCGAGCCCCGCGGCCATCTTCGCCGCGTTGATGCCGACGATGCCGCCGCCGAGGATGAGCACGTTGCCCGGCTTGACGCCCGGCACGCCGCCGAGCAGCACGCCGCGGCCGCCCATCGGCTTCTCGAGGTACTTGGCGCCCTCCTGCACGGCCATGCGGCCCGCGACCTCGGACATCGGCGTGAGCAGCGGCAGCGTGTGCCCGACCTGCACGGTCTCGTAGGCGATGCAGTTCGCGCCCGACTTCAGCATCGCGTCCGTGAGCGGCTCGCTCGCGGCGAAGTGGAAGTAGGTGAAGAGCACCTGGCCCTTCCTGATGCGCTTGTACTCGACCTCGATCGGCTCCTTGACCTTCACGATCATGTCCGCCTCGCCGTAGACGGCGTCCGCGTCGGGCAGGAGCTTGCCGCCGGCGCGCGTGTACTCCTCGTCCGGGATGCTGCTGCCCGATCCGGCACCCTTCTGCACGAAGACCTGGTGGCCGTCGCGCACGAGGACGTCGGCGCCCGCGGGCGTCATGCCGACGCGGTTCTCACTGGGCTTGATCTCGGACGGGACCCCGATCTTCATGGCGGATTCCTTGGCGTGGCGGGCAGGTGAGGCGGGTGCTGGCGACCGCCGGAGAGGGCGTCCTGCAGCCGCTGTCGAAGGCCGTGGAGTGTATGAGAGCGGCGCCGGCGCGGACAAGCAGGAGCGCGGTCCGCCCCCCTCGCCACGGCGCCGCGGCGCGCGCGGGCGGGGACCGCTCGTTGATCGCGCCCCGCGATCCGCGTATGACATGCGCCCTCGCGCCACGCGCGAACCCCGTCCCGGGGGCGCATAGCTCAGTTGGTTAGAGCACCAGCTCGACAAGCTGGGGGTCGCAGGTTCGAATCCTGCTGCGCCCACCATCACGGGAAGGGCGGGCACCTGAACGGCCGGAACACGACCGCCATGTCCCCCGAGATCCCTCTCGCCGTGCCGCTCGCCTGGCTGGCACCCTTCGTGGCGCTGCTGGCGGCCATCGCCGTGCTGCCGCTCGTCGCGCCGCACTTCTGGGAGCCGCACCGGAACAAGGCCGCCGTCGCGGCGCTGCTCTCGGCGCCGGTCGCGTGGTGGGCCTGGCAGGCGGACCGGGCCGCGCTGGCCGAGACCGGTCACGACTACCTGGCCTTCATGCTGCTGCTCGGCGCGCTGTTCGTCGTGGCCGGCGGGATCTTCCTGGACGGCGACCTGCGCGCCACGCCGGGCGTCAACACGACCTTCCTGCTGCTGGGCGCACTGCTCGCGAACGTCGTGGGCACGACCGGCGCCGCCATGCTGCTCATCCGGCCGCTGCTGCGCACGAACGCCGAGCGCCGGCACGTGAAGCACACGGTGATCTTCTTCGTGTTCCTCGTGTGCAACATCGGCGGCTGCCTCACGCCGCTGGGCGACCCGCCGCTGTTCGTCGGCTTCCTGCGCGGCGTGCCCTTCCTGTGGACGCTGCGCCTGTGGCCGGAGTGGCTCGGCATGAACGCCGTGCTGCTGGCGATCTACTTCGCGTGGGACACTCTCGCGGTGCGCCACGAGACACGCGCGGCGCTGCGGCTGGACAGGGTGCGCGTCGATCCGCTGCGACTCACGGGGCGCGTCAATCTCGCGCTCCTCGCCGGCCTCGTGCCGACGGTCGCGCTGGCGGCGCCCGGCACGCGCGAGGCGCTCCTGCTCGGCATCACGCTGCTGTCGCTGGCGCTCACGCCGGCGGGCGTGCGCGCGCGCAACGCCTTCACGTGGCACCCGCTCGTGGAGGTGGGCGTGCTCTTCGCGGGCCTCTTCGTCACGATGCTGCCCGCGCTGGCCTTCCTGCGCGAGCACGGCCCCGCGCTCGGGGTGCACAGCCCGCGGCAGTTCTTCTGGGTCACGGGCTCGCTCTCCTCCGTGCTCGACAACACGCCCACCTACCTCGCGCTGCTGGCGCTCGCGCAGGGGCTGGACCTTCCGCGCCAGGTCGCCGGCGTGAGCCACGAGGTGCTGACGGGGATCTCGCTGGGCGCGGTGTTCATGGGCGCCGTCACCTACATCGGCAACGCGCCCAACTTCATGGTCAAGTCCATCGCCGAACGCAGCGGCGTGACGATGCCCGGCTTCGGCGGCTACCTGCTCTACAGCGTGGCCATCCTGGGCCCGCTGTTCCTCGCCCTGGCCTGGCTCGCGCTGTAGGCGGCCCCCGGCGCCGGCAGCGCCCCCGACCGCGAGAAGTCCTCGGCTGCGAGAGGTCCCCGGCTGCGAGAGGTCCCCGGCTGCGAGAGGTCCTCGGCTGCGAGAGGTCCTCGGCTGCAGAGCCGGACCTCGGGCGCAGAGCCGCTCTCAAGCGTGGAACGGCCCCCGTCCGAAGAGGCGTCCTGCATCGACCGGCCCCGGGTGGCCGGGAGGCGGAGAGGTCTTGCAGAGTGGGCAGAGCACGGACACATCGCGATGGACTGGCGGCCCTGGAGCTCGTCATCGTCGTCAGCGTGCTCGTGCTGCTCACGGGCGTGCTCGTGCCGCCCATCGACCGCGCCCTGCGCGCCGGCCAGATCTCCGACGCGGTGGCCGCCATGCAGCGCCTGTCGGGCGCGATGCGCGCCTACCACCGCGACACCGGCGCGTGGCCCATGGCGAAGGCGCTGGAGCCCACGGAAGTCTCGGTCGACACCGCGGGCGACTTCTCCTGCCTGCGGTCCAACACGCTGGGCCTGCCGCACTGGAACGGGCCGTACATCGTTCCGGCGGACGAGGCGCTCACGGATCCGTGGGGCCGGCCCTACGTGGTCTACACCTTCGGCGCGGACTACTGCCACACGGGCGGCGCCATCGCGCTGATGAGCTGCGGGGCCAATCGCGAGGCGCAGAGCACGCCCGCGACGATCCTTTCCGCGGCCGCGGTGTCCGACGACCTGGTCATGCTGGTGACCGCGCGCCTGTAGCACGGGCCGCCCGCCCCCCCGCGCGAGGGGCTATCGCCCGTCGGGCGGGAATCCCGCGCCGCCGCGGAAGACCCGCGCGTTCCTCCAACGCCCGGCGGCGAGGCAAAGTAGTCAGCGAAGACACTGCGGCGTGCCCGCAGTCCCGCTGACCGGAAGGTGACACCCATGGCCGCCGTGCTGCTCCCGCTGCTGCTCCTGCTCGCCGTTCCCGCCGCGCCGGCTCAGGCGACCCCGGCACAGGCCACCCCGGTCAAGGCGACGCCGGCCCAGGCGGCCGAAGTCCTCGTCCCGGAGCGCGTCACGCCGATCGTGCGCGTCGTCCACGACGTGGGCCCGGCCGTCGTCAACGTCTACCAGGAGGTCGTCAAGGAGGTCGAGCTGCAGTACCCCTTGAACGTGCTCTACGGGCCGCAGCGCTCGCGCTACTCGAGCCTCGGCTCGGGCTTCATCATCGACAGCGACGGCTACATCCTCACCAACGCCCACGTCATCCAGACCGACACGAGCGAGGGCATCAAGGTCAGCCTCTCGGATGGCACGACCTTCCCGGCGGAACTCGTCGCCACGGACCCGGACAACGACGTCGCGCTGCTGCACGTCACGCCGGACCCCGACCACCCGCTGCAGGCCGCGCCCATCGGCACGTCGTCCGACATCATGGTCGGCGAGACGGTCATCGCCATCGGCAACCCGCTCGGCAAGGAGAACAGCGTCTCCACCGGCATCGTGAGCTCGCTGTTCCGCGACGTGCGCGTGCCGTCGGCGGTGCCGCACGGGCGCCCGCACCTGTCCCCCGCCTTCAAGGACTTCATCCAGATCGACGCGCCCATCAATCCCGGCAACAGCGGCGGCCCGCTCATGAACGCGCTGGGCGAGGTCATCGGGATCAACTTCGCCATCGCCAGCGACGCGCAGGGCATCGGGTTCGCGATCCCGATCGACCGCGTGCGCAAGAGCCTCATGGGAAACCTGATCAACCCGCGTCTCAAGCCGGAGGTCGTCACCGGCTTCGAGATCGCCGGCGACCACACGGGCAAGCACGTCACGGTGACGCAGGTCGCGCCGGAAGGCCCCGCCGCGCGCGCCGGGCTGGAGGCCGGAGACCAGCTCCTCGAGGTCCTGGCGCACCCGATCCGCTGGGAGTTCGACTACAGCAAGGCGCTGCTGGCCACGCACCCGGGCGACCGCGTGCCGGTGACCGTGCGCCGCGGCGATCGCACGATCCGCGCGGAGATCGAGCTGGGCAAGGACCAGTCCCCGCTGGCGTACGTCTGGCGCAGCATGGGCCTGTCCGTCGTGGACCATCCCAAGTTCAAGGGCGTGCGCGTGGAGCGCGTGGACCCCACCGGCCCCGGCGCGCAGATCGGCATCCAGGCCGGGGACCTGATCGACGGCATCGGCGACGAGCCGCTGGACTCCACGCTGGACCTCTTCGCCGCCGTGCGCAACGCGCCCGCGGGCAGCCGCGTCGTCGTGCACGTGTGGCGCGGGAACATCGCCTCGGCCGGCCAGCTCCGGCTGGCGCCCGCCGGCGGCTCGTGACGGTTGGCCGCGCCCGCCGCGCCGGGTTATCCTGCGGCGGGACGCACCACTCACCTCGCGGGCAGCCAGTCGATGAGCTCCTTCAAGCAGTTCCTCGCCGAGAACAAGCTCTGGTGGATCGTGCCGATCGTGCTCGTGCTCGGACTCGTCGCCTGGATCCTGTTCGCGGGCGGCGATGAGGGCAAGCCGGGCACCGACTCGCCCTTCCTGTACGACTCGTACTGAGCGGCGCGGGTCGGCGGTGCCCGCCCCGCAGCCCGAAGGACGCGCAGCGCCCGCGGACCTCCCGCGCTTCGGTCCGCCGTCCGGGGGACGTCCGTCCGCGGGTTGGCTGGGCGGCAGCTTCGATCCCGTGCACGCGGGGCACCTGCAGATCGCGCGCCTCGCGGCCGACGCCTTCGGCCTCGGCGCGGTGCTGCTCGTCCCCGCGAGCCAGCCGCCGCACAAGCGCGGCCGGACGCTCGCGCCGGCCGCCGACCGCCTCGCGCTGCTGGAGATCGCCTGCCGCGCCGACCCGCGTCTTGCCACCAGCGACGTCGAGCTGCGGCGGAGCGGCCTCTCGTACAGCTACGACACCGCGCAGCAGCTGCTCGCCGCGCTGCCGGCCGGCACGCGCCTGCACGCGATCATCGGCGCCGACACGCTGGCGGACCTGCCCACCTGGCACCGCATCCGCGAGCTGGCCGCGCTGGTGCAGTTCTGCCCGGTGACGCGCGCGGGCCGGAGCCTGGACACCGCGGGCCTGCGGGACGCGCTCGGCACGGAGGCCGCCGAGGCGATCGCGCGCCACGCGCTGGACGTGCCCGGCCACCCCGCCTCCTCGACGGCGATCCGCGCGGCGCTCGCGAGCGGCGCCCCGCCCGAGTGGCTGCCGCCCGGCGTCGAGGACGAGATCCGGCGGCGAGGGCTCTACGGCGCGGGCGGCGCCTCGTCGAGCGACAGCTCGGGCGTGCTGCGCTCCAGGCCGTAGGCGTAGATCAGCCGCCCTTCCGCGAAGAGCAGCCCGGCGCGCGCGACCTCCAGGTCCAGCTGCGCGCGCGTCTCGTTGTCGATCGCGGCGAGCAGGTCGCGCTGGGCCTGCTTCACCAGGAAGGGCGTCGACAGGTCGTTCTCCAGCCGGCGCTTCTCGCCCTCGTAGGTCTCGCGCGTGAGCCGCGTGCTCTCCGCGGTGGCCGCGACGCGCTCGATCTGGAGCTGCACTTCGCGCGACGCATTGCGCACGTCGGAGATGGTCTGCAGCTCGGCGTCGCGCAGCGTGACACCGGCGCGCTGGCGCGCGAGCTGCGCGGTGCGCAGCGCGTAGCCCGCGCCCCGGTTGCCGAGCTGCATCTCGAAGCTGAGCGCGATGCGCTGCTCGTTGAAGGTCGTGTCGTCGAGGTTCGAGAAGGTCGAGCCGTAGCTCGGCTCGTTGGCATTGAGCCCGTAGCTGCCGGTCAGGTCCAGGCGCGGCCGCACCTGGTTGCGCGCGCGCCGCTCGTCCACCTCGGAGCGCTCCAGCACCTGGCGCGCGGAGGCCACGTCGGCGCGGTATTCCATGGCGACGTCGATCGCGGCGTTCACGTCGATGGTGACGGGCTCGGCCGGCGCGGGCGCGGTGATGGGCCGCAGCTCCCGCTCCCAGTCCTTGCGGTCCTCGGGCGCGAACACCAGCCGCCGCAGCAGGTCCTGCGCGGCCTCGGACTGGTTCTTCGCGGTGAGCAGCTCCTCCTGGCGCGTGGCCAGCTCCGCCTCCACCTCCGTCACGTTGATGCGGTTCTGCAGGCCCTGCTCGAACTTGCGCTGCGTGATGTCGCGCAGCTCCGTCGCGAGGTTCACGGACTCGATGCTCGTGCGCACGGTCTGTCGCGCGAAGACCAGGTTCCAGTACGCCACGGTGACGAGCTGCAGCGTGGTCGAGGCGACGCTCTCCGCATTGAGCGACGCGATGGTCGCGTCGTGCCGCGCCAGCTCCAGGCCGATGGTCGTGAAGTCGTCCGCGCCGTTGCGCAGCAGCGGCTGCGTCACCGCAAGGCTCCAGGTGCCGGTGAAGACCTCGGATTCGAAGCCCTGGTCCTCCAGGTCGGGGCCGGTGGTCGGCACCACGACCTTGCTGGCCCGCGGCCCGACGTCGAATTCCCAGAGCGTGCCAGTGAGGAGCTGGCCTCGCAGGCCGGTCACGAAGCTGAGCGTGTCCACCTTGGTCGCACCATTGTCGCCGAGGTCGTTGCCGCCAACGATGTTGCTCGGCGTGGGTGCGTCCGTGCGCCGGTCCACGGAACTCTCGATGAAATAGGTGGTGTCGAACTGCCCCCATGCGGAGTTGAAGTTCTGGATCGAGCCTTCCGCGTCGAGCCGCGAGACCTGCAGCGGCAGGTTGTTGGTGAGCGCGAGCCGGATGCAGTCATCCAGGGTCAGGTCGGCGGGCTGCGGGTCGGCGGCGCCGGCCAGCAGCATGAGCACGGGCAGGAGGATCATGGGCGGGATTGTCCCTTGTCGCGGCTCGCCGCCGCACGATCGGCCCGGGACGTTAGCAAAGTCGCCACGTTCTCGACACCTGCCGCGACGTCGGTGCGCAGGCACGTGCGGCCCGCGGCCCGCAGCCGCGCGACGCGCGCCGGCGTGAAGCAGTCGGGCACCTCGCTCGCCATCCAGCGCAGCTCGTCGAGGGCCTGCTGCGCGGTCCACGTGTCGCGCGACTGCAGCAGCGAGCAGAGCAGCCCCAGCGTCGCGTCGGTGCGCGCCTCGGTCTCGCGGATCTCCGTGAGCCACGCGCAGCGCCGCGCGTACGAGAGCTTGGCCTCGTAGTGCGGGTCGCGCGACGAGACGCGCTCCACGACCTCGTAGCGGCCCGCGCTGCGGTACGGCTTCAGGAACAGCAGGTCCTCGTCGCCGAACTGGAACTGCTGGCTCACGCTGAACACGGGCAGGTCCTGGTCGGGCGCGACCTCCGTGCCGAGCATGCGCTCGAGGACGCGCACGTGCAGCAGCGACGAGCCCATGCCCGCGTCGCGCACCGAGAAGGTGCGCGCCACGACCACCACCGGGCAGCGCGCCAGCACCTGGATCCCCAGCCGCGTGGGTGGCACGGGCAGCGGGACGGCCGTTTGGGCCGCGGCCGCGGCCGCAGCCGTCAGGCCGGCAAGCAGGACCGCGCCGAGCAGCAGGCGCGTCCTCACCGCCCGCTCCCGGCCGGCGTGGCCCCGCCGCGCGCCTCACCGGCGCCGCCCCGTGCGCCGCCTGCGCCACCGGCGCCACCGGCGGCGACCGGCGCGTCACCAGCAGCGACCTGCGGCTCACCGGCGGCGACCGGCGGCGCTCCGCGGCTCCAGCACGCGAGGCGCACGGTGTCCGCGGGGCCGGCGCCGTGCAGCGCGGTCAGCTCCAGCCAGAGGGCATCCGCGGGGAGCGCGTCCGCGACGCGGTCGGCCCACTCCACCACCGCGACGGCGCCCTGCCGGCGCAGGTCGTCGAGGCCCGCGCGCTGCAGGTCGTCCGCCTCGCGCAGGAAATAGGCGTCGAAGTGCGCGAGCGGCACCCGGCCGCCGGCGTAGAGGTTCAGCAGGAGGTAGCTGGGCGAGCACACGCCCGCGTCCGCGGGCACGCCGAGCGCGGCGGCGAGCCCGCGCGTGAACTCGGTCTTGCCCGCACCGAGGTCGCCGACGAGCGCGAGCACGTCGCCCGGCGCCAGCGCGCGCGCGAGCTCCGCGGCGAGCGCGTGCGTGGCCGCGACGTCGGGGAGCCGGGCGGAGCCCCGCTCGCCGCCGTCGGTCCTCGGCGACTCAGAATTCATGCTCGTACCCACCGGCGGGCCACGGCGTCCGCGCACCGTCGCGCAGCAGCCAGAGCGCCTCATCTTGCGTGAGCGTCCCGATCTCGCAAAGCCCCGCCGGCGGCTCCACGTGCGGCGGCAGCGCGAGCAGCAGCTCGTAGTCCTCGCCATCGCCGAGCGCGGCGGCCAGCGCGTCGCCCGCCGCCGGCACGTCGGCGTGGACGGGCACGCGCGCGGCATCGACGACCGCGCCGCAGCCGCTGGCCGCGCAGAGCTGGCGCAGGTTGCGCAGCAGGCCGTCGGAGAGGTCCATCGCCGCGCTCACGGGAACGGCCGCCGCGCGCAGCGCCGCGACGATGTCCGTGCGCGGCCGCACGGCTAGGTGCCGGCCGCCGCCCGCGCCGCCGAGCGGCCCCGAAACCCACAGGCGGTCCCCGGGCCGGCCGCCCGAGCGCAGCCAGGGCGCCCCGCCGCGGCAGTGCCCGCTGGCCGCGACCGCGAAGGCCAGGCAGCCGGGCGGGCTGCGCTTGGTGTCGCCGCCCGCGAGCGCGACGCCGAAAGCCCGGCACCAGGCGCCGAGCGCGGCGGCCAGCGCGGGGCCGTCGGATCCGGGCGGGAGCAGCGCGGCCACGTGCACCGTCTCCGGCACGGCGCCCATCGCGCACAGGTCGGAGAGCGGCCGCCCCAGCGCCTTGCGGACGACGAGGTCCGGCGCGGTCCCGGCCAGAAAGTGCGCGCCCTGCACGGTCGCATCCATGCACAGCACGGTGCCGTCGGCGAGCACGGCCGCGTCGTCGCCGGGCCCCACCCGCGGGAGCGACGCGGCCTGCGGCCCCGGCGACGCGCCCGGTCGCGGCGCGGCGGCCGCGAGGGCCCAGGCGATGAACTCCGACTCGCGGAACGGAGCGCTCATCGCGGCGCCACGCGCCCGGTCGCGGGATCGAGGGGCGCGTGCAGCGCGGCGAGGCGCCCGGTCGCCCGATCGAGGCGTGCGTCGAGCGCGGCCCGCAGACCGGCCGCTGCGGCGCGCGGGTCCGGCGCGTCCGCGATGGCGCGGATCACGGCGATCCCCGCCAGGCCCGCCGGGAGCGCGGGCACGTCGGCGGCGGCGAGGCCGCCCAGCGCGTAGACGGGCGCGGGCTGCACGCGCTCCAGCACCTCGCGCACCTGCGCGGGCGACAGCAGCGGCCGCGGCAGGCTGGCGTG
>Ga0193753_10001975_pt1 | contig 16842 bp, 19 predicted proteins | sample H1c2metaG_FD_144925 | JGI IMG/M metagenome (GOLD analysis project Ga0193753, IMG submission 144925) | Soil microbial communities from a riparian zone of the East river system, Colorado, United States - H1c2 | ecosystem: Environmental > Terrestrial > Soil > Riparian zone | place: USA: East... | reverse complement strand
GAGCAGGCGCGTGTACTCGTCTTTCTTCGGGATGTGCTTCTCGGGCGAGAGTTGCTTTCGCCTGGGGATGCACTTCGCCGCGGGGATGATTTTGCGGATGGCATTAACCACGCCGTTGTAACGCGAGACGGCGTAGTGCGCGATGGACGTGGCGAACACCACGCACTCTTCGTCGGTCACTTCATCAACGGGCGTTTCAAGGTTCACCCACTTGGCGCGGATGATGCCTTCGAGTTCTTCGTGGTAGAGGAGCGTGTTCGGCTTTTTGCCGATGCCCTGGAGTGTGCGCCAACGGGCAAGGCCCGTGGCTACGGTTTTCTGTGGCATGTCTGCCTTCCTGGTCATTTCCGTGACCAACCCACGCGCGCCAGAAGGCGGAAACCTTGTCAGGCAACCGTACAACCAGTTGAACCCTATCTGACGCGCGGTGGGGATTCGTTTGAATCCGCCCGGAGCTTGTGAGGCTCCATCGAATCGGCGTGTCGCTTTTCCGAGCGACAGGGAGATTGACGCAGAAGGTGGTGAGGAAGGCAAGCTCATTGCCTTTTGTTCCAGGCGCTCACTGCCGCGAGTGCTGCATCGACTGTGAAAGTTTCGGTTGTGTTCACTTCCCCCCCTCTTTTCTTCCGCGTCCAGAGTCCGAGTCACGTGATGAGCCGCGGTGCGCTCTTCGCTTCCGAGGGTTTCCCAGCCGAGCCGCTTCGCGTGGTGTGCGATGCGCTGCCTAGTGGCCTGCAACAAACTCACCTTGATCAACTTCTGCATACGTTCCTTTCGTTGGTTTTCCGACTGTATCACTCATCTCCCACCCCTAGGGGGGGTGAGTGAGTGATACGGCGAAAAAGGCCCATTTTGTGGGGGTGAGGGTAGGGAGACGGGAGAGACACTATTCTCTCTCTCACGCCCCTGCCCTGTATCACTGCCTCACTCATGCCCGGCGGTTTTTTACTGAGTGAGCGATACACACCGCACAGCGCAACACCCTGGATTTTTTTCGGAAGGTTCATGGGATTAGGACTTTTTGAGGGAGAGCATCATCCCGCTTTCTTCGAGGTAGGAGCGAAGATAACCGGGCTTGCCGTTGATGACGCCGAATGCGCGCGCGGCCGTGCTTTCGGGAACTTCAAATTCGCCTTCGATGGCGCGAGCCAATTGCCGGAGCCGCATCGAAGTTCCCGGCTTCAACACGTGACGCAACATGGCGAGCGTCACGGATTGCTTCGATTCGTTGGGCGAGCCAGGATTGTCGAACTCGTTGAAGTCAAACTCTTCCACCGGAGTGAACGCACCGTTGCGCCGGTACCACGCTCCGCGCACGCCGACCTCTTTCAAGTAACTCGGCTCCGCGTCGTTGGCCTTCGTCAGCGAGAACACGATCCGGTCCTCATCCATCTCGTGTGACACCGGCTCGACCGCGAACATCGTGCGCGCCGTCGAACCCAACGCCAGCGAGCCGGATATTTCGTGCATCAGCGCGCGTCCACGTTTCCGTGCTCCGCTCGCGTCGCCACGCGGCTTGCGATGGTGCGCAATGATGACGACACACGGCATCTTCTTGCCGTAGAAGCAGCGCCGGATGTTCGCGAGCGCCATCTTGAATTCCGATTGCCCTTCGTCCGCGCTCAGATCGTTCCACGGGTCAATCACGAGCAGGCTGAACGGCCACGTCTCAAAGATGCGCGTGACTTCTCGCCGAAACTCCGCGTCGTTGAACGCGAGGCCGTTGCTCAACTCAGCCGATGACTTGATCCAGTCGTCCGCGTGCTTGCCGATGTCGTCAAACTCGCTCTTGAGCCGCTGCCCGCTGTTCTCCGTTTGCAGGATGAGAGAGCGGAAACGATTGCGCACCGCGTAGCCCATCCACTTCCCTTTTCCCAGCGCGCCCGCCGCCGCGAGCGTCGTCGCCAGGCGCGATTTGCCGCAACCTTGCTCGCCTCCGATAACCGCGAAGCTGTTGCGCATCAGCAAACCATCGCCGACAAGAAAATCCTCCGGGTCCGGCACGTAGGCGCGCGCTTCTGCCGGCGTCACGAGCCGAATCATCGGCGGCGCGTTGAAACTCTTCGTGCGCTCGAACAGGTCAGCAATGCGCGTGTGCGCTTCCTCGATGGAAACTTCCGAGCGTGTCGCCATCGCGCGAAACTCTTCACTCGCTTCCAACAGCTTGCGCTTTTGCGCGAGAGCTTGAAGCTCTTTGAGGTACAACGGAAACTCCCACACGCCCGTCACGTTCTCCGGCGCGCACTCGCCGTGCAGGAAGGAGGACAGAGCCGCTTTGTCCTGCTGGAAGTGGTCGCGAATATATTTGTCCACCAAAGGCAAGGACAACTCATGTCCTGGGTCCATCGCCAGGATGGTCATGGACTCAAACACAACCTTCGCGCGCGCATCCCAGAAGAGTGCCGGCCGCAATTGGATGAGCAGCGCCTTGCCCTCGCCCGGCGTGAAGCTGGAGAGCGCGTAAGCGACACACGCCAGCGCCAGCGCCTCCATCTTCACGTCGGAGGGAATGATAATCGCGTCCTGATGTCGCGAGGCCGCGGCGTCGAACCGGCGTTTCTTTTTCATGATCGCGTGTCCGTTGCCGTTGGCCGTCGTGATGTGCTCGCCGGTGCGAGGAAAGTATTCGGCGCGTGAAGAGTTCACGTGAGCACCTCCGCGAGCGTGTTGCTGGTTTGCAGTTCGCGCGCGATGCGCTCTTCGTTGATGAGTTGAATCCGTCCGCGCTCCAGCGAGGACAGATGTTCGTGGATCATGTCGAGCGCCACAATCGGCGCGACGCGCTCTGAACTTTTTTCGAGCACGCCGATGAACCAGTTGAGCGTCAGCGCGAGATTCCAATTGCTCGCCGACTTCGCCGTGTCCGCGGCGAGGCTCACTTCGCACCCCACATTTCCAGCGCGGCGCGGAGCATTAGAACACTCAGTCCGTTGTCTGGTCCTTCGACGGCCTTGATCAATTCCAAGCCCGCGTCGTTCGCAGTGACGAAATGATTTTTCAGCGCATCCTTGATTGTCGCGCACACCATCACTCCGGCCCCAAAGTTGAACTGCACACGCACGTCGCGCTCGCTGTTGCGCGCACACCATTCTCGCGCCCGCGTTTGCATCTCCATAATTTTGGAGACGTAGCTCTGTTCGGTCGCCGCTGTCATCGCGCCTCCTTTGCTGCGTACGCGTCGTGATGCACTTCGGCGCGTCCCGATTTCAAAACGCTGCGCAACGTCGCGAGCACTGAGCGCGGAGGTTGGTGCAACGGGTCGCCCGTCCAACCGAGCACGGCAGCGCGCAAACGCAGACCGTCTTCGAGCGCGTCGTAAAGCGCGTCGTTCATCCGCGGCGAGCACGCGAGAATTTCCGCGTCCACTTCCGCGTCACTCATCAGCTCGATGGCCTTCATCGCGCGCCTCCGTTCGCTGATGCAATCGCGGCGTCGATGTTCTCAAGTGCCGCCGTTTGCGTGCGTCGCAAGCGCACCAACTGCGCCCGCGCCAGGTTGAGTTGCGCCACGCTCGCCGCGCTCGCGTCGGCCATGAACAATTCGCGCGCGGCGTACAAACACACGGCCGCGTCGCTCGTGTTCTCGCGCAACGAACGCACCGCGCAGATTGCCGCAAGAATGCTCTCTGTTGTCGCCTTCGGCTTCGGCTTGGCGTCCTTCTTCACTTCGCGCGACAACACCGGCCCGGTTTCGTAGTAGCCGGTCATCGCGCCTCCTTTTCCAAACGCATCTGGAGTTCGGCGATGGCGCCGACGACATCCGCGGCGGCGTAGGCGAGCGGCGAGTGCTGGCCCGCCGTGCTCACGATGTTCGCGCGCAACGTGCGCGCCTGGGAGTCCAGCAGCCCCACGCGATTCGCCCACGTCATCAGCAGCGGCTTGGGCACGTCCTTAAACGGCGGCTCCGGCTTTTCCTCGTCCGCGTGTTTGGCGCAGCGGCCGTACATGCGCGCGTAGCGGTCATCCGGCATCTCCGCGCCGCAGTCGCTGCAAATGATTTTCTCGTTGGAGAGCTTCATCGCGCACCTCCGATGTAAATCAATTTCTGTAACGTGCGTCCCTTTAGCAGTGGCTGAAGTTTTCTGGCAGCTTCCAAAAGGGAGTGCGTGCGCGTGGAAACGTGTTCGATTTTGTAACTGTTCGCGCCCCAGTGCTTCGCTCGCCAGAAATGCACAACGTGTTCGGTCGTCACGACTTTCTTGGCTTTCATCGCGCACCGACTTTCTTCGGCGTCTTGCCGAGGCGTTTGAGAATGCGCTGAGGTGTGTCGTCAGGATACTGCTGAGGGCGCTGCGAAACTTGCCCGACGGGCTTAATTTTGAGCGCGCTGACGTGGCTGTACAAGGTCCGAAGGGACATCTCCTTGTGCGGCGCGAGTTCGAGGAGGATTTGCGTGATCGTCATGGACTGCCTTTCTTCGCAGCCCAGAACTTGGCCAGGTTCCAACTGTGGTAGAGCAGCGGTTTCGTAAACCGCAGGTCGTCGGTTCAATCCCGACCATTGGCTCCAAAACTCCTCAATAAAAACGGCGGCCACAATTTTGTGGCCGGAAGCAACTACCTCAACCAGCGAGGAGTTTCACCGAACGAGATTGGTGCCATTCCAACGCCCGCCGTTTCTCTTTGGTAGTCCGCGACTCAATCGTTTCCTGCCGTTCAAAAAAGCGTCAACGGCAACCGGAGATCAGTGGGCCACGATTGCCTGGTTCTCCGTTCTCCGTCCACCATTCTCACTTCACTGCCGGCCGGAGACCATTTGGCTTCGTTAAGAATCTGCCGGGAACAAAAAAACGCCGGATGAGTGGGAACTCACCCGGCGTTTCTCAAAGCAGCAGACAACCCCTCAGAAACCTGCCGCGCTGTCATTTCTCCAAGCCTCCTTCGGTTCGGAATCGAACCGTCTTCGATCAATGACGCGCGCAGACTATCAGCCGTGAGGTTCTCCGCTATCAGGTGACTTTCGCAAAAATTGACCGGGACAATCACCGAAAGCGTGTCAGGCAAAAAATGCGCCCCAGCGCCACGACCTTTGCATGTTCCACGCGCAACGTTCCAAGTTGAATGCAATTGCGCCCCTCTCTCCAGACGTTCAGACTCTGCACTTACGCACCACTGACGGCCATGTCTCTGCAAAGCCCTGAACAAAAAGCCCGCCAGCAGATTGACGCGCAACTCGTCGCGTCGGGTTGGGTCGTTCAGGATTTCAAAAACGTGGATTTCTCGGCCGGGCGCGGCATCGCATTGCGTGAAGTCCCGCTCAAGACGGGGCCCTGTGATTATCTATTACTGGTCGATCGCAAGTCGCTCGGTGTGATCGAAGCGAAGAAGGAAGGCACCACGCTCTCCACTATCGCTGACCAATCCGCGCGTTACACCAGTACAAACAGCAAATTCCGGCGTTGTTGTGGTTCAACGCACTCCTTGTCGCCTCGAACGGCACGAACCGCCGCGTCGGCTCGCTCACGGCGGATTGGGAACGGTTCTTCGAGTGGAACGCGTCGAGCGCGAGAGTGAGCCGCGCCGGGTGTCGCTGAAGATAATGCTGCGCGGGACGTGCGACCGGGTGCGATCGGAAATCAGCGCGAAAACTCGATCCGCTTCTCAATTCGCACGGCGCCATCCACATCGAACAACTGCAACAGCACGGATGGCCCGCGCGCCTGCCAGTCGATGTTGATTAGGCCCACGTTGTTGCCGTGATAGGTGGGGCCGTCCCGGAAGCGGTTCGGTGTTGGCGTGCCGCGTTTATGCTCCTCGGTCAGCGCGCTCGAAGTCAGATCGTAAAGCGGATAATCGCCGGGGCGGTCGAGGCGGGAGAGTTCGGCCCAGTGCCGGTCGCCACTGATGAAGAGGACGCCGTTCGCATGGGCCTTCTTTAGCAGGTCGAGCATGCGCTGCTTTTCGCGTGGCAGGTTGGCCCACGCTTCGCCGCCGCTGAATTCCGAGATGAACTGGATGCTCGATGCGATGATGCGCAACTCCGCCGGCAGGCGCAATTGTTCCTCCAGCCAAGCCCATTGTGCAGCCCCGAGCATCGTCACGTTCGGGTCAGGATGCGGAATGTATTTGCCGCCGCTTGGAACCACATGATTCTCACCCGTCGCCAAATTGCTGCGAAAGTAACGGGTATCGAGCAGGATGACTTGCACACGCCGGCCCGGCGGGCCGAAAACCGCAGCGTCGTAAATCCCTTCACGCTGGCGGCGCGGTGAATTGGCGGGCACATCCATGAAGTCGCAAAACAGTTTCTGCGAATCGGCCTTCATCAGGTAGCTCGCTCCTGCGTCGTTGCCGCCAAAATCATGATCGTCCCATGTGGCGAGCAGCGGGGCCTTTCTTCGCAACGCCCGAAAGAACGCACTCTCCTTCCGCGCGCGATACTTCTCCGCCATCACTGCGGAATTCATCGTGTCCGCGTAAATGTTGTCTCCGAGCAGGATGAACAACTCGAACGGCAATGTAAGTGTGCGATCAAGCATCCGGTGGGCTTGCGTGTTGATGCAAGAGCCAAAGCCGATTCGGGTGAGTGACATTTTGTCGGGAACGCGGTGTGACGTACAACCGGTCACTGCGATGATCGCGAAAAGTAGGCAAGCAACACGCGCCAGGGACTTGGGCAAAGACATGGCTGTTTGTGTCAGAACTCACAGTCGGCGGCAATGCCCGTGGAATAGGAAGCTGCAACTTGAGCGAGAAGATTCAGGAATCTATTCCGTGCTTGTCAGCAACTGTCTCGGCGTGGCGCAGAGCGAACCGTTCGTTCTGCGGATTATCACTGACAGTCGCAAGTTGGTGCGCGCTGTTATTCTCTTCCAGTGATCTGATTTAGAAATTGAAATCGATCTGCGCCCAGACCTTATCCACGTCGAAGCGGACGGGAGCCTCCTTGCCGTCGTAGTGCGCATACTTCGCGGTGACGGTCCAGTACTTGCCAAACTTCTTTGACGCCATGATGTCAAACTCCTGTCCGAAGTCCGCGCCGCCGCTGTCCGCCTCGAAACTGTGGTAGATGGCTCGCACGGGGATGTCATACGGCAGCGTGATCTGGACGAATCCATACGCGTCGCGCAATCCCCTGGGCGGAACGGTGAGGAAAACATTCGCCCAGCCATTGAAGGGATGCAGCGTGGCCAGCGGGGTGCGGAAGGAGGCGCTGCCGGCGCCGGCGTCGTTGCTATCCGTGCCGAGCACTTCGCAACCCGCGCCGAAGGAGATGGGCTGGATCGTGGCGCTGGCCTCGATGTTGTAGTACTCGGCGCCGTAATCGAGCGGACTGTTCGCGTACTCGGTCTGGTAAGCGAATTCCCCACGATAGCCGACCGAGACCTTCTCGCCGACCGGCGCACTTCCCGCGATGTAGCCGCCATAAGTCGCGCATGAGTTCGCCGTGCCCGCGCGGTTTTCCAGATCGAGCAGATAGGTGTAGCCCACGATGCGCGCATATTTCCATCCGGAATAAGAAACATTCACGAGGTGTGAATCGGAATCGAAGTCGCGATTGGCCGGGGGCAATCCGTCCACATCGCCGAACACGCGATTCGCTTCCCAGATGTATCCGTAAAAGAGCGAGAGGTCTGGCAGCGGCGTGCTGCCGATCGTTATCGCGTCAAAGGTCTGCTGGTTTTGTCGCCAGGCTGAATCACCGATGAAGCGGTGGTTGTCGAGCACGAGACGCTGGCGTCCACCTCTGGCCGTGACCCAATTCGTGTAGTTGTAGCTCAGCCACGCCTGGTTCACCTCCGTAGTGGGCGGGTCCTGAACGATGGGCCGATCCGTGGTGTTGTTGGAACCCGCGGCGTTATAATTTTTCTTCGAGCCAATCACGGAGATGTTTTCGCCCTCAATCATTCCTTGAAAGCCGTAGAGCGGCGCCGTGGTGTATCCGAACCGCGTGCGGATGGTGGGCGCGTTGGCTTCTTCCTTGAATGTGCTCTGGTCCACCCATTCGTAACGCAGGCGCGTGTTCAGACTGAATTTTCCTTTGGCAATGGCTTCCGGAATTTTTCCGTTGAAGAAGTTTGTGATCAGATCTTGCGTCGGCGCCGCAGGCGGAACGACTGATTTGGAATCGGTATCGGGTGCGCTCGCGGCGGGCTTTGGGACCGGTGGCGGAACCGGGATCGCGGTTCCGGCCTGCGTATAAGGTTTCTCCTGTGCGTGCGCCGTGGAGAGGATTGTGAGCGCAAGAAGGCCGCCCATCGTGGGCCGCCCGAGTCTACCAGGTGCGTTCGAGTTCATCTTTGAGTTCTGTTCTGAGTTTTTTAGAAAGCGTCGGCCGCGATCAGCCGACGGTGCGAAGTTCGCGTGCTGATTCCGCCTCGGGCTCCGGTGTGGGCTGGTAAGTGCCGGTACCCACGAGCCGTTCGAAAATGGGCGACGCCATGAGCGTGGTCACCACCGCCATGATGACGAGCGTGGCGAAGAGTCCTTCGGAAATAATCCCGCGCTGTAGTCCGATATTGATGATGATCAACTCCATTAAGCCGCGCGCGTTCATGAGCGTGCCGATGCCGAGCGCTTCCCGGTTCGAAATGCCCGTCGCGCGAGCGGCCAGCCAGCACGCTACACCTTTGCCCAATATTGCTGCCACGAGGACCGCGCCGCACATCAGCCAAAGAAAGCTTGTATTGAGCAGACCGATCTTGGTGTTCAGTCCGGAGTAAGTGAAGAAGAGCGGCAGGAGCAGCGCGACCGTCAGAGGTTGAATGCGCCCGATGAGATCGCGCGCGACGATGCCACGCGGCATGGCGGCGCCCATGACGAACGCGCCAAACACGGCGTGCAATCCAATGAGGTCAGTGAACCAGGCGCCCAGGGCCATGAGGGCCAATCCAATGACGAGACCTGCTTCGGTGAGCGAACGTTCCTTCACGATGAGCGCCTGCGCGCGCGCGAGGAGCGGACGCACGACCAGGAGGGTGAAGGCCACGTAAGCAGCACCCCCACCGATGTTGAACCACGCGTGGCTCCAGTTGTTGTCGAAGCTGGCGAGCACGACCGCGAGCAAACACCACGCGGTGGCGTCGTCGATGGCGCCCGCTCCCAGCGCGACCGTTCCCATCGTAGTGCCGGTGAGCTTCTTGAAATGAATGATGCGAGCGAGCATCGGGAAGGCGGTGATGCACATCGATGCTCCGAGGAAAAGCATCGCCTCCATCAGCGAAGTCCTTTTTGGAAACAGTTCCGTGTGATGAAAGAGAATCCACGCCAATCCTGCGCCAAGCACAAACGGCGTAACCATTCCTGCAACTGAAACCGCGATGGAGCTTTTGAGCCGCTTCTGCACAATGTCCACACGGAACTCCATCCCGACCACGAACATGTAGAGCGCGAGTCCGAGTTGCGAAGCGGGAAAGAGATAACTTTGCGTGTCGCGGATTTTTTGCGCTTTGTCCCACGGAAAGAGCCACGTTTGCGCCTCCGGCCAAACGAGTCCGAAGAGAGACGGCCCCAACAGGACGCCCGCAACCATCTCTGCTACAACCTGCGGTTGACCAAAACGCTTCGCAATCGCGCCGACCAATCGGCAGAAGAGCAGGATAATGGCGATCTGGAGAAAGAACTGAACTGCCAGGTGTAAATTGTTCATGTGCGCCTTTTCCCGCGCGAAGATTGACGGCCACGATCCGTGGCTGGAAATAGAGTTTGGGTATGGCTTTGATAGCGAACGGCGATAACCCAAACCGCGAGCCCGGAGTGAGATAAAATCGGCGCGGTCGAGAACTATCTGCAACGCGCGGAAGCATGCGCATCGCAAGCGGGATCTCGTCGTGAACTCGGTCCTGTTCGGTATTTCGCGCGAGCTGCTTCCGCCATCGCCTACGCCAGTTCTTCGGCCCTCCATTTGTTGCCATCAAATTCCCGGTGAATTCGCCGCTGTGGATCGAGCACAACGGTGCGGAGGTTGTACAGAAAGCTGTCGCCTTCATTGGCCCGCGGGATTTGAGTCCTGAGACACCTCGACATAATCCAGCCGAACTGCTTCAGCTTGACCGAAGTCTTCAAAAATTAGTCGAGGCGCGTTCCCTATTTCATCAAGCGCGTTACGCATCACTGAACCACCGTCTGCCCCGCCGCACTTCCGACAGGAGGTTAATCATGACGGAACTCGAAACACGCCTTCTCCAAATCGTCCGACGCCTTGGAGCTTTCCCATCAGGAGAACACTCATTTTCGAAAATGTTTAGTGCTGACTTCGCAGCATTTAGTATCACGCTCGCGACCACGAAAGTGACGCGACGTATCGAAGACGCATTTCCAAAAATGACCGAACCGCAGATCGCTCTCGAAATTTATCAGCTTCGGTAACATGCGCGAGAACGACCCCTAACAACCACCTTTTGGACTCAGCTAAAGGCGCAATTTGTTGTTTAAGCGACCTCGAGGCGTTGCTGAACGAGTGTTGCCGCCTAACGAATGAGCCGCGTTTTAGGACAATCGTGTACGTCAGGTTTAGACTGTAAGAAATCGATTTTTGCCGCTTGAACGAAACAGACTGCGAGTGTATCGAAGTGACGTCGTAGAAGCCGTGAGCACAAAACTGACAATCCTGCTGCTTGAAGACAATCATGCCGATGCTGAACTGATTGCGGATCAGTTGAAGGCGTCTGGTTTTAATTTTGAAGTGAAGCGGATTCAGTCGGAAATTGACTTGCGCCGCAATATGGAAACGGACAAACCCGATCTAATTCTTTCGGATCATGGCTTGCCGTCGTTTGACGGGTTCAGAGCCCTCGAGATTGTGCGCGACATTAATCCGGAGTTGCCCTTCATTTTTGTCAGCGGTTCGAATAACCAGGCAATGGTCGCCCGGATGTATGAGGAGGGAGCGACGGATTACGTTTTCAAGAATGATCTCCACGATCTGCCGCCGGCAGTGCGTGATGCGTTGAAGTCGCCTCCTTTGCTGAACATGGAAGTGCAGCGGACCAATCCGGTTCCGGCTGCGCCTGTCGTCTCGACACGACTGTGGCTCTGTCCTTCGTGTCTTCACGCGCGAGATGAGAACCGCGCGGCGGTTGATTTTCTGGATTACTCCAGGAGCCACAACAAAGTCGTGATGCTGCACGAACTGTGCGAAGCCTGCCGTTCAAGCGAGCGATAGAGGTCGGAGTACATCTTCTTTTGCGGCGGAGCGTCGTCTGTATTCGTAGGAAGATAAAGCGACGCCGTTCAAACTCTTGGATTTTGGACAACCGTTTGCCGGGTCTAACGAAAGTGAGGCAAAACTGGCCCATTTCGGCACAGCGGAGATATTTTTACCTCTCCTCTCCCGTAGAGCGGCGTAATTGGCATTAAGGACGCTAGTGGTGGTTACGCTATGCAGATGTTGCAGGAATCGGTCGCTCTACGTTCATTGGGCGATGTCCTATCCGGGATGCTCTTTCTCCCGGATAGCCCGTGCCCCACCGCTGCCGTCATCGTTTGCCATGGTGCTGGCGAGTTTAAAGAAAATTATTTTGAACTTTGCGAACTCCTTGCACTGCGAGGTGTCGCCGCTTTGGCGATCGACATGCACGGGCATGGAGAAAGCTCCGGCGAACGATTTTGCGTCGAGATGCGCCAATGGGTTCCCGATGTACAGGCCGCGATCGATTTCCTCCATAGCCATCCCCGCGTCGATGGCGAACGCATCGGCGCCTTCGGCTTGTCTTCGGGCGGAACGGCTATTCTTGAAACGGCGCTAATCGATCGACGATTGAAAGCGCTCGTTACCTTGGATGCGACCGTCCGAAATTGTCTACCCATTCCATTGCAGTTCTGCATGGGTTTACTGTTACTCGCGGGCCGGGTGAAGAAATGGATAACGCGGCATCACTTGCGCATTCCGCTCAACAAACTCTCGACGATACATCTGGCATCGGACCCCGAAGTGGACCGCCAACTCCAGGCGGACCCACGGGCGCGCGCGTTTATGGGCTCATTTCCGTTTCCCGGCGGGGCCGAAGCGTTTTTCGTCAATACCTTGAAGCGGGTGGCGCGGATTCAAGTGCCGACTCTGATTTTGTGGGGCGCGGATGACAAAGTGGATCCGCCCAAAACAGCGCAGCTTTTGTATGATGCTTTGTCCTGCGAAAAGCAATTGCATGTCATCGCTGGGAACGGGCACATGGGGCACATGGATCGCAACAAAAACCAGGTGTTTGAGTTGACTGCGGCTTGGGCTCTCAAGACGCTGGCCGTGTGAGTTCATCGCGGGCCGCGATGAATCACTTGCATGGCTGAACAAATCATCGAAGGGGAGACCGCAAAATCCCTTGGGCAGAAGGAGAAATGGGATCTTCTTTCGCCCTTCCTGCGGGCGCACGGACGCGAGGCCCTTTCGTATGCAACGCTGCAATCGGGCCTGGAATATTTTATCACTCCCGCAGGATACATTGCTTACACGACCGTGCGTCATCCGGTGTTTGCCCGGAAACCAAAACGCATCGCCCTTTCCAATCCCGTTTGCGCGAAGCGCGACTACGAACGGATCGTGCGGGATTTTGTGGCCGTGAAACCGAACGCTGTGTTTGCCTGCATCTCCGAACCGTTCGCGGAGATGCTGCACAACCTGAAGTTCAAGGTGAATTGCATTGGTTATGAAATCGAACTCCCCGTCCAAACGTACAAGACCAAAGGTGACTGGAAGGAATTTGATCTGATCAAGCGCGCCCGCAATGAAGCGCGCCGGGAAAATATCACCATTCGCGAAGAGCAGATTGAAACCGTCAACCGCGAGCAACTTCAGGCGCTGTCGCTACGCTGGATGGGCTCGAAGAAAGTGAGCGACCGGGAAATCTGGATCTACGCGCGGCGGCCGGTTTACGAGGCGGAAGAAGGCGTGCGCAAGTTCGTGGCTTACGATCGCGATGGGCGCGTCGCAGGCTTTGCGTTTTACGACCCGATGTATCGCGACGGCCAGGTGTTTGGTTACTCGGCGAATATCCTGCGTTGCGATGAAAGCCGTTTCGGCCGCCTGGCGACGGCGATCCACATGGAAGCGATTGAAAAATTCCGGCCGGAAGGCGCAGAGGTGTTGAACCTGAACCTCGCCCCGTTTGTTAAACTGGAGCAGGGACGCTTCAATGACGACCTCGGCTCCTCACTCTTCTTCAAGCTCAGCGCGCGATTCGGAAACGACATTTACAACTTCAAAGGGCTGTCGTTTCACAAGTCGAAATATCGCGGCGCGGAGAAATGCCTCTACTTTGCGTCGAACAGTTTCTGGCCTTCCAACGACATCTACCTCGCTTTTCTTTCAGCCGAAATCACGCAAAGTTACTTCGATACCATGGGCCGTTTGATCTGGGGCATGCTAACTGCTAAAAGCGACAAACGCCAATGAATCGTCGCGAAGCGACTGCGGTGTTGGTTGTTTGTTAGCAATGATTATGAAGAAATATTGTTGTCGGGCAGTGGCAATGGGTTCCCTCATGGCAGGTTTTGCCGGTGTTCCAGTGGCAGGTTTTGCCGAAGAACCCGTTGCTGAAAAATCCGCGCTGATGCGATTTGCCGAGCAGGATTACATGTTGGGCAACTGGGGCGGCCTGCGCACTGATCTCTCAAAGCGGGGCGTTGACTTCGAATTCTTCTATGTGGGTTCCGGCCCGATGAATCTGGATGGTGGGCTGGAGCGAGGCGCGGTTTACCAGGGCGGGCTGTTGATGGCGATGACGCTCGATTCACAAAAGCTCGTCGGTTATGAAGGCGGCACTTTCAATGTCAGTTCAATTTGGCTAAACGGCCAAAAGCCTTTCTCGGACCGGTACGTCGGCGACCTCAACAAGGTCAACCTGGTCGATTTCGATAACAGTTTTCGTCTGTGGGAACTTTGGTATGAGCAAAAGTTTTTTGATGGCAAGGCCTCGTTGAAATTCGGACAGATGTCGATCGACCGCGATTTCATCGTGCCGGAATATTACAACGGGCTGGCGTCGCTCAATTTTGTGAACCAGACATTTTTTTATCCGACCATGGCTTTCAATGTGTACGACCAGCCGTTCTTCCCGGTCGGCAAACATGCACTGGCGTCCACACCCTACGGCACACCGGGCGTCCGTTTGCGCATTGACCTATGCGAACAGGCTTACTTTCAGGTCGGCGCTTACGATGGCAATCCCGATCGTTCCGACAGCGGCACGCGCGTGAACCTACGGTCCGACGAAGGCGCGTTGATCTACGGCGAGATTGGCCTGAAGATTAACCAGACCAAGGAAGCCAAAGGTCCGCCCGGAAACCTCAAGCTCGGCGCGTACTATCATACTGACGACTTCTACGACATGTATGAGGGGACCTTTAACGCGTTCGACAATTACGTCAGGGCGAACGGCATTCCGCTGCCGCCTCTCTCGCCAGGACTCGCGCGGACGCACGATGGAAATTATGGAATCTATTTTCTTGCGGATCAGGTGCTCTGGCGCGAGATCGGCAAGGAAGATCTGGCCACGCAAGGACTGGTCGGCTTCTTCCGCGTCGCCACGGCGCCAAAGGACAGGAACCTCGCGCAATTCGGCGTTGATGGCGGTTTGGTTTACAAGGGAATGATTCCATCGCGTAACTGGGACACCGTTGGCATTGCGGGATCTTACATGGAGATCAGCGATGACCTGAGCCGTGCTCAGCGGGACATCAACCGCACGCTCGGCAGCCCCCCGGGTCCGCCGGTGTTCACCAAGCTGGCGGACTATGAAGCGGTGATCGAAGCCAGCTATAAAGCGCAATTGACGGCTTGGTGGACCCTGCAGCCGAGCGTTCAGCGGGTGATTCACCCCGGGGGACGAGTGCTCGCTGACATTCCCGACGCCTGGGTCTTCATCCTTCAGACGACGTTGAGGTTTTGATTTTATCGCCGCTCCTCGCGCCACGTGATCTGAGCGAATGGGTAGCTAAGCGTCTCCGTTCCGGCGAATAAGGCGAACTACCGCCTGACGAGCAGCTTCTGCCAGAGGTCGTCCGTGGTATCCAGCTTTTGAAAAAACTCGCGGCTCTGCACCGCCTGCGCCGGGTCGTTGCTGCCCACGGGCAACTCCATCCGGAATTCCGCCCCTTTCCCTTCTGCGTTCTGCACTTCAATCTTTCCGTGGTGGTAATGGACCAGAAAAAAGCAAGCCATCAGGTTTATGCCATGCTCGCTCGGACTGTCGCTCCGCGCGTTGAAAGGATCGAAAATATTGCGATGTGTTTCTTCGGAGAGACCCGGGCCGTTGTCGCGGACGATGATGCTGACTCGCTCGCCGTTTTGGACCGGACTCGCGAACACCTGAATACAGCTCCCTTCGGGCAGACTAACGATTTCGTCCTTCAACAGCAGCTCAAAGATGCGGACGAACTTGACTTTGTCCACGATCAAAATAGGCAGGTCCTTGGGAATGTTGATCTCTATGCTCACTTTTTTTGCCGTGAGCGCCTCCTGTAGCCGCATCGTGACATCGATCATTACAGCTTGAAGATGCACACGATCCGTGAAAGCCAAACCGCGCGTCTCTCCCACGACCCAGAGATCGTCTAACAGATTCGTGATCTTCTCAAGGTATCGCTGCGCGCTCTGCTGATAGTCCATCCAGAACTCGCAGTTCTTGCTCTGCGCAGGGTCGATGTTCTCCTGCCGCAACTGATGCGGGACCATGTCGATGAAGGTTTTCACCGGCACGAGCCAATTGCGAATGCGATGGCTCATGTCCGCCGCCATATAGCCCAGGCTCACAACCCGATCAGACACCATCATGTTGTGCAGCACGGACATTTTTTCGCGCAGCAACTCATTGCGCTCGCGCTGCACGGTAAACAGGCGCAACGCCCGCTTGATCGTATTCTCCAACTGCTGGGGATCCCACGGCTTGGTCAGGTAATGGTAAATCGCACCCGTGTTCACCGCTTGCATCACGGCATCGATGTCCGAATAAGCCGTCGCTAAAATGCAAAGAATGTCGGGCCGCATTTGTCGCGTTTTGTTCAGCAGCCACACGCCTTTCTCGCCCGGCATCAATTGGTCGGTGATAAGCAGTCCGACGTCTGGATTCGCTTCGAGCTTCTTGCATCCCTCCACCGCGCTCGTTGCTGTCAATATTCTGAACTGGTGTCCATACGCGCGCTGAAAAGCTTTGAGTGATTTCTCTTCATCGTCCACGTAGAGAACGGAATATTGTTTGTAGTCAATCAGGATGAGCCTTCAGCCAGCGATGAATTACTTGCGTCGGGCAACTCAATAGTAAATTCGCAGAAGCGTCCTCGTTCGCTGGTGACGATGATGTTGCCATTGTGCTCCTGAAGAATCCTATAACAAATGCTCAGGCCCATTCCCATCCCCTCCCCAATGTCGCGCGTGGTGAAGAAAGGGTCAAAAATTTTTGAGATGTTCGCGACTTCGATGCCTTCGCCGTTGTCGCGCACCGAGACAATCACCTTGCCATTCTGCTGCTGGCCAGTGATGCGGATCAGAGGCGCTTCCTCACTCAAGGTTCTGTGCTTCAACGCATCGAGCGCGTTGTGGATCAAATTTACGAACACCTGGGTCAGTTTGTTCTTGTTGGCCCGACAAACGAGGTCCAGCGGAACGACCTGTTCGATTTGTACCTTATCCTTCCATTCGCCGCTCAACAGGCGCAACGCCGCGAAAATTACATCGGAGAGCTGCACCATGTCGCGCTGCTCGGCATCCGGATGCGTGAACGAGCGCAGATCGGAGACGATATTTTTCACACGCGTTACGCCATCCTCGATGTCGCGCAGGACTTCGGAGAATTCCTGCGGCTCCTGCTTGGCGAGCCGCTCGCCCTGATTCCTCAGAACATAGAGGCCAGTGGCAGCGAAGTTGAGAGGGTTGTTAATCTCGTGGATGATGCCAGCGCTCAGCCGACCTAGCG
>Ga0193753_10001974_pt1 | contig 16845 bp, 12 predicted proteins | sample H1c2metaG_FD_144925 | JGI IMG/M metagenome (GOLD analysis project Ga0193753, IMG submission 144925) | Soil microbial communities from a riparian zone of the East river system, Colorado, United States - H1c2 | ecosystem: Environmental > Terrestrial > Soil > Riparian zone | place: USA: East... | reverse complement strand
CTTAGCGACCACCGGTTTCATGAGCTCGGTCCACGTCCCTTTCCGCGTCCCTTGCTGCATGTCATACATCTGCCGCACGAGATAACTAGGCGACCGGCCCGCGATAGAAGGCACCGGTCCCGAGCCTTTCAAATCGGCGCCATGACAGATACCGCAGGGAATTGTCGCGGCGTTGTTCTTCGTCACAAGCGCCTTGCCCTTCTCGATACTGCCCACCGGCACATACGCGATGAACCCAGATCGCGGATTCCGCAGTACCTCCGAAGCCTCGGCATTCTCGGGCACCTCAATGATACGTTCGCCAAGCGGCTCCGTCCCGCCCTCTTCCACCGGAAGGTACAGGCCGACCGACGTGTATGTTTTGGGCGCCGTCGCGGCTTCTACCACTCGGATCCAAGGCGTCCATTTCATCGAGCCAAAATAATCCGCCGCGGCTTTGATCTCTTCATCGGTCATCGCCTGCGCAATCGCCGCCATCACGCCGGTGTTCTTCTTTCTCGTGTCCGCGCTCTTCCGATCGCCGTCTTTGAACTCTTTCATCTGCTCGATGAAATAACTCGCTGGAAAACCGGCCACGCCCGCGTTTTCAGGACGTCCCTTGCCGTTCGGATAGTGGCATAACGAGCACGCCATCACAGCAGGCTTGCGGCCATGCGCCACCACCTCGGGCATTTGAGGATGGTCGCCGGGATACCAATCGGCCGGTCCAAAACGATCGCCTATTTGTGCACGCGTGAACGTAAGCGTGCTATCCGAAAGATGTTTCAAGCTCACGTCTGGAGCCGCCTGCGGGCTGCGTGGCCGCGCGGTGCTAGGGTCCGTGCCGTACGCCCAAACCGGTGGTCCTTCGGCCGCCATTGCGGAAATCGCCAGAAGCATCGAAGCTACACCCACCGCTCGAACTTTAAGTCTCATTTGTCTCTGCCAGAGTCAATGAGTATTCTACGGGACGGGCTGAATATGAATCGCGCCTTCGCTCTCCCACGCCGCCAACGCGTTCCCGTTTGGAAGCGCCACAATCGTTGGAAACGTACCCTTGGGCGCGAGAACAATCGATTCCTTCTCTCCCGGCAAGAGCGCCCGAACGCCGCTTGGCGTTGACCAGATTGCGTAGACACTTTCTGCCGCCGCCGCGAGCGCGACGTCAATGCCCTCGCCAATTCCAACTTCCTTCTCTCCCGGCCTTGCCAGAAAAATCTCGTGGTCGCGCCTCCACGCTGTGACGATATGGTTCCGAGCGATCGCGATTCCACCGCCATCCATTGGACATGCGTTCAAGCGCCACGTGCCCATCCCTAATTTCTCCGGTTTCGAGAAAGTCACTCCGTCGCGGGACCGCGTCAGGTACATGTCGCGCGTGCCGTCCAGCCAGTTTCGCCACATAACCACTATCTGTCCCGTGGAATCAATCGCGACCGACGGATGGCAGCCTTCGCATATCGTTCCCTCCACTGACTCGTAAATCCGCACATTTTTCGACCAAGTGCGGCCATCGTCCGTCGAGCGCGCGCCATGCAGTGTAACGCCTTTGCCACCGCGCCTATCGAGCCATGCGGCAAAAAGATTTCCCTGCCCATCCACCGCGAGTGCATGCAAACCTTCCGTCGCCGCGCCCGGCACGTCATTGACCCTGACACCCTTTGACCAAGTCACACCGCCATCCGTGGAATGCCAGGCGATCAAATCGCCATCGGACGGCAAGCCATGCGCATGCGGCCCGCCTGCGAGAGTTCGCCCTATCACCGCAGTCACCACGATCGAGTGTTTGGTAAACACGATCCGCGGACCGCGATGGCGAGAGAGCGGGACGATCTCCGCTTCCGCAACCTTCACCGGTGCGGAAAAAGTGTTGCCCGAGTCGACGGACCGGCTGACGTAGATCGCCTTGCCGGCGCCAAAGCTCAGTGCAATCGTCGATCCGTTCGCCGCCATCTGCGGCTCGCGCGCTGGTGCGTCCAACCCTACATTCACTGCGAGCGAGATCCCAACCAAAATAGCCAACATTAGAAACTCAGCCGAAGGGCAAGCTGCAAACTTCGTGAATCCGCGACCGCCGTAATCTGTCGAAACGCTGGCGACGGATTCGCGGGATACGCCCCAGTCCCAAAAGTGCCGTTCAAGGTCACGCCATTCACGTGATTCAGCAGGTTGAACGCTTCAGCCATGCCCTCTAACCGCAAGCGCTCGCCGATCCGGAACGTCCGGCTCAACCGCGCGTTCACATTGAAGAAATCGAAACCGGTTCCCGTGTTGCGGCTGATGAATACGCCGTCGATCGTGGGCCGCGCCGCCGTCCCCTGAATCGTGTTCGCCCCAGTCGTAACGTTGAACGGCAGCGCCGAATAATACTGCAGCATGCCGCTCAATTGAAAACCATGGGTAAACAATTGCCAAGGCGTGCTGGCCTTCGCCATTGATGAGTGAATCGTGCCGTCAAAAACCAGCCGATGCCGCTGGTCGTCGTCCGAGCGCCCATAGTCCTGCCAGATATTGAAATTGTTGATTGGTGCGCTGAAGAAAAACTCGCCTACGTTGTCCAACGCTTTCGAAAACGTATAGGAGATTCGATAATCTCCCCATCGCACCGGCCTCTGGATAAACGAAACGTGCAGCCCGTCATAATGCGAATCGGCGAGCGATGAATATTGACTGGCGTTGCCGAAATTCGGATTCGGGCGGCATCCGTTGTTGTTCCCGGAAGCCACGCAAGCCGGCACGTTCTGATTCACCGATGCGATCAAGTGCAGCCCTCGCAGGTGCTCGTACCCAACGCTCAAGGTGCTATGCCCGCCGATCTGTTGCTCGATCTCAAAGCTCCCCTGTTCGGAGTAGGCGTTCTGTATGTTCCGGTCCATCGTGCTGAAGTTGAACAGCACTCCAGCCGGTATCGTCAAACTGTCGAGGATCTTCGGGAATACCGGCGCGCCCGCTTGCCCGGGCGTTAGGCTGAGGCTTATTTGGCTGAGGTTGCGGGGATCCACGGTATTCCCCGCCGACAGTAGGGCGTTCGCAAGCGCTCGCAGCGGCACGCGGTCGTAGAAGATTCCAAAACTGCCGCGGATCACTGTGTTGCGCGACGAAAACGGCGACCAGGCGAAGCCCGCGCGCGGCGAAACGTTATTCGTATCCGTGGCAATGGTTTTCAGGAACTGCAAATCATAACGAAGGCCGAGATTCAGTGTCAGCCGCGAATTGAGCTTCCATTCATCCTGCGCGTAAAACCCGATGTTCGGATTAGTCTGCGAGACCACGAAGCGATTAAACGTCTGCGTAAAGCCCGAGTTGTTATATGTTCCCGCCAGGAAATTCGCGAGCGATTGAAACGAATAGCTTCCGCGGATCGATCGCGGGTATGTGATCGTGTCGTCGTTGTACAGAAAATCGGCCCCCGCGCGGATGGCATGCGCCCCCCGCTGATAAGACAGGTTGTTCGCAATCTCATAAAGATTGTTCAGGCGCGCCGTTGGCGAACCGGAGAGCGTGCCGAAAGAAGCAACACCGGAAATCGCTACCGCCGGACCAATTGGATCGGAGGGCGGGGCATTCAGAGTGCTATGCGTAAACTGCGCGCGCGTCTCGTTCACCAGCCGTGGAGAAAGTGTCGCGATGTTACTGGCCGCGATCGTCTGGTCCGTATTATCAAGACCCGCCGATGCGCTCGCCGCGTTCAACCCGCCCGCGCCGCGCGAATTGGCGCTATGCACGTCGTACAAACTGTAGCGGATGCTGACTTGATCCTTGTCGCTGAGCTGATGATCGGCCTTCCCCCAAAAGTTCGTGTTGTGAACCGGATTCGGATACAGGCCCGTATAGATGGTTTGGCCTGGATATCCCGTTGCCGCCAGCCGCGCGTTGATCGCCGCCACGTTTGCGGGAGCAATCGTGATCAGCCCCGATTGGTTTAATTCCCGTTGCTCGAAATTCGCGAAATAAAACGTGCGGTCATGGATTATTGGTCCGCCGAGACCCGCGCCGTACTGCGCCTGCGTCAACGGCAGCGCCGTGTGCGCAAGCGCATTGGCGGCGTTGAGCCGATCGTTGCGAAAATATCCGTAAAGGTCGCCGTGCAGCGTATTCGTACCGCTCTTGGTCACAACGTTCACATAGCCGCCTAGGGCGCGGCCAAATTCCGCTTGTCCGCCGGAGGTCACCACTTGGAATTCGTTCACCACATCGAGTCCGTAAAAATTCCCGCTCAGCCCCGCTGCATCGTCATTGGCCGAAAGACCGTCCACTATGAAGTTATTCGAAAAATTGCGTTGGCTGCCTATCGAGATGCCTTGACCCGGAACGGCGGAGGTTTCGGCAAAAAGCTGATTGCTAGCCGTGTTCGTCGGCGAGACTCCCGGAACGAGTAGCGCCAAATCCAAAAAGTTACGGCCGTTGAGCGGCAGCGCCCGCACTTCGGCTTGCGAAATCGTGCCGGCGATCTGGGAGCGCGCCGCCTCGAGCACCGCCATATCGCCCGTCACTGTGATATTCGTCTCGGTGGAAGCAACGGCGAGAGAAACCGGCAACTCGAATGCCGAACCAACCGTGAGCATCAACGAACGGCTCAAATCCGTAAATCCCGGGTGATGGATTTTGATTTCATACCGGCCCACCCTGAGGTACGGAAACCGGAAGCGTCCTTCCCGGTCTGTTTCCGCGCTGCCCGTCAGGTTCGTCTCGGTCTGGCGCGCGGTAACTTGCGCTCCGTCGATTGCGGCGCCGCTTGCGTCCGTGACGCGCCCGCTGACACTTGCGGAATTAAGAGATTCCTGCGCGGAAACCGCCTGCGCGGCCAATAGCACACACAACGCAACTAACGACTTCAAAACTGCCCCCTATGTTTGATAAGTCAACAGAACCGCGACCGTCAGGGAGCGGTAGGGGGGCCGCGTTTTCGTACGGAGCCACGCAAAACAGTCGGGACCGGATGTCCATCCTGCCCTGCCATGGTCGTGCCGGAAAAATGCGGTGAATTTGTTCGTGAAGCGGCGCCAGACAGTACGGGATTCGAAAACGCCGGTGCTGCTCCAGCCGTGGGAAAACAAGGGCACTTCGACTGATTCGCCCGCCAGGATGGGCCGGCGTCCGCTTCCGTGGCGGCGCAATGGTGCTTCCCATTGCGGAGGCAGCACGCAGGCAACTCGCGAGCCGTATTCGCCAGCAACGCCGGAGCGATCAGCGGAAAGCTGAACAGCACGAGCAACAGCGATGCAAGCAGGCGGCGCATCAAGATAAAAGACCTTACACCATCAGACACTAATCTTACCTGCGTTGTCTTGCGGCAAATTGTCGCATCGAAGTCACCGCGGTGGCGGAAATTTCGCAAGTTTTCGCTGCAAGGATCGCCTGTGAATGCCCAGCAACCGCGCCGCCTGCGAAATATTTCCATCGCAATCGGAGATCACGCGCTGCATATGCTCCCATTCGACTCTCGCCAGCGTCGGCACCGTCTCAGGAAGTTCCGGTGCGTCGCTCGCGGCCGATCGTACGGCATCGTACGCCGCCAGAATCTGATCGGCGTCGGCCGGTTTGCTCAGGTAGTGATTGGCTCCTCGCTTGATCGCGGAGATAGCCGTCGGAATGCTGCCATAACCGGTAAGCACGATGATCGTCATCGAAGAATCAATGGCGCGCAATTCTTCGACCACGTCGAGCCCTCCCATCCCAGCCATACGTAGATCGACCAGCACCAAATCGGGGCTGCGCTCACGTGCGAACTTCAGCGCCTCTTCGCCGTCCGGCACGGCTTCCGCCTCCCATTTTCGCTGTGCCAATGCCCTGCAAAGGCGATTGCGGAACACCCCATCGTCGTCCACCACTAGTGCCAACGGAATTTCGTCAGATGGCTGCATGAGCGTTCTGCCGTGACGAATCGAACGGCAGCTCGAGCGTCGCCGTAGTGCCTTTGCCGGGACTGGAATCGAACACGACTCGGCCGCCCAGGCTCTCCGCGAAAGTGCGCACCAAAAATGTCCCCAATCCCATACCCTTGCCTGGCTCTTTCGTCGTAAAAAACGGCTCGGCGATACGGCGCAGCACGTCTGCCGGCATGCCATACCCATGGTCCTCAACCACAATCCGTAGCTTGGAATCAATCCCCGCCGCCGTGATTCGTATGGGGCGCCGGTCCGAATTGGCGTCCAATGCATTCTGTATCAGTGCCGCGAGCGACTGTGCCGTTGCCTGTCTGGGAAGAACCGCCGCCAAGTCCTCATCGGCCAGCTCAATTTCAAGCAGCGCTCGTTGCGGCTCGGGAAATTGTTCGAGAACTTGCGCGAAGAAATCGCGAACCCGAACCGCAGTCGGGCTTTCGCCCATCGGTCCCGCGCTCTGTGCACTCATCCGTTCCAAAATGCGCCGGCAGCGTTCTACCTCCGAGCGAATGAGCTTTGCATCTTCGAGCGCCGCGGCATTACGCTCGAGGTCTTTCGCCACCACGGCAATCGTCGCCAGTGGTGTCCCTAGCTCGTGCGCCGCTCCCGCTGCCAGCGTCACCAGCGAAGCAAGCCTTTCGTTCTTTGCGACCTGATCCTGCAGAACCAGTACTTCCCTCTCGCGAGTCCGCAGCTCGTCGGCGATCTTCCCGGTAAAAAAAGTGATCAAAGCAGCCGCGATGACAAAGGCGACCCACATTCCGGCCAGGTGCGGCGATAACGCCCGTGACGGCGCATCAAAGAAAAAAAGTAGCCCGAAGCAAATCGTGGAAAGCGCGCCGAGAGCCCAAGTCCAAACCTTCCGCAAAACGACCGCCGACAAAGTAATCTGCACCAGGTAAAGCAGGCTGAACGGATTCATCGGGCCGCCGGCCAAGCCTAAAATCGCAGTCAGGCAGAGCGTATCCAAACAAAAAATTGCGCCCAGCGTCTCTTGCGGAAAACGAAATGGCAAAACGCGCAGACGGCCAAGCCAAATGTTGCTGGCCAAAACAACCGCGAGCGGAGCAAGCGTCCAAAGCAGCGGAATATCGAGATGGAACCCGTACGACATCCCGACAATAATGGCGGCCTCTCCGGCAACCATGCCATAGCGAAGCCGCAAAACCCAAGGCAGTGCCAGATTAGGGGCGAGGTCCGCCGCTACGGTTACCACGCGCATCGATATAAGTCCATGATTTCATCCGCCGAGGGAACCAATGGATTATTTTGCGGACTCCCCGACGCCAGCGCATCCTCCGCCATTTTCTTCAGATGCAATTCGAACGCGCTTCGATCGGCCCCCACGGCGTCGCGAAGTCTTGGAATACCAAGCTCAGAGTTCAACCGCTCCAGCCCTTGGACGAGCGCCTCGCCGGCATAATCATCCGTCGCACCGCTATCGCAAAGCCCCATCTCGCGGGCTATTTGGGCATAGCGCTCGGGCGCGCCGGGAATCGAAAATCGCGTAACCGCCGGAAGCAAAACTGCATTCGATAAACCGTGCGGCAAATGGAAGATAGCTCCGATCGGCCGGCTCATTCCGTGAACCAGGCAGACGCTGCTATTGCTGAACGCCATGCCGCCCTGGCACGCCGCCAGCGCCATCGCTTCCCGCGCGCCCCGGTTGTCAGGCTCGTGCTGTGCCTTCAATAAATAACGCGACGTAAGTTGGATGCACGATATCGCGAGCGGGTCGGTCATGCCGTTTGCCTTCTTCGAAACGAATGCTTCTATCCCGTGAGCCAGCGTGTCTACGCCTACATGCGCCGTCAATCCCGCGGGCATCGTAAGGCTGAGTTCATAATCGACGATCGCGATGCGCGGCAGAATCTTTGCATCGAGGATCATCATCTTTACCATCCGCACCGTATCGGTGATCACCGCCGCCTTCGTCGCTTCGCTGCCTGTCCCCGCCGTTGTTGGGATCGCGATCAACGGCAATCCGCCGTTTGGGATTTTGTGATAGCCCTGGAACGCGGACAATGGTCCGGGATTCGTCGCCGCAACGCCAATAATTTTCGCCGCATCGATCACGCTGCCGCCGCCAATAGCCACAATCGCTTGGGCGTTCGAGGTCCGCAGACACTCGAGCCCCGCAGCGACGTTTTGATCCTTAGGGTCGGGCTGCACATCGCAAAAAATGGCGGCCGCAATGCCCGCGTCCTTTAGCTGCGTCTCGAAATCCGCGATCGTGCCCGCGTCTTGCAAGCGTTTATCTGTCACCAGGAGCGTTCGTGAAACGCCAAGCTTCCGTAGTTCTTGCGCCAGGCGGAGCCGCGCACCCGCGCCAAACAAGATGCTCGATGGTACGTCAAACGTAGCGTCCATGGGTCGATTCGGTGTCTCGTCACCACGATACTAGGCAGCGTGTTGCGCTTGATCTAACCTTTGAAAAAGTCGGTTAAAATCGGCGCGTGCGTCTTCGGCTTGAGCATATGCGTCTGACCCTCGAGCGTGCGGTACTCTGCGTTCGGCAAAACGTTCGCCAGTGCCGCGTTCGCACGGCGCATCCACCCCGCGCTCTTTCCACCATCCATCACGAGCGCCGGTACTGTGACCGACGCCCACCGGCCGCTCGGCAACGGCTTGCCTCTCTGGTTGTCTTCGACGATCGCGCCATCGTAAGGAAGCGTGTGCGCAACGGCTTTAAGCTTCGACCACATCGGCATCAAGCGCATAAGGGCCACAAACGGCCCAGGAACACCGACCGACTTCAGAAAGATCCTCACTGCATCGCTTCGCCGGTCCGCCGCTACTGCTTCGCCGATTTGGCGCCAATCGTCCCCCGTTGTAGCGCGGCTGTCGTCAACGATCAATGGCGCCTCGTACAAGGCCAGCTTTCGGATGCCGCGGAGACGAGCCGCCGAATCTAGCGCCAGTACCGCGCCCGACGACATGCCCCAAACAAACGCCTCGCCATCCGCTTCCTCGAGCACCGCCGCGAGGTCTTCTATCTCGCGTTCTACCGAGTAAGGAGCTGTATCCGCGCTCTTCCCCCGGCCCCGCCGATCGTAAGTGAAAACCGTGAAGTCGCGCGCCAAAAGTTCCGCCAACTCCGCGGTCTGGCCCATGCCTCGATAGCAAAGGGCGCCATCGACGAGAATCAGTGGCAATCCGTTGCCGATTCGCTCGAATGCGATCGCCGTGCCGTCTTTCGAACGCACTATAGTCGTCTCCCGAGCGTCTTGTTGTTCAACAGATATTCAGCGAGGTTCTTGAGCGTTTGAGCCGTACCGGTGTGGATACCCATCCGAAGCATCGCGTCGCGCTCTTCCATCGATTCGCATTGAATGGTGATCGTCAATATCGTCCCGCCTTTGTCTTCGCGAAAGAGGAGCGTTGCGATCGATTGGCTCGCCTGGTTGGTGCGCACCGTGAACACCAGCCGTTCCGGCGCCGAAATCTCGCGGTATACGCCCGTAAACGGGTGTTCCGCTCCGCCGGCGCCACTATGGATCCAGCGAAAAGTCCCATTCGGGCGAAGGTCGATTTCACAAATAGCCAGCGGTGTGCCGCTCGGATCCCACCAATGCTTCACATGCTCGGCTTTGGTCCAAGCCTCAAACACGAGAGCTCGAGGCGCGTCGAAGCCGCGCGTCATCACGATCTCGCGATCGGTTGGAGTGGTGACCTCGAACGCCGCAAAGTTATTTGTCACTGTTCACTGTGTTTCTTCGCCTTCTTCTTCATCTTTTTCAGGTAGTCGTCCAAGCTGGCAAGCCGCTGTTCCCACAAATGACGAAAAGGTTCCATCCAATCGGCAACCTCCCTCAGCGGAACCGCCACGATCGAGCGTGGGCGCCGCTGGGCATCACGGCCGCGGCTAACTAAGCCGGCGCGCTCGAGTACGTTGAGATGTTTTGAAATAGCCGGCTGGCTGAGCGAGAACGGTCTCATCAACTCCGACACGTCCGCATCTCCCGATGCGAGCCGAGCCAGAATAGCGCGCCTGGTGGGATCCGCCAGCGCGGAAAATGCGAGATCGAGGCGGTCGGTTTGATTCATATATCGCTATGTAGCTATATTGCCATATGGCGATATAATAATCAAGGCACAAAACGCGTCGCGTGACGCATTGCCTTTACAGAGGCTTCGCGTTCTTTAGAATGTAGTCGTCCAAAGAATGATCGGGCCCGATATAGTGAAACTCTTCCGCATATTCAAGGCCGTGTCGCTGTCCCACTTGACGATCGCGCGCCACGAACGCAATCTTTATGTATTCTTCGACAGCCGAACGATTCTCTCCGGACAATGCCGGAACTTGTAGCTTCCTCTCCGCCAACGCATCGTTCAATCCACCAACCATGTGAGTCATCATCGTGCTGCAGGACCGAATGGCGTCGAGTTTCTTAGGCATCGTTGCGGTTGTGTCCACGACGCGATTGACTAACTGCGGCCCGCGTGCAAAGTAATACTTCTCCGCGACGGTTTGCGGCTTCATGCCGGCCGCGAAATGCTCCGGAAAATCAAGCTTCCCTGCCGCCATCCAGCAAGCCGCTTCTACCGCTTGCGCCGTTACGTAGTGATCCGGATTTTCTTCGTAGTGGCCCCAAGGGTCGTAACTCAGAACGGTGTCGATCTTCAACAGGCGAAACAGAAAAATCAGGCGGCCGCGAATCTCTGTTCGGCCGACATCGTCCATCCGATGATTGCGGTAGCCAAGGTCGAACGATCGCTTCAGTCCGATCGCTTTGACGAACGCCGCCGTGTCTCGCTCATTCGCCAAAACGGTTTCGCCCAGCGTGCTGTTGTAGGAGTCTTTCTCGTCGTTGCTAGTGCGTATAAAGTAACCGGTATATCCTTCACTCAGCAACTTGACTAATGTTCCGCCCGCGAAAATGGGGCCGTCATCCAAATGCGGAGTAATCAGCGCAAAGGTCTTGCCCAGAGAGGGCTTGTTCGCGGCAGCGCGCTCAATAACAACCTCCGGCCTAGCGCCGTCAGCATTCGTCGATTGTGCTCGAGCCGCCGCGCCAACAAGTGCGCCCGCCGCCGCGCTAGTAAAAAATCTTCTTCGCTTCAACCGTTACCTACCGTTGTGCCGCGCCGCTACGGCCCATAATGGGCCAAACGTCCACAATCCGCTCTCCCTGGGCAATATAGTAGCGGTCATAGCAGTTCGTGCTCATGTCCAGGTTGCTGCAATAAATTTCAACGCGCTGGCCCAGCTTCAAATCACCATCGCCATCTTTCCACTTCAGCGCCCCATATTCGGCGCCTTGCGTGCCGACCTGAAGCCAGGGCATGCCCTTCACTTTGTCGGTCGGCCGCACCATCGCCTTATTGCCGTAGTCGGTACTGACCAGACCCGCGTGCAGTTTCGCATCTACTGTAGTCAGAACCGTCAGCGAGCCAAGAAAATCGGAGTAAGTGGTATCCCCGCTCTTGCTGCCAATTCCGTTATATACGGTGTCCATGAAAACATAAGACCCAGCTTCGAGTTCAGTAAGTCCGTTGTCATGGTCAATGTTATAGGTTCCCGTGGAGCCGCCGCTGACGATATTTACCGGCAGCCCGGATTTGCGGGCAAGCGCAACGCTCTCCCGAACGCCTGCCAGGTCGTTCGCCGATCGAATGCGCCGCGCTTCCCAGCCTTTGGTATGGGCGGCGCCGCCCGAATACGCCATAAAGCCCTGAAATTGCATATATTTCGACGAAGCGACTTTCTGCGCGAGTTGGAGTGCGGGTTCACCGGCCTCGATACCCTGGCGGTCCATGTTGGCGTTCACGCTTACCGCGATCTTGAGTGGCGTCTTGCTCGCCGCGGCCGCTTCTTCCACCCAATCCACCACCAGCGGATCGTCCACCACAAACATGAACGTCGAATCTTTCTTGGATAGCGCCACGGCCCGTGCCACGTTATTGGCGCTGGCCGGCTGCTTTGTCCACAACACGTTCTTGATGCCGGCCCCGGACATCAACTCCGCCTCTGCTATCGTCGCGCAAGTAACGCCGATCGCGCCTTCGCCGACTTGGCGTTTTGCTACGTCCACGCTTTTGTGAATCTTGACGTGTGGACGAACGTGGATTCCGCTAGCCTTCGAATTGCCGGCCATAGTCTTCACGTTCTGCTCAAACATCGCCAGATCCACCACCATGCACGGGGTTGGCAAAACATCTTTTGTCATATCGCGAAAATCGCGGCGGGCGATGCGCGCCTCGAATTCCGTATAGGGATAGTTGGAGGAAAGGGACTTGCCCCAGGCTGTCGTTGCAAGACCCGCAGCCGCGGCCGTCAAGAACTGTCTGCGTGATGTCATGAACTGTACTCCTTTCTGATAGGTGATAACTACTTATATGCAATCGCCGCGCTAGATGCGCCCGCCAGATGCATTACATCGAAGCGTTTGAAGCCAACCTCAGAGCACCAGCCCCGGAAGTCCGCCCCTGAATAGTCGAACGCATCGCCGAATTCGATGAGCATGTTTAAAGACATGAGCAGACCGAAGACGTTCTCCCGGCGGGCGTCGTCAATCAAAGCTTCGATAACGACCAGCGCTCCCCCAGCCGGAAGAGCATCGTAAGCCGAGCGGATGAGATGCATCTTTTTTTCCAGATTCCAGTCGTGGAGGATCATTCCCATCGTGATGATGTCGGCTTTCGGCAGTGGGTCTTTGAAGAAATCGCCGTGAGCGGTGCTGATACGGTCGCTGAGTCCAGCCGCCGCGATGTGCTTTTGTGCTATCGGCTCCACGGGCGGTAGGTCGAAGGAAGTGCAGCGAAGATGCGGATGTTTCTTCGCGGCTTCGATGCAGAGCAGGCCTGTTGCTCCGCCTACGTCGCAGAGAGTCTTGACATTCGAAAAGTCGAACTTGGCAGCGAAGGCTTCGAAGTTGATTCGCGAGATGCCGGTCATCGCGCCCATGAACTGTTCGAGTCGCGGCAGTTCTTCGTAAAGTTCCTCGAACACTCCTTGCTGGCCATGTTTAACTTCATTCTGCGGCCGTCCCGTGCGCAAGGCCTCGGGTAGATCGTGCCAGAACTTAAAGAGGCGCGCGTTGAGCATGATGAGGATGCCACCGACATACCGTGGACTCTTGCTATCCAGATAGAGCGCGCCCGCGGGTGTGTTGAAATATTTCGCTGACGGGCCATCACCCGCGCGCTCCAGGAACTTCATCGCAACGAGTGCGTCGAAGAAATCGCTAATAGCGCGCTCGTGCAGGCCAATCTCGGCGCCTAGTTCCGCCCCGCTGATGTGGCGATCTCCGAGTTTGCTAAATACATCAAACTCCACGGCGGTAAGAAGCACCTTGGAAGACCAGAAGCCAAAGGCTGTTTGAAGGATGGCGCCGGGGTCGAGCAGCGAATTTTCATCCTGCATGGATTTAACGGCTCCCTTCAAAAATTTGGGTCATTGGGCCCCAATTGGGGCAATCCTACCATTGAGAGCCCGATCCAGTGATCGCGCTTTCAAAAGTCCGGAATTATTTTTCTCCCTGAGTATCAATAACTTACTTGCCCAAAACGTCCTCAATCGCTGGTTTCATGGGTCACACTCGGCACAACTTGCACTTAAGCCGCGTCTCCGCGCCGCCATCTAAACTCCTTCACCGGCGGCGCGCACGCGGCTCGTTTCGTGGTTTCGTTTCGTAAAATGCGCCGTTTCTTCGCCGATTGACAATCCAATGACAGGCGTGTTCTACTGGATCACTATTAGACGCCACATTGTTCTTCTCCTCGCTTTGACTTGTGGCGGCGGCGCGGTATATGCGCAGCTCGCCAACACAACTTCGCTTGTTGGGACCGTTACAGATAGCGCCGGCGCAGCCATGCCCGACGCGTCGATTACGGCGGTCAACACTGCGACCCAGGATACGTATAAAGTCACAACCAGCTCCGACGGCAATTACACTATCTCGTTCGTCAAACTCGGAAGCTACCGGGTTGAGGCGCGCCACGCCGGATTTCAGACGTTAACCAAAACCGGCTTAACCGTCAACCAAAACCAGACGGTACGCACAGATTTCTCGCTGCAGATCGGACAGGTCTCCCAGAATATCGAGGTCATAGCAATCACGCCGCCGATCACAACCGACGACGCGGTAGTGAGAGAAGTCGTGGCGCAGCAGGCGATCGCCGATACGCCTCTCAACGGCCGCAATCCGCTGCAGCTGGCAACTCTTTCTCCTGGTATACTGCCTGGCCAAAAGGGCACCAATGGCGTGCCGCCGGGTGAAGATTACATCGCCGCGGGCACCCGCGAAATCCAGAACAGCGTTTCGCTCGACGGTATCGCGATCATGAATAATCTGATCACGACGGTCCCCTATCATCCCTCTCCCGACGCGATCTCGGAAATGACAGCGACCAGCGGTACCTATGGCGCGCAATATGGTGCCTATCTCGGAGCGCAAATCAACGTAATTACCAAGAGTGGAACGAATGAGCTACACGGCGCTCTCTGGGAGTTTTTCCGCAACGACAAGCTCGACGCTCGCCCCTTCTTTACCGCTGCTACCGCCCCAAAGCCGCCTATCCGCCAGAATCAGTTTGGCTTCGAGCTGGCTGGACCTGTGTATATTCCGAAACTGTACGACGGACGCAACAAGACCTTTTTTATGGCCGATTACGAGGGCTTACGCCTGGTGAAGAACGTCAGCTCGACTGATATCGTTCCTACGGCGCGTATGCGCACCGGCGACTTTTCGGAGCTGCCCAGCGCCCTCAAACCGGTCAACGGAATCTCTTTCCCCGGAAATCAAATCCCGGCAAGCCTGTTTTCTCCCCAGGCAGTGCGCCTCTACCAGCTATTTCCGTTGCCGAACCAATCCGGAACGGCAAGCAACTTGGCCGCTTCGTACCCCAATAATGATCGCTACAACCAAACGATCGATCGCTTGGATCAAAACTTCGGAAACAACACTCGCCTTTTTTTCCGCTACGCCTGGAACAACGAACAATTTCTCACTGGTGCAACCAACCCGTTCAACGCGGCGACGATTCCCGTAAAAACCCGCAATTGGGTGGTGGGTTGGACCCAGACAATCAGCCCCAACATGGTCAACGACGTTCGCGTCGGCAGACAGAACTTGACCACCGATGCGCTCAATTATTGGTATGTGAACAATCTCACCACGGCGGGAAAGGATCTCGGCATACCGGGTTTCGATGGCGACGTGCGCTTTAATAATCCGGGAATACCTGTCATTTCCAATTCAAGCTTGATGAGCCTTGGCAGGGGCGACACCAACTGGTTTCAACTCGACACCACCTGGCAAGGTACCGATTCCTTCACTTGGACCAAAGGCGCGCATACTCTGATATTCGGCGCCGAGCTTCGTAAGCTGATTACGTCCCGCTCGGCCGTCAATAGCGCCGATGGCCAACTGAACTTTTCCGGCGCTTTCACCGGAAATACAGCCGCTGATCTGTTGCTTGGCTACGCGATCAGCTCCATCACGCCCGGGCCGCAAATCCGCAATAAGGTCGCACAGTGGCGCGATGGCTTCTTCATCGTTGATAACTGGCAAGCCTCGAAAAAGCTGACGCTGAATCTTGGGTTACGCTACGAGCTGCCGACCGTGCCGTACACCGTGAACGGCTATGCGACGATTTTGAACGCGGCCCAAACGGCAATTATCCCGTCTACAGTCCCTTCACCGGGTTTCGAATTCATCCAGCCGAATCATAAAAATTTCGCGCCGCGCGTCGGTCTCGCCTATCGCGTGAATGATAAAACCGTCATTCGCGCTGGCTACGGGATCTACTACAACCCGAACCAGAACAATAGCTATACTTTTCTAAGTTCGAATCCGCCGCTCGGGGCTACCACAACCTGTAGCTCGTCCCTCGTGCCGGTGATTTCGCTTAGCAATCCAGCTCCTCCCTCAATTTGCGGCACGGCCAGCATTTTCAATATCATCACTCCGAACCCGCACCTTCCCACCGCGTACATGAATCAGTGGAGTTTCAATATCCAGCGCAGTGTATGGTCCGGCGGCGCCCTCGATGTGCAATACCTCGGTTCCCAGAGCGTCCATCTGGATCGTAGCTATTTCAACAACACGCCTTTAACTACCGGAACTTCTGCTACCGTGGCTTCACGCCGTCCCAATCGGCTCTTTGCCGACATTCGCACGATCCAAAATGATGAGACGGCCAACTACAACGGTTTGAGCGTGACTCTGCGCCAACGCATGTCGCACGGCGTTTCTGTTCTTGCCAGTTACACCTGGGCGCACACTCTCGATGAAAGCAGCGATTCGAATGGTGGCGGTGCTCCGATGGATCCGTACAATTGGCGAGGCGACTATGGCAATTCGAACTGGGATGTCCGCCACCGCTTCATTGGTCAATTCAACTATTTATTGCCATTCTTCAAGTCGTCGGGCACGAACGGTTTTGTACGCTCGATCCTGGGCGGCTGGCAGACCAACGGCATCGTCAATTTGCAGACCGGCTTCCCCTTTAACGTCATACAGTCTGGCGATCCTGCCAACACCGGACGCAGCAACGAGCGGCCGAATCTGATCGGCGTACCTGTAGTCAACTGCGGCAGCGGTCACCTGACCCAATGCGTCAATGTTTCGGCCTTCGGTTCGACCGCTTCCACTTTCACTTACGGCAATTTGGGCCGCAATGTCCTATTTGGACCCGGGCTCTACAACGTCGACTTCTCAGTCTTCAAAGACTTCAGTATCAAGGAGCGGGCTAAGGTTCAGTTCAGAGCCGAGTTTTTCAACTTGCTGAATACACCGGCCTTCAGCAATCCCAATTCGGCTCCCGGCTCGACAAATGGCCCCGCCACCCTCCCGGCCCCCAACGTCGCGGGCAACTTAGTAGCCACGAGCAGCACGACATTCGGCAACATTACGTCCACCAAGCGCGACAACCGCCAGATTCAATTCGGTTTGAAATTCCTGTTCTAATAGGAGTTACATGCCGAAAAAGCAGTTGAACCGACGAGAATTGCTGTCTCGAAGCGGAGCGCTGGCCG
>Ga0193753_10001973_pt1 | contig 16851 bp, 16 predicted proteins | sample H1c2metaG_FD_144925 | JGI IMG/M metagenome (GOLD analysis project Ga0193753, IMG submission 144925) | Soil microbial communities from a riparian zone of the East river system, Colorado, United States - H1c2 | ecosystem: Environmental > Terrestrial > Soil > Riparian zone | place: USA: East... | reverse complement strand
TGGAGCGCCTGAAGGTCTATGAGAGCGCGACGCGTCCGGTGCTCGAGTACTACCGCGCGCGGCACACGTTCCGGGTCGTCAATGGCGCCCAGGGGCCCGAGCAGGTCGCGCACGACGTCGACTCGATGATCGACGATGCGGCCTCGTCGGCCGGTGGTGCCAAGGCCGCGGTAGCAGGTGAGCGCCGCTTGAGCGCCAGGGTCGGCGAATGAGCATCGTGTGCCGCTCGCAGGCGGAGATCGACAAGCTCCGCCGGGCCAACCAGCTCGTGGCGCGGGTGCTGGCCGAGTTGCGAGCGATGGTGGCGGTGGGTGTCACGACGCAGGACATCGACGAGGTGGCCGAGGCGCGGGTCCGCGAGGCGGGCGCCAAGCCGGCGTTCAAGGGCTACCACGGCTATCCGGCGACGGTGTGCACGTCGGTGAACGAGCAGGTCGTCCACGGGATTCCGTCGGCGTCGCGGTCGCTGGAAACCGGCGACATCGTGTCGATCGACATGGGCGCAGTGCTCGACGGGTACTACGGCGATTGCGCGGTGACGGTGCCGGTCGGGCCGATATCGGCCGAGGCGGCCGAGCTGCTGCGGGTCACGGAGGAATCGCTCTTCCGCGGCATCGAGACGGTGAAGCCGGGCGCGCGTGTCTCGGATATCGGCGCGGCCGTCCAGCAGCACGTCGAGGCCGCGGGGTTTTCAGTGGTTCGCGAGTTCGTGGGGCACGGCATCGGCACGGCGCTCCATGAGGAGCCGCAGATTGCCAACTACGGACCCGCGGGGCGCGGGCCCCGGTTGTCCGAAGGCATGGTGTTCGCGATTGAGCCGATGGTGAACGCGGGCACCGCCGACGTGAAGGTGCTGTCGGACAAGTGGACGGCGGTGACGCGCGACGGGCGCCTGTCGGCGCACTTCGAGCACACGGTCGTCGTGACCAGCCAGGGCTGCGAGATTCTGACGCTGCTGGCGGGTGACGCGGCCCGTGCGAAGCAGCTGCTGGGCGCCGCGGTCAGGAGCGCGTGACGGGCGGGGCGTAGTGGCGGAGGACCGGGTCGAAGGCCGGCCTGGAGGCCGGGAAGAAGCTCGGGATGAAGCTCGGGTGGAGGGTACTGTGACGGCGCAGCTGCCGAGCGGGCTCTACCAGATCGACGTCGAGGGTCCGCACCGGATTACGGCCCACATCGGCGGCGGGGCCGAACGGAATTTCGTCCGGGTGCTGGTCGGGGATCGAGTCGTGGTCGAGCTCACGCCGCGCGATACGACGCGCGGGCGGATAGTACGAAAAGCGTGAGCGTGGAGAAACATATGAAGGTTCGCGCGTCGGTCCGTAAGATTTGTGACAAGTGCAAGGTGGTCCGCAGGCGGGGAGTGGTCCGCGTGATCTGCAGTAACGCCAAGCACAAGCAGAGGCAGGGATAGCCGCATGGCACGTATCGCAGGCGTCGACCTCCCGCGCACCAAGCGCGTCGAGATCGGCCTTACCTATATCTACGGCATCGGCCGCAAGCGGTCGAACGACGTTCTCGGCGCGGCGGGCGTGAGCCCCGACATCCGGGTCAAGGATCTGTCGGAGGACGACGTCCGCAAGATCAGCCGCGTGCTCGAGGAAGTGGGCGGCATCGAAGGAGACCTCCGCAAGGAGATTTCCATGAACATCAAGCGCCTGATGGAGATCGGCTGCTACCGCGGCCTTCGCCATCGCCGGAACCTGCCGGCTCGCGGCCAGCGCACGCGCACCAACGCGCGCACGCGCAAGGGGCCGCGCAAGGGCGCCGTAGCGAAGAAGAAGACGGTATAACCCATGGCCAAGACAGAAGCAGCCGGGACCGAGAAAGCCGAAGGCGGCAAGAAGTCCTCCCGCAAGACGTTCAAGAAGCGCGGCGAGAAGCGCGTGGTGCACCACGGCTACGTGCACATCCACGCCTCCTTCAACAACACGCACATCACGATCACCGATACCGAGGGGAACGTGATTTCGTGGTCGAGCGCCGGCGGCATCGGCTTCAAGGGCTCGCGCAAGGGCACGCCGTTTGCGGCGACGCAGGCCGCGATGAACGCGGGCAACGCCGCCAAGACGCACGGCTTGCGCTCGGTCGAGGTCAAGGTCAAGGGACCCGGATCCGGCCGCGAGTCGGCGATTCGCGCGCTGCAGACCGTGGGCATCGAAGTGAAGTCGATCCGCGACGTGACGCCGATTCCGCACAACGGATGCCGGCCGACGAAGCGGCGCCGCGTCTGAGGTCTCTTCGTGGGGCCGGGTCTTGTGACCCGGCCGGGAGTTTTTGTAGGGGCAGGTCTTCAGGCCTGCTCATGAGGATTGACTGAATGGCTCGTTATATTGGTCCTGTGTGCCGACTGTGCCGCCGCGAGGGGATGAAGCTCTTCCTGAAGGGGGAGCGCTGCTACACCGAGAAGTGCGGCATCGAGAAGCGGAACTTCGCACCGGGACAGCACGGCAAGGCGCGCAAGGCGAAGATGGCCGGCTACGGCATCCAGTTGCGTGAGAAGCAGAAGGTCAAGCGCATCTACGGGGTGCTCGAGGACCAGTTCCGCCGCTACTTCGAGCAGGCCGAGCGCATGCGCGGCATCACGGGCGAGACGCTGCTCCAGTTGCTCGAGCGGCGCCTCGACAACGTCACCTACCGGCTGGGGTTCGCGACCTCGCGCGCGCAGGCGCGTCAGCTCGTCCGCCACGGACATCTGACGGTCAACGGCCGCAAGACGGATATCCCGTCGTTCTCGTTGAAGCCGGGCGATGTCGTCGCGCTGCGCAGCAGCAGCCAGAAGAGCCCCGCCGTGGTTCACGCGCTCGAAGAGGTCAAGGGCCGCGGAGTGCCGGAGTGGCTGCAGTTCGACGCCACCGCGTTCTCCGCGAAGATGGGATCGACGCCCACGCGTGAGCAGATCAATCTGCCCGTGCAGGAACAGCTCATCGTCGAGCTGTACAGCAAGTAGTAGCTGGTTGCGCTCGAAGTAGAGGCGGGTCTTTAGGCCCGCCTGCAAGCGGAAGGCGATCGCGTTTCGCATCCACCGGCCCGCAGCCTTCCAGACCTGCGGCGAGAGGCCGGCGGAGACACACAGCAGGTCTGGAGGCCGGGGCTGCCGGCCCACGCGAAAGGATAGGTAGAAATGCTCTGGAGAGGTTTTCAGCGACCCAAGCGGCTCGAGTTCGAGCGCGAAACCCTGACCGACCGCTTTGGCCGGTTCTATGCCCAGCCCTTTGAACGGGGCTTCGGCACCACGATCGGCAACTCGATGCGACGAGTGCTGCTGTCGTCGATCGAGGGCGCGGCGATTACCGCCGTCAAGATCGAGGGCGTGCTGCACGAGTTCTCGCCGATCCCGGGTGTGGTCGAGGACGCGACCGACATCATCCTGAATCTCAAGCAGATTCCCTTCAAGATGCATTCGGAGCAGAGCCGTACGCTCTACCTGCGTGTCGACAAGCCGGGCATCGTGCGCGCGAAGGACATCGAGGTCGATCAGACCGTCGAGATCCTCGAGCCCGAGGCGCACATCGCGACCGTCTCCGACGGCGGCAAGCTCCTCATGGAGCTGCGCATGAAGCGCGGCCGCGGCTACGTGTCGGCCGACAAGAACTTCGACGAAGACCTCGGCATCGGCTGGATCCCGGTGGATTCGGTCCACTCGCCGGTCAAGAAGGTGAACTACCTCGTCGAGGCCGCGCGCGTTGGCCAGGCCACCGACTACGACAAGCTGACGATGGACGTCTGGACCAACGGCTCTGTCACGGCGCGTGACGCCGTGTCGCTGGCCGCCAAGCTGGTCCGCGACCACCTCAACATCTTCATCAACCTGGAAGACATGGGCGATCAGGCGCCCGACGCCCTGGCCGTGGAGCCGCGGTCGGGCGCGCTCAACGAGAACCTGGACAAGAGCGTGGAGGAGCTGGAGCTGTCGGTCCGCTCCTACAACTGCCTCAAGAACGCGAACATCCGGACCATCCGGGAGCTCGTGCAGAAGACCGAGGCCGACATGCTCAAGACCAAGAACTTCGGGCGCAAGTCCCTCAACGAGATCAAGGAAATCCTGCACACCATGGGGTTGAGCCTCGGGATGCGGCTCGATCAGCCCGTCGCGGAATAGTGCAGGGGTAACAGGCAGCACCACTCATGAGACACAACGTTTCGCATCGCAAACTGGGCCGGGTCACCGAGCATCGCCTCGCGATGCTGCGGAATCAGGCCATTTCGCTCCTCCGGCATGAGCGGATCGAGACGACCATTCCCAAGGCCAAGGAACTGCGGCCTTTCGTGGAGCGGATCATTTCGATTGCCAAGCGGGGCCTTGCCGCCGGCGACGCCAACGCGCAAACGCTCAACGCGCGGCGCCTGGTGATGGCGGCAATCCCGGACGCCGAGGTGGTCAGAAAGCTGTTCAGCGAGCTGGCGCCGCGCTTCGAGGATCGGGCCGGAGGCTACACGCGCATCCTGCGGATCGGCTTCCGCCGCGGCGACGCCGCGGAGGTAGCGCAGATCGAGCTGGTGGGCAGCGAGTGGGCACCGTCGGCCGTCGCACCCACGGAGGACGAAGACGGCGAGGCGCCGAAGAAGAGCAAGGGCCTCGGCGAACGCCTGCGCCAGACCGCGCGCAACTTGCGCGGCGGTGACAAGGGCGATCGCTCGAAGCCGCCCGCCAAGGGCCAGACGCAGGGCGGCCGCAAGTCGACGACCCCACGGAAAGTCGGCGGCTCCTAAGGCGTTCCGCGTTCCATGTATCTGCGAAGGGCCGGCTCACGCCGGCCCTTTGTATGTACGTGCGGGTCTTTAGACCCGCCTTCCGGCTCCGTCCATCGTGACCACGTCCCCGCCGATCACGTCAGTGTTTGCCTGCGCCGGCTCTCGACTCGCGTTCGGGGCACATGGTCTCCGCCGGGCCTCCGGCTCGACGCCGCGGAAAAACTCCTCGAGGACCATGCGCCCCGACCGCGAGTTGCCGCACCGTTGCCCGTCTACTCGACCGCGGTCGCCCCTGCCGACGCGGAGGAAGGCAGACCGAAGGGAGAGTTGGGGGCGAGGAGGAGGCGGGCTGCGACCCGCCTCCAACGTGCGAGCTAGCTGGCTTCTTCGAGCGCTTCGTGCGTGCCGCGCGACGCCTTCGCCGCGGCGATGATCTTCGCCTGTGCCGCGTGCGGCACTTCCTCGTAGTGCGAGTAGTCCATGTGATACGACCCGCGTCCGCCCGTGGCGGAGGTCAGGTGCTGCTCGTAGGTGAGCATCTCGGCCATCGGCACCTGGGCCCGGATGACGGTCATCGTGCCCCGCGTGTCCATCCCGGCGATGCGCCCACGGCGGCTGTTGAGGTCCCCCATCAGGTCGCCGGCGAAGTCGCTCGGCGTGTACACCTCCACCTTCATCACCGGCTCGAGGATCGTCGGCCGCGCGCGCGTCATCGCATCCTTGAAGGCCAGCGAGCCGGCCATCTTGAACGACAGCTCGTTCGAGTCCACCTGGTGATACGAGCCGTCGAAGACAGTGGCCTTGAAGTCCACCATCGGGTAGCCGGCGAGGAAGCCCCGCATCCGGGCGTCCTGGATGCCCTTTTCCACGGCCGGGACGTATTGGCGCGGGATCGAGCCCCCGAAGATGTCGTCCTCGAACACGAAGTCGCTTCCGCGCGGCAGGGGCTCGACGCGGATCTTGCAGTCCCCAAACTGTCCGTGTCCGCCCGTCTGCTTCTTGTGGCGGCCATGCGCCTCGGTGGAGGCCGTGATGGTCTCCCGATAGGGAATGCGCGGTGGCTTGAGCAGCACTTCGACGCCGAAGCGACGTTTGAGCTTGGCGACGGTCACTTCGATGTGCAGCTGTCCCTGGCCCGCCAGCAGCAATTCATGCGTCTGCGGGTCGCGCGAATAGCCGATGGTGGGATCCTCTTCCTGCAGGCGGTGCATCGAGGTGCTGATCTTGTCCTCGTCACCGCGGCTCTTCGGCTCGATGGCGTATGACAGCACGGCCTCCGGAAACTGGATCGGGGGCACGCGCATCGTCACCGACTGATCGCCCAGCAGGTCGTTCGTGTGGGTGTCTTTCAGCTTGGCGACGGCGCCGAGATCGCCGGCATGCAGCTCCGAAACGTGTGTCTGCGTCTTGCCTTGCAGGGCGAGCAGGTGCCCGAGGCGTTCGTGTCCCTCGCGCGTGAGGTTCTCGGCTCCGGCGTCGGATTTCAGCGTCCCGCTCACGACCCGAAGCATCGTGATGCGGCCCGCGAACGGGTCGGCGATCGTCTTCCACACGAAGGCGCCGTTCGGAGCGTGATCATCGGCCGGTATGGTCGTCGGCTCGCCGTCGCGGTCGACGGCGGCGAACGGGCGCTCCGCCGGAGACGGCACCAGCGTGACGATCGCGTCGAGCAGCGGCTGCACGGCGATGGCCTTCAGACCTGACGTGCACAAGAGCGGAAAGATGCGGCCGGCGATCGTGGCTGCTCGGAGGCCCGACGCCAGCTGCTCGTCGGTGAGCGTGCCGTTGGCGAAGAAGGCCTCCATCAGCTGCTCGTCGGCTTCGGCGACCATTTCAACCAGCGTCGTTCGCGCCTGTCCCACCTCTTCGGCCAGCGCCTGCGGGATCTCGCCCGTGGTCATGCGGCTGCTGCCGTCGGCGGCGAAGGTCAGCGCCTTCATCGACACGAGGTCGACCACGCCCGAGAACGACCTGTCCTCCCCGATGGGCCACTGGATCGGGACGATCTCCCGTGCGCAGTCGCGCCGCAACGACTCGAGCGAGCGCGCCAGGCTGGCGCGGTCCCGATCGAGCCGGCTGAGGACCACGATCCGCGGCAGACCCAGGCTGGCCGCCTCGGCCCAGGCCTGCTCGGTCTGCACTTCCACGCCGTGCACCGCGTCCACCACGACCACGGCGGCCTCGGCCACCCGCAGCGCGGCTCTGGCATCGCTGAAGAAGTTGGCGAAGCCGGGCGTGTCGATGAAATTGATTTTGGTCTGCTGCCACTCGCCGTAGGCGAGGCTGGAGGACAGTGAGTGCTTGCGGGCGATCTCTTCGTCGTCGAAGTCGGTGATGGTCGAGCCGTCGTCGACCAGTCCCAGGCGGTTGACGGCCCCGGCGGCCAGCAGCGCCGCCGAGACAAGTTGTGTCTTGCCGCATCCGCCGTGGCCCACGACTGCCACATTGCGGATGCTGGCGGCCTCATACACCTTCATAGCGGTATCCCTCCTGCTCCGCGACGGGCGAAGCCAACCCCCGGAGGGCACGACAGATAGGACCGCCTGACGAGGTCCAACCTGGGACCCGGCGAGAGGTGCGGATCATAGGCCTTCGGGCCGGGGGCCGCAAGCGGGGCCTCTCCGGGCGGCCGGCTGAGCGCTCGGGGACCGCCGATGACTCGAATCTGAACAATTGTGTATGTCATCCACGTGCGATCAACGAAACTGTAGAGCCACTGGCGCCCGCGCCAAACAGCCGTGGTACCTCCGCCTCGACAGCGCGCATTGGGCCTCCGCCGCTTGGACGGCAGCGGGACCGCGTCGCAATTTGCCCGCGATTCTCTTCCAGGTTGAGCAATCGAAAGTGACGAAGACGTACTGGTAGGGCTGAGACGAGACATATATGTCTCACCGCGTCTGCACGTTGGCTCATCCGATGAGCGGATTTCCAAGGAAAATCACACACCCTCGGCCCGAGGCGCGTCCAACAACATGGCCGCTGTCTTGCTGATGTCCCGGCCGAGCCGCATGTCCTGATGGAGAGAGGGGACCTGGCCGATCGGTGCGCGGCGCCCGCGATGGTTGGTGCGAGCAAGAGCTCGGGACGTAACAGGAGGGCCTGATGATTTCGATTACCGGCTCGAAGACGGACGCCACGACGGAGGAGGAGTTTGGCTATTCAAGCATCGCTGGTATCGTGACGGTACCGCCGGGGCTCGGCGAGACCGCGAAGACTTTCAACGGGGGCGACTGCTCCCAGTTCATCGGTTCGGTCGGATTCAGATTCTCCTACTGAACCGCCCTGGAGGCGTGGATGGGGGGATCGGTTCGGGCCAGGTGGTTCACCGCCGCGCTCTATATGGTCGGCATGTTGATCGCGGGCCCGGCCGTGGCACAAACCACCGGCGACCCGAATCCCGGAGCGATTACCCTCACCGGCGCGATGGAAGCCTCGAACGCCTATCTGTTTCGAGGTATTCCGCAGGATGACACTGGGCTGATCTTGTGGCCGGCCGCGGATCTCGGTGTGGCGCTCTGGTCTGGCGGCGGTTCCCTCACCAGCATCGCGGTGAACGTGGGGCTCTGGAACAGCCTCCACACCGGCCTGGCGGGCGCGGACGGCCCGAGCCGAAAGCTGTGGTACGAGTCCGACTTCTACGCCACGTTCGGGCTCGGCTTCAACGGAGGAGTGAGCATCGCCACGACCTACACGGCATACACCAGCCCGAACAACGCATTTGCCAGCGTGAAAGAGGTGTCGGTGAAGGTCGCTGCGGGAGGATATGGAACCAGGCCCTACGCGCTGGTCGCCTTCGAGCTCGAAGGCCAGGCTGACGGTGGTGTTACGAAAGGGCGGTATCTCGAGCTGGGAGCCGCACCAGGGACGACTATCGCGGGGGTCGCCGTCGCCGTGCCGGTGAGGGTTGGTCTCAGCCTTGACGGCTACTACGAGGGCCAGCGTGGAGACGAGCGATTCGGGTTCTTCAGCGTCGGCGCCAACGTCACCGTGCCGCTTTCAAGCGGGGCCTCCCGGTACGGCAGCTGGAACGTGCACGGAGGCGCCGACTATGTCCGTTTGGGCGACAGCAATGCGCTCCGGCTCGGAGACAATCAAAAAGTCGTCATTTCGGCAGGCATCGGCTTCACCTACTAATGCGGCGAGCCGAAGGCATGCGTGATATTTCCGTGACACAGCCCGGGCCGCCCGCCCGGACTCTTGCCGCATCGCTCGCCGCCGCACGCGACGAGCTTCGGGCCGACATTGCGCGCGGCGCCGGTGGCCGCACCGCGCTCGAGCGCTATTCCGATCGCGCAGACGTCTTGCTTCGGCAGCTGTTCGCGGAGGCGCCGGCCCCTGGTGCGCCGGTCGCCGTGCTGGCGCTCGGAGGGTACGGCCGCCGCCACCTCTGCCTTCACTCGGATATCGATCTGCTGATCCGCTGTGGGACGTGGGTGTGGTCGTCGGCCACCAGGTGCGGGAGCTGCGCGAGTTCGAACAGATCGAGACCGACAATCCCGAATTCCTGCTCGCGCTCATCGACGCGCGGCCCATCGCCGGCACACGTCACCTGTTCGACCGGTTCTCCGTCGCGTTCCACACTGCCGAGACGCACGCGTTCATCTTGAAGTCGCTGCTGGAGCTCATCGATGTCCGGCACGCGACCTTCAACGACACGTTGTACCAGCTCGAGCCGGACGTGAAGGAGGCACCGGGCGCGTTGCGCGATCTGTCGGCCACCCGGACCATCGCGCTCCTCACGGATCCGCTGCTGCTGCGCAAGGGGCCCACCGAGCCGGCGCGATTCGACGACGCGGAAGACTTCCTGCTGCGCGTCCGCTCGATTCTGCACCTCGAGGCCGGCCGCAATCAGAACACGCTGGGTCACGAGCTGCAGGAACGCACCGCGGACTTGATGGGCTATCCGGGCGCCGACGCGCACCAGCGGGTCGAGCGCCTGATGAGCGACTACTTCCGCCACGCGCGGATTGTCGGCCGGTCAATGGGCTGGGCGCGCCGCACCGCACCGCTCCCGGTCGGGCCCAATCTCGGGCTCTCGCGCGACGGCATCCGCTTCCTCGATCCGATTCACGCGGCCAGGAACCCGGCTTCGTGGGTAGGTGCCTTCCGGGCCGGCGTCGAGCACGGCGCGCCGGTGTCGGAGGAGGCGCTGTCGTGCATCCAGCAGCATGTGGATCGCTACCGGGCCGACGACTTCTTTCCCGAGGCCGCCGACCGCGCGGCGCTCATCGGATTCCTGACCCCCTCGCGCGGCCTCTACGAGCGCCTGAGCGAAATGCACGACTGCGGGTTGCTCGGGCGCGTCTTTCCTGAGTTTCAGGCGATCTCGTGGCGCGTGATCCGCGACTTCTATCACAAGTACACGGTCGACGAGCACACGCTGCTCACGATCCGTAATCTCGAGCGCCTGCAGGACCCCGGCACGCCCGGCCGCCAGCGCTTTGCCAACGTGCTTGCGGGGCTTGCGGCGCCGGAACTGCTCGTGCTCTCACTGTTGCTGCACGACGTGGGGAAGTGGCGCGACGACGATCATGCCCTCGAGAGCGAGCGCATGGCCGAGGGCGTGCTCACGCGCCTGCAGATTGGCGGCGAGGCGCGCGAGACGGTCCTCTTCCTGATCCGGCATCACATCCGGATGTCGCTCGTCGCCTTCCGCCGTGATACCGAAGACCCCGACGTCGTGAAGGACTTTGCGGATTTCATCGGCACCGAAGACCGGCTCAAAATGCTGTGCCTGATGACGTTCGCCGACGTGAGCGCCGTGAGCCCGGACACACTCACGCCGTGGAAGGAAGAGCTGCTCTGGCGGCTCTACGTCGATACCTACAACCACCTCACGCAGCGCTACGGCGACGAGCGCATCGGGCGCAACCAGGAAGGCCTCGATCGGCTGACGGCGCAGCTGCCGGGCGATGTCACGGCCGACGAGCTCGAGCGGTTCGTCGAAGGCTTGCCGCAGCGCTATCTCCACCTCTTCTCGCCGCAGGCGATCTATCAGCACGTGCGGCTGGCGCGCAACATCGGCCCGGATGAAGTGCACGTGTCGTTGGAGCGGGTCGACGCCTCCGTGTGGTCGGTGGCCGTCGTCACGCTCGACAAGCCGGCGCTCTTCTCGAATATCTGCGGCGTGCTGTCGTCGTTCGGGATGGATATCCTGCGCGGCAACGCCCTGACCAACCCCAACGGCCTGGTCCTCGACGTCTTTCACTTCACCGACGACGAGCGCTTTCTGGCGCTCAACCCGGACGCTCCCGCCCGCATTGCAGACGTGCTCCAGGACGTCGTGGCGGGCCGCGTCGACGTGGCCGCGCGCCTGCGCGGCCGCGAGCAGGGCGTGCTGCAGTCCAAGTCGTCGATCCGCTTCGCCCCGGTCGTGCGGGCCAGCAACGAGACGTCGAGTCGCTATACGATTCTCGACATCGTCGCGCCGAACGAGCTGGGCCTGCTGTACCGGATCAGCCGCGTCATCGCCGGGCACCGCTGTGACGTCGACCTCGTGCTGATTGCGACCGAAGGGGGAAAGGCGATCGACGTCTTTCATCTCACGCAACGTGGAGCCAAACTCACCGAGGCGGAGCAGCTGGCGCTGACGTCCGACCTGCAACGTACGCTGGAGGAGATTCGATGAAACTGATCAAGAGCATTGTGCGGCCGAACAAGGTAGACGAGGTCAAGGACGCGCTGGCGAAGCTCAATATCGCGGGCATGACGGTTACCGAAGTCCGAGGGCACGGCAAGCAGAAGGGCCACACGGCCATCTACCGCGGCAAGGAGTACAACGTCAGCCTCCTGCCGAAGATGGAGATCGAAGTGGTCGTGGCCGACGCCGTCGCCGACGACGTCGTCAAGGCGATTGTCACGGCCGCGCGCACGGGTGAGATCGGCGACGGCCGCGTGTTCGTGCTGCCGGTGCTCGAGAGCTACCGCATCCGCACGGGCGAGCGAGAATCGTAATAGCGGGGCGCGGCTGACGGGCGAGGCGCGTCGGATGGCCCGTGGGGGCCACGCGCCCGCCGGGCTATTCGTGTCGGAGCGCCTCGATCGGGTCGAGGCGCGACGCTCGTACGGCGGGCACCATGCCGAAAAAGATGCCGACGCCGGCCGAGAACCCCAGGCCGATGGCGAACGACCACCACGGCAGCGAGATGGGAAAGCCCGTGGCGAGCGTCACTGCCAGGCCAATCCCGCTTCCGCACAGCACGCCGAGAATGCCGCCAATCGAGGTGAGCACGGCGGCCTCCGACAGGAACTGAAACAGGATCTCCTGCCGGCGTGCGCCCAGCGCCTTGCGCACGCCGATCTCGCGCGTGCGCTCGGTCACCGAGATCATCATGATGGCCATCACGCCGATGCCGCCGACCATGAGGGCGATCGACGAGATGACGATCAGCGCGAGGAAGGTCGCGCTGCTGATCTGATCCCAGACCTTCAAGATCGCATCCTGCGTCGCCAGATCGAAGTCGTTGGGCTCGTCGAGCTTCAAGCCGTGGCGGATCCGCATGATCTGCTCGACGTCGGCCAGCGATTGTTCCTTGGTGGCCCACTCGTAGGGCACGATCATGATCGTGGCGCTGTTCTGCCCCGGGATGCGCTGCCGGGTCGCGTTGGTGCTGAACATGACCTGGTGGGTGGTCTGCGGAATGACGACCAGGTCGTCCTGATCGTTGCCGAACCCTCCCACCGACGCCGCCTTTTCCAGCACGCCGACGACGGTGAACTCGATCGCCCCGATGCGCAGCTTCTTGCCGACCGGATCCAGCCCTGACTTCGCAAAGAGCGCCTGATACGCCGTGTCGCCCAGCACGCCACGCGCCGGCGGTGCAGGACTTCGGGCTCGGTGAAGAAGCGGCCGAGCGTCACTTTTGCGAAGCGCGCCGCGGCAAATTGCTCCGTGGCACCCATGATCGTCAGCTGCTTCGTGCGGTCGCCCCGGTAGTAGAGGCGCTCCATCGTCTGCGACAGCCCCGTGCCGAGCATGATGTCGACGATGTCGATCGTCGGGGCCAGCTTCTCGATGGCCTTGGCGTCGTCGACGGTCAGGTTGGGGCGGCGCAGCAGGTCGGAGAACTCGGCGCCGCCCGAAATGCTGACGATGCTCAGCTTGGTCAGGATGATGGTGCTCGGCCCCAGCGCCTTGACGCTGTCGCGCAGCGACTGGTCGAAGCCGCGGATGAGCGAGGTCATGCCCACGATGGCCGTGATGCCGATGACGACGCCTAGAATCGTCAGCGCGGAGCGCAGCTTGTTGGTGCGCAGCGTATCGAGCGCCATGCGGACGACTTCGGCGGCGAGGCCTCTATTCACGGCGCAGTGCCTCGATGGGGTCCAGGCTCGCGGCGCGCGACGCCGGGTACATCCCGAAGAAGAGTCCGACCGCGGCGGTGATTCCGATGCCCAGGATGACCGACCACGGCTCCAGGCGCGCCGGCAGCGGGGTCACGGCGGCGATGCCGATGGCCGCCAGGAAGCCCAGCGTAATCCCGACGATGCCGCCGAAGATCGAGAGGGTCACCGACTCGGTGAGCACCTGCGCCATGATGTCGGCCCGCCGCGCCCCCAGCGCCTTGCGCAGACCGATCTCCCGCGTGCGCTCGCTCACGACCATCAGCATGATGTTCATGATGACGATACCGCCCACGACGAGCGAGAGCGCAACGACGCCGATGAGCACGGCAAAGATGCCGCTCGTGGCCTGCTTATAGAGGTTGAGGAACGTGTCCGAGGTGAAGATGCCGAAGTTGTCGCGCTCGGCCGGCTTCAGCCGCCGTGACACGCGCAGCGCGACGATGGCGTCGTCCATCGTGGCCTGCAGCGCATCCCGGGATGCCGGTTTCACGACGAGGGTCAGTGACTGCCGGGCGCCGAAGAGCTTCTGGTAGTTGTTCAGGCCAATCACGACGAAGCTGTCCTGCGAGTTGCCGAAGAACGACCCTTTCTTCTCGCTGACGCCGACCACCCGAAACGGGATGCCGGCGACACGGATCGACTTGTCGAGCGGCTCGCTCTGCCCGAACAGGCGATCGGCCGTGTCCCACCCTATCACCGCCACCGGGCGGCCGCTCTCGACCTCCGTGGGGCTCATCAGGCGGCCTCGCTCGGCGTTGAAGGTGGAGAAGTTGACATACTCGCTCGTCACCCCTTGCACCTGGATGTTGTTCAGCTCGACGTCGCGGTACGACACCGTCGCGCCCCGGCCGGCCTGCGCCATCACCGAGCTGACGAGCGGGCTGAAGGCCTTGATGGCATCGGCCTCGTCGAGCGTGAGGAGCGGATTGTTGCGCGTCCGCTCCTCGTCGTCTTCGCTGCGGATCGGAGGCTGCCGCTGAATGACGAACTGGTCCGCACCCACGCCGCTAGTGATCGCGGTCGAAACCATGGCGTTCATGCCCTGAATGAGCGTGACCACGGTGACGATCGACGTCACGGCGACGATGTTGCCGAGCACCGTCATGAACGAACGCAGTTTGTTCGCCCAGATGGCACCCAGCGCGATGCGGATCGATTCGAAGAGCTTGTTCATGCCCTGTGTCGCGTGCTATTGGGTGGTGCGACTCGCGCGCGTGTTCGCGGTCGGTTGCAGTCGCACCGACTCGCCGTCGGCCAGCTCGCGCACCGAGGCGAAGGGGCCCGTGATCACCTGATCCCCGACGGCCAGCCCTTCGGTGACCTCGAAGTACTGCTCGCCCGCGACGCCGGTCTTGAGCGGCGTGAACGCAGCCTTGCCGTCCTTGAACAGGAAAACTCCTTCGGTTTCCTTCCGGGTGTGGCCGGCGGGTACCTCGGGCTTCGCCGCCGCCTGTTCGTCCGTGCCGCGCTTGCGGCGTGGCGGCGGCTCGCGGACCAGCGTGCCCTTGTCGTCGAAGAGGAGGTCGCGCACGGTGAGCGCCTGAATGGGCACCGACACCACGGCCGGCCGCGTGGCGGTTGTGATCTCGGCCGTGCACGTGAAGCCCGGGCGCACGTCGGGTACCGTCTCGTCGATGGTCACGACAACTTTGAACGTCGTCGCCTGGCGCTGCCCGGTCGTGTTCGTCGCCTGGATCGGGCTATTGCCGATCTCGGTGACGTGCCCCTTGAACTCGCGGTTGGGGACGGCGTCGATGGTCACCTTGGCGATCTGGCCAAGGCTCACGTTGGGGATGTCGGTCTCGTCGACTTCGATCTCCGCTTCGAGCACCGACATGTCGGCGATGGTCAAGAGGACTGTGCCGGCGTTGTTCATCGTGCCGACGACGGCCGTCTCGCCCTCTTCGATGTTGCGGCGCGTCACCAGGCCGTCCATCGGCGACGAGATGATCACCTGATTGAGGTTGTATTTCGTGGTCGCCAGGCTGGCCACTTCCTGCTTGATCTGCTGTTCCCGCGTCTGGATGTCCTGTTCGCGGGAGCGCAGGTCCACCTCTTTTACGGTGAGCTCGTTCTGCGCCCGCTCCAGGTTCTCCTTCGTCGTCAGCCCGTCTTTCCAGAGCTCTTCCTGCCGCTTGAGGTTCTGGCGGGCGAGGTCGAGGTTCGCCTTGGCCTGTTCGACCGAGGTGCGGGACCCCTGCAGCGACGACTGGGCCGCCGCCACGCTCGCCTCACCGCGTTCGAGCTGCCCGGAGAGCGACCGCGGGTCGATCTCGAGCAGGAACTGGCCGGCCTTCACCCGCTGGCCCTCTTCGACGGCCAGCCGCGTCACCTTGCCCATCGTGTTGGCCGAGATGTTGATCTGGCGCTTCGGCTGAATCTTGCCGGAGGCCGACACGATGGCCTGGAGGTCGCGGGTGCGAATCGCTTCGGTGGCGATCTGCACGCCCCGGTCCCGCCGGTAGTAGATGTTGGCCGCCGCCACCGCGGCGCCGACAAGGATGACCGCCAACGTGATGAGTACTTTCTTCCGAGTCATCGAGGCTCCTAGGCTCCCGTGGCCTGTTCCGTCTAGTTCCCTGAACGCACGACCGCCAGCACCAGGGCGATCAGCACGTAGATTCCAATGAGGCTCATCGCGATGCCGCCCGTCTTCCGCTTGAACAACACGCCGACGCCGATTGCGAGGCTCACGCACCACCAGAGCCAGAACAGGTCGATGGCGCCGAGAAAGTGCGCGAGAAACGACGTCTCTTCGAGCGTGGGTGCGAAGACCGAAAGGGTGGCGCCAGCCAGCCGTTTCGTCGCATAGCTGAGGGGCATGGCGAAGAGCACTTGAAGTGCGGTGATGGCGCCCGAATGGGCGACGATCGCGTACACCTGCTTGAAGGTGCCCGTGCCTCCCATCAGCATCCCCCAGATGCCGAGGATCAGCACCGCGACCAGGGCGGCGACGATCGGAATGAAAATCGCCAGCGAAATCGGTGTCGTGTAGGCCGCCCTGGCGATCCCGGCTTCCATCCCGGCGTACATCTGGTCGGAGATGTTCACGCCGAACGACTCCATCATCTTGACCTGCTGGTCCAGCAGCACTTCCTGCATGACCTGTGTCGAGAAGAACACGCCTTCCGTCACTGCCATGATGCCGATGGTGACGACGAACGCCCCGAGCACGCGCGGGCGGGCGACGATGGCCGCATAGGTCGCCCGCGGCGAAAAGATCACGCCCACGAGGCGCGTCAGAAGTCCTGGACCTTTCGGGGCGTCGGCCACCGGCACCGACACAACTGCTTCAGCCATCGAGCCGTCTCCTCGCGATGAGCCCGGTTGCGGGCCGTGTCCCGAACGCGTCTGTCACGCCGCGCCGCCCGACCAGAACGTGGCTCCGGCCATGAGAGCGGCCAGGGCGCACGCGATCCCGATGTAGGCCGCCACCAGCCAGGCCGCGCACGATCGGGCGCGCCGGCCCGACAGCACCGCGATCCCGACGCCCAGCACGACCGCCCACCACACGGCGAAGAGGTCGATCGCCCCAAGGAGGCGTGCGAGCGGCGAGGCCTCGTCGAGCCCTGAAAACCAGGCGCCGATCGTGGTGGCGCTGGCGGTCGTTTCGCGGGCATACACGAGCGGCGCCGCCACCAGCCGGCCCAGGGCGAGAATCACGCCCGCATGCACGACAACCGCAACCACCTGACGTAGCGTCACCTGCGGGGCCGAGCGGCGCAGCCACCAGAAGGCCAGGAGCGACACGACCACCACCACGCCGGGGCCGCTCAGCACTGCATTGGCCAGGGCCACCAGCGGACCGAGCCG
>Ga0193753_10001972_pt1 | contig 16851 bp, 15 predicted proteins | sample H1c2metaG_FD_144925 | JGI IMG/M metagenome (GOLD analysis project Ga0193753, IMG submission 144925) | Soil microbial communities from a riparian zone of the East river system, Colorado, United States - H1c2 | ecosystem: Environmental > Terrestrial > Soil > Riparian zone | place: USA: East... | reverse complement strand
ATCGCTATTCATCGTGCTGAAACGACAACAGCGCGAAGCATCACCTGCTAAGGCGCCGACGGTCATGGTGAAGAATTTGGTGATCGTTGAGGATTTAGTGATTTAGTGACCTGCCTGCCGGCAGGCAGGTTTAGTGATTTAGTGATTTAAAAAACTTTGCGATCTCGCAAGGTTCTTTGCTCTCTGGTGTAGATCAACTTCTGGGAGCGTCAGTTGTACAAGGTATTGAGCCTCTTTTGAATTGAATTCTTATCGGTGGACGTTTTGGCCAAGGACAATGCCTGTTCAAAATAGCGCGAAGCCATTTCCGCATCGCGTTCGATGTATAACTCGCCGAGCAGGGAAAAATAAAAAAAATTATCTGTCAGATTAAGCTTTTCCGCTGCCGGTATCGCCAGGTCATTGCCCTTTGCTTTTGATAGCGCGTAGGTCCTGTTGAGTGCCGCTACTGGTGTATACTTGATGTCGAGAAGCTTATCGTAAAATTCCAGTATCCGCTCCCATTTTTCCGGGGTATCGTCGCGCTGCGTATTCCAATAAGCGATGCCAGCTTCAAGGTGATACGTTGAGATTTTGCCACCTCGGCCTGCTCGATGGAGGAAGTAACCTCCTTTAGCAATCCAGTCGGCATTCCACAGGCTGGTATCCTGTTGGTTATATAAAATCACCTCGCCGGATTCGCTGAAACGGGCGTCGAATCGTGAAGCATGGAAACACATCAGAGAGAGCAACGCGTTAACGGGCGGGGTATCTGTCAGTTTGTTCTCTACCAGCATGGTGCACAATCTTATTGCTTCAAGGCAAAGATCTTTGCGTAGAATCTGATCCTTGGTGATGGAATAATATCCTTCATTAAATAGCAGATAAATTGTTGTAAGTACACGTTCCAGTCTATGTTCGATCTCTTGCGACTCGGGAAAAACGACCTTTATATTCTCTTCCCTGAGCTTGTCGCGGGCTCTCAGCAGTCTCTTGTTAATCGTTTCCTTGCTCGTCAGGAATGCATCGGCAATTTCCTCAATTCCAAACCCACAGAGTATCCTTAAACACAATCCAACCTGCGCTTCCTGGGAAACCAATGGGTGACATAAGGCAAACATCATTTGGAGCTGGCTATCATCGACGTGTTTTTCGGTAAGGTCGATCTCCAATTCATCAGTCGCGTTGACTTCATTTTCCAACTGCGGCCTGATCTTTTCCTCGAACAATTGGTGACGTCGCAGTAGGTTGCTTGCTTTATTTCTAGCAACACTGTACAACCATGCCGTGGGATTAACTGGAGTGCCTTCAACACCCCATGTTTGGGTGGCGGTCAGAAAAGTTTCACTGGCAATGTCCTCGGCGACCTCCATCTCGGCAAGTCCAAACTTCCGGCAAAGTACAGATACAATCTTTCTATACTCTGTCCTGAACAAGTGCGGGATCAACTCGCGATCTTCCATGCAGCGGATTGATTGGATTATTCGATCCTATTACATGTTGTGTACGGACACGACCTTGCGTACTTCTACACTGTTGCCAGGTCCATTGAGAATTGGACAAGCATTCGCCAGGCTTACCGCGTCATCAAAACTGCTGGCATGGACCATGATATAACCAGCGATAGATTCCTTGATCTCTGCAAATGGTCCATCTGTAATGACATGCCCTGATTTGATCACCTTCCCTTCTGTTGACAATCCTTTGCCTCCGATGAATTTGTTTTTTGCAACAATGTCAGCCACCCATTCCTGGTATTGCTTCATGTATGCCTGCATTTGCTCAGGCGAGGGTTGGCGATCCTTCGTGATCAGGTCAAGTCGCATTATTATTAAATACTCATCCATACATTATCCTTTTGCTAATTGAAGTTACTAATAAAGTCGGAGTTAGGTGTTATGAGTTCTGCATTGCATGGACCCTGGGGACACACTTTTTTTCTCTGGTCGGAGTAGATTGAAAGCGGAAAGATTCCTCACAACCGACTTTCAGGGGGATAAATTTACCCACTACTAACCTGAATTGTGTCCTTCGTGACGACATTGTGATCCCCATCACGTGTTAAGAAATTATTATTTACATCACATAAAAAAGGCGACAATCTCGGTGATCTCATTACTTAGGTAAAGCGTGAAAACGTTGGCGCTTCATTGCATCGGCGTGTAGCCATTAGGATAGTGGCCGTTATCAGCATATATTGCCCACAGGATTATCGCTTAGCGAGGTGATCCAATAACGCTTTAATACTGAAACTCTATGGTTGGCTTGATTCTTGAGAGGCAGTTTTGCTCGACTAATCCCATTTCCCCATGGTCAGTATTGTATTGGTTACGTACAACCGCGCTAAAAGATTACAACTTTCCATTCAGGATATTCTTGACCAATCATTCAGAAATTTTGAGCTGATCATATGCGACGATTGCTCCACCGACGAAACGGAATCAGTGTGTCGCCAGTATGAAGCACAGGACACTAGGATAAGATATATCCGTCACTCCGCCAACAAGCAGATGCCGGGCAATCTAAACTTCGGCATTGCGCAGGCCAGGTATGAATTCGTAGCCATACTTCATGATGGTGATAGGTTCCGAAGAGATCTTATCGAACAATGGTACAATGCTATTTCAAAGCACGCTACTGTCGGTTTCGTTTTTAATTCCATAGGAGAGTCCGATGAGAACGAGGGGATCATAAAAACTTTTCAGGAATTTCCCGAAGGTGTAGTCAAGAAGGATGAACTTCTTCGATCCATCTACTTCAGACGTCCCCATTTTGATTCGCCGGTTTATGGGGAAGCAATGGTAAGAAAAGAACTGATCGTTAAGTACGGTTTTTTGAAAAAGGAATATGGCTTCTATGCCGACGTTGACCTGTGGATGGAGTTGCTGCACGATCACGACGCCTACTATTGTCGCGATGTGCTCATCAAGTGCCCAGCCAAAAGTTTTCAGCCTCAACTTTTCAAAGCCGACATTGTTAAGTTCAATGTTTTCCTTTTTTCAATGCACCTCAAGCACAGGAAAAAAGCATTTGTGAACGATAGCAGCGTAATGTCAAAGGAGCTCGGCATTTTCTATGTCCACACACTTTTTCAGACATGCTATTTCTTGCTATTGGTCGTGAAGAACTATAGGTTCACCTATCTTATTACGTCAGGAACACGACTCATGAAATATCCGTGGTTGTTGTTCCCATGGGCATCGTTTGTTGTCGCATATCCTATCTTTAAATTGACATTGATGACCTATCAATGGACCAAACCGCTTTCAATCAAGAATCGGCTCTCACCATCCAAATGGATATACGCGGTACACGAAGAATTCCAGTCGCTCGTTCATGGGCTTGAAGCCCTTGGCGGCGTAATGATGGCCACTATTCCAGGGCTACTTTGAGAGTGAAAAGTGTCCACCTTTGCGAGGCGCTACGGCGGATGAAGAATAATGAAAAGTGAAAAGTTCCTTATTCGAAGACCACCATTCTGATCAGCGTCCCGTGTGCTTATTACGGCAAGACCGAATGCACTGGAGTCCCTCATCATATTGTGCGAACTGATCCGGAAGGATTATTTAATTCACAACTCTTTAAAACTTTTCTGCCAGCAAATACCTCTTGCAATAGTGTGGGCAATAAAAAACCCCAACTTCTAATAAGTTGGGGTTGTGGACCCGCAGGGATTCAAACCCCGAACCTTCTGATCCGTAGTCAGATGCTCTATTCAATTAAGCTACGGGTCCGAAATTCACGGTTTATGCCTGAATTTTGGACTGCAAATGTAAAGAATAATTTCACTCGGCAAAAACAAATAGGTTTTGCCCTGACGCCAAAAAGGCTATTTTTGGGCTTTTAAATGAATTAAACAGCGCGCATGATAAAGACATCAGTTGGCATTATCCTCCTCTCCGTAATCTCATTCGTAGCACCCTGTCAGATAAAATCAGCAGATAAGCCTTCAATTCGACCCGATATACCCGGCATCTTCACCTTTGAATTTGGTTTCAACTCTGATTTGAGCGGACCGGACGATTTTAGCCTCGGTTTTTGGGGCTCGCGGACGGTAAACATTTACTACCAATATGAATTCCGACTCTTCCATTCACCCTTCAGCATCGTACCTGGATTGGGTCTGAGCATGGAACGGTTTAAGTTCAAGAATGAATACACCATGGGGTACGAAGATAACAGCGACCAGGTAACGCTGATCCCGCCTGCCGAGGCAGTAGTACCAAGTATAAAAAAATCAATGCTGATCACGAATTTTGTTGATGTGCCGATCGAGATCCGGTACACGATGAAACCTGATGATCCAACCCGAAGCTTCAAGATCGCAGTCGGTGGCCGGATCGGTTATTTGTATGACTCTTTTTCGAAAATAAAATACACCGAAAATTCGGAGACGAGGAAGCTTAAGGACAAACAGGATTTCAATCTGAACAGGCTGAGATATGGACTCACAGGAAAGCTCGGTTTCGGGAACTTCATGTTGTTTGGTTATTATAACCTCACGCCATTATTCGAAAAGGGCAGGGGCTTAAAGACCGACAACATTAGCAATGATTTTAGCACAATGACATTTGGGATATCATTGTCTAGTTTCTAATTACAGGTGCAATAGGGGAATGAAACGGGGGAAGTGTTGCAGGGTACCTAGATCTTCTGCTCGACGTTCTTCTTAGGCGCTTCCTTCTTTGTATAAGTTGGACAGGTATACTGGCTACAGGCAGATATAAACGTCACTAATACAACGAAAACAACAAGCTTTTTCATCTTTTCTCAACTTTGGTTATAACAAAAATAGAATTCTTTACCAGTAAAACAAAGAATAAAGGCTCCAACGGGGTCATAAGCGGCTGAATTGTACTATTCGACCAACAGATTACACCCCCTGATATCGCTGTTGTCAGCGCGCCCCAGCACTTCGAATGTCCCGTCCTGATAAACCTTCCCCAGATCTTCCGTTTCAATGAAAGCGATAGAGTGCAGATTTGCCAGATCAACGACGTTTATACCGGCCGTCTCATTAAGTAACCCCATTTGCAAGGGATCTGTCATTTCCCGGCCAATCACCCTCATCCAGGGGGGGCAGTGGAATTGCGATCCACCGAGCGTGTAGGCCTGCGACAGCAACTCCGTCATTCCGTATTCTGAATAGATCTTTTTTATCTGAAAAGCAGCCTTTAGTCGGTCATGCAACGCATCGCGAGTGATCTCTTGATGCCTGCCTTTCATCCCTCCCGTTTCGAAGATCAATGCGTCCAGGGCCTGAGATTGTTTTTCGGCCAGGTCTAGCAAGGCAAAAGAAACACCCCATAAGATCGCCTTGCGACTATCGGCGCGGATGGCTTCAAGGTCATGCAGGAGCTTATCAACATCGTACAAATAGAATCCGGAATAAGGTGAACCGCTTGTGTCGATAAAGTACTTCATCATGGCTATGAGCGACGAACCTTCACGCTCCAGGTACGATGGTAATAACGCCAGGAAATGAAAATCTTTTACAGAACCGAAAAAGAATTCAAAACAACGCCGCGCATGGTTGAGGTAAAAGTCAACGTCTGGAAGGAAATGCCGGCTGTTTGCGTTTCCCGAAGTGCCGCTGCTTGTAAAGATGACATCCTCCATCCAGTCACCTGTCTTGATCGTTTGACTCTTGAATAGGGAAATGGGCAGAAAAGGTATCTGTTCCAATGACGCGACAGCGTTAGCGGTTACGCCAAGATGCCTGATGAAATTGCTGTATACAGGGTTGTGAATGGCCTGGAATCTGAATATGCTTAAAGCAATATCCTCGAATGAGTGCTCGTTTACTGTGTATATTTGTGATTCAAAACTTTTAAAAGTCTCCAAGCGTTAGTTAACTTAACCGGTTCAAAGGTACAGGATGAATCTAAGAAAAGGCGTCTTATTGTTTGGAATTTCGGTGTTGGTTACGGCCTGCTTCAATCCTCCAGAATTTTCTATTTCACCCGTAATTGACTACGTCGGCATTTATTTCAAGGAAGGCACAGCAGCGAATCCAACAGATTCACTTATCCTGACCATCTCATTTAAAGATGGCGATGGTGACCTGGGTCTGTCACCAACCCAAATAGATGATCCCTATCACGACGTCTTCTATGGATTGGCGGATAATGGTACCGTGACAGAGGTAGCTAAAGAAACACGCTATTCAAACCTCCCGCAATTTGTGAAGCTCCCTCCTGGCGCGAAAGGCAAATTGGTCACTACGAGAACCCTTCAGGATCCTCAGTATGCAGACGACCTTCCTCCGTTCGTCGATGAGTTCACCTCATGTACAGACTATAAACTTCAAACTGTGTACGTCAGTGAGGAGGATTCTCACATCATTGACAACACTTATCAGGAAATTGATACCCTCATTGAGACGGGATTTCCAAAGGTCTTTATCGTTCAGGATGTCTTTTATAAGAAGAATAATCCCAAGCACGATAACATCGAAGTCGAGTTTTGGGTAAAGGGGCCTGGCAATGAATACACGTTGTTTGATTGGGAAAAGGAGTACTGCGAAACTGCTTTTAACCAGCGCTTTCCCGTGCTATCGGAGAAAGAACAACCACTTGAGGGAAATCTTGAATACGCAATGACCTCGTTAGGTATTAAAGCGAACTTTAGCATAAAAACTTTGAAGCTCCGCATCAGGATCCGCGATCGCGCATTCAACACGAGCAACGATGTTGAGACCGGTGATTTTACGTTGGATAAGATTAAGCGTTGATCCTTCTCTTAAAGACAGACATAAATGAGTGTAAGCAAGGGTTTCCTGTTGTTTGGATTTTCGCTGCTGCTAACGGCATGCTTTGACGCTCCGAAACTCTCAGTTACTCCGCAGATCAACTTTGTCAACATCTGTTTCAACCCAGGAACAGTCGCAGAACCAGTGGAATCCCTCGTGTTGACAATTTCTTTTAAGGATGGTGATGGCGACCTTGGACTCTCCCCAACGGAAATCGACGATCCATATCATGACGTTTTTTATGGACTTGCCTCCGAGGGCACGGTAGTAGAGCTCGCCAAGGAAACACCTTATGCCGGGTATCCTCAATTCGTTAAGGTTCCTCCTGGAGTCGCCGGCAAACTGATCACAACAAGAACCCTCAGTGATCCCATTTATGCAAACCAGTTGCCACCGTTTGTTGACGAGTTTACGTCATGCAAGGACTACAGACTTCAAACGATCTACATCAGGGAGGAGGATTCTCACATCATCGATAACAGCTACCTCGACGTTGACGTACTGGAAGAAAAAGGATTGCCTAAGATATACGTTGTTCGGGACGCCTTCTACAAGAAGAACAATCCCAAACACGATAACATTGAAGTGGAATTTTGGGTGAAAGGGCCAGGAGACCAATACACGTTGTTTGATTGGGAAAAGGAATATTGCGAAACAGCCTTCAACCAACGCTTTCCACGACTAGCAGAAAAAGAAGAACCACTTGAGGGCAACCTTCAATACGCACTCAGCTCGCTTGGTATTAAGGCAAGCTTTAGCACGCAAACATTAAAACTGCGGATCAGAATCCGCGACCGCGCCTTTAACGTCAGCAATGAAGTTGAGACGGGTGATTTTACGCTGGATAAGATCAGCGCTAACTGTCAGCTGAACTGAAGCCCACAGCCTAACCGTTGCCAAGCCACGGTCGACGAAATAATGTTCAACAAAAAAGTATTAATAAATGGGCGAAAACCTGGAGGGGTCGACTTCCACCATCAATCCGTATACCGTTTCAAAAACGTCTTCAGGATTAGGCTTGGAAAAATAATCTCCATCTGATGCATATGCAGGCCGGTGTTCCCTTGCCGTTATTGTCAGCGGTTTAGAATCAAGGTATTGATACGCATCCTGTGCTTCTAATACTTGTTGCATCATGAATGATGTTGCACCACCTGGAACGTCTTCGTCAGCGAACACAACGCGATTTGTCTTTTTTACGGAAGCAAGGATCATCTGATGAATGTCGAACGGAAGCAGTGTTTGCACGTCGATCACTTCGCAAGAGATACCCAGGTCCTCCAATGCCTCCGCAGCTTCCATCACCACGCGACACATGGATCCATAGGTCACAATTGTTACGTCCTTCCCTGCTTTTAATATTTCCGGGACCCCTAACGGGATGGTGAACTGACCAATGTTGTCCGGCAATCTTTCCTTCAAGCGATAACCGTTAAGACATTCGATAACTACACAAGGATCGTCGGATTTTAGCATGGTATTGTAAAATCCTGCGGCTTGCGTCATGTTCCGGGGAGAAATAATATACATGCCACGCAGCGAATGGATCAACATGCCGATCTGCGATCCTGCATGCCAAACACCTTCAAGCCTGTGGCCACGGGTACGCACGATCAACGGTGCTTTTTGTCCGCCCTTCGTTCTGTAATACAAGCATGCTAAGTCATCGGACAAGGTGGGCAGCGCATATATGAGGTAATCCAGGTACTGAATTTCAGCGATCGGTTTCAAGCCGCGGAGCGCTGTTCCTATTCCCTGACCAACGATCGTGCATTCGCGGATACCAGTATCGGTTACCCGAAGTTCGCCATGCTTGGCCTGCAGTCCTGCGAAGCCCTGATTCACATCGCCGATCTTTCCCACGTCTTCTCCAAAAGCCAGTACACGGGGATCACGGCTTAACGCAGCATCGAAGCAGGCCTGTAGTATCTCTCTACCGTCCACCAATGGCGACGCATCAGTATAGGAAGGTTCTACTCCTTCAACTTTCAATGCAGATTCATCTGAGATACTTACGATGTGAGAACTGTACCTGTCAAGATTGTCGGTGGCAGATTTTTTTAACCATACGATGAGATCGTCGCGCGAGTCAAATTCTTCTCCTGCCATTAATCGAACAGCTTGCTTTGCAGCGCGCATCGTTTCAAGGCGAGTAGGATTTATCGCCTTCACGAGGTCCTCACGGATCGATGCAATGTCGGTTCCCCTCTTGCTTTGCTCGACCGCGCGCTCCAGAATGGATGTAACGATGCGTTGATCTCTCCGCACATCCTCCATGAAAGCTTTCCAGGCGCGCTCCTTGGCTTGCTTAGCCGAGAACTTTGCCTCTTTTTCAATGGCATCAACGTCTTCCGGAAGAATAAGCACTTCATTGATTATCCATTCCCGCATCTTTCTGATGCAGTCATACTCAGCTTCCCACGCCAGTCTTTCCTTCGACTTATAACGCTCATGAGAGCCAGAGGTAGAATGCCCCTGTGGTTGGGTCATTTCTTTTACGTGAAAAAGCACCGGAACGTGTTTCTCACGGCAAATCTTTTCCGCCACGTGATAAGCGTCGATCAATCCCGGATAATCCCAGCCATTGATCACTATTATTTCAAATCCCTTTTCGTTTTCATTTCGCTGCAATCCCGCTAATACTTTGGATATGCTACCCTTGGTGGTATGATACTCCTGAGGAACGGAAATGCCATAATCATCGTCCCAAATCGATGTTAGCATCGGAACCTGCAAGACGCCTGCGGCATTGATTGCTTCAAAGAACATTCCTTCAGATGTTGAAGCATTTCCGATCGTCCCAAAAGCTATTTCATTTCCATTGTCAGACAGCTCTTTGAACTGATGAAGGTCCGGATTTTCACGGAAGAGTTTGGAGGCGTACGCGATACCTAGCAACCTTGGCATCTGGCCCGCTGTCGGTGAAATGTCTGCACTGCTATTCTTAAGCTCAGTGAGATTCTTAAGCATGCCCTTCTCATCGAGAAGACGCGTGGCATAATGCCCGTTCATTAACCTCCCGGCTGAAGCAGGATCTGCCTCAACGCTGGTATGAGCATAAAGCTGTGCGAAATATTGCTGTACAGTAAGCTCGCCAATGGCGAACATGAACGTTTGATCCCGGTAGTATCCTGCGCGGAAATCGCCTTTGCGAAATACCTTGGACATGGCGATCTGGGCAATTTCCTTTCCGTCGCCAAAGATCCCGAACTTGGCTTTGCCCATAAAGACCTCCTTGCGACCAATCAGACTGGCTTCACGGCTCTCCACGGCAAGGCGATAGTCAGCAAGAATTTCTTTGACCTTCGCCTGCGAATACTTTACACGTGCCTCTTTTGTTATACTCAAGGTATCCGGGTTTGAAATGAATAGCCTGCTAAATTCAAAAATAGGCATTATGGGCATTAGCTGCAAACTGCGGAAAACGAATACCGAGTACCTGTTAAAAGGCCTGCTCTCTGTAGCTTGCAGCTTGAAGAGCTCTTATTATATTCGCCTCTCTAAAACCTGAAACTATGATCATCGGTGTTCCTAAGGAAATAAAGAATAATGAGAACAGGGTTGCACTAACGCCTGCGGGAACCCAAGAATTGGTAAAGCGAGGACACGCAGTTTTCGTGCAGCAAACTGCCGGGGTTGGTAGCGGCTTTTCTGACGATGAATATGTCAAGGCAGGCGGGAAGATCATTCCTGATGCCGCCGGCACCTTTAGTCGTGCGGAGATGATCATGAAAGTGAAGGAACCGGTAGAGCCGGAATATGGCTTGATAAAAAGAGATCAGTTGGTATTCACTTATTTTCACTTTGCCTCATACGAACCACTAGCCAAAGCCATGATCGCGAGCGGCGCGGTTTGCCTTGCTTACGAGACTGTTGAGCGCACCGATGGCAGCCTTCCGTTATTGATCCCTATGTCGGAAGTGGCGGGCAGGATGGCTATACAAGAAGGTGCAAAATATTTGGAGAAGCCTTTAAAAGGAAGGGGCATACTCTTAGGTGGCGTCCCAGGTGTTAAGCCAGCAAAAGTTCTCATACTGGGAGGTGGTGTCGTTGGTACAAACGCGGCAAAGATTGCAGCGGGTATGGGGGCCGATGTTACGATCATGGACGTAAACATTAACAGGCTCAGATACCTGGATGATGTTATGCCGAAGAACGTGCACACCGTCGTGAGCAACGAATACACGATACGCGAGATGATTAAGGATTCCGACCTCATCGTTGGAGGTGTGCTTGTTCCGGGCGCCAAAGCTCCTAAGCTAATTACCCGCGACATGTTGAAGTCAATGCGACCAGGAACGGTGCTGGTCGATGTTGCAGTCGATCAGGGGGGATGCATCGAAACCTGCAGGCCAACAACGCACGAAGATCCAACCTATATCATTGACGATGTCGTACATTATTGCGTGGCGAACATGCCAGGAGCGGTACCATACACTTCAACATTGGCGCTGACCAACGCCACACTGCCTTTCGCGATCCGATTAGCCAATCAGGGCTGGAAAAAAGCTTGTCAGGAGAATATGGAGTTGAGAAATGGATTGAACATCATTCATGGCGAAGTTGTATACAAGGCTGTGGCAGATGCACTCTCGTTGCCATACAGCGATGTGAAAAAATTTATTTGAACAAGAACGACGACATGTCAGGAATGGCTTGTCGATGAATCGGGATAGGGAGGTATCGCTTCGAGAACCAAAGTTTTTCCTTCGACCCAGTTGATCTCACAGTAAATGTGCTTCATACCATTGGTAACCACAAGATATTTTGCCTGCAACGTGTAGTTATAAACCGCCGCCTGATCCAGTGTTTGCTGACGCAGCTTCTGTTCAGGCGCCTTGCATTCAATCACCATCCATGCCTTTCCTTCCCGGTTGAAAACCACTATGTCAGATCGTTTTTGAAGGCGATTGAAGCTCAACCCTCCTTCCACTTTAATAAGTGATCGGGGATAACCATGTTCTTTGATGAGGAAATGTATAAAGTGTTGCCGCACCCATTCTTCAGGTGTTAGCACCAGATACTTTTTGCGAAGTACATCCAGAATGTATATCGTCCCTGCCTCCTTCTTGAGGACATAATCATAGGCAGGGAGATTGAGCGTCGTCATGCTTTACAAATAAAGTATTTTTTTGACCTCCTCCCCTGCTATTATTATTTGATATTCATCTCATCCCGATTTCTATTACTTTCGGGTATGAAGACGAAAGAGGAAATAGTTGAAAACTGGTTACCGAGATACACCGGTAAACCCCTTAACCAGTTCGGCGAATACATTCTGCTGACGAACTTTGATAATTACGTAACATTGTTTGCCTCCTGGCATAATGTACCAGTGAATGGCATCGACCGCGCTATGCGTAGCGCAACGGCAGAAGGTATCACCATCATCAATTTTGGAATGGGGAGCCCGAACGCAGCAACGATCATGGACTGCCTGAGTGCCATCAAGCCTAAGGCAGCTGTATTCTTGGGTAAGTGCGGCGGCCTGAAAAAAAATGACATCGGCGATCTCGTGCTGCCGATTGCTGCTATCCGGGGTGAAGGTACTTCAAACGACTACTTTCCACCTGAGGTCCCGGCGTTGCCAGCCTTCGCCTTGCAGAAAGCAATTTCGACCACAATAAGGGATTATAGCCAGGACTACTGGACCGGAACTATCTATACAACGAACAGAAGGGTATGGGAATGGGATGATACCTTTAAAACATATTTGAGAAAAATTCGCGCGATAGCCATTGACATGGAGACAGCCACAATATTCTCCACCGCGTTCGCAAACAAGATCCCAACGGGTGCGCTATTGTTAATATCGGACAATCCCATGGTCCCCGACGGTGTAAAAACCGAAATAAGCGATAGCGCGGTGACTAAAAATTACGTTGAAACTCACCTTAAAATCGGCATTGATTCACTGAAACAGCTTATCAATAACGGGATCACGGTGAAGCACCTGAGATACTAGGAGAAATTATGAATTATGAATTATGAATGGACTTGCCGAGGGAGCAGGCTTATGTATTTAGTTGAAGAGCTAAATCTATTTTTGAGCAATTGACAGGCCGGAGGCCTGAGGCCCCCTCCACGGGGCCCCCTTAACTCATGACTCATAACTCATAACTCTTAAAAGCCGTTTCATACTGAGTAGCGTCCCTGTGCCAATTACAAAATAAATTGTAAGGAAGAGGGCGCTGTTGCGCATGTCGCCGGTGAGCTGGTTGATAAGTCCGTAAGAGAATACACCTACAACGATAGATACGTTGAACGTTACATCGTAGAAGCTAAAGTACGACGTATGGTCGGTAGTGTCGTCTGGTATCAATTTGGAATAAGTTGCCCGTGACAATGATTGAATTCCTCCCATGATCAAGCCAACGACGATAGCCAGGGCATAGAATTGATACTCCGTATGCGTGAGGTAGGCTCCAACGCATACTCCTATCCAAATGATATTCATCCATACCAGGGCGAAGCGGTTACCCCGGACCCTGGACACCTGGGCAAACAGCCATGCTCCAAGCGAACCAACTAACTGGATCAATAATATCGTCGCGATCAGGCTGTCACTCTTAAGATGCAACACATCTGTTCCAAAAAGTGCGGCGAGGTACATTACTGTTTGAACGCCGGAGTTATAAAAAAAGAACGCGATGAGAAATCTTTTTAATTCGACCTGCGACTCCAAACTCTTCCACACACTTTTAATTTCACGGTATCCGTTCAACCAGATGTTTCCCGAGGCTTTCTTATTGTATTGATTGGAGGGAAGCCTGGCAAATGGTATCAATGAAAAACCTGCCCACCAAATTCCGACAAGGATAAAAGAAAACCGTGTCGCCGTCAGCTCTGCGTTATCCTTCGTCCCATCGAATCCAAACGCCTGTGCGTTCATAATGATGGCCAGGCAAATTACCATCAGGATTACGCTGCCATAATAACCCATGGCATATCCGCGGGCGCTGGTCGAATCATAACGGTCCTCTGTAACGATCTCGGGCAGGAACGCATCATAGAAAACAAGACTGCCCGAATAGCCGATGGATGCAAGCATCGCGCACAGCAATCCCCACCAGAGCTCTGTAACATCGGTAAAGAAAAATAGTCCGACGCAGGCGACGCTTCCCAACACGACGAAGAACTTCATGAAACTTTTCTTATTGCCGGAATAGTCGGCCATACCCGATAATAATGGAAGCATTGCAGCAACGATCAGAAAGGACAAAGACAATGCATAGGAATAAAGTACCGAGTTCTGAATCGCGAATCCCATGAATGAGACGATGCCTTCTTCGTTGACCGTCGTTACGGCCTTGTAGTAGATGGGAAAAATAGCGGAAGAGATAACGAGCGCGTAGACGGAGTTAGCCCAGTCATACATGTACCACGCTCTGACAGTTCTCGGATTATTTAGCTCCATGTGCAGTAATGGCGGACGCACAAAGAATACCTTGCGCTTCCTACGTGTTCCCGATAGCTATCGGGACGGCTTAGCGGTAAAACAGCGGAGAGGGCGGGATTCGAACCCGCGATACCCTTTCGAGTATACACACTTTCCAGGCGTGCTCCTTCAACCACTCGGACACCTCTCCCTAAGAAATGGGCACAAAGAAATCAAGAAAATACTCGCCATCCAAACCGTCAGGCTGTCAATTCTCCGGCAAGCGGTAGCCCTATTAATTCGCGCGCTTTAGCGATTCCGTATTCTCCGATCAATAACATCAGTTTCGTTACAGCAGCCTCAGTCGTCATGTCTGCGCCGCTGATAACCCCGATTTGCTGCAACCTGCGACTGGTCTCGTACCGCCCCGGTAATACGCGGCCACCAGGGCATTGTGAAACATTCAACAAAATGATACCTCGATCAATGGCGGACTTGAATTCTTCAATGAGCCAATCCAGTGTCGGGGCATTGCCGGAGCCGTACGTTTCAATGATCACCGCCTTGATGTCGGGAACGTTCAATATCGACCTGACCACTGTTTGATGAATGCCAGGCCATAGCTTCAGAATAGCAATATTTGTGTCAAAAGTTGACCGCAACGACAAAGTAGCGCCACGCTGCGCAGGTCGGATCACAGCGAAATTATAGTCGATCTTGACGCCTGCTTTTGCCAACGCAGGATAATTTCCAGAATCAAAGGCATCGAATTGCATGCTCTCGACTTTCTTGGACCGGTTGCCGCGGAGTAGCTCGTAGTCAAAATAAATGCATACTTCAGGTACTAGTGGAATGCCGTCTTTGGTTGCCGACGCGATCTCTAGCGCAGTGATCAGATGTTCCCGTGCGTCCGAGCGCGGTTCACTGATGGGCAGCTGCGCTCCCGTACAAACAACAGGCTTGCTCAGCCCCTCCAGCATAAAGCTTAGGGCAGAGGTTGTGTAAGCCATAGTATCTGTGCCATGAAGCACGACAAAGCCATCGTGCTCACCATAATTCTCGTAGATGATATCGCCGATCAGCTTCCAATGCTCGATGCTGATATTAGAAGAATCGATCGGTTCCGTAAATGAAAATGCCGTGATCTCCAGCGCAAGGTTCTTCAATGTCGGTAGCTGGGTAAGGATGTATTCAAAATCAAATGGTACAAGCACGCCCTCCTTGTCATAGCTCATTCCAAACGTGCCACCGGTATAGATCACCAATATCCTGGCGCGCGATTTTCCAGGCAATGCGGTGTTGATGCTTACTTTTTTAAGTTTCATTTTTTTGATGGCGTCTCAAAAAGGTTTGCCGAATTTTCTGATGTGATGATCTGCACTGCTTGAAGTGGAACTCGTTTCAGCGTGGCGATTTTGTCCGCCACAAGCGGAATATAAGACGGTTCATTACGTTTTCCACGGTGCGGAACGGGTGCGAGGTAGGGACTGTCGGTTTCCAACACCATACTATTGAGATCGATATCCGGAAGTACTTTATCCAGGCCTCCATTCTTGAAAGTTGCCACTCCCCCTATTCCCAAATAGAAGCCAAGCTTTGTTATTCTTTCAGCTTGCTGCGGGTTTCCGGTAAAGCAATGAAAAACACCGCGGAGGTTGTCGTCCATTAACTTTTCAACCAGGGCAATCGTTTCATCGATGCTCTCGCGACAATGTATCACTACGGGCAGGCTATACTTCTTTGCCCAATTAACCTGAACGGTGAACGCTTCCTGTTGCTGTTCAATGAAAGTTTTGTCCCAGTAAAGATCGATTCCTATTTCACCAACCGCTGAGAATTTTCTCTTGGAAAGCCATTCTTCGACGATGTAAAGCTCTCGCTCAAAATCCTTTTTTACAGAACATGGATGCAGTCCCATCATAGCCTTGCAAACACCTTCCGACCTGCTTTCCAGTTCAAGCATTCCGTCGATGGAAGCATGATCGACGTTCGGCATGTATATCCTGCCAATCCCAGCCTCCCTGCAGCGATGAAGCATATCGATACGGTCGACATTAAAGTCCTCGTGATAAATATGCGCGTGGGTGTCTACAAAGTAGTTCATGGTACTGCGTGAAACGCGCAAATATGGAGAAAAGAATCCTTGTTGTCTTACTGAAGGACGTACTTTCTGAAGATGATCACACCGATGATGACAGAGACGATAGACACGACGAGCACGGCCCCGGCGGCGATGTCTTTGATGCGTCCTGCCAATGGCTTGCGTTCCAGCGTAACAAGGTCGACGAGACTTTCAATGGCGGAGTTCATCAATTCTAATCCCAGTACGAGGCCAATGCAAATCAGCACAATACACCATTCGGTAGCAGTTATCTTGAAAAGAAATCCTGCGCCAATAACGATAGTTGCTATGGCTATCTGAACTTTAAGATTGAGCTGATCGTCTATCCCGGACCATACTCCGTGCAGGGCATACCTGACACTTTGAAAGAAACTCTTCATTTGATATGTCTATAAGAATTGAAAAGTTAGGTTACTGCGTGTGCCAACAACGTTGGCAATACCGTCGACAGGGTATCATCCAGCAATTCGAACCGATCGCGGGTAAAATGAAAGCCTGGAAACTCCTTCGAAGCCTTCCAGGCATTGCGAAGATCGAAGGATTGCTGTTCTATTGTATAGGTAATTCCCATTTTCATCATTCGGCTAGCCAGATATTCCTGTTCCGTTTGCCCCGGCGTTG
>Ga0193753_10001971_pt1 | contig 16859 bp, 10 predicted proteins | sample H1c2metaG_FD_144925 | JGI IMG/M metagenome (GOLD analysis project Ga0193753, IMG submission 144925) | Soil microbial communities from a riparian zone of the East river system, Colorado, United States - H1c2 | ecosystem: Environmental > Terrestrial > Soil > Riparian zone | place: USA: East... | reverse complement strand
TTTCGCTCAGGGTTCTCTTCTTTCCGAGTTGGTTGGCCACACTGGCCAGTTCTTTTACCGAACGGATATTACCAAACTGCGCCTCATGGCTGTATTCATTAAACTGGTTAAAAAGCATATCAATACCTGGCCGCTGGTGCCAGGCATACATGGCCATATTATCCGGTCCATGCATGAGGTTGGGCCACTCATGCTCCCAGTAATGCCCGGTCCATTCCAGTTTTTTTTCAGTGGTATATTTGTTCATTGGCTTACTCCAGTATTCAATAAATAAATCAAGCAGGATTGAATAGTAATTATGACGGATTTTTTTCCAGTTGCCGGTCTCTTCAAATAAAGAAGGCAGGTTTTCTTCCAGCTTGTATCCCCATTTCTTATTAAAGGTTGAAAACAACAACGGTGTCCACCGGATGCTTTTATTGTCCCATGATTCAATATTGGGTTCATCAGAAAAAATGCCCTTTACTGTTTTGCCGAATTCATCACCCACCACTGGCTGATATCCTTTGCGCATGGTAATGTCAAGAAACTTTTCTGTAACGCCGGGCACCATCAAATCAACATACGAGAAACCGCCATACCATGGGGAAGTATAATAAAACGCTTTTTTAAAAATATAATAATCGCCGGTAGTTGTTTTGCTTTTACCTGTAACCAGTTGTAAGGTGCCATTGTTTTGTTTTTCCAATGCAATAAAATACTGGCTGCTGTCTGGCAGCTTGTTTACTTTTTCCATGTACAGCATCTGCGCCTGGTTATAGGAAGATGGCATTTCTGCAGGCACATGACCGCCTGCAAAGCCGCTTGGGTAGGAGTTTTCATCATAAATCCAGATATCAAGATCCAGTTGTTTTGCTTTCTGCATGGCATACTTCCACAAAGCAAACCATTCTGCGGATAAATAAGGCGTAACCAAACCCGGCCTTGGGTGAACAAATACACCCCCAAAGGATTGTTGCTTAAAACCGGTGAGCATAGAGTCAATGATCTCCTTTGTTACTTTTGTATTCCATACCCATAAAGGGGCGCTGCCAAATTGTTTGCCAGGTTGTAAGAACTGTTGCTTTATATAAGAAAATGAATGACGGTTGGGGGACTGCTGTGCATAGCAATGGCAGTATAATATGCCTGCAAAAAAACAAAGCAGCATGTTTTTCCTTGTATTCATGTGATAGCTTATTTAAAAAAAGAAAAATTCCAGTCAGCGGCCCAGCTTATCCTGGGTTTGCCGTTCTTAATAGTCATGGGTAACCAAATATACCTTGAATCCGGAAGGTCGGTTTTATTCCACCGGTCTGCTAAAAAAATAAACGCATCATTTTTACCCGGTACTTTTATTATATAGGTGCTTTGTGATGTATAGGTGATGGCGGCATCCTTTCCTGTACAGGGGTTGCCGTATTGTTTCCACTTTCCCAGCGGGTTGTCTGCTACTGCGTAAGACGCAGCATTGGGTGCCCAGCCGGTGCAGCCAGAAGAAAACAAATAGTATTTTTTCTTGTATTTTATAATAGCCGGCGCCTCCCTTGACTCTTTAACGAGTATTCTTTTCTCTGTTTTGGTATGATGTAAATAATCGTTTGTAAGCAGGGTAATATGCATGGTAGCGTTGCCTTCCGATGAATACAGGTGATAAGCTTTGCCATCATCATCCTGGAAGATGGTCATATCCCTTGCATCATTGCCATTGGGCTTTTCACTGTTGAGAAAATGATAGGGTCCTGTTGGTTTATCACTCACGGCCACACCCGAACGTGCATAACTGTAATCTTCATTATCCAGGTGCAGCCACATTACAAATTTGCCTGTCTTTTTATTGTAGATTACCTTGGGTCTTTCTATTACTTTGCTGGTATGCAGATCGCTGCTGCTGTCTGTGGTATTGGGTGATAAGACTATGCCTTCGTATTTCCAGTTCAGCAGATCTCCGGATGAGTAACAACCAATGCCACCTGCAGGCACCCGGTAGTCTTCCCATGAAGTGACATAAGCTACCCGTATGGTTTCACCCTTTTTTATTTCTCCAAACCAATAATATATGCCTTTGTGTAAAAGCAAACCGCCTCCATGTGCATTGATGGTATTGCCTTCAGTGTCTTTCCATATTTCTCCGGGAGAAAAATTTATTTGCTGCGCTGGTGCATATTTACATGTCATCAGCATAAAAAAAGATATGAGTGCTGAGAGTAATTTCATATATATAATGCTATTATTTTATAAAAATAATTTTCATGATCCAAATCGCGTTCTCAGTTCTTCCTGCACCAGTCACAGCCATTGAAGGAAGTCAAGTTTAAAACATCGCGGGCTAAAAACCCCAGGTCGCAAAACTTGACTTCCTTTTTCCATCAAAACGAGAGCAAGGATTGCTACCTTTGACCGTTTACCGGGGTTCAACATCCGTTTCCTATTAATTGCAGGCGCCGATCCCCTTTGCATTGGCCCCTGTTCCATTAAAAGTTTTACCCCCATTATTAATCATAAATACCTGTTGCAGATCAAGCCCGCTATTATGTAATAATGATCCCGCAGGCAACTGGTAATTTTTGAATGCACTTATCAGGGCCGGATCAGTCAGGGTGGCTTTGCCTGCATTTGCAAACAAAGGGTCAATGTTAAAACCTATGATTTGATTATTGTATTTTTCTTTGTTGTTTGTATTGGCCCAGGTTTGAAAATTGGTGAACCCGCCAATAGAAAATCCTCCGCTAAGGCTATACCAGTTGTTTCCCAGGTAAACACTGTTGGTTTCTTTACCTATTACAAGACTGTCCTTTCCTATAAATATATTGTTGTAAAAACGAAACCCCGCATTTTTGCTTAGTGCTTCGTAACTGATAGCAGCCCCTTTTGCATTGTACACAGTATTGTTATAGAAAAAACAATTGCTGAACTGGTTGCTGTCGTCTGAACTGTTCCAGATAAATACGCCTGCGTGTGCGGGCGATGCACTGCCATCATTCTCACTGATACAATAACGGATGGTATTATTATTCCAGTTACCAGCTCCTGCATATTGAAAGATCCCAAAACCGCTTCCCTCGTTTTCATAGGAAAGACAATATTGTATAATGGAATTGGTTACACCTCCATCAAGATCAAATCCGCCGCCATCTGCTGCGCCCGCTGCGGTTTTATTCTTATAGGAAATGCAATGCTGAATGGTAATGCTGTCTGCTTCAAAGCACCAGATGCCAACGGGGCCATTTCCTTTGCGCGGCATATCCCATCCATTATTGGTAGCGCTGCAATATTCAATAACTACGTTTTTACAATAGCCGGCCAGGATGCCGTTGCCGCTGTGATTGGTAAGATTAGAAGGGTCGCCGGCATTGTTTTCTGCCGTACAGTAGCTGATATGAATATTGTCGCAATCTTTTTTATTCCATTCACCCACAGCATAGATGCCGCAAAACCCATTGTCTGCTGCATATACTTTTCTTACTGCAATAGCGGAACAGGAATTAACCAATAGCCCTGATTTCTGAAACCCTTTTATGTCGATACTATCAATCCTTATATTGTTGCATTTATTTAAGATTACTCCATCCTTTGTATTGCCCGTTTTGCGCCCGGCGCCGCGGAAACTAAGCTGGCTGATGTGCACAAATGCTGCCTGGTAAAGGGTGATTGCTGTACCGCTTCCGCCGTCAATGATTGCTTTGCCGTTATTAGCAGAAGTAATTATTACAGGCTTGTCACTGCTTCCTGCATCTGCTGCTTCTATGAGAATACTTCCACTGAAAGTTTGCCCGCCTTCAAAATAAACCGTATCACCGGGCATGAGACGGGTATTATTTAGTTTGGTAATTGTTTTCCAGGGCTTGTTTTTGCTGCCATCATTTGCATCGTTACCAGCAGTATTAAAAAAATAGGCCCTGCTGTTTATCGTATTTTCGTGCATAACGGAGTGTTGGCGATAAGATAATCCTGTAATGGCAACAATTGCTGTATAAAAAACATTTTTAAAAAAGATGGGTGTAGCAAACAGCATCAGGGCAATTTTTTTAGATAAACATGTATCGCATCAAACCATCGCTGCGCCATTGCTTTTTCTCCTTTATCATTAGGATGGATATCGTCATACATATCTGTAGCGGGATTTACACCATTGAATTGATCCACTGCATGCACAGGCGATGATTTTGTATTTGCCCCTTGCGAATATAAACCGATTTGCTTGTTCAAATCTTTTATTACGTCTTCATAGGGGATAGGGGTGCTGCATAATTTTTTAGCTGCCCATTGCTGACCCAATGGGGGTATCTGCGCGATAAAAATCTTTATCTTGTTATTTTTTTTACGCAACGTTTTTACTAACTGATCAAGTTTGTTGATCATATCCGCCACTTTCACACATTGAAATACATCGTTCGTTCCCAATTCAATTAGTACAATATCAGGTTTGTAATCAGTAAGCCATTTGTTGATATTGCCCCGGAGGCTGTCCCAACCGGGCGGAGTAAACATGTTATCAATCGTCCAGCCGGAATGGCCGTCGTGATCAGTATCAAAATCATCATCCGGAACAGCTCCGCCCATATGATGTTTATTCCAGGAACCGATAAAATCAAAATTATAATGGGCTGCAGCAAGCATTTGCCAGAGATCCCTGCGATAGCTATTGTATTTATTGGTGCCATTAGTAAGGGAATTGCCAAGGCAAAGAATATTGCTGGTCTGCTTGTTATAAACAGTCAGGAAAAAATGCTGCTTTGCCATGGCTTGCTGGTTGGAAACCTGGATTTGAACCGGGTACTGTCCCGCCTTTAACGGTTTACCTGAAATGGTATGATCTGCTTCATTGTAGGAAAGCCAGGCGGGTAATTGCTTAACAGAAAATAATAATGGATTCCCCGATGAATCCATTGCCTGAACTGTATAATGATAGTCAGTACCTATTCCTACCCGGGATATTTCTTTTGAAATAAAAACCGGCCTGTGATGGATAGTATCCTGCCCGTCCAGGTTCTGAACAATAAATAATAATGATAATAATAGCCCTTGTAAATGACTCATTCAGTTTTGAAGACTTAAATGGGCATTCCTGTTTTGAGAAATGCCCATTGTTTTATAAATGTATTAATAACCCGGATTTTGTTTCAGGTTGGGGTTAAGATCTATTTCTTGTTGCGGTATGGGAAAATATTCATTTTTACTGGCTGTAAAATTAATACCGACCAGGTTATTGGGTACCCTGTTTTTTTCTGTCGAAATATAATTGTTTATATACGCTGCAGCAACTCCCCAGCGTACGAGGTCAAAAAACCGGTGACCCTCTAAAGCAAATTCCAGTCGTCTTTCAAAGCGAACTGCTTTTGTGGCAGTAGCTTTATCGGTCCATGGGGTATTGTACAAATCAACATAATAGTTTGCGGAAGCTTCATAATTGCCAATATAATCATAAGAAACTTCTACCATGCGGCCGGTGGCTGCCCGGTTCCTTATATAGTTCACCAATGTCCGCGCCCTGTCAAGCGTTCCAACTTCCACTTCGCATTCTGCTGCCCATAATAACACATCTGCAAAACGGATGATGCTGTAATTAACAGCGCTGCCCAGTAAGTATCCCTGTGCGTAATTGTCGCTGAACAAACCCACCTGGCTTGATCGGTAATTATTTTTTACTGGCGAATATGGCCCGCCAAAAGAGCGGTCATTTATCCATCCCAGGTTTGGATCGGAACTTGGGTAGGAGGGATATCCCGTATAATAATTCCCATCTGCCCAGTCTAAATAGGGAACACCCCTTCTTCCAACGGTCCAGTCTAAGCGCGGATCAACGGTGCCCTGGTAAGTGGAATAACTATAGTCGTCAAAAGAAATGTTCTGGTCGTTTTTCATGTTGGTTGTATTGAAGGTATCCAGCATGGGTAACCCGTCGGCATCCGTTTTAAATGCGTTTACCAAGTTAAAACTGGGTTGCTTCCAGGTAGTATAAAAACTACTGAGGGGATAAAATGCAGGCGTATTGGCTGATTCACCAATATTTTCATTGCCACCATTGGAACCATCATTTACAGAGAACTGAATTTGGAAAACCTGTTCCGCATTGTTTTCAGTGGCTGCATTAAAATTATCATCAAAGTTTGTCACCAGCGCATATGGTTTGCCTTGTGAATTAACACCTGTTCCATGGCCTCCGTAAGCAGATGGTATGATGGAATCAAGCAATGCTTTTGCTGCTGTAAAATTTTTCTCGAACATGTAGCATTTTGCCAGATAACAGCCGGCGGCCCATTTATTAGCAGCACCTTTTAATGATTGCACAGTCGGAAGGTTGTTAAATGCAAAACGGAAGTCCGCTTCTATCTTCGGCCAGATATTTTCTGTATTGGACAAAGTTGTAAATATTTTATTGCCTTCAACAACAGCCCTGAGTGCAATAGCGTCATCAACGTAGGGAACATTGTTCCATATTTTTTTTGCATCAAAATGAAAATGACCGCGTAGAAAGCGTGCTTCTGCAATAGCTTTTGTTTTTTCAGCCGCGCTCATATCTGTTGCTTTATTTGCAGCCAGTATAACTGCATTGCTCCTGGAAACGCCATCATAATCAGAGCGCCATTTATCAGCCAGGTAACCTGTTGAAGGCACGGTCTGAAAATGTTCAATTATCACCCCATCATTGCCATCATTACCGCCACCACGGTAGGCATCGCCGGAAGTAATATCGCCATATACCCAGTTGGTGCCGGATGTGCTCCACCAGCCGGAATGTATAGTTAGTCCTGTAACATCGTGATAGGCGCCCACCAGTAATTGCTGCACGCCTGTTTTATTAGCAAGTGCATCAACAGTTATTACATTGGGTGCTTCTATTTCCAGGAAATTTTTTTTACAGGCGCCCAGCAGGAACACCAGTAAGCAGGAAATGAATAATAATCGTTTCATATTGAAAATGATTTTAAAATAATTTTATAATCCAAAGTTTACGCCTACCAGGAATTTTCTTGCAATGGGATAATTACCGCCAAAATCTACACCTGCATTGGTGGCGCTGCCTGTGCTTATCTCCGGATCAATACCCGTATATTTTGTGAAGGTTGCCAGGTTATAGGCCTGCACATATACACGCAGTTTGCTGAAAGCTTTTGATTTTGGAAACGTATACCCTAACTGTAAACTTTTAATACGCATATAAGAACCGTCTTCGACAAAAAAGCTGGAGGGGTTTTTATCTGAAGTGGCATTGCTGTTCCAGATGGGAAGCTTTGCACCTGTATTGGAACTGCTCCAGGTATCATCAGCGCCTTTGCCCAGCGCGCCGGGGAATACTGCATTGGCACGCCAGTAATTAAATATATCATTGCCCTGCACACCCTGTAGAAATACACTCAGATCAAAATTCCTGTAGTAAAGATTCAGGTTAAACCCATACGTAAATGTTGGATGCGGACTGCCTATAAATGTGCGGTCGTTATCATCAATCTTTTTATCTCCATTGATGTCTTTAAACTTAAAGTGTCCGGCAGCATTGCCTGCTGTAAGCCCGGGATAGCTAACGCCTTCTTTGGTGAATTCATCACCAGTTTGAAAAATGCCTGTTTGCAGTAAAGCAAAGAAACTGGAGACTGGCCTGCCCACTACACTACGGGTTAGTGCAAAATGCGTAGGTGCATAATTATCACCATCCAGGTGTGCAACACTATCCTTATCAATATAAGCAACCTTATTACGGTAAGTAGCGATATTAAAATTTACTTCGTAACGCAGGCTGCCGATATTATCATTGTACCCAAGTTCCAGTTCAACGCCCTTATTGGAGAATTTCATAATGTTTTCATAAGGAGCCAGTGCATCGCCCTGCAGGCCGGTTATAGGTGGCACTGCCAGTAAATCTTTTGTTTGCCTGTTAAACCAGCTGAATGAAACATTCAGGCGGTTATGTAAAAGCGTTGCATCAAAACCAATATTGGTGGTTTTATTGGTTTCCCAATGTATGTATGGATTGCCTATCTGGTACAAGCCAACACCTGTTGCTGCGCCGCTGTTCAATCCGCCCAAATCATAACTGCTTACATAGGTGTTGGTATTGTATTGGTTTTCGTAGAGGCCGGATGGAATGGCATCATTACCATTTGATCCAACTGCCGCCCTTATTTTTAAATCATCTATCCATTTTACATTGTCCATAAATTTTTCTTTCGAAATACGCCATCCGGCGCTGTAAGAAGGAAAAGTGCCGTATTTATTTAAAGGGCCAAACTTGGAGGAGCCATCCCTTCTTATAACAAAACTGAAAAGATATTTATCAAGCAGCGAATAATTGACATTGCCAAAAATAGAGGTGGAAGATGCTGCATCGCTGCTGCCGCCAACAGTATTGAATGTGCCGCCTGTTGTATCTGATGGCGCCCCGTTGTTTAAATTCAGGTAACCAGGTGTTGTATAAGGAAGGTTGGGTGTAGTGCCACTGCTGTTGCGGAAAAAGAATTGCCTGGATTCGTATGCGGCAAAAACACTGAATTTATGAACCTGGTTGATGCGGAAATCATAAGAAAGTTTATTGGTCCATCTCCAGTCGGTACTCCATCCGCTGCCTTCCGTAAAAGAATTGTAAGGCGCTGTATAAACATTTTGCGGAAAAGTATCCTGGAAATAACGATAGCTGAAAGGAAGAAACTGGAAACCGATTTTTGTTTCAAATACCAGGCCCTTTACCGGTTCCACATCAGCGTAAGCAGATCCTAAAACGCCTGCATTGAATCCTTTATTATTTAAACGACCGCTTGTCTGGTTCAGCACAGGATTGTTACCCCCTGCATGCAGTGATTTGGCGTCAGTAATTCCTTTGGGGCCTGAAAAGTTTCCGGCAATATCGTAGAGGGGAATCAGCGGACTGCGCTGGTATAAATCCGCAAAAAATCCTTGCGGGTTATGATTGCCATTACTTACATTACTACCCTGGCTAAAAGAGAATTGTACGTTCTCGCCAATCTTCAGCCATTTGGCAGGTTGAAATTCTGTATTAACACGAAATGAATATCTTTTAAAATAAGTACCGGTTAAAATACCCTGGTTGTTAAAATAATTCATTGAAAGGGCATAATTACTTTTGTCAGTAGCGCCGCTTAACGACAATTGATGATTCTGACTGAATGCCTGCCCCAATACAGTTCTCCACCAGTCTGTTCCTGTTTTGTTTGTTTTTAAGATCCTGTAGGTAGAAAAATTGTACAGGGATGCATTGGCTGCGGGATCTCCTTCTTTAGCTACCAGTTGGGAACCACTCTGCCTTTCAATAATATAATCCGGTAATACAGCGCTGCCGCCGGTTCCATAATACTGATCATTTAAAGCAAGACCAGAATTTTTCAGGTATCCCCAATACGTATCAGCATATTGCTGCGGTGTAAGCATACCCGGGTATTTAATAGGGGTTTCCCAGCTTGCATAAGAATTGTACTCCAGTCTTGGCGTGCCTTTCTTTCCTGTTTTTGTTGTAATAACAATAACGCCATTTCCTCCCTGTGCACCGTATAGAGAAGTAATAGAAGGGTCTTTTAAAATAGTAATGGATTCTATGTCTCCGGGATTTACAAGATTATTTCCTCCCCTGATCTGTACGCCGTCGACTACATACAGCGGATCATTATTGCCATTGGTACCAAATCCTCTTATTCGTACTACGGCATTACTCCCGGGTTCGCCCTGCGCATCCACGCTTACACCGGCTGCACGCCCCTGCAATACAGAACCCACATCACCCACGGGCGTTTTACCAACCACCTCAGCGGATATAGTGGAAACGGCACCCGTTACATCGCGTTTCGATTGTTTTGTATAGCCGGTTACAACTACTTCATTCAAAGCGCTGTTGTTTTCTTTTAACTCGAATGAAAGATTGAGGGTCTGGTTATCGGCAATGGTGACGGACTGGGTAATATTCTGGAACCCAACAGCCGAAACCTGTAAAATATATTTACCGGGTTTTACATTGCTGAGGGTAAACTCACCTGTATTGGTAGCCGCAGTTCCTTTATCGGCACCTGACAATAACACACTGGCACCGGAAACAGGATCGCCTTTTTCATTGGTTATTTTACCTTTTATTGTTCCATCTGCAAGCAATGGATTGACCGGAAGACCGCTTTCAGGTGATTTATTTTTTTCTTCCTCATCAGAAACAATGATAATATTATTGCGGATTGTTTTGAATCCCAGTTTTGTGCCTGATAACAATGTTTCAAGTACCTGCTGCACGGTGTAGGCCGATTTTTGCAGGGAGAGATCGTTGTAACCATCAACTTCTTTTTTATTATAGGCGAACCGGAAAACGGTCTGCTGCTCAATTTTACGGAAGGCGGATTTCAATGATTCGTTTTTCAGTTCAAGGGTCACCTTTACCTCATCGAGGTTCTGGCTTTTTAGTTCGTTGGCCATTACCAGTTGCAAACCCGTGCCCAGCACGGCACATAATAAAGAAGTTAGTTTCATAAGCCAAACTTTGTATCTGTTCTTACCTGAGTACAATAGGGGGCATGATAATCCCCCTGAGGGAAATGTAAATTTCATAGCTTTGATATGTTTTAAATAGTTAACCGATTGTTTGAAACATTTATACAGCTCCGGCTCCACCCGGGGCTGTACTTTTTTTATACTATTTTCTATGGCCCGTCATGTAAAATAGCAGGATAAGCCTGTAAATGATGGATAAATAAATAAATATCAATTACACCCTTTGCCATTAATAATTATTTTTTTATTGGTGATGGTATACTCAGATTTAGATACGGCGCATACTACGGCCAGTATTTCTTCCGGCAGATCATCTTCAGAAAAAGTAGCGCTGACCCTGCAATTTTTAATAGCGGGATTGGAAAATTCAATATTTACCGCGAACCTTTTTCCGAGACGGCTGGCCACTTCTTCCATGCTGATATCGTTGAAAAATATTTCTGCAGGTTTCCATGCAAGAACCGGCAGCGTATCTACAGTTGCCTGTGTAAAGGAGCCGGTGCCGCTTATATAGGACAATTGCTGGCTGGCTGTAATGATGCCGATGGTTTTATCTTCATTGAGCACCTGTACTTTTCCACGGGTAACAGTTACTTCAATATTCCGGGAAATGGGCAGGGTCTTTACATTGAAAGCAGTACCCAATACTTTTATAGAAATCTTTCCGGTATGTACAATAAATGGTTGCCGGGGATTGTGCTGTATATCAAAAAAACCTTCGCCTGTGAGGTATACATTACGGCTTTTGCCAGTAAAAACGGAGGGATAGTTCAACCTGCTTTCTTCATTCAAAATAACGGTACTGCCATCGGGAAGATGAATGGTTTGCCTGGCTGCGGCCACCTGTTTTTTTATTGGAAATGTTGCCGCAACTGGCTGCTGAAGGGTTACTGTTGTTTCACGGGTAAAAAACCAGTACATGCCCATACCCAGTAAAGGAAGTAAAATAGCTGCGGCTGCATAGCGTCTCCAATGCATCCATTTGCTGTGCCGCGATAAAGAAGGAATTGTTTCCCGGGTGCTGGTGATGCTTTCATACATATTCTTCCAGTTCACCATATTTGCTGCCTGGTTATTTATATGCTGTTCCCAAACTGCCCGCATCGGAGCGTCCAGTACATCATCTGCATCAGCCTGGTGCAGTAAACTGATTAGTTCTTCCACTTCCTGCGGGGAGCAGGCGCGTTGAAGGTATCTGGCAAACAGCAGTTCTAGCCTCGACTGGTTACTCATATGGCAGTAATGGTTTAATAACTTCGTCACAGGTAAGACACTTGTGAACAGAAAGAGGACTAACCAGGAGCTAAATTATTTTTTAACAAGTCCAGGACAGTGACGGGTGTGAAGTGCCAAGTGGGACGCGTGTGTTGGAAGAGTGATAGGGTGGAGTTGAAAGAATGATTGAGATGCGGCTTGAAGAGTAATTGAGATAGAAAAATAACCAGGAATGGCAGCAGCAGCCTGAAGGGCCGCAATCTCAATTCTCAGTTACAAATTCCTGAATAGATTGCACAAAATGAAAATCAAAGAAACCGCCCCGTGCTGGCCGAGGTAATTGCGGATGAAGCGGAGAGAATGAACCAGGTGATTTTTAACTGTATTGCGCGACAAATGAAGTTGTTGTGCTATCTGCCCGTGATCAAGGCCTTTATGCCTGCTTAACTGGTAAACCAACCGCCGCTGGGGCGATAAAAGAGTAAGTGCATCGTGCACCAGTTTTTCCAATTCTGTTACAGCAGTCCGCTCTTCATTAGCGTTAACTGCAGGTTTCATGCGGCTTTGTATTTCCTGCAACAGTGATGCCTGGTTGCTTGCCTTGCGGAGATGGTTAAGTGTTTTATTACGGGCGATCGTAAAAATATAGCCCTCGATATTGTCTATGCTGGCCAGCATATCGCGGCAAAGCCAGAGCTTCATAAATATTTCCTGGGTGATTTCTTCCGCTGTATATGTGGAGTGGGATACAGCAAGCACATAGCCATATAAACGATCCTTATATGTGTCGAAAATACTTTTGAAAGTAGTTTCATATGTTGCCTCAAAAGCGTTTTTTGGCATAGCAGCGAAATCGTTTCGGTGACTGTGGTGGCAATTACAGGCTAAAAGTAAAAAAAATTGGCTGATTTTGCAGACTTATTAATTGCTTTTTTAGAACTAAGTAAGATGATAAATTCATCACCTGGGTATACTTTTCTTCCAGAACCCCGTTTACCCTACATTCGTATTATATATAAATGAATAACATGGAACAATACGGGGCAATTTTACAGGATTTATATAACAGGATACCAAGAAGGCATACCGCAGAAAATGTGATTGAAATTAATAATATTATTGATGATTACGCGGATATTTTAAGCAAAATAGAATCCATCAACGCATGGTACGAAAAAAATACGGCGGCATTTTATCCTTCACTGGAGTCGGTTCAGAATAATATAAAAATGTCAAACAGTAATAAACATTCCAAAAAAGCCAAAGATGCCTTGTTTGATGAAGCTTCCGGCACCCTGAAAGATGATATACAATCATTGATTAAAGTGTATGGCAACGGCAACAAAACAACCGATGCTGATAAATGACTACTGTGAAGCTGTTACATTGATAAATTCTTATTGTTTCGAAGCGTTTAAAAATGATTCACCGTATTTCATTATGGTTAAAAATACATTCGTTCAGGAACGTTTTGGCATATAGATTTTTTAATTTTTTTTGAAGTGCTGCATTGTGCTGACTGTAAAAGTTTATCATTTATCTCCCGGTTATATTTTATATAGCATTAACTGACTTATAACTATTTACAATCATATAATTCCTTTCTTTTCATATTGTAATAAACACCAACAATAAAGTGAAGGGTTATTAGTTATAATGCCCTGTAAAACCTTGTAAAACATATTTTTTTGCTTTTTTTAGTTAAGCCGGGTAATTGTGGTAATAAAGGATAGTATTTTTGAGTATTTTTAAATAAACGCTTTATCCCATGAGCCAGAAACCATAAAGAAACACGGCTTTTTTACATTTGGGTTCCAATCTGTACAATATTGAAAATCAATAATATAACGTCTAAAAAAATCAAAACAGGGCTCACCTGGATAGCCGCAGTTGGCGGATTCCTCTTGCTCCTCCCAATAATAATATTTTATTTACGGAAAGGCCCTGAAAATACAGTTGTCTTCAAAGACGTTCCCCGGGTTTTTATACAACATAAAAATGGCAGGTATAATTTCTATAAAGAGGGCAAACCATTTGTTATAAAAGGTGGTGCCGGATACTCATTTATGAAAGAGCTGGCGATGAGCGGGGGAAACACCATTGTTTGCTGGGATACTGCTAAACTGGAAACAATTTTGAATGAGGCTGCACAAAACCACTTGTCTGTTATAATTGGAATTGATATACCGGGCGTTCAATATAGTAACGATTATAAAAATGAAAACAAGGTTAAGGCAGTATTCAATGCTTACAGCCGTATCGTTCTCAGGTACAAGGATCATCCCGCTGCATTTGCCTGGTGCCTGGGTAACGAACTGTGGTTTCCCAATTCACCGGTGTATGATAAATTTTACATTGAATACAACAGGTTGCTGGATATGATACACAACAATGACCCCAATCATCCTGTGTGTACTGCGGTTATAAACGTGGCAAAAAACAATATTTTTAATATACAATGGCGCGTACCTGCATTGGATTTTATCGGTATCAATATTTACAATAGTATGCGTACTATGCAGGAAGAAATCAATTCCATTGCATTTTTATGGGATGGCCCTTATTTTATTTCAGAATGGGCCCCGAGGGGTGGTTGGGAAGCGCCTGTAACCAGCTGGCAGGCTCCCATTGAAAATAGCAGCACTGAAAACGCGAAAGAATATTATGATTTCTTTATTAATTATATGCCGGTAAAGGACCCCCGGTTTTTAGGTTCCCTGGCTTTTTACTGGGGAAGCCGGCAGGAGTATACCCATACTTTTTACAGTATTTTTAATGAAGATGGTAAGCCCACTGAAATCAATGAGGTGTTGAATGATTGCTGGAAGGGTACACTTACCAAACATAAATCTCCCCAATTAGCCGGTGTATTGATGGATGACAGCCTTGCGGCGAAGGATAATATTATTTTGGGCGCAGGCTCTTTACATAAAGCAGCAGTTCTTTTAAAGAATGGACAGCAGCCGGACAGCCTGCAATATTCCTGGGAAATTATAAAAGAAGACTGGTCGTCATGGGGGAAAATATGGACGAATTTTAAAAAACCGGTTGCAGAAACCAGCCTGGTTACTGACAGTACATTGCAGCAGGCAGTTTTTGCGGCCCCGGCAAAAGAAGGTCCCTACAGAATATTTGTAACCGTGTATAATTCAAAAGGGTATTGTGCTACCGCCAATATCCCTTTTTATGTAATAGAGTAATGGACGATAAAATAACAACCATATCTCCGCCTTCTGCCGCAGAAAGAAAGTCATTGCGGCTGATGATCTTCATCGGCATCTTTTCTGTGATATTTTTTTTGTATAGCATGTTGCAAAAAAATAATATCAGTTATTCCCCATTGTATGTATTACTGATGATAACGCTGGTATATTATTCGTGCAAATACCTGCATGAATGGTATCATTATTTTTCAATTTCAACCAGCGCAAAACCCGCTAGCTCCAAAATATATACGGTTGATATTTTAACTACTTATTGTGCCGGCGAACCTTTTGATATGCTGGAACAAACCCTTATTGCCATACAAAACATTAGCTACCCGCATATTGCCTGGTGTTGTGATGAAGCAGACGATCCGATGGTGAAACAATTATGCGAAAGCCTGGGAGTAAAACATGTTACAAGGATCATTAAGAAAGATGCCAAAGCGGGAAACATTAATAATGCATTGCAATTTGCCACCGGCGATATATGCCTGGTCCTAGACCCGGATCATATAGCTGTACCGGAATTCCTGGATGTGATTTTACCTTATTTTGATGATCCTTCAATTGGATTTGTACAAATAGTGCAGGCCTATTACAACCAGACGGAGACCATGGTTGCTAAAGGTGCGGCACAACAAACCTACCAGTTTTATGGTCCGGTTATGATGACCATGAACAGTTATGGAACCGTACAGGCAATAGGGGCAAACTGTACTTTCAGACGGGCTGCACTTGACTCAATCGGGGGGCATGCAAGCGGACTTGCAGAAGATATGCATACTGCCATGCAGATGCATGCAAAAGGCTGGCGCTCTGTTTATGTACCTGCTATCCTTACCCGCGGACTGGTACCCGCTACCATGTCTTCCTATTACAAACAACAATTAAAATGGAGCCGCGGTACCTGGGAGCTTTTTGTGACTGCTTTTCCAAAACTGTATACAAAGTTTACCTGGCGTCAAAAACTTCATTATTTCACTTTGCCTTTTCATTACCTCAGCGGACTGATATTTTTAATCAATTTTTTAATACCTGTTATTTCTTTGTTTACCGGTTATATTCCGCTGCAAATGGATGTGTTTAATTTTTTATTGGCTGCATTTCCATTGTTTTGTATGGGCATATTCATCCGGCATTATGTACAAAAATGGGTAGCAGAAGAACCAGAAAGAGGATTTCATATAGTAGGTGGTATTTTACAAATCGGGGCATGGTGGATTCACTCCGTAGGATTTATTTATACGCTTATCCGTAAAAAAGTACCTTATATACCTACCCCGAAAAATGACAGCGATTCATTGCCACTATTGCTGAGTCTTCCTAATATCCTGGTTGCGCTTGTATCACTTGCAGCAATTGTATATGGATTTTGGTATGATTATACACCGTACACAGTTTTTATGGCCATACTGGCATTTATGCAAATCGTTTTCATGGTTTTTATATTTTCCATCTCCGGCTACGTCAGGGATAATAGTAAATTAAACAGGTTTGCTACCAAACTGAAAGCAAAGAATGGGTTCATTATACTGGCACATGGCTTTTTAAGGAAATACTCCGTACCCTTGTCTATTGCAGTTATTATAGTATTTGTATTCGGGTTTATGGAAAAACAGCGGTTGCCTGACTATTTACCAAAGCCTTTGCCGGGTCTCCAGGTATTTTACAACGGGTTGTACCTGAATGATAATTTGGGAAGGGACAAAATGATAAGCCAGGATTTTTCCGCTGCTGTTAATAAAAATAATATTGCCATAGTTGCATTGAATATACCCTGGGGAAAAGGCGAAAAAAACATACTGGACACTGTTACACTGAATAAACTATATGATAATAATACTTTGCCTTTACTGGTCTGGAAGCCATGGCAAAATGATAGTGCCGGTCATTCTTTCAGGGACAGTGCAGTAATGCGGCATATTGTATCCGGTAAGTATGATAAATTAATTTTGTCATTTGCCACACAGGTAGCGC
>Ga0193753_10001970_pt1 | contig 16866 bp, 12 predicted proteins | sample H1c2metaG_FD_144925 | JGI IMG/M metagenome (GOLD analysis project Ga0193753, IMG submission 144925) | Soil microbial communities from a riparian zone of the East river system, Colorado, United States - H1c2 | ecosystem: Environmental > Terrestrial > Soil > Riparian zone | place: USA: East... | reverse complement strand
TGCAGAGGACGGCGGAGCTGGCGACTACGTTCATCTCGGGACCGTCGGCGACGGCGGATATTGAGATGACACGGATCAAGGGCGTGCATGGGCCACGGTCGCTGGATGTGATTCTGGCGGATTGATACGTACTCCTATTCTTCAGGTACGCAGGCGCCCTGCGCGGGCGGCGCCCACTTCGTGGGGTGTATACCGGCTTCGCCTACAGCCTCCCGATGGTCGGCACGAAGATTCTTTTCCCAGCGACCAACGGGAGCCCCACCCCGAAGGGGATATACACGTCACGAAGTGACCGCCCCACGCGTAGTGGGACCGGCCGTCAGGCCAAGTACTTCCATAGCAGCGAATAGGTCGATACACTGCACGCTGGATATCTTCAGGATTCAGAGTCAATATTGTGGCATTTGCGAGCCCGGAGTACTCTTGACATAAGTGAAGCGCTTTCGCCAATTCGGTGCCCTCTTGCTCTTGCTGGTGACTTGCGTGGCGCCGGCAATGGCTTGTATGACTCCGGACTCTCAGATGACGAGAGAAGAGCGGGCTTGCTGCCGCATGATGAAAAGCGAATGCGGGCAGATGGAGATGCCCGCCTCGCATGATTGCTGCAAGAAGGCTCCGAAAGGCGTTATCGGCAGCGCCCTGAAGACCGATGCTGTTTCCTTGTATCCGGTAACGTTTGCGGTGTTCTGGGTCTCCGCGTTCGATCTCGTGGTTCCACAAGATGCGATTGCCGGCTGGGTCTCCCGACCGGAACATTCGCCGCCAAAGCCACCACCGCCCGCAGTCACCATTCTAAGAATCTAGTTTGCTCCTCTCTCGCTCAGGATTCGAGACGCGCCTTCGCGCGCGCTCTCATGTCTGAACTGCAATTGAGACAGGAGTTTCGCTATGAAGGTGGCCTTTTATTGGACCGCCGCATTGGTGATGGCAACTGGAGTCTCCGCGTTCGCGCAGGAGATGACCGGGATGCCGACGCCACTTGCTACGTTGATTTCAGAAGCACAATTGAGCAACACGCAAATCTCCGCCGCTGACCATGCCTGGAAGGCCTCGACACACGTTGCTCAGCAGGTCACGGCTCTGCCCGATCCGCAGTTTACGATTCAGTCGTTCAGCGTAGGCAGCCCGAAGCCGTTCGCGGGTTTCAGCAACAGTGACTTCGCCTACATCGGGTTTGGAGCATCGCAGGAACTCCCTTATGCCGGGAAGCTGCGCCTGAAGGGTGAGGTGGCGAACCGTGAGGCGGATATGCAGCAGGCTCAAGCAGACCTGCTGCGAACTTCGATCACAGAGCAGGTGAAGCTTCTCTATCTTCGCCTGGCGTACCTCGATGCGACCCTCTCGATCCTGGGCCGCGATGACGCCGTCTTGAAGCCGCTGATCGAGACGGATCTGTCCCGGTACAGTCTTGGCCAAGGCAGTCAAGCGGAGGTGATCAAGGCGCAGATGGAACATACTAAGATTCTCCGCGAAGTCACCATGCACCATCAAGAGATGGGGCAGCTTCAATCAAGCCTCAAGCAGCTCCTCCATCGGTCCCAGACTTCGGCGGACATCCTTCCCGAGCCTCTTGCGCTGACTCCGATGCAGCGCACCGCTGAGGAACTGCAAGCCCTCGTCTTGCTCCATAACCCTGCTGTTTTCGCCGACATTGCAGGCGTTCAGAAACAGGCTGCACAACTCAAGTCCGCACAGCGCGAAGGCAAGCCGGATTTCAACATCGGTTCTATGTTTCAGCAGACGGGCGCCGGCTATCGCGACTACTACATGTTGACGCTGAGTATGCGTCTCCCTCGACGAAAACGCGTGGAGGCTGGTGTGGCGGAGGCGGCCGAATCCCTGGAACGATCGAAGCAAGAGCTGGACTCTCAGATGCAACAGCAACTTGCCGAAGTCCAGAAGCAATACATCGCCGTGACGAGTACGGAAGAGCTTCTCAAGGAATACCGGGATGGGCTATTGCCGCAATCGGAAGCGGCTTTCCGTGCCGAGCAGACCAACTACGAATCGAGTAAGCAAGCCTTCGCTCCGGTCCTTTCTTCCCTTCTCGATGAACTGACGATCCAGCATGACTATCAGCAAACTTTGCTTGACCATGAGACCGCATTGGCCCGCTTGGAAACTCTGACAGGAGCAGAACTGCGATGAACAAATATGTTATCCGCACCTCGGTTGTATGGCTCCTGCTGATCGCCGCAGTCGCATCAGTTTATGTCTATCGCACCCACGCAGTGAAGTACTCTGACGCTAGTCCGCAAGGCGTTCAGCCGATCGCTTCCGGTCCTGCAGAAGAAGCAAGCAAAGGCCCAGCGATGGCTGCGGCCAGGATGGAAGCCCCTCTTGTCCCGGTGCAACTGACAAACGAGCAGATGAACAGCATTGGAGTGAAGATCGGTACGGTTGAATACAAGCAACTGAACGATGAGATTCGTGCTACCGGAAACGTCGATGTGGATGAGCGGCTTCAATCCTCCGTACAAGTGCGGTTCTCTGGATACATCCGCAAGGTTTTCGCCAATGCAACGTATCAATACGTCCGCAAGGGAGAACCACTTTTCACGATTTACAGCCCGGACCTGGTGGCGACGCAGCAAGAATATCTCCTTGCAAGACGAAACCAGAGTGCTCTCAGCGGAAGTTCTGTGGATGGAGTCGCTGCAGGAGCCGCGTCACTTGCCACGGCAGCGGAGCAACGTCTCCGTCAATGGGACATTCCGGACACGGAGATAGCGAAGCTCAAAGAATCTGGAAAGGCGATCACTGAGTTGCGCATCGACTCGCGCGCTTCCGGTTACATCATGGAGCGCAATGCCCTGCCAAATATGTACGTCGAACCGGCCATGAAGCTCTTTACGCTGGCGGATCTTTCTCGAGTGTGGGTCAATGCACAAGTTTTTCAAAACGATGTGGGCAGACTGAAGCGCGGAGGCACCTCTTCCATCACGGTCGACACTTATCCTGGGCGCACCTTCCAAGGACGGGTCGAAGAGATCCTGCCGCAAGTCGATATCACGACGCGCACCGTCAAGGTACGCCTGTCGGTCAACAATCCGGGCGTGATTCTTAAACCGGGTATGTTCGTGAACGTGGCATTGAAGTCTGGACTCGGGCGGCAACTCACTGTTCCGGCATCGGCGGTGCTTCAGACCGGCACTCGCCAGATCGTGTTTCTCGATCACGGAGGCGGAAGCCTTGAACCCAAAGATGTCGCCGTCGGTGCGCGCGTGGGCGATGACTTTGTTGTGCTCGAAGGGCTGCAAGCGCATCAACAGATTGTCACCTCGGCCAACTTCCTGCTCGATTCCGAGAGCCAGTTGCAGGCGTCGGCTGGCTCTTACACTCCGCCCGCGCCGGGTGTTGGCCAGCAGGCCTCCCAAAAACCGGACGAACAGCAAACAACCGTTGCCATGGAGTTCGCGACCGACCCAAACCCAGCGCATAAAGGGTCGAACGTCTTCCGCGTGAAGCTAAGCCAAGCAAACGGGCAACCGGTGACTGAGGCTGACGTGACTGTGACCTTCTTCATGGCTGCAATGCCGGCGATGGGCATGGGAGCGATGAACACGATTTCACATCTCTCTGCGAAGGCACCCGGCCTCTATGAAGGAACAGGTGTGCTTGAATCTGGAGGAACCTGGCAGGTCACAATCAGGGTGAAACAAAACGGACAAACCATTGGCGAGAAACAGTTGCGAATCAACGCCGAAGGGGGGATGTGAGATGCTCGCCAGAATCATTGACCTCTGCGCCCGCAATCGCTTCCTCGTATTCGCAGGCGTTCTATTTCTGACACTTGCCGGTATCTGGTCGCTCCAGCATGTCCCCCTCGATGCGCTGCCCGATATCTCGGATGTGCAAGTGATTGTGCATACGAGTTGGACGGGACAGCCGCCCGACATCATCGAAGATCAGGTGACCTATCCCATCGTGGCCAGTCTTCTGGCGGCTCCTCATGTGAAGGCCGTCCGTGCTCAGACCATGTTCGGCGATTCCTATGTGTATGTCGTCTTTGAGGACAATACAGACCTCTATTGGGCGCGCTCTCGAGTGGTCGAATACCTCCAGCAAATCGGCGGCCGTTTGCCCGCTGATGTCCACCCAGCCATCGGGCCGGATGCGACCGGCGCGGGCTGGGTCTTTGAGTACGCCATCGTAGACAAGAGCGGGAAGCACAGTCTCGCCGATCTGCGGAGCCTTCAGGATTGGCATCTGCGTTATGCGCTGGAGACGGTACCTGGTGTCTCGGAGGTTGCAAGCATCGGCGGCTACGTGCGCCAGTATCAGATTCGGCTGGACCCGAATAGGCTGCTGGCTTACAACATTCCCTTGTCGATGGTCATCGACCGCATCAAGGCCAGCACCAACGAAGTCGGCGGAAGAGTTCTCGATCGAAGCGGCGCTCAATACATGATCCGTGGCCTGGGCTATTTGAAGTCGCTGAATGATCTTGAATCGATTGCCGTAGGCAGCAAGAACGGAACTCCGGTCTTGCTGCGCGATCTGGGCAGCGTCGCCTTCGGCCCGGACATCCGCGAAGGTGTTGCGGAGTGGAACGGCGAGGGGGAGACTGTCGGCGGCATCGTGGTGATGCGTCAGGGCATGAACGCGCTGAAGGTGATCGAAGGCGTGAAGCAGAAGCTGCGCGCTATGGCGCCGTCGCTTCCAGCCGGGGTACAGATTGTCGCGGGCTATGACCGCTCCGGCCTTATCAACGATTCGATAGCCACCCTCCAACGCGATTTGCTGGAAGAGGCTATCATCGTGAGCCTCGTCATCCTTATCTTTCTATTTCACTTCCGTTCGGCACTCATTGCCATCCTTGCTTTGCCGATTGCGGTCCTGGTCTCGTTCATCCCCATCTATTTTCTGGGCGTCACCTCCAACATCATGTCACTTGGGGGCATTGCGCTTGCGATCGGGGTGCTGGTCGATGCGGCGATCGTGATGGTGGAGAATGGCTACCGGCATCTGTCTGAGCGGCAGGAGACGGATTCAACTACCATCTCTGAGCCGGAGCGGCGAGAGATTCTTATCAACGCCGCGAAGCAGGTCGGTCCGGCACTGTTCTACTCGCTGCTGATCATCGTCGTCTCGTTCCTGCCTGTCTTTCTACTTGAAGCCCAAGAGGGGCGGATGTTCCGTCCTCTCGCCTGGACGAAGACTCTGGCCGTGGGTTCCGCCTCGATCATTGCCATTACCCTCGTCCCGGTGCTGATGGTGCTGTTGATTCGTGGACGATTGAAGCCGGAGAGCGCGAATCCCATATCCCACGTCACCCAAGCTCTCTATCTTCCCATTCTTCGCCTTTGTTTGAAGTACAGGAAACTCACCATTGCGCTCAACTTTATCTTCCTGGTGGCGACCCTCCCGGTCGCATTCAAACTCGGCAGTCAATTTATGCCCCCACTGTTTGAAGGCTCCACGCTTTACATGCCAACGTCTCTTCCCGGCATCGCAATCGAGCAGGCGAAGTCGTTGCTTGACAAGCAGGACGCAATCCTGCGAACCATCCCTGAGGTGGAGAGCGTGTTCGGTACCGTTGGACGGTCGGACAGTGCCACAGACAACGCACCGCTCGATATGTACGACACGACCCTCATGCTCAAGCCCCGCGAGCAGTGGCGTCCAGGGATGACTTACACCAAGCTCATTCAGGAGATGGATGGGAGGTTGCAGTTTCCTGGGCTAGTGAACAGCTGGACAAGTCCAGTCGAAAACCGGCTCAACATGGAACTCACTGGAATCAAGACTCCTCTGGGCCTCAAGGTGCAAGGTCCTAACGTAGACGGCATCGAGCAACTCGCCGCGAAACTGCAGACTGTTTTGTCGTCGATGCCGCAGGTAAGATCGATCTTCGCAGAGCGAATCTCGCAGGGCTTCTATGTCAACGTGGAAGTCAACCGTATGGAGGCGGCCCGCTATGGCCTCAGCGTTGCCGACGTGCAGACCGCGGTCTCTTCCGGCATCGGCGGTCAAAACATCGCGGAGAATATTGAAGGGCGCGAGCGGTACCCGATCAATGTGCGCTACGCGCAGGATTTTCGAGATAGTGTGGAGCGGATGCGGAGCGTTCTGATCGCGTCACCCTCAGGTGCCCAAATTCCGCTGGGCCAAGTTGCCAAGGTTTCCTTTTCGCATGGCCCGGCGATGATCCGAGATGAAGATGGAGAACTCACGGGGTACGTCTACATCGACCTGAAGGGCACGAACTATGGTGGCTTTGTGGATGAAGCCACCCGGAAGCTACAAAGCCAGATCTCTATTCCTGCAAGCTATGGTTATAAATGGTCGGGTGAGTACGAGTTTGAGCTGCGGGCGAAGCAGCGGCTCAAGCTCATCCTACCTATCGTCTTCTTCATAATCTTTCTCCTGCTTTACATGGTCTTTCACTCCGTAGCCGAAGCGGTCGTATTGATTGTGCCAACGATTTACGCCATGACCGGAGGTCTTCTCCTGCAATGGCTTCTGGGCTACAACTTCAGTGTGGCTGTCTGGGTCGGCTACATTGCGCTATTTGGCATCGCGGTAGAGACCGGCGTGGTGATGGTTGTCTACTTGCATGAGTCGCTTGAGCGGAAGTTGATGCTTGGTGAAATCCACACGAACAGGGACATCGAAGATGCGGTGATCGAAGGGGCGGTCAAGCGCCTCCGACCGAAGCTAATGACGGTCATTGCCGTGCTTGCAAGTCTCGCTCCGATTCTATGGGAATCTGGAATTGGCTCGGACGTGATGAAGCCGATTGCTGCCCCTATCGTCGGAGGCATGATTACGTCCACAATCCATGTCCTGATCCTAGTCCCCGTGTTTTTCGTCATGATGAAAGAGAGAGCTTTTCGCAAAGGAACCCTACACCCAACCAATAACGTAACTGAGAATGCAGGGAGCAAACCTCAACTTGGTGATCACATCTCAAGGTGAAATTGTATGCGCAGAACTTCGATCATCACAGCAAGCGCCGGGTTCTTGCTGACAGCCTGACCGACGAAATAGGTCATGCTCCTTTCTTGAGTGATTGATGTCTTCCCTTCTCGGCCGTATAACCAGGTTAGTTTTTTGGGGTGAATCCTTACACCTTCTTTATGCGGTGTCTTCTAAGCTTGATAGCTATGTGTTGTACTAGCCAGCTGCAAACTATTCAAGGTTGCTCAGACGTGGACACGACGGGACAGGTAAAAGGCTCCGAATTCTGATGAATGATCCAGACACTTATTTTGTAGTTCCGACGCACCGATTACGTGATGTCAGCGAAACGATTCACGATTACGATGAGCACTTCTGGCGAAATGGTCATTCTCCGCAAATGATCGTGTTCGACGACTCGACCCCCACCAACGTAGAAAAGTATTTCTCACAACTGGAGCAGCTAAAGACCCGCTCCGATCTCTTCTACGTGGGTCCGCGCCAAAAGGAAGAGTTCCTTGATTATTTGAACTCCCGGCTTCGCAACAAGCGACTTGAGCCGCTGGTGAAAAATCTCTTCCGGCCCAGCTATGGCGGCAACAGAAACTACACATTGATGTACTCTTTGGGCGGCCTGATGGTCAGTTCTGATGACGATATGCGCCCGTTTGCTTTGATGGAGGATAGTCCCGAATCGTTAGAAAATGACGAGATCAGTCGCGGTCGACTGCACAAGGTTGGTAAGAATGGTTATGCGCGGAAGTCCTTCGACATTATGTCGGCATTCTTCGATGTGTTGGGAAAGCCCGTTTCAGAGATTCCCGAAAACTATGAGCAAGGCGATTGCCTGCTCGACACAGCGATGGAGCTTGAGACCAACGCCACCAAAGGATTATCCGAAGACAATACGATGGTCCTCCAGCACGGCCATGTCGACGACAACGCCATCGTAAAGATTGCGCAGACGTTTCGCTCAGGAACAAATGATATCGATGCAATCGACTTCGTCGACATGTTTCTCAATGACGAGAAGCAAGTAAGCCTGGACGAGCTCAATGATCTCTATGTTCTCGAAAACTTCCGGCCCGCGGTTACGAACAAGAACTGGCGAATGGATTGTGGCGTGGCCGGCTATGATAATACGTTTGGTCTGCCGCCCTTCTTTCCCACGCGGCTTCGCTTCGAAGACTATATCTACAGACTCTGGATTCAGCAGGAGGGTATCGTCGCTGCGCATGTCGATGCAGCGCAGCACCACACCAAGAGCAATTACATGCGGAACCCTCCCGCTTCTGAGGTTCTCAATGAAGAGATCGCCAATCTTCTCAAAAGAAAGATCAAATCATCGCTTACCAGTATTGATGAATTGGGCATTACCTTCGACTACACCGGAGAAGTGACCGCACAGGATGCAGAAGAGATTCTGGAAAAGATCACTAGCCTGCATCGCCGCGCCCTTATTGCGGCACACAGCGCTAAAAGCCAGGATCGTATCGATGCACTTCGGCTTTTTGCAGCCAATTTGGAAAAGGCGTTCTATGGCTTCGAACCGGACTTCTTCCAGCACAACCTGTTGCGGATCGTGGACGATGCCGTAGCCGTCATTCGAGCGTCCATTGAACTTTGGCCGACATTGGTCGAGATCTGCTACTTCCAGAAGGTCCGCAACGGCCTTCCGATGTTGCGTCTTAGTCAGCCTGGGCGATAGTGAGGCGATGCCATGAGAATTGCCCAGGTAGCTCCTCTGTTCGAAAGCGTTCCTCCGGCCCTTTACGGTGGGTCGGAGCGTGTTGTTTCATGGCTTACGGAAGAGCTCGTTCGTCGCGGCCATGATGTGACCTTGTTCGCCAGCGGCGATTCGCAAACCTCGGCACACCTGGTACCAGTTTGTGAAAAAGCTCTTTGGCGGGATAAAGAATGCCGCGAGACCTTGCCCCACCATGTGCGCATGATGGAGCTTGTGTTCCGGGATGTCTCCCGTTTTGACATCATCCACTTCCATTGCGACTACGTTCACTTTCCCCTGGTGCGCCGCTACGCTCATCCAACCGTGACAACGTTACATGGCTTCGTGCACCCACACGATCTGCGAGACCTGCTTGAGGACTACCACGATGTCCCGCTGGTTTCCATTTCGGACAATCAAAAGGCATCGACGCCGAATGCAAATTGGCAAGGTACAGTGCATCATGGCCTGCCACAAAATCTTCACGCCTTCACGGCTGGTGAGGGCGAATACCTCGCGTTTCTAGGCCGCATTTCCCCCGAGAAGGGATTGGAGCGAGCCATCGAGATAGCGCAACGCACTGGAATTCCGCTCAAGATAGCGGCGAAGATCTACGAGGAAGATCGGAGCTACTTCGAGCACGACATTCAGCCGCTTCTTGAGAGGAGTGCGTCTTTTGTGGAGTTCGTCGGCGAGGTCGGTGGCACCGCGAAGAATGAGTTCCTAGGAAAGGCTAAGGCGCTTCTCTTTCCGGTCCATTGGCCGGAGCCCTTTGGTTTGGTAATGATCGAAGCCATGGCCTGTGGCACGCCGGTCATCGGTTGGAGAAACGGTTCGGTTCCAGAGGTGATCCGCCACGGGATAAACGGTTTTGTCGTCTCCAGCGTGGACGAGGCCGTCAAGTGCTTAAGCCAGTTGTCAACCATTCACCGCGACACATGCAGAGAGATATTTGAGACTGCGTTCCCCGTCGAAAGAATGACGACCGACTACCTGCGAGTGTACGAGAAGGTTATTCGCACAATGTCAAAGCAGCCGCAGGCGGGCTTTGAGTATGGAGGGATATTGTGACAAGTATTCCGGAAGCGTCGTCGAACGCTGAACCCGCACAGAATCATTCTCCAGTCGCTCAGCATATCCTGGTTCATGCCGATCGATCGACGGAACGCCTTCGCTCGCTGAAGTATGGCGATACGTTTGCCGTATTCAATCACTACGGAGATATGCGTCAGCTTCCGTCGGGCGAGGAAGGGCTTTATCTCGACGGCACACGTTTTCTATCTACCTTCATGCTTTACCTGGACGGGTTCCGGCTCCTGATTCTGGGTTCGACTGTCCGAGACGACAACGATCAACTGGTTGTTACGCTTACGAACCCCGATCTGTTTGTCGGCGGAGAGCTCCATCTACCTGCAAATTCTCTGCACATTTCAAAGAGGGTTTTCCTGCTCGACGCCGTCTGCTACGTCGAGATTCGAATGGAAAACTACTCATCTCAAGCAATAGACCCCACACTCACTCTTAGCGTTGCAGCCGACTTCAAAGACATCTACGAAGTCCGTGGCATGGCGAGACAGAAGCGTGGAGATCTCGATGAGCCGCGTGTTGAGGATGACAAAATCACATTGGCCTATGTGGGTCTGGATGGCGAGCGGCGCACCACGTCCATTGGCTTCGGCCCCAAGCCGGATCACATCGACGGCAACCATGCAAAGTATGCTGTCTCACTCGAACCTCGCGAAAGCGCCACTTTCGTAGTCACGATAGCTTGCTGCCGGGCCATGCGGGAACACACGCAGCCTCTACATTTGGACAAGGCCCGAGCAGAGGTGCTGTCGGGAATCGAGCTAGACAAAACGATGGCGTGTTCCCTCCAGTCTTCGAACGGTCAGTTCAACGCCTGGATCAATCGCTCTCTGTCCGATCTCCACATGATGATTACTGCGTTGCCGACCGGACCTTACCCTTACGCCGGCGTTCCGTGGTTCAATACTCCGTTTGGCAGAGATGGCATCATCACGGCATGGGAGTGCCTCTGGCTTCGTCCAGATTTAGCCAGAGGCGTGCTCGCTTACCTGTCTCTAACGCAAGCAACCGAGCTTATCCCAGAGCAGGACGCCGAGCCCGGAAAGATCCTCCATGAGACGCGCAACGGCGAGATGGCTGCACTGAAAGAAATGCCATTTGGTCTTTATTACGGCAGCGTGGATGCTACGCCATTGTTTGTCGCTCTCGCCGGGGCTTACTACGAGCGGACAGGTGACCTCACATTCATTCAAGACATCTGGCCAAACATTCAAGCAGCTCTACAGTGGATGTCAACGTTCGGTGATAGAGATGGCGACGGCTTCATCGAGTATGAACGCCGCTCCGCCGACGGTTTGCTTCATCAGGGCTGGAAGGACGCCGACGATGCAGTTTTTCATGCGGATGGGACACCTGTTCAGGGTGCTATTGCCATGTGTGAAGTGCAGGGCTACGCGTATGCAGCCTACAAAGCAGCGAACAAGCTTGCGAGGATGCTCGGGCACGTAGAGAATGCGCTAGAATTTGCAGCGAAGGCCGAATCTTTGCGAACGAAATTCGACGAGGCTTTCTGGTGTGAAGAGCTGTCGACTTATGCAATGGCGCTCGATGGCGACAAGCGGCCCTGCCGGATCGTCACTTCGAACGCTGGACAGTGTCTCTTCACAGGCATTGCAACCTTAGAACATGCCGAGCACGTGGCGAAGACGCTTCTATCAAACGAAGCCTATTCCGGTTGGGGAGTGCGAACCGTTTCCAGTTCCGAAGCGCGATTCAATCCCATGGCTTATCACAACGGTAGCGTCTGGCCGCATGACAATGCGCTGATCGCCTATGGGATGGCTCGATATGGACTGACAAAGCAGGCCAACAGGGTCTTTACGGGACTCTTCGAATCTGCAATGTATTTTGACCTTCATCGCATGCCGGAATTGTTTTGCGGATTTTCGAGAGAAACAGGCGAAGGTCCGGTGCTCTATCCGGTAGCCTGCGCACCGCAAGCGTGGTCTGCGGCCTCCGTGTTCCTTTTATGCCAGGCCTGTCTGGGAATTGAAGTTCATGCAGAGAAGAAACAGGTAAGGTTTTTCCGCCCTTCACTTCCGGAGTTCTTAACGGAAATACACATCATCAACCTGCAAGTGGGAGACTCCTCAATCGACATCGACGTCGTCCGCCACGGAGATGATGTAGGGATCACGGTGAGAAACGCTACGAACGATTTAGCTGTCGTGTTGGTGCGCTGACACAAAGTGACAAAGCAGGACAATCTGAGGAAAGCGGGGATGAATGCCAACGGCGATCATACGTGCAGAGAAGGTCGAGAAGTTTTACGACCAACCCAGCGAAAACCGCATCCGGGTAATTGCGCCCACCGATCTGGAGATTGCGGAGGGTCAGATCGTTGCTCTCCTGGGGCCGTCTGGGTCGGGAAAGTCCACGCTGCTTCGGATCTTGACGGGGCTTTCAGTACCCTCTGCCGGCAAGGTGTACTGGCACGAGGCGCCTCTGGAAACTGCGAACGTGAACGTGTCGATCGTCTTCCAAAGCTTCGCGCTCTTTCCATGGCTTACCGTTCTGGAAAACGTGGAGGCGCCACTCATGGCGCGCGGCATGGAAGCTGGCGAACGCAGACAGCGTACGCTAGCGATTCTCAACACGGTTGGCCTCGACGGGTTTCAGGCGGCGCACCCTAAGGAGCTTTCCGGCGGCATGAGACAGCGGGTTGGCTTCGCGAGAGCCCTGGTCGTGGAACCGGAGGTTCTGTTTATGGACGAGCCGTTTTCTGCATTGGATGTGTTGACTGCTGAGAATCTTCGCAGCGAGCTCCTCGAGCTCTGGCAAAAGAAAACCATTCCTACGAAAGCCATCTTCCTCGTGACGCACAACATTGAGGAGGCGGTGTTGCTCGCTGACCGAATTATCGTTCTTGGCCGTAATCCGGGACGAATTCGAACCGACTTTGAAGTGAGCCTCTCGCATCCTCGCGATCGAAAGGGAGCGCCCTTCTCCCAACTGGTCGACTACATCTACAAGGTGTTGACCGAGCCGGAAGCACAGCCTCCGAAGTTGCCGCAGACTGGCAATGAACGCATCCATCGTCCAAGGCTCTACCAGATGCTCCCACATGCCCGGCCGGGAGGCATCGCAGGTTTGTTGGAGCTCCTGAGAGATCACGGCGGCCGTTATGATATGTACCGGCTCGCCGACGATCTGCTCTTTGAGATTGATCATCTTCTTCCGATTGTTGATGCTGCTCAGCTGCTTGGCTTTCTATCCGTGGATGATGGCACTGCCGTGATTACCGCCTCAGGTAACGACTATGCCAATTCTGAAATATCAAGACGTCGAGAGCTTTTTCGTGAGGCCGCAATGGCGCACGTACTCCTCTTGGATCAGATCATGCGGGCCATCGAAGTCAAGAGCGACCATACCTTGTCGGAAGATTTATTTCACGACATGCTGGACGAACAGTTCACCGAAGACGAGACAATCCTTCAGTTAGAGACCGCTATAAGTTGGGGACGATATGCCCAGCTATTCGATTTCGATGCGTCACGGCGACGTTTTGTACAGCTTGAGAAGCTTCATCCTCAGGCGCAGGCCGAAGCGGAGAGTGTGGCTTGATCGGGCTCACGGGAAGTCTCAGTTCGATCCGCGACCGAGAAACTTTCGGACGCGCGCAGGCTCTGAAGCGTACATGGCCTCTTGTGATGGACCTTTGTATAGCTGCCATCGGCCTTGCATGCTTTTATGGCGTCGTTCGAATTGCGCATTACTGGATGGGCCATGCGGAGCCTGAGATCGTCATTTCGCTCAGTCCACGTGCACTCCCGCTGTATGCATTTTATTCAGTGGTACGCATCGGTCTCGCATACGTCATCAGCTTTTTCTTCGCGGTCGGCTACGGCTATGTTGCGGCGCACAGCCGTCGGCTCGAACCGCTCATGGTGGCGGGTTTGGACATTTGCCAATCGATCCCGGTGCTGAGTTTTCTGCCGGGCGTGATGCTGGCCATGATGGCGCTCTTCCCAACGCGGCAGATTGGTGTCGAGATGGGAGCAATTCTGCTGATCTTCACCGGCGAAGTGTGGAACATGGCATTCAGTTTCTATTCGTCGATCAAGAGCATCCCGCGCGAGTTGAACGAAGCCGCCACAATTTACCGTTTTTCGCGATGGCAGCGGCTTTTGCAACTAGAACTCCCTTATGGAGCGATCGGGTTGGTTTGGAACTCGATGGTTTCTGTAGCCGGGGGATGGTTCTTTCTCATGGCTTGCGAGATGTTCGTGCTCGGCTCCCGCGATTTCCGACTGCCCGGCCTTGGTTCCTACCTGCAAACTGCAGCAAGCAACAGCAATACCGGTGCGATCATTATGGGTCTTTCCGTGATGATTGGCATTATTGTGGCCATCGATCAGCTCATCTGGCGGCCTGCGATTGCCTGGAGCAATAAATTCAAGTTTGAACAGGTGGAGAGCGCAACGCGCACGCGGTCACCGATTCTTCACCTCCTGACGCATTCGGGAGCGCTTCACTCCTTGCGCCAACATACGCTGCTCCCCATCTCAGAGAAGATCTACTGCTCTGTGGCTGAGCGGCGGAAACAGCGGATGAATTCGCCGGCAGCACACGCCAAAACACAGAGTCATGCGTGGCTTCGCTGGGCGGTCGTAGTGGTCTTTGTGATTGGCGTCGTCTATCTCGCCAGCGAAGCTTTGGTCTTGTTACGTCGAGTCCACACACCGCAGTTGGAGGCCGTTCTCCGTGGGGCCGTTGCAACCTTCTTGCGGATGAATGTTTCGCTGCTGATCGCTGCGGCATGGACGATTCCCGTCGGCGTCGCTATCGGATTCAATTCTCGGCTGACGCGAATTGCTCAGCCGCTCGCCCAGATCGCGGCATCGGTTCCGGCCACGGCCTTGTTCCCAATCATTCTGTTAGCGCTCATTCGCATGGGCGGAGGCATGGGCATTGCATCGATCCTGCTGATGTTGATGGGGACTCAGTGGTTCATCCTGTTTAACGTGGTCGCTGGAGCCATGGCCATTCCGTCCGATCTTCGCGAAGTCGCGCAGCTCTTTCATTTCACCCGGTGGCAGCATTGGCGCACTGTCATCCTGCCAGCCATTTCCCCTTTCCTCATCACGGGTATGGTCACTGCTTCCGGCGGAGCATGGAACGCCAGCATCATCGCTGAATACTTCCACCTAAACAATCAGACGATGCAGACAGTCGGTCTTGGTGCCCAGATCAGCTCGGCCACTGACCGGGGAGAGTTTCACCTGCTGCTGCTTTCCACGATTGTCATGGCACTGATGGTCGTAACCATTAACCGCTTGGTGTGGCGACCTCTGTTCCGCTTATCTGAAACGCGCTTCAAGCTTGAGGGCTGAATGGATGTTCAACTCGGGGTTGGAGTAATCCAGTGCCTCGCTGGGTGATGTTCTTACAGGATGCCGTTGCTTTAGGAGAACCATAGCCGTGATAAAGAAAGCCTCTATAGTTGCCAAGCTCGACGGAGCTGCCCCCAAGTTTTTGCTATTCCTCAAAGGAAGACAACGACCAAGTGCCTTGGAAACATCGGCAAAAGACGATCCGAGAATCGGAGTCGTGGTCTTGCTATTGGCGATCTTTGTAATTGTGACGATAGTAGTGCTAGTCTCCCGTACTCTCATACAGCATTAAGCCCAGAGCAGCATTTCAAATGCGGGTAAACAGCCGTTTGAAAAAACGCCATAGTCCGCAAGGTTGGAAAAAGCAGGCACACGATCGAAGAGGTCGGGATGCGGACGGTCAACAATCAAGGGTGGTGGTGGTCTATTTTGTACGCTCGGGTCACACCAGGCGAAGCCAAGCGAGTGGGCCCGGCTCTCAAGCATGTCTCGTTATCGGAGCGCGGCATATTCAGTTTTCGCCTGCGTTAGAACAGTGATGCCGGGGTCAGCATCTTTCCACAAGGCGAGAAACTCATCGTAGGCGTGCCTGGCCTTCATGGTGTCTCCGGAGATTGCATATGCTCTAGCCAAACCCAGGTACGCCGAAACGCCTACAGGGTCAGTCAGAACGATTCCTCGATGGTTGAGGATCTTCTCAAATTCATCCGACGCTTCAGTCCCTCGGCCTGCTGCCAGTTGAGCCTCACCGCGGACGTAGATTGGATAGAGCGCGCCGAATGAGCCATGTATCGTACTGCGCTGTGTTCCCAACTCGTACGGCACGCTGATTTGTAACAACTCAATGGCTTGGGAGGGACTGCCATGCTTCAGCGCGAGCAGGGCACGAAGCGTCGGCACGTAGTTGAATTTGACAGAGGTGTCCTCCGGAAAGCGATTTGCGAGATCATCTGTCAACCTCTGCGATCGGGCATACTCCCCTGAGAGAGCCAGGGCGAAGGCTACGCCGTTGAAAGTCTCTAGTTCAAGAGCTGCTTTGCAGCCTCGGCCATTGGCTTTAGACAGCGAATATCGGAAGCATCCAGTACCACGGCGTGTGCCACTATCAACGCATGTTCCGCATCGACGGCTGTCTGGACGTTGTAGGCCGGCAGCGCGGTCTGTCGCACCAACACGTAGCCAGCCTCAGGTTCGGGATGTTGCTTCAACCTCTCTACGGCAGCTTGCACCGCGGACTGATCGATTTGTGCTTGTTGCTCGTCATCCGCTTTCTTGATGCTTTCTAGATAGCGTTGAAGGTCCAGCCGCTCGCGGGTGCTGTCAACGCTGGCGACAGCACGAAACTTCGACCCGTCGATAGCGATCCACTCGCCACGGATAAGGCCACAAGTCCGTGCAAAGCGTATGAGGGCCGCGCCCGCTGCTGTCACGGCTTCCGAGTGCATTCTCCGGAACTCAGTGATGCTCTTATGGTCCGGATACAAGCGGCCAAGTAGCCACATCAGTTCAACATTCCGACGACACTCAGCTTCCAAGCGTCGTGATGAACGAATCTGATTCAGATAGCCGTACAGATAAAGCTTCAGCAAATCACGTGGATCATAGCCGGGTCGTCCTGTCTCTGCTGCTTGAGCGCGCTCGAAGCCAAGCTCTGATAGCGCAAGCCTTGCGACGAAGGCATCAAGGACGCGACACATGTGATCGACAGGAACGAGGTCGTCTAGAACGACCGGAAACAGAGATCCCTGGCTGCGGCCTTCACCTTGGATATAAGCCATAAATGACGATGTCCTCGCGCTCCGAGAACATCGTCTCATT
>Ga0193753_10001969_pt1 | contig 16871 bp, 15 predicted proteins | sample H1c2metaG_FD_144925 | JGI IMG/M metagenome (GOLD analysis project Ga0193753, IMG submission 144925) | Soil microbial communities from a riparian zone of the East river system, Colorado, United States - H1c2 | ecosystem: Environmental > Terrestrial > Soil > Riparian zone | place: USA: East... | reverse complement strand
GCGTCAACAGTATTAAATGATGAAACTATTCTTGCAACCGCTATGGAGAGCATGCATTTTTTGAGTGAATTGACACTTAAAAATGATTACTTGTCTGTGATTGGAAATGAAAAATGGTACAGCATGCATGAAGAACAGTCAATATTCGCGCAACAACCATTGGATGTGATGGCCATGGTGTTATTATTTCAAAAAGCCTTTCAGCTCACGGCTGACAGAACTTACCTTAACAATATGTACACCTGCTTTATGTGGTTTTTAGGAGAAAATGATCTGCGTATGAGTCTTTACGATCATGAAACAAAGGGATGTTGCGATGGATTGGAAAGTTATGGAGTAAACCGCAACCAGGGCGCGGAAAGCACTCTGTCTTACCTGGTATCGCACCTTGCAGTATTACAAACCTTTAATGATAACTATAATACGGGCAGAAATGAAGGCTGGCAAAAAAATGGAGTTAAAACAGGTTATAAATCTGAAAAAGTGTTGTAATCTTTGCAGCAGCAGTACGCAAACGAATATTATTAAACCAGGTTAATGAAAATAGCGCTTCTTTCTCCTATAGCCTGGCGTACACCTCCACTGCAATATGGCCCATGGGAACAGGTAGTTAGCTGTTTAGCTGAAGGATTAACCGCAAAAGGAATTGATGTAACGCTGTTTGCCACGGGTGATTCTATTACGGGTGGCCACCTAGACCATTGCATTGATCATCCCTATGCAAATGATCCCAAAGCCGATGTAAAAGTGAATGAATGCCTTCATATCAGTTACCTGATGGAAAAAGCTTCAGCGTTTGATCTTATTCATAACCATTATGATTTTTTACCACTTACTTACTCCAGGTTAATACATACGCCTTTACTCACCACCATTCATGGGTTTTCTTCACCGCTTATTGTACCTGTATATAAAAAATACAACAGCAATTCTTTTTATGTTTCCATTAGCAATGCAGATCGCAACCCTGCATTAAACTATACCGCTACCGTGTATAATGGCATCCGCACAGATCAATTCTCGTTTAATGAACAACCGGACAATTACCTGCTCTTTTTTGGGAGGATCCATCCAGAAAAGGGCGCTAAAGAAGCAATAGAGGTAGCTAAATCCTGTGGAAGAAAAATTATTTTAGCAGGTTTTATCCAAGACAACAATTATTTTAATGAGTACATCAAACCGTTTTTAAACAATGAGGATGTAATCTATGCCGGCAATTGCGGGCCCGAAGAAAGAAATAAGTTACTGGGTAATGCAGCAGCGCTGCTTCACCTTATTCTTTTTGATGAACCTTTTGGTTTGAGCGTAGCTGAAGCAATGTGCTGCGGTGTGCCTGTTATTGCATTTAACCGTGGCGCTATGCCTGAGCTTATTCTGCATGAGAAAACAGGGTTCCTGGTAAATTCAAAAGAAGAAGCGGCAAATGCCGTTGATAAACTCTCACTGATAAAAAGGAAAGACTGCAGGGAATGGGCCCTGTCGGCATTTTCAGCTGAGCGAATGACAGATGATTATATTGAAGTTTATAAAAAAATCCTGAACAGCTAAGTAATTATTTCGATCTTTTTAATGCAGCTAGTAATTCAGCAAGATTAACCGTTGCATAAGTTGACGTATAATCGGACATTGCATAAGGTATAATAAGACTGTCATTATGGATCATTGACCCGCAGGAGTACACTACATTGGGAACATAGCCCTCTCTTTCCAAATCATTCGGAACCAGTATGGGTGTATCCAGCCGCCCTATTTCCTTTTCCGGAGATTCCAGGTCGAGGAGCGAAACGCCCAATGAATATTCTCTTACAGGCCCAACACCATGTGTAATAACCAACCATCCCTCTGGTGTTTCAATGGGTGAACCACAATTACCCATTTGTACAAATTCCCAGGGATACCTTGGTTCCTGCAATAAAGCCGATTTGCGCCAGATGGTAATGTTGCTGGAAAATGAAATGTAATTATTCACGCCATCTGCCCTGCAAAGCATGGCATAGAGGCCATGTACTTTCCTGGGAAATAATGCCATTCCTTTATTCTGCGCTATTTCTCCATGTATGGGCATAACTTTGAAATGATAAAAATCCTGGGTAAATAACAATTTAGGCAAAATGGTAATGCCGTCATAGGCTGTGTAGGTAGCATAATAAGTAATTTCACCATTGGTATCTGTAAACTTTACAAACCTTGCGTCCTCAATACCTTTCATCTCCGTGTGCGCAATAGGAAATATTACCCGTTCCGAAATAGATGTATCTACCGAAAAATCCATTTCATAATGAGAAGATGCAAGCCATAGTATCTCATTCAGCAATACCAGGTCTACCATACTTCCGGCAAGCACTATTCTTGCTTCCTCAACATATTTTTTCAATTCTTCGTAAGAAAAATTATCAGGCAATTTTTCCTGCATCATCTGGGAAGCGGCATTACCCGGGCTTTGCATTTCCTGCAACTTGCGCAAAAAACTTTCTTTATGGTAGGTATGGTTCTTAACGCGCTCAGGAGATTCCAGCATTCTTCCCGGCGGCTCAATGATAATATTGTTGTCACGGTCCAAAACACCTGACCGGAAAACGATAGAAGAAATATGCCCTTCCCCCGTAGCCCTGAAACTGATGATAACCCTTTTCTCGCCCGGGGCCAGTCCGGTCTGATCCGGATCTTCCATCATAGATGGATTAAAAAAAGCAGCAGCTTCAATGGAATATTCCATCGTAAAATAAGAACCTATCAGCCCTTTCTGCGCACTTGTAAGCGTGGTGGGATCAATATTAAGCTGGTTAAATATGGGGGCCAGCCTGTTAAAACTTTTCTCAAAAATTCTTGAAATACTCCGGTGTCTTTTTGAATAATCCCTTAATACCTGGATAAGGGCTTCCCTTTGTTGTCTTTCAGAAAGGGACAATATTTTTTTTATAAGATCCCCGCTCCGCTGATCATTATTGTATAAAAACCTGGCTATAACCCGGCTCGAATCCGGGTGAAAAAAAACATTCTTTCGGATTACATTAACGGGCATATAAAACTAATTTATTAAAGTAATATTCTTTGCGCTCACCTTATTATACTTCGTTCTATTTACAAGTTTTACGCCATTTTGTTTTAATGAAAAGCATACAAAATGCTGAATACTGCTGAAAAATGAACCAGCAGCCTGCTTTAATGATCCGTGAAATAAAAATAGTTTACTGCCATTTATATCAGGATACAGCCGGAGTTGGCTGCCATGGCGATTGTACAGGATGTAATAAATTTTTTAACCACACAGACAGACTATGCTTTGGTTGAAAAGATTGCTGTTGTTTTAATTCCTTATACACAACTTTTTCCATTTTTACTTTTATCAATAAAATCCCGGATAAAGTTTCTTCCGGCAGAAGAATGCCTTTGCCCATTAAATCCTGCATTTTTTCTTTGGTGTCTGCTATACTGGCCTGCCCCTCAATTTTCATAAAAAAAGGATACCCCTTCCTGTAAAACTCAAGCTGGGCTTCAAAAGGTCTTATATTATTTATTTGTTTATCAGGCCCCCTGCTGATGAAAAACCATACACAACCATCTTCATCTAATTTTAATGCAGTAATGATATAAGTGGAAAATGGCAGCTGAGAATTTGTTCCGCAATAAAATAAGGCCGTTCCAATATTGGCTATTTTCAGTTGTATAAATGAAATATCGGGGTTTTGCATAAAAATTATATTTTAACAAAACATTTCAAAATGAATACCACAATTAAAAACCGGTAAAATAGCGGTATAAATGAAAAATGTGTGGAAAATATTCTGCATTGTGAGCGTAAAAAACCTTTATCAGCCCGAATACAAAAGATATAAGACAATCAGCCCCAAATTGGAAAGCCCAAAGTCTGTCTAAAAGAAATACCTGCTGAATAACAATATCAGGTCATGGGCGTAAAGGCAGAATGGTTGAAAGCAAATATTACCGGGGGAGGTAGCCCCCGGATAGGATCTGAAGAATTGAATAAACGACAGAACGACCGTTTTCAAATTCAATTGAAGCCGGACGTTAACTCCATCTTATATTGCCCGGATCCGGCATTTTTAATTATAAAGCTTTTGTCTGGTAAATTGGCTGCTGCGATATTAATAACTTCAATATTTCAACTTTTATAACAGAATCTTCTTCTTTGATGTAAACGGGCACAGCTAATCCCGCTTTTTACCTGATTCATTCCTACAACTCAATTTGCGCTTCTTCCTGGCTTGCATATTCTTCTTCAGGAGCAGTTAGTATTTTTAATACGGACGCCTGCAATGAAATAATGGAAGAAGCAGAATACAGGCCAATGTAATTGCCCGAATAAGTATAATCCATCAATGTTAATTTCACTTCATTGTCTATTGATAGTTCAATGTAATGTCCATAACGGATAAGTTTAAATTGAAAAGATTTCGTTTCATTGGGCGTAAAAAAGCCTGACTGTATATCATGGAAAATAAAATTCTGGCGGTTATTCAAAGGGTTGAAACCCCATGCTCTTATCTGTACCTGGCCGCTGGTAATATTGAACGAAATAAAGTAGCCATTGCCCTCCCTGTCCATATCACACACCAAACCAAATTTTCCCATTCCTTCCACGGTTAACAGACCTTCCCATATAAACCCGGGTGAAAGTTTTTCAAAACAAAATATTTCATACCCGCTTCTTGATCCAACCGTCCAGTTACCTGTTTCAATATTTGAACTGGCGGTCGGGTTCGAAAGCAGGTGCTCCGGCTTACCCAATTCATCCTGCTGCAATGTTTTTACCACCATTTGCTGCCAGCGGTAATAGCTTTTTAATAATAATCTTCCCTTATCATCGGTATCCAGTTGCTTGGGTGGTGGCAGCACCCGCAATGCGTCAATTTTTCCATATGCATAGAAAAAATTATACACCAGTAAATGATTTCCGTCTTCGACAATGCGTGCAGCATAGTTTCCCTGTGGTAACAGCACGTCGGCATGAAAAGAATGGTATTCACCAAAAAAATCCGGTGCAAACCAATAGCGCACCTTAACATCTTCCCTGATTGACCCGAGCAAATAAAACCGTCCATGCAATTCAAATACGCACGGACATTCAATATCATCGTATACCAATGGATAAAATAAGGGGGGCATCAGTTCAAAAATATCGTTTGTTATTTTCACGATGCCTACGCATCCTCTTCTGGATATGGGTCCGACAAGTGCCCTGGAAGCCAGCAGCAGGTACACCTCTCCTTTGTGTTCAAACCGGAAAGGGTCGCGGAAACTGAGCCATGTGCGGGGATTTGTACCGGATGTTTCATAGAAAATGCCTTTGGGTTCAATTGGAAAAATATTTTTTCTGTTCTTTTCCCAATCAATAAGATTTTTCGATTCCGCTAATCCGATCCTGGAAATAACACCACGGTCCTTTCTTTTCAAACCTGTATAATACATTTCAAATTTGTCACCCACTTCACATACATGCATTGTCCATAGCATATCATCATCCCACTCACCCGGGTGACCAACGAATAAAGCATTATTTATTCTTTTCCATGAAATGCCATCCCTGCATACAGCATGTGCAATGTAATCGTGGTTTGGAATGATAAGATGAAATAAATGATAAAGTCCTTTGTGAACAATAACGGTGATGTCGCCAATTTCCCAATCACTGAAGCCTGATCCTGAATACATAATTTTAATATCTGTTTAATAAAATTAATAAAATAATATGGGTTATATTGATTTTGTTACTTTTACAGCTTTCCAAGCAAAAAGAATAATGAAATGATGGAAGGATATTACATTCAGTTATTCAGTCCGCATGGACTTATCAGGTTTCATGACCCGGAAATTGGCAGAGACAAGGATACTGGCGGCCAGGTAAAATATGTACTGGAGCTTTTAGAAAGTCTTTCACAGCATCCGCAGGTAAGAAAAGTAGATCTCTTTACCCGGAGGATCATGGATAAAAGGGTCTCTTCAGCATATGCAAAAGAAATTGAAAATGTAAATGAAAAGGCCCGCATTATCCGGATGACTTGTGGGGGAAATACGTATCGGCCGAAAGAATCATTATGGGATTACCTGGATGAGTTCATTGATAAAACGATAAGGTTTATTGAGCGCGAAGATGATTTTCCGGATGTTGTTCACGGACATTATGCTGATGGCAACTATCTTGCGGGACAGATAAGCGAAGTATATAGAATACCCTTTATGGCAACCGGGCATTCCCTGGGCAGAAACAAAAAAAATATCCTGCTGCAGGAAGGAATGACGCCGGAAAAAATAGAGGAAACGTTTAATATGAAACGGCGTATCGCCGTAGAAGAAAACCTGTTGAAAACGGCAGATATTATTATTGTAAGCACCCAAAATATTATAGATACACACTACGCTTTATATGACAATGCAGCCGCCGGTAGGTTCAAAGTCATTCCGCCAGGAATAAACAACGATTTATTTTATCCTTTTTACAGGCTGGACATGCCTTCCTTTAAAATGTCTATTGAGCAGGAGCAGGCCTTCTACCGCGTTAATTCAGAAATAGACCGTTTTTTATTCAACCCGGCAAAACCATTAATCCTTTCCATCGGGCGTGCAGACAAAAGAAAGAATTTTGAAACAATTATCCAGTCTTATGGGCAGGATAAAGAATTACAGACCATGGCCAATCTCGCCATATTTGCAGGGGTAAGAAAAGATATAAGCCTGATGCCCGGTGATGAAAAGGACATATTGACAAATCTCCTGCTCTTACTTGATAAGTATGATCTCTATGGGAAAATGGCTATTCCGAAAAAAAATGACCCAAAAGTTGAAGTGCCTGAAATATACCGCATAGCTGCCCGAAAGAAAGGCGTGTTTATAAATGCAACGCCGGGTGAAAATTTCGGGTTAACGATTGTGGAAGCTGCAGCCTGTGGGTTGCCTGTCATTGCTTCACCTACCGGGGGACCAAAAGAAATACTGGAACAGTGTGATAATGGAGTATTGGTAGATGTAGATAACCCGCTTGCTATCGCTGATGCAATTAAAAAGGTTATAGCTGACCCTGCTTTGTGGGAGAAATATTCTAATAACGGGATCGTTGCAACCAGCCAATTGTATTCGTGGACCTCATTTGCAGATGAATATGTGAACGTCATTAACGGGCTTTTCAAACAAAAAAATAAAGAGTCTGCCAGGTTTATTAATAAAACCGCTTATGGCAAGAAATTGGCAAAAGCAGAATTGTTTATTATTTCTGACCTTGATGGAACACTGGTAGATGGCAACAAATCAGATGGATTGGACAAATTAAAGAAATGGATCAACGATAATAAAGACCGGGTAGTGTTTGGTGTTGCCAGTGGAAGAAATAAAGAGATTACGCAACAGGCTTTTGCCAACTATGATCTTCCAAAGCCCGACATACTTATTTGTTCAGCAGGATCGGAGATATATTACACCGAAAAGTATATCCCGGATAATGGATGGGAAAAGCATATCAATTACCAATGGAAAAGGGATGAATTACAAAAGGAATTGTCAACATTTCCCGGGATCCGGTTACAGGAACCCGCAGCTCAATGGCCATTCAAGCTTAGCTATTATGTAGATGACAGTTTTGATGAGGATGATATGGCAAACCTTTATAAATTTCTTGATGACAGGAAGCTGTCTGTTAAAATATTGCTGACAGAAAACAAATTCCTGGATGTGCTGCCATTGCGCGCCAGTAAGGGGCATGCGGTTCGCTACCTGAGCTATAAATGGAAAATACCGCTGGAAAATTTCATCACTGCAGGCAACGGTGGCAATGATAAAGACATGCTCACAGGAAAAACAAAAGGAATAGTGGTGGCTAATTATAGCCCCGAGCTGGAAGAATTAAGGAACAATAAGCTTGTATATTTTTCCAGGAACGCCCTGTCAGAGGGTGTTCTGGAAGGCATTCTTTTTTATAATGAAAAAATGCTCAAACAATATTAATATTATGATTGTACCAGGCATGGGTTATATATTGTACATGCAGCCTGCAGAAGTATAAAATATTATCATTACATTTTTACTACCCCTATTATTTTATCAATAGTGGGTACACTTATGGACAATAGCAAAGCATAAATTTCTACAAAACGGCTGGAACACCGCTCATTGCATATTGGCATGATTCTGCGACACATGTTTGGGTCCGGTATGCTTCCTCATTCATTATAAAAATCCTTTTTATGGTACCAGTCATCGGGATCATTTTCATCATCGCCGCGCTGATAATAGCGGGTTACGTGGCATTCGGAAACAAGAAAATTAAACTGGGAGAAAAACCCGGGAATAGTAATCATGACATCCGTGGGTAATATGCAATATCCATGAATGGCCGGTGACGAAGCGGTATCAAAACACCTGACATGCGTCGTACGCTCTTTTTTGCCCGTCAAATGATCACGCTCCCTGTAATTATCTGGCTTTTTACAAATTATCTGATTGTACAAAGGACAACATTTCCTGGATATTTTCTTTTATTTCATCCATCGTTATTCCTTTTGTGATATATGCTTTTGCGTTTGCGGAATAGCATAAATTTTTGATATAATTCTGCGATGAACTGCTGTATATGATTTTGGGGATTTTATTAAACCGCTTATCCAGTTCCAGAATTTTTAAAGTTTCCACCCCATTCAGTAAAGGCATATTATAATCCAGCACAATTAAAGAGGGCAATTCTTTATCCGGGTAGGATGGAAGAAGATCCACCAGCATACCGCCATTATTCAACCAGGTAATATTACAGTGAGGAGCAACTTCTGCAAAAGCCCTGGCGATAATCTCCTGGTCATCCATGTCATCTTCAACCACTAATATATTTGTGTAAGTTTTGGTTTTATTATTTTTTTCATAAGGAATGCTGATTAATAAGGTATAACCCTGTTGCGGTGCCGAAAGAATTTCTACACTGCCGTTGTACAGCGCTACCCGGTTCCTGATATTTGAAATGCCGTTCCCTGTATGATTTGCTGATGTATCGTAACCGCTGCCATCATCCTTTATGGATAAACTGATCTTATCCGCAAGACCCAGGCTGATCAGTATGTTTTGTGCCCGTGCATGTTTCAGAATATTGTTTAGCTGTTCCTGTATGATCCTGAAAAGCGAAATTTGAATTCCATCATCCAGGTTTTCCAGTTCTTTTTCAAATGACAGTTCTATATTAAACGGTTTGTTTACCAGGTAAGTTTCAAACAACCCCTGCAGTGATTGTTTAAAACTAATGAGTTTCAGCGTAGATGGTACCAGCGAATTTGAAAGTGATTTGATTTCATTAATCGCGTTTAGCAATATTTTTTCCGCCTGGCCGATGAAAGGAACGCCTGGATGCCCATTTGAACGGGCCAATCCCAAATAAATTTTCGCAGTTGCTAAAAGCTGGCTGATGTTCTCATGCAGCTCTTTGCCAATCTGATCACGTTCTTTTTCCTGCCCGTTGATCACTTCCAGGGTTATTTTCTGCTGGCGGTTAACTTTCAACGACGATATTTTTTCTTCCAGTTTGATCTTTTCTGCGCTGTCACTGGAACTTACCAGTACACAGGGCTGATCCTTATACTTAATATTTACATAAGTAGTTTCTGCCAGCACAATTTCACTATTTCTTTTCCGGTGAAGACCCATCACAGAGAAAGGTTCATTGGTCGTTTTCATGAACTCATGATACAGCATCAATTGTTGAACTTCTTCGGGGGGTGCCATTTCCAGGATGGTCATATCTAAAAATTCTTCCGCGCTGTATTCAAACTTCTTAATGGCAGCATCATTAACCAGCAATAACCGGAGTGAAGCAGTATCATATATCCATTGCGGAACAGGACTGCTGTTGAATAATTGTTTAAAATTGTTTTCGCTTACAAGCAACGCTTTTTTCAGGCGTTCTATGACGATGGTATCGCTTTCGGATTCGGTAATATGTATTGTTTTTTCCAATTAATTCCTAAAGGTATCTGTAATGGTAAGCGCATGCTATTATACCTGGCTTATCCAACGAACAAAAGTAGATTTGTTTTGCGCCCTATTGTTTATATAATTATTTGCCATTGTTCCATTATTCACACATTGTCAGGGCTGCTTGAAAAAAAAAATTAGCTTTACCAATCTTTGCTCTAAAATCCAAAAGGAAAATTCAGGGATTACGACAGACAGCATACGGCATTCATAATATAAATTATGGAACTGCCTGCAAATCAATAGTTCCCGCTATTTCCTGACTTTTTTATACCAGTAAATTTGTTTTGCAATGCTTCCCAATACTAAAAAGATGGTACCAGCGCTCAAACTTATAAAAGTTGAGACCGGCATTAATGGCTTTGATGAGATTACGGATGGTGGTTTACCTAAAAACCGCCCTACCATTTTATGCGGCAATACCGGGTGTGGTAAAACGGTGATGTCTATGGAGTTTTTGGTAAAAGGAGCTGTCAAATTTAAAGAACCAGGGGTTTTTATGTCATTCGAAGAAACAAAAGATGAACTGGTAACCAATATGGAATCACTGCACTTTGGCCTGGAAAACCTAATCAAAAAGAAATATATATATATTGAGTACGCGGAGATTAATAAAGATCAGGGCATTGAATCCGGGAAGTATGACCTGGAGGGTTTGTTTGTTCGTTTGCAAAATGCCATTGACCGTATAGGGGCAAAACGTATCGTACTCGACTCGCTGGACGCACTTTTCTACGGGCTTAATAGTAAAGTTTTAAGGCAGGAGATCAAAAGGCTGTTTAAATGGCTGAAGGAAAAGAAGATTACTGCGCTCATTACAGCTGAAATTGATAATGGCTTATTAACTAAAAGCGTATTGGGGCAATATACTGCTGATTGTGTCATTGAAATGGACAAAAGGATATTCAACCAAACTACCACCAGGCGCTTAAGAATTGTAAAGATGAGGGGTTCCGATCATGGAATCAATGAATATCCATTTATCATTGACAGCAGCGGATTGTCTGTTTTACCACTGATATCCCAATTAAAAAGTCAACGATTATCTGACAGCCGGATTACTTCCGGTATCAAAGATCTTGATGGCATGCTTGATGGAAAAGGGTTCTTCCAGGGAAGCAGCATACTTGTTTCGGGCTCCGCCGGTACGGGTAAAACAAGTATTGCTATTTCACTTATTCATGCAACCTGCAAGAAAAAAATCCGTTGCCTTTATTGCGCATTTGAGGAATCCTCCTCTCAAATAACCAGAAATATGCGTTCTATTGGCCTTAATATTGAGCCTTATGTTAAATCAGGCTCACTAAGGTTTTATTCTTCCAGGCCAACACTGCAAAATTTTGAACTGCATTTAATCTCCATTAAAAAAATAATCCAGGAGCTCAGGCCGGAGATCATCGTGCTCGACCCTGTAACCAATTTAATGTCAGAAGGAATTAACAGCGAAATAAGACAAATGCTCGCGCGTTTTGTAGATTTTTTAAAAGGAGAGAACATCACCACACTGTTTACCGCAGCCATTACTCTTGAAACCATTAAAAGCAATCCCAGCGATGAAGGTATTTCTGCCATGATGGATACATGGATACTCGTTCGTGATATTGAACAAAATGGAGAGCGAAACCGTGGTATTTATGTTTTAAAATCACGCGGTATGAACCATTCCACCCAGGTAAGGGAATTTTTAATAACTGATAAAGGGATTTCGCTGCTGCCAACTTATATAAGCCCCGATGGGATTTTAACGGGTTCAGCCAAGCTTGAATATACGTTGAAAGATGAAATACAAAATACGCTGCGAAATAACCGGATGAAGCATAAAGAAAACGAAATGGAGAGAAAACGAAAAATACTGGAAGGGGATATAGCCAGGTTAAAGGCTGATTTTGAATCTGAGTTAACTGTATTAAATCAGGCGAAAACTGAAAATGATTTAAAAGAAGAAAAAAAAGAAGAAAATAAAATAGAGATTTCGGGCTTAAGAAACAATTTGAAGAGCTCATCTGAAAAATCAAAAAACAAAAATAAGTGAGTACAATCGTGTTCACACAATAAATATGTCTGCATTTAAAAAACAGCAAGGGGGCAAGTATCCTGTGGAACCAGTAAAGAATGGCAAGCCGGAATATATACTCCGATTATTTGTATCAGGCATATTACAAAATTCAGTAAACGCTATTAAAAATATCAACCAGATATGTGAGCAGTATTTAAAAGGCAATTATAAACTGGAAATAATAGACATTTACCAGCAGCCTGATTTGGCAGTAAGCGAGCAAATCATTGTTATTCCTGTTATGATTATAAAGCATCCCTTACCTGAGAGAAGGATAATCGGTGATCTGTCAGATGTTGAAAAAGTGCTGGAAATTCTTAATTGTAAATAACAACTTGCCGGAATGGTCAAAGACATTGAGCATCTTTTAAAGGAAAATGAGCAGCTAATTCATGAAAAAGAGGAGCTTACTATAAAGCTGAGGGCAGCCAATGAAATTATAGAAGCTATCAAACAGGGTAATATTGATGCAGTCTTTATTGCAACCAATGAAATGTCAAATGTATTGGTATCAAAAACCGCTGACCAGACATACAGGAGATTTATTGAAAATATGCGTGAAGGTGTGCTTACCCTTGATACCAACGGAATAATACTTTACAGCAATTCCAGTTTTGCCCGGATCGTTCATTTACCGCTTGAAAAGGTAATCGGCGCTAATTTCCGGGATTTTATCCCGGCTGAATATATTGAACATTTTGAAGGGCTGTTAACCGAACATCCATGGGAAAACTCAAAAGTAGAATTATCCATTGTAAACCATACAAACAAGCGCAAACACTTTACTGTATCATTCAATACCCTTCCCCTGCGGGATTTTGTGGCATTAAATCTTGTATGGACGGATGTAACGGATCAGAAAGAAGCAGAAGAAAAATTAATGACTGTTAATGAAAACCTCACTACAGCTATTGAAGAACGCATCTCTTCTGCGCATGAAGTGGTTATCCTGAATGACAAACTGAAAGAAAATATTAAAATACTTAAAGATGCAAATGCGGAGCTGGCTACGTTTGCTCATATAGCGTCCCATGATCTCCAGGAACCGACCAGGAAAATAATAACTTACAGTGAATTATTGAGAAGTGAATATTATAACAATATTGATCTCCGTGGACAAGGCTATATCGACAAAGTACAGCGTGCCTCGTCCCGTATGCGCAATTTAATTAACGATATCCTTGAATATTCTCAATTATCCCAAACCGGCATTGTATTCGGGCCAACCAGCCTTCAATCTGTCTTTAATGAAATTTTTTATGATTTTGAGATTGTTATAAAAGAAACAAAAGCAAAAATTACCATAGTAAAAGACCTCCCGGTTATCGAAGCCAATTCCAGCCAGATGAGACAGCTGTTCCAGAACCTAATCAGCAATTCTTTGAAGTTTATAAAAGCTGGCAGCATACCTGAAATAAGCATTGCATACGAAAATATAACGGGAAAAGAAATTGGAGATGCCAGTGTGATTGAACCGGGCATGGGGGATGAAATGTTTTGCAGGCTTCATATAAAAGACAATGGGATCGGCTTCAACCAGGTATATGCCAATAAAATTTTTACTATTTTTCAGCGGTTAAATAATACTTCAGTATACCAGGGTACCGGTATCGGACTGGCAATCTGTAAAAAGATTGTTGAAAAACATAAAGGCCTTATAACTGCAGAAAGTATGCTCAATGAAGGAGCCATATTTACCATAACGCTCCCGTTTCGCCAGGTTGAAAGATCTACACCATGGCAAAAAGATGTTTCTACGAACGGACATTAATTCATATGTAAATGCTGAGAGGGCGCGCTGCGAATGGAGGCAATGCCATGTCTTTCTCATGAAACGAAATATCCGGTATTATATGAGATACGATACAATTGCGATGGTTGCCGTCATTTTTTGATCAGGCACGAAGCGAAAAAAGCCAGCAAGGACAGGCATGCAATCCGGGAAAATTATTGCGAAGCTGGGTCGCCCTTTTCGGGATCATTCATAAAATCATGTAAGTAAAGGTGGCTCACCTTCGATAAGGTAAACTGCTTTTAATGCATGGGGGTGAGCCACCCTGTCCCTCTTTTTTAAAAACCCCTGAGTTAAGGGTGACCCATCCCATTCTATAAAAAAACTGACCCGCAGCTTATGCAGGTCAGTTAAAAACGTGTAATGCAAATAATGTTTATCAGCTGAGATTTGTTTCCGCACCGAATGCGTGGTCAATGATTACTTTCCATGTTCCATCGGCCTGCCGTTTCATTACCTCTACCCCTTTTGCACTTACTTTTGTTTCATTGCCATCTGTGATGCTCCATTGAGATCTTCCTACTGCTATATCCCCGCTCTGAAGACAGTACACCGTTTTAATCTCCATCTTTCCTTTAATTGCCAGGATTGCCTTTACCGCTGCTTCAAATTTTTCTTTACCGGATACGGGATTCCCGGGTTCCGCTACAATAATGCCGTTCACATCGTACATACTTAAGACGGTGTCTGCATCACCTGTATTGTATGCTGCCGCAAGCGCACTATGCGCGTCTTCTGCTCTTTTTGGTAAATTCATTTGTTTAATTTTTATTGGTGAATAATTGATGAAAAGTTATTGCCGCTCAGAACAGCGCTGGAAAGCTGCTGAACGTTTTCATAGATTTTATTATAAAAGAAGCCGCCCATACTGATTCTTTTTACGCCCAGTAATTCCAGTTCGTCAAAATCCGGGAGACCCGGCATGCACATCACATTGACTGGAAGCCTGCCCGCTTGTACCACTTCGGCAATCGCAGTTTTGCCTGTTATACCAGGAATAAAGATTCCGCCTGCACCTGCATTTTCGTAAACCTTTATTCTGGCAAGCGTTTCTTCCAGCGCCGATGGCATTCCCAACAGGAAGGCGTCGGTGCGGATATTGAAAAATACCTGCAGGTTCTTTCTGCTGATATGGCCGGCTATTGCAGCAATCGTTTCACCAAACAATGCGGTATCCACCAATTTGCGGGCTGCGCCGGGGATCGTGTCTTCAAGATTGATTCCAACAACACCTGCATCATGCAGTTTTTCTATATTAGCGTTTATTCCTTTTGCTGTACGGCTGTAACCGGCCTCCATATCAACCGTAAAGGGGATACTAACGATCTGCACTACCCGTTTTGCAACCCGCAGGATTGTTTCAAAAGATATGTTTTCACCGTCATCATAACCATTTGAGCCTGCAATGGCGTGGCTGGATGTGCCAATGGCTTTATACCCGTTTGCCGCAAAAATTTTTGCACTGTTTACATCCCATATATTGCCAAGTAAAAAAGGAGACCGGCCCTGGTGAAGCTGTAAAAATGTCTGGTAGCTGTTCATACAATCAAGTTTATATTTTACTTTAATAACTTTTCACAAAGCTATCAACAGGACAAACCTTACAATTGTATAAACCGGAACAGTTTAGTTATTCCTGGAATACCTGGTTAACCGTGAATGTATTTTCCAAATAGGCTGAAGGAGTGATACCGGTGAAAGATTTAAAGTCCCTGATGAAATGCGACTGGTCAAAATAACCGCAGTCGTAGGCGATGCCGGTAAGCGTCTGATCTTTTTGAGCGATAAGCCGCAGACTCTGCTGAAACCGGTTTATCTTATTGACCAGTTTGGGAGAAAGTCCGGTGTAACGGGTAAGAAGCTTGTTAAGATTGCGGCTTGTCATATTATGTGTGGACGCTATCTCATTGATATTATTTTCCCCGGGTGCATTGTTAATTGTTGTAAGTATGCCTGCTACCCGATCGATCTGGTAAGATTTTTTTTGATTCACAGACAGTCTTTTCAATAAAAATTTTTCAAGCAGTTCTATTCTCGCGTTATGCTCTTTTGCTTCCAGGAGCTGTGCATGCAAAACTGTAACGGGTTGCCCGATGATATCGGCCGCATCAGATACCATGTTATTAAACTTTCCAATCCCGTCATTTAAAAAATAACCCGCTGCATGGGTGCGAAACCTGACACCAAGCATGGTATGTTGGCCGCTTGATTTTACCTGCAGGGGCTGGGTAATCTGTCCCCAAAGTTCGATTTTCGGTGTTTTAAGAAACTTATTTTCAACCGCTGTTTCCCAGGTGCCTTCCCCAAGATTAAAAATCATCTCCATGTCCCCGCAGGGAAATACGGTATCCCCGAATGCAATACCTGAATCAGACCTGAATACATAATAATACCTCACGTATTGTTTCAAGGAATCTGATGGAGAGAATTTTTTGAAGTCCATGATTCAATCAATTTAACTATCATTAACTTTTTCTGTCTGGTATCAAAGTTAACTACTTTTAAAATAAGCAAATTGTACAAACCGGAACTGTGCCACGCTGGCACCACCGCCCGGCCTCTCCCCTACCCCTTAAAATCACCCGGCTGTTTGTTTTATTAATTTTTAATAAACAGGCTGTACCCTTCATCCTGCACTGAAAATATTCTTATTCACCATTGCACTGGCTTCCTTTTAAGCTTTAAAAAAACTGGTACGGCATATTATCATCAGAAAAAGACAGTAGTGTGCCTGTTGCGTGTTTAGAAAGCAGGTTTACTAATAAATGAACAATACAAAGATGGTCAGAGCAAATCAATCGGAAGGGTTGTATTCAGGACATTTTAGGGGGTGTATTCCGTCATATACTAACACATTTGCCGCTGCATGGCATCCTGGCGTTACCGCTGGTTGTTTAAAGCACAGATGAAATATTCATGTCAGCGAATAAATTTTAGTTGCCGCTGATTGTAAGGAATATTTATTTAAATTCAATGATGGAGAACAATAAACAAATACCCTCTCCTGCGCAATGGGCAGGAGGTGTAAAGAAATTTGAACAACTGACGGAATTATTTTAT
>Ga0193753_10001968_pt1 | contig 16873 bp, 10 predicted proteins | sample H1c2metaG_FD_144925 | JGI IMG/M metagenome (GOLD analysis project Ga0193753, IMG submission 144925) | Soil microbial communities from a riparian zone of the East river system, Colorado, United States - H1c2 | ecosystem: Environmental > Terrestrial > Soil > Riparian zone | place: USA: East... | reverse complement strand
GTCGGCGCAGGCCAGCCCGCCGGCCACCCCGCTCCGCCGCCACTGCGACACCGTCTCCTGCATCGGCTCGTCGGTGTAGCGGCGGAGGACGCCGCGCGGGCCCAGCACCGGGAAGCGGAACTCGTGGCAGCCGGCGCAGAAATCGGGCGAGCCGAAGCCGGCGTCGACCGCGGTGTCGTGCGGGGAGCCGGGCGCCGCGCGGGCGGAGACCATGCGCCCGCCGCGAAGATGACAGCCATCGCAACCGACCCCGCGCGCGGCGCGAGGCTCGCGATCGCCGACCGCGAGCGGATCCGGCGCGGCCGGCGCGTGGCAGCCAACGCACCAGGCGGGCCGACCGTGCGCGAACTCGGCCTGGAACACCGGATCGACCCAGGCCGCCGCGTGGCGGCTGCGGCTCCACTCGTCGTGCTCGGCCGGATGGCACCCGGCGCACGCGGCCGGATCGCCGGACCCGTCGCGCGGCGCGGCTACCGGGCCGGGCGACGCGCTCATCGCGCGCGACGCCCTCATCGCGGGCGACGCGGGCGACGCCGGCGACGCGGGCGACGCGCCCCGGCTCCCGCCCGCCATCATCATCAGCGCCAGGGCCGCGCCCAGCGCGATCGCCGGCGCGATCCAGCCCGGTCGCGCGGGCGCGGGCGCTCCGCCGGTCCGAGGGTGAGCGCGCACCGATGTCAGTCCTTTGCCGCCACCCGCGCGTCGACCAGCTTCTGGGTCGGCTGGCCGGCCCGGGCGATCCGCAGCCCGCCGGCCAGCACCGCCCCGCCCGACGCCGCCGCCTCGGCCCGCCACTCGAGCCACTGGACCTGTTGCGGGCCGACCATGAGCACCAGGTTTCCCTGGGCGTCGAACTCGAGCAGCTGCCACACGGTGTAGCTCGCCTGCCCCTCGCGGGTCTCCTCCACCACGCAGCGCACGGTCAGGAGCTCGGCCGGCAGCGGTCCGGCCGCGCCGGCGCCTCCGCCCTCGCCGCGCGGCGGCCGCATGAACCAGGTCTTGCCCTCCTTGCAGTCGGTGCGCTTGCGCGGGTCGCGCTTCTCCTGGGTGTCGAACAGCGACAGGGTCCTGCTCGACAGCAGCACCCCCTGCGACGAGCTGGGCAGCATGAACGCGTCGGTGCGCGGCTCGAACACCAGCTCGAGGCTGCCCGGCTCGTACAGGCCATCCACCGCGGGAAGCGCGAGCGGTGGCCGCGCCACCACCTGGACCGGCCGCCATCCCGGGAACTCCTTGCCGATCGCGGCGCTCGCCCGACCCGCCACCTCCGCCGCGGCCGGCACGGCGCTGGCCAGCGCGGTCAGCGACGCCGAGAAGTCGTCATCGCCGGCGGCGGCGGCGGCCGGCTCGCCGTCCACCACCCGGTAGCCGGGCAGGATCGGCAGCGCGGCCGCCTTGCGGGTGCCGAACAGCGCGGCCGCGGCCAGCCGGTTCTTCTTCCAGCCCAGGATCTCGTCCAGCTTCGCCTTCTCGAACGCCGGGTTCTCGACGGTGAGCCCGGTCAGGTAGACCTCCAGCTCCGACAGGCACAGATCGGTGTACTTGCTCCCCTCGTACACCTCGTCGATCGCGAGCTCGAGCGCGCACAGATCGGTGTACTTGCTCCCCTCGTACACATCGTCGATCGCGAGCTCGAGCGCGTCGACCCGCCCGGCGGGCACGTCGAACGCGATCTCCTGCCAGCTCATGTCGTCGGCCAGCGACGCCTGGTGCCGCTGCCCGCCCGGCAGCGCGGTGATCGTGATCTGCCGCGCCCGCGCGTTCTTCTGGTGGAGCGACTTCGACTTGTGATAGCCGTCCTGCAGGCGCAGGCGGACGTGGGTGACGCCCTCGACCGGCGACAGGTGGACGCGCACCCACTCGCCCTTGCCGCTCGAGTCGGCCCCCTCGACCCAGGCGGTGGCCGGATCTCCATCCATGAGGTAGTTGGGGTGGTAGTTCTCCTGGAACCGGTTCCAGTCGGTCCACAGGAACGAGCTGGCCTCGATGCGATCGGAATAGAGCCGCCGCTCGGTCGGCCTGTCGTCGAGCTTGACCGGCGGCGCCTCGCTCACCACCGTCGCGGTCGGCGATGGCTTCGCGTCGGCCGGGGTCGGCGGCGGCGTGGCGCTCGCGACCGGCGCCGTCGGGTCGCTGTTCGCCGCCGGCGCCTTCGCCGCCGACGGCTCGCTCGCCTTGTCATCGCGGCCCGGGCTGCTCTCCTGCTTGCAGCCGGCCGCCAAGAACATCCCGGACGCGGCCACCGCCGCCACCCATCGGATCCCGTGCATGGCGCATGGTATCACCAGGCTCATGCACCCCCGCCCGGCGACCGCCGTCCGCGGCCTCGGCGCCGCGCTCCTCGTCGGCGCCACGCTCGCCCTGCCCGCCTGCGGCTGCACCGACGGTGGCGTCGTCGATGCGTTCGACGCGGCGCCGGCCACCTTCGACGCGGCCCGGTCCGCCGCCGACGCCGCCTCCCCGACCTACGCACCCACCATCGAGCCGATCCCGGCGAGCGTGCGCGCCGACATGATCGGCCGCTCGTGGCATCGCGAGCTCGCCTGCCCCGGCCTCGACGACCTTCGCCTGATCACGCTGCCGTACTGGGGCTTCGACGGGCACCTGGCCACCGGCGAGCTGATCGTGGCCGCGTCGGTGGCCGACGACGTCGCCGCCGCGTTCGGCGATCTCTACGCCGCGCGCTTCCCGATCGCCCACATGATCCGGATCGACGCCTACGGCGGCGACGACGACGCGTCGACGGAGGACAACAACACCTCGGCCTTCAACTGCCGCGCGGTCACCGGCGGGAGCTCGCTGTCACAGCACTCGTTCGGCACCGCGATCGACATCAACCCGGTGCAGAACCCGTATCTCTCGGGCGACCGGGTCCTGCCCGACAGCGGGCACGAGTACCTGGACCGCGCCCGCTTCCGCCCCGGCATGATCGTCCGGCCCGGCCAGGTGGTGGACGCCTTCGAGCGGATTGGCTGGCACTGGGGCGGGGACTGGACCGATCCGATCGACTACCAGCACGTCTCGCAGAGCGGCCGCTGAGCGGACGGGCCGATCAGGCCGCCCGCCCCCACGGCTTCATGTCCGGCTCGACGAAGCACCAGCGCACCGACGGCAGCTTGCTGCGCAGCCGCTCCTCGAAGTCGTCGATCGCCTGGCTGACCGCGTCCACCTTCAGCTCCGGCTGGAACCGGATCTTGAGCGCGACCATCACCTCGCCCGGCCCCTGCTGGACCGTGATGCACTGGATCACCTCGACCAGGCGCGGGTCGTCCGCCGCCGTCGCGCGCGCGATCTGCTCCACCTCCGGATCGGCCGACTCGCCGACCAGGAGCGACTTGACCTCGACCGCCAGGAAGATCGCCACGCCGACCAGGACCAGGCCGATGGCGAAGCTGCCGGCCGCGTCCCAGCGCCCGTCGCCGGTGGCGCTCGCCGCCATCAGCGCGAGCGACGCGAACACCAGGCCGACCACCGCCGCCGAGTTCTCGCCGAAGATGACGACCAGGTCGGAGTCCTTGGTGTCGCGCAGGTAGCGGAGGAACGACGTCTGCCCGCGGCGGCGGTTCATCTCGCGCATGTTGCCGAGGGTCGCCCACCCCTCGATGACCAGCGAGACGCCGAGGATGATGAGGCCGATCCAGACGCCGCCGACCGGCTCCGGGTGGCGGAACTTGTGCACGCCCTCGTACAGGGAGAACACGCCGCCGCCGGAGAACAGCAGCAGCGCGACCATGAACGACCAGAAGTAGAGGTCCCGCCCGTAGCCGAGCGGATGAGTGGTGGACGGCGGCCGGCGCGCGCGGTTCACCCCGAGCAGGAGCAGCAGCTGGTTGCCGCAGTCGGCCAGGCTGTGCAGCGTCTCGGCCAGGAGGGCGCCCGAGCCGGTGATGACCGCCGCCACGCCCTTGGACGCGGCGATGAGGACGTTCCCGACCAGGGACTGGATGATGTGCGAGGTGCCGTAGTCTCCCGCCATGCCCCTCCGTTCTATCAGATGTGGCTCACCACTCGGCGGCCGCGCGGCGCAGTAGCTCGCGGACCAGGCTGACCCGCGCCGCCTCGAGCACGGCCGGCCGGTAGGCCAGGTAGATCGTGTTGCTGGGCGCCTGGGCCGGGCTGGCCAGCTCGACCAGGTCGCCGCGCGCCAGCGCGTCGCGGGCCAGGTAGCGGGGCAGGACGGTGATGCCGGCCCCGGCGATGGCCGCGCCGAGCAGGACGCGCAGATCCGGGGCGACCAGCCGCGCGGCGTGGCCCAGCTTGCCGCCGAACGCGCCCTCCCAGTAGCGGCGCAGGATCGGCAGGTGCTCGGCGAAGGCGAGGATCGGCGCGTCGGCCAGCGCGGCGGCGCCCTGGCGCTGGATCGCGCGCGGCGAGATGCGCGCCGCCCAGCGCGGGGCCGCGACCAGCACGAACTCCTCCCGGTAGAGCGGCTCGTACTCGATGCCGCGCCCGCGCCGCTCGACCGTGGCCAGCACCAGGTCGAGCTCGCGCCCGCGCAGCGCGTCGATGAGCTCGTCGGTCAGGCCGAGCCGGATGCGCAGCTTCACTCCCTCGTCGAGCGCGGCGGTGAGCGACGGCAGGACGGCGGTGGCGACCAGGTCGGCCGGGCCACCCAGCCGCACCACGCCGGTGCAGCGCCCGGCCACCTGCGAGCGGGTCGATTCGACCAGCGCCTCGACCATGTCGAGGTGCGGCCCGACCGACGCGGCCAGCTGGTGGCCGGTCGGGGTCGGCTGCACCCCGCGCGGGATGCGATCGAACAGCGGGCGGCCGAGGTGGCTCTCGAGCGCCTTGAGGTGCTGCGACACGGTCGGCTGGGTCAGGTGGAGAGCGCGCGACGCCTGGGTGACCGAGCCGGCCCGGTAGACGGCGAGGAAGGTGCGGATCCAGTCGAGCATGGCGACCCATAAAATAATTTGGGTAAGGCACCAAAGAAACCAAATTTGTCCGATACCGGCCCCAGCCGCATGGTGTGTCGCCCAACCCGAACCCCCAAGGAGCCCCCATGTGGCATGCAACCAGACCGAGCGCGCGCACCGCCGCGCTGGCCGCCGTGCTCGCGCTCGCGGCCGGCACCGCCTGCGGCGACGACGACGATGACGACGACCAGGGCGCGGACGTGGACGCCGCCACCGGCGCTGCCGACGCGGCCGCGACCGGGCAGCCGGACGCCGGCGCCATCGACGCGATCCTCCTGCCCGGCGAGGAGGTCTATCCCGAGGGCGCCGCGTCGCTGGCCGACGGGACCCTCTTCGTGGGGAGCCTGAACCAGGGGACCATCTTCCGGGTCCCGCCCGGCGCGGCCGCGCCCGAGGCCGAGCCGTTCGCCGAGGCCGGCGACAACGGCCTCATCAACACCACCGGGCTCCTGGCCGACCCGGCCCGCGGCCTCCTCTGGGCCTGCTCGTCGGACCTGGGCATCTCGCCCGGCGCCGGCAGCGCGCCGCCCGGCCTCAAGGCGTTCGACCTCGCCACCGGCGCACCGGCCGGCAGCTACGACCTGCCCGGCGGCGGCTTCTGCAACGACGTGGCGCTCGACGCCGACGGCAACGCCTACGTGACCGACTCGTTCGGGCCGCGCATCCTGCGCCTGCCCGCCGACGGCACCGGGCTGGAAATCTGGCTGGAGGACGAGCGCTTCGGCGGCGAGGGCTTCAACCTGAACGGCATCGCGGTCGACGGAGCCGATCTCTACACGGTCAAGTACAACACCGGCGAGCTGTACCGGGTGCCGATCGGCGAGGACGGCGAGCCCGGGGAGGTGACCGCGCTGGCGGTCGACCCGACCCTCGAGTCCCCCGACGGGCTTCGCGTCGAGGCGAGCGGGACCCTGCTGGTGGTCGAAGGGGTCGGCCGGCTGACCCGGATCGCGGTCGGCGACGGCGCACCGGTGAGCACCGTCATCAGCGACCAGCTCGACGGCCCGGCCAGCGTCGCGCTGATCGGCAGCGACGCCTGGCTGACCGAGACCCAGCTGGTCCACCTGACCGATCCCGAAAGCGGTCCACCGGAGCTGCCGTTCCGGATCGAGCGCGTCTCGCTCGAGTGATCCGCGGCGGGCGCGGCAACGCGAGCGCCGAGCCGCGATCACCGCTTGACGGGGCGGCTCACCCGGCCATGCTCGGCTCATGAGCGCAGCGCGGGCCAAGATCACCCTCACCTCACCGGCGTTCAAGGACGGCGAGGCGCTCCCGACGCGACTCACCTGCGAGGGCGACGGCGTCTCCCCCGAGCTGGCGTGGTCGGATCCCCCCGGCGAGACGAAGAGCCTCGCGCTCATCGTCGACGATCCGGACGCGCCGGATCCGGCCAGGCCGCAGCGCACCTTCGTCCACTGGGTGGTCTACGACATCCCCGCCACCGCCCGCTCGCTGCCCGAAGGCGCCCACCTCGACTCGGCGGCGGTCGGCACCCGCATCGGCCACAACGACGTGAACAAGCCGGGCTGGTACCCGCCCTGCCCGCCGATCGGGCGGCACCGCTACTTCTTCAAGATCTATGCGCTAGACATCCAGCTCGGCGCCCTCGCCACCGCGAGCAAGGCCGGCCTCGAGGAGGCGATGGAGGGCCACGTCCTGGCCGAGGGCGTCCTCGTCGGCACCTACGAGAAGCGGGCCGAGTAACCAACCGGCCCGCTTTCTCGCGGTCAGCTTGGTTCCTCATCGCCGTGCGCGCCTCCCGCGCCGCCGGCGTCGAGCTCTCCCATGCGGCGACCTCGACGTCGCGCGCGTCGCCGTGTCGGGTCCTTGCCGACTTCCCGGCCTGACTACATTCCCCCCGTCAAACCGGCCGCAGCCGGGCTGGAGCCTCGACGACGCGGCGGATGCCTGAGTAAGATGACTGCCGGGCTGTGACGAGGCCTACTATCCGCAAGAAGATAGAGAGCAGACAAGCGGCGAGGATCTCGATCTCGCCGGCGCGGTCTTGCATCTCGAGCGACGTGAAGCCAGAAATCCAGCGGCCCCCCGCCGCTGGCGTGAGAGCACCGCGGGCCCGAGCCAGCGGCTGCCGGATGACGTGACGTAGTGTTCTTCTACTTCGGGTACGGCTCCAACATGCGCGAGGCGTCGCTGCGCGCGAAGGGCGTGGTGCCGCTCTCGGGCGAGCCGGCCATCCTGCGCGGCTGGCGGCTCACCTTCAACATCCCCGACTTCTTCCGGATCGAGGGCGGCACCGGCAACATCGAGCGCGCGCCGGCCGACGAGGTCCACGGCGTCCTCTACGCGTGCCGCGACGACGACATGCGCGCGCTCGACGAGCTCGAGGCGCTCGGCGTCACCTACGACCGCGTGCAGCTCGAGGTCGAGGTCTACGGCGGTCGCGCGGTGATGGCCAACGCGTACGTCGGCATCCCGAGCACGCTCGACGACAGCCAGCGCCCGTCGCCGCGCTACCGCAGCCTGCTGATCCGCGGCGCGGAGGAGATGAAGCTAGACCCGACCTACATCGCGCGGCTGCGCGCGATCGAGGTGCACGAGGCGCCCGACCCGGGCCGGTTCGAGTTCCCGGCCGAGCCAGACCGCGAGTTCACCCTGTCGTCGCTGGCCGAGCGCCCGCTCCACACCGCCATCGCTGGCGCGGTCTTCGACATGAGCGCCGCGCGGGTCGAGCACCGGTATCTGCAGAAGCTGATGGCCGGGCGCGACGTGACGGTCTTCTTCCTCAAGCGGATGGACTCGAGCGACGGCACCGAGACGCTCGACGACTTCCGGCGCGAGCGGCTCACCCCCGAGCAGGACCGCTACCTGCAGCGCTACCTGCACGAGTTCGCGCGCGAGTACCGCTACGCCGGCCGCATCCGCTACGAGCGCAACGACCGCGCCGCCGCGGTCGGCACCCTGCTCCGCCACGACCCGGCCCGCACCCGCCCGTGCCGCGCGCGCGAGGTGCTGACCACGGCGGAGCGGATCAACCGCCGGCTCGGCCACGAGAACCTGGGCTTCCTGTCGGAGAGCCACGGCTTCATGCCGATCGAGCCGCCCCTGCAGTCGCTGCCGCGCTCGCACGCCGCCTGGGATCAGGCGGCCGCCGACCTGTCCGGGATGTACCGCACCCTGCGGCTGCGCGCCGATCTGGCCCGGATGCCGCTCCTCGGCGCGTCGGCCGAGCTTCATGCCGATCGAGCCGCCCCTGCAGTCGCTGCCGCGCTCGCACGCCGCCTGGGATCAGGCGGCCGCCGACCTGTCCGGGATGTACCGCACGCTGCGGCTGCGCGCCGATCTGGCCCGGATGCCGCTCCTCGGCGCGTCGGCCGACGAGCTGCCCGATCGCTACCTCCTGCGCGCGGCGTCGGTCCTGGGCGTCTTCGCCCACGCCTATCACTACGTCGAGCACGAGGCGCCGGTCCGCCTGCCCGAGTCGATCCTGCGCCCGTGGGCCGAGGTGCGAAAGCGCCTGGGTCGGGCCCAGCCGGTCCTCTCGTACATCGATCTCATCGTCTACAACTGGCGCCTCATCGACCCGAACCTGCCCGACCGCATGCGGTGCACCAACATGCGCCTCCTGGTCCCGACGGTCGACAACCGGGAGGAGCGGGTCTTCTATCTGACCCAGACCGAGATCCTGGCCCAGGCCGGCCCGATCATCGGCGCGGTGGTGCGCGCGCAGGAGGCGGTGCTCGACGACGATCCGGACCGGCTCGGCGCCGAGCTCGACGTCATCATCGGCAGCCTGCAGCGGATCGTCCGCGAGTCGCTGCTCAACATCAACCCGAACCCGACCAGCCCGACCTACGTCGATCCGGTGGTGTGGGCCAAGACGGTCGCGCCGTTCGCGGTGCCGATGGTGTCCGGCGTGCAGGGGCCGAGCGGCACCTCGTCGCCGATCTTCAACCTGCTCGACATCTTCTTCGGCCGCCGCCGCCACCAGACCTTCCTCGGCAAGGAGATCCGCGCGCTCCGTCGGGTTTACCCCCCGTTCTGGCAGAACCTGCTCGACGCGGTCCACGACGTCTCGGTCACCTCCTACGTCAGGCGCACCGGCCGCCCCGCCCTGGCCGGGCTGCTCAAGGAGGCGGTCGACGCCTACGCCGGCAAGAACGGCTTCCTCGGCCGCCACCGGATGAAGGTGTACGGCTACCTCGAGCTGGCCTTCAAGGTGGGGCGCAACGTCACCATCGGCGGGTTCTCCGGCGTGTTCCGCGACCGCACCTGGGACCAGGTCGACTCGGAGCTGGAGTCGTCGCGCACCGAGCGCCTGGCCACGCTGCCGTCGAGCTGCCACCAGGCCCTGATCAGGTCGATCCAGTCGATCCACCCGGCGGTGCCGTGGGTGAAGTCGATCGTGCTCGACGTGTCGGAGAGCGGCGTCCGCTACGAGCCGGGCGACCGGATCGGGATCCTGCCCGAGAACGACGACGCGATCATCGATCGCACCCTGGCGGCGCTGCGCGCGACCGGCTCCGAGGCGATCAAGCTGACCCCGGAGTGGGCCGCGGCGGTCCACCTGCGGATCGGCTACGAGAACGCGGTCACCCTGCCGCTGCGCGAGGTGCTCCGCTTCGGCCGCATCCGCCCGGTGGTGCCGCGGGTGGCCGAGGCGCTCCACGCCGCCAGCCAGAACGAGCTCCTGCGCCGCGCGATCGTCGATCAGTCGGCCACTCGCTGGGAGCTGTGGGACCTGTGCGAGCTGCTCGCCCGCCACGGCTACGACCCGACCGCGCTGTGGCGGCGCGAGCCGTCATCGGCCGAGCACATCTGCCGCGTGGTCCCGCCCGAGACGTTTCGCATGTACTCGATCTCGTCGAACGAGGGCGGCGGTGGGCAGTCGGACGGCCGCTCGGCGTCGGAGATGATGCTGACGGTCGGCTGCATCCGCTACCCGGGGCCGGATCCGGACGGCGAGGTGTACGCCGGCGATCAGCGGACCGAGCGGGTCGGCACCGCGTCCAACTTCCTGGCCAACGCGGCCGGGCGAGTGCGGCCGATCCCGTTCATCGTCGAGCACCCGCCCCGCTTCGGGCTGCCCAAGCAGGCCGCCACGCCGATCGTGATGCTGGCCGGCGGCACCGGCATCGCCCCGTTCCGCGGCTTCATCCTGGAGCGGATGCGCCAGCCCGACGCCGGCGAGATGTGGCTGTTCCTGGCCACCCGCTCGCCCGAGCATCTGTACTACGTGGACGACCTCCTGCCCGCGCTCGCGTCGGGGCGCCTCCACCTGCGGGTCGCGTTCTCGCGCGAGGACCGCGACGTCGTGTTCGAGCCGGACGGGCGCGGCGGGGTGCGGCCGTCCTACGTGCCGGGCCGCCGCCGCTACCTGCAGGACATGCTGCTCGAGCCGGACACCGCGCGAACCCTGTGGGAGCTGCTGCGCAGCCAGGAGGAGGGCGGCAAGGGCGCCTACGTCTACGTGTGCGGGCGCAGCCGCATCGCGCGCGAGGTCAACGAGGCGTTCCGCGGCATCATCGCCCGCTTCGATCCGCGCACCGATCCGGCCGAGCGGCGGCGCATCGCCCGTCGCGTGCTCGCCCGCATGGTCGGCGAGGGGCGCTACATGCAGGAGATCTTCACCGACGCGCGCTCGTGGGACGTCCACCGCGAGCGCTACGCCGCCTCGGCGATCGCGCTCCACAACGACGACGACAACGGCCACTGGGTGGTGATCGACAACCGGGTCTACGACGTGTCCGACTTCATCCACCTGCACCCGGGCGGGATGCGCGTCCTGGCCGGCTACTCCGGCATGGACGCGACCCAGGGCTACCTCCGCTCCCACGCCGGCCGCACCGAGATCGACGCCATGCTCGAGATCTACGAGATCGGCGTCCTCCACCAGCCGGACTTCCGCCACACCTCGGGCGAGGTGGAGGGGCCGTCCGGGCCGCGCACCATCTCGCTGGCCGCCCTGTACCGGATCTGGACCAACCTGCTCTACCTCCTGGTCGAGATGCAGAACGCCCTGGGCCAGGATTTCAGCCTGCAGCGCTCGTCCACCACGCGCGGCGAGCCGTGCGAGCCGCGCTCCGCCTACCGCCTGCAGCGCGCGGTCGAGACCCACGAGCGGTTCCTGCGCGCGTACATGGACGGCCTGACCGGGCCGCCGCTGCGCGACCTGTGGCAGGTGACCGCCGGCCTGTGTCGGGTCGGCGATCGCGACTGGATGGACCGCCGCCTCACCGACGTGTACGAGACCGACGAGGTCGCCTTCGTCGAGGCGATGAGCGCCGAGCTGCGCGACCACCTGCGGGCGCTGATCGCGCGCGAGTTGCCGCCCGGCCACGACGACTGGCGGGCCATGGCGCGCACCTGCGACATGCTCGAGAAGGCCGACCGCGACTTCCTGGCCGAGGCCAAGCAGATCGTGCAGGGCGGGGTGCGCGTGTTCGAGGAGCACGAGGCGGCCGCTCACCTGGTCGGCGCCGACGCGCTGGTCGGAGCGCTGCGCGCGCTGCCCGGCGCGGTGTCGGACTACTTCGTGCGCCTGCAGCACAGGCTGGCCGGCGCGGGCTGGCTGCCGTCGATGCTGGGCGACGACACGCCGGTCCGCCAGGCGCGCATCAACGAGCCGGCCATGTCGCTCCTGGTCGCCAACCAGTACTGGGCGATGGCGGAGGACGCCGAGCGCCGCCTGGTCGTCTTGACCCGCAGCGCGTCGCCGGTGAGCTCGATCCCGTACCTCATCGCGCAGAACGAGGAGGTCATCGCCCGCATCCGACCGGAGCACGCCGGGTACGGCGTTGTGGTCGATATGCGACAGGCGGTGCCGCGCAACGACCCCGAGTTCGAGAACGCCATGCACCAGCTGCGCCAGGAGCTGCAGTTCCGCTTCCGCCGGCTGGCCGTGCTCATCGAGAGCGCGATGGGCGTCCTGCAGGTGGATCGACTGACTCGCATCGAGGGCGGCACGCAGGTGTTCGGCACCCAGAGCGAGTCGGCGGCGTTCAAGTTCGCGCGCGGCGAAGCTTGACGCGAGCTGTCGTCGCCGCAAAGAACGTCATGGCGACCACAGTGCCCACCAAGTGAGGCCCGGCTCACTCTCCGCACCGAGAGAGATCGGTATTGCCATTCTCCCTGGTGCGGTATCTTCGCACACCAACCCCCTGGTGCAGGAGTCGCGCATCCATCCCGCTTCCGACTGGCTCCTCCGTCACGCCTCGCGCTCTCTTGGCGCCGAAGGCCTGCTCGAGCGCCTGTGCCTGCTCCTGCGCGAGTACCGGATCCCGGTCTCCCGCGCGAGCCTCAACGTCCACACGCTCCACCCGGAGATCTTCGTCCGCAACATCGTCTGGTCGCTCGAGCGCGGCACCAGCTCCGAGACGATCTTGCACTTCGATCTGCTGCTGCCGATCTACAAGGACAGCCCGGTCGCCGCCATCTACCGGGGGGCCGGGCCGATCCGGCGGCTGTTGACCGGGCCCGGCGCGCAGCTCGATTTCCCGATCTGCCGTGACCTGGCCGCGAGCGGATCGACCGACTACCTCATCCTGCCGCTCAACTTCAGCGACGAGCGGCGCACGTACGTCTCCTTCTGCACCGACGCGCCCGGCGGGTTCCCCGAGGAGAGCATCTCGGCGCTGATCGAGATCGCGCCGTACCTGGCCGTCCGCATGGAGCTGGCCTCGGCCTACTACGCGACCAGTAGCCTCCTGCAGCTCTACCTGGGGCGGAACGCGGCGCGGCGGGTCCTGGCCGGCAACTTCAAGCGCGGCCGCGGCGACAACATCGAGGCCGCGATCTGGTACTGCGACCTGCGCGGCTTCACCGAGGTCTCCGAGCACCACTCGCCCGGCCAGGTGGTCGAGGTGCTGGACAGCTACTTCGAGTGCGTCGCCAACGCGATCCGCGACTCGGGCGGCGAGATCCTGAAGTTCATCGGCGACGGCGTGCTGGCCATCTTCGACTTCGCCGAGAGCGATCCGGAGACGGCGTGCAAGCAGGCGGTCGAGGCGGCGCTGGCCGCGCTGGACGGGGTCGAGCGGTGGAACGCCAACCGCACCCGCGGCGACGATCCGCTCAAGATGGGCGTGGCCCTCCACGCCGGCTCGGTCCTGCACGGCAACGTGGGCAGCCGCGAGCGGCTCGACTTCACCGTGATCGGTCCGGCGGTCAACGAGGTCAGCCGGCTCGAGCCGCTGTGCCGGACCATCGGGGTCCCGCTGGTGATGAGCCACCGCTTCGTCGAGCTGTACAGCGACAGCGACCATCGGGGTCCCGCTGGTGATGAGCCACCGCTTCGTCGAGCTGTACAGCGACAGCGACCTGGTCGGCATGGGCCGCTTCGTCCTGCGCGGGGTGCGCGAGCCGCAGGAGGTGTTCAGCCTGCGCAGCCTGCTTCCGCGGGTCCGGCGCGCCGCCCAGACGCGCGCGTAGCGGCGAGTGGCTACGGCCGGCGCGCCAGCCACACGCCGGCCACCGCGACGATCATCCCGACCAGGGCCAGCCCGGTCAGGGTCTCGCCGAACATCGCCCAGGCAACCAGCGCGGTGGTCGGCGGGGTGAGGTAGAACAGGCTCGCCACGTTGACGGCGCTGCCGCTGCGGATGAGCAGGTTGAGCAGGGTGATCGCGCCGAGCGACAGGACCAGCACCAGCCAGGTGAGGGCGAACACGAACGACCCGGTCCAGGCGATGTCGAGCGACTCGGTGCAGGCGGCGGCGATCGCGGTGAGGAGGAGGGTCGGCGCGAACTGGATGACCGCGCCGGTGGCCAGCTCGAAGCGCGGGCAGAAGCGCTTCTGGTAGAGCGTGCCGGCGGTGATGCCGACCAGCGCGACCACGATCGGCGCCAGCAGCGCGGGCAGCGCGGCCAGCGCGACCGTCCCGGCCGCCACCTTGTTGCCGACCACCAGGGTCACGCCGGCGAAGCCGAGCGCCAGGCCGAGCCACTGTCGGCGAGTGACTCGCTCGTCGAGCAGCCAGCCGGCGCCGAGCGCGGTGAGGAGCGGCTGCATGCCGACGACCAGCGCGGCGACCCCGGCGGGCAGGCCGCGGTGGATCGCCATGAAGACGCCGCCCAGGTAGACGCCGTGCACGAGCACGCCGGTCACCGCGATGTGGCCGGCCGCGCGCCAGCTCGCCGGCCACCGCGCCCGGGTCACCAGCGCCACCATCGAGGTCGCGGCCAGGACCAGCGCGTAGCGCACGGCCAGGAAGACCAGCGGCTCGGCGTAGGGCAGGCCGAGCTTGGCCCCGATGAAGCCGGTGCTCCAGAGGAGCACGAACAGCGCGGGGGCGAGCGAGATCCAGCGGGCGCGCGTGGGCATGGTCGCCGCCTGGCTCAGGCGCCGGCTCCGGCGCCGGCCAGCTCGCGGTAGAGCGCGGCGTACTCGGCCGCGGGCCCGCGCCACGAGGAATCGCGCCGCATGCCCGCGCGGACGAGCGCGGTCCACGCCGCCTCGTCGCGGTGGAGCAGCGCCGCCCGCTCGAGCGCGCGGTGGAGAGCGGCCGCGCTCGGATCCGTCATCGCGAAGCCGGTCCCCTGCCCGTCCAGCCCGTCCTCCACCGCGTCCACCGTGTCGCGCAGCCCGCCGACCGGGTTCACGATCGGCACCGCGCCGTAGCGCATCGCGTACAGCTGGGTGAGCCCGCACGGCTCGGTCCGGCTCGGCATCAGCACCACGTCGCTGCCGGCCAGGATGCGGCGGGCCAGCGCCGGATCGAACCCGATCTCGACGGACAGGTGGTCGCGGAAGCGGTCGGCCAGCCAGCGGAAGCGCTCCTCCAGCTCCGGTGCGCCGCTGCCGAGCAGGACCAGCTTGCCGCCGACCCGGTAGAGCTCCGGGACCAGCTCGGCCACCAGGTCGGCGCCCTTCTGGCCGGTCAGCCGCGAGACCACGCCGATGAGGAGGTCGCCGCTGCCCGGGCGAAGGCCGCGCTCCTCGGCCAGCGCGGCCCGGCAGCGCCGCTTGCCGTCCAGGTCGTCGGCGCCGTAGCGCGCGGCCAGGCTCGGATCGCGCGACGGGTCCCACGCCGCGTCGTCGATCCCGTTCAGGATGCCGGTCACCCCGCGCACGTCGTGCTGCAGGAAGCCGTGCAGCGAGTCGCCGTGGCGCGGCGTCAGGATCTCGGCCGCGTAGCTGGGGCTGACCGTGGTGACCCGGTCGGCGGCGGCCAGCCCGCCCTTCAGCAGGCTGGCCTGGCCGTGGTGCTCGAGGCAGTGCGGCGTGTAGAGCGACGCGTCCAGCCCGAGACCGGACACGACCTCGGCGCCGAATCCGCCCAGGAAGAGGAGGTTGTGCACGGTGAGGATCGAGCGGGCCGCGAGACCGGCACGGCGCAGGAGGAGCGGCACCAGCGCGGCCTGCCAGTCGTGGGCGTGAACGACGTCGGCCGGGCCGCCCAGCATGTGGCGCGACGCGGCGATCGCCGCCCGGCACAGGACGCCGAAGCGGAGCCAGTTGTCGGGGTGGTCGCCGGACGGCCCGCCGTAGACGCCGTCACGGTCGTAGAGCGCCGGGCAGTCGACGAAGAAGCACGATGCCCCGCCGCCCTCGCCCGCCACCAGGCGCACCAGCCGCGCCGAGTGATCGGCGGCCGGCAGCGCCACGACCAGATCGAGGCCGATGTCCTCCAGCGTCGCCCCGCGCGCCGCGGCGCGCTCGCGCACCACCCGGTAGAGCGGCGTCACCACCGCGATCGCCAGCGACGGGTCGGCCGCCGCCAGGGCGGGCGGCAGGCCGCCCATCACCTCGCCCAGGCCCCCGGTCTGCGACCAGGGCGTGATCTCCGATGCGACGTGGACGACGCGGATCAATCGTCGGTGATGACGGTCATCTCGCCCGACGCGTGCGGGTCGTCCCCGCCCGGCCCGTAGCGCAGGTAGCGCGGGCCAGCCGACAGGAAGCTGTGGCGCGGGTGGGCCGAGACCGAGTAGGTGCCGTCGCGCAGGAGCCCCCACACCTCCGGATCGCTGCGCAGGAGCGTGTCCACGTCGGCCGCCAGGTGGATGGGCCCCTCGCGCGGGACGTGGGTCCCCTTGGGCAGCAGCACGATGCCGGACTCGGTGACGAACGGGAAGCGCGCGCGGTCGGCGTCCGCGTTCTCGCCGATGACGGTGCCGCGGTCGATCTTGCAGTTCTTGTCGAGAACCACCCGGTTGAGGCGGGCGTGAGCGCCGATGTCGCAGCCGGACAGGACGATCGAGCTCTCCACCACGCTGCCGGCGTGAACGAAGCAGTCGTAGCCGATGAGCGCCCGGCGCAGGCGCGCGCTCGACACGATCGAGCCCTCGCACACCATGCTGTCCTCGACCACCGACTCCTGGCCGTCCGGGAAGTGGCGGAGCAGGCGGACCGGCGGGTAGTCGCGCTGGGCGGTGTGGACGTACTGGCGGACCGGCGGGTAGTCGCGCTGGGCGGTGTGGATGCGCCAGTTGCGGTTGTACAGGTTGAGCGGCGGCTTGGCGCTGCGCAGCTCCATGTTGGAGTCGAAGTAGCTGTCCACGGTGCCGACGTCGCGCCAGTACGGCTGCTGGTCCGGCTGCTCGCCCGGGATCGGGTTCTGCGCGAAGTCGTAGATGTACGCGCGCGCGCCCTCGCGCACCAGGCGCGGGATGATGTCGCGCCCGAAGTCGTGCGACGACGACGAATCGGCCGCGTCGGCCGCCAGCGTCTCCTGCAGCACGCGCGAGCGGAAGATGTAGTTGCCCATGCTGACCAGCGACCAGTCCGGTCGCCCCGGCATGGGGGGCGGGTTCGACGGCTTCTCGACGAACCCCACGATGCGGCCCTCGGCGTCGACGTCGATGATGCCGAACGCGCTCGCCTCCGAGCGCGGGACCGGAAACGCGGCGACCGTGAGGTCCGCGTTGTTGGCCCGGTGGGCGGCGTCCATGTGGTCGACCGCGAACATGTAGACGTGGTCGCCGCCGAAGATCGCCGTGTGGGTCTTGGACTCGTCGTGGATGAGGTTGAGGTTCTGGAACACGGCGTCGGACGT
>Ga0193753_10001967_pt1 | contig 16877 bp, 10 predicted proteins | sample H1c2metaG_FD_144925 | JGI IMG/M metagenome (GOLD analysis project Ga0193753, IMG submission 144925) | Soil microbial communities from a riparian zone of the East river system, Colorado, United States - H1c2 | ecosystem: Environmental > Terrestrial > Soil > Riparian zone | place: USA: East... | reverse complement strand
TACCGGCCAATCATCCCAAACGGGCGGCGCTGATAAAATTATTATTAAGACAGATCGTTGGTTTCTCCCGTTACCAGGACCCGGGCGGTATGTGGCACCAGGTACTCGATAAACCCGACTCATATCTTGAATCTTCTGTTACAGCGATGTTCGTATACACCGTTGCCAAAGCGGTGAATGAAGGATGGATTGACAAACGGTTTATTTCCATTGCACAAAACGGCTGGGATGCCCTTTCGAAAAAAGTGACCCCCGACGGTCAAATACCGGATATCTGCATCGGCACCTCAATAGAAGAAGATATCCGCTACTATTACAGCAGGCCAACCGCCGTGAATGATACGCATGGCCTCGGCGCTTTCTTAATGGCAGGTGTTGAAATACTCAGGGCGAAAGACAAGCTGGTCGATATGGATAAGAGAAGATGAAGAATGCTGTTGGCTAATGGCTTATTAAAAAAGAAAACATGGACGAGAAAAACTCTCTTTCCCGCCGCCAATGGCTGGGACGTGTATCTGTTCCGGCATTCGCCGCGGTCGGGGCAGGCATGATTGGTGTGAACGCTTCGGCCTCGCCGGGCGCTCCCGGGGAGGATAAGACAGCAGGAGCTCGTGTTTATAATATACGCGACTTCGGCGCCGTCGGCGATGGAAAAACATTGAACACTGTCGCCATACAGAAGGCCATCGATGCCTGCTATAATGCTAAAGGAGGAACGGTATTGATCCCCGCCGGCGATTTTTTATCGGGAACCCTGGAATTAAAATCGGAGGTCACCATTCATTTATCCGCAGGAGGAAAATTATTGGGCAGTCCCAGACGCGAAGACTACACCGCCGGCAAGGGAGTGCCGCCAGGCAATGGCAATATCGTTTTCCTATACGCCGTGAACGCGCAGCGTGTTTCTATTGAAGGAACAGGGACTGTAGATGGGAACGGTCTCGCGTTTTATAATGGCCAGGGCGATAATACCGGTCCGGGCCAGCATGGCGTAGGTGGCAATTTCGATCGTCCGCATCTCGCCATCTTCTATCAATGCACCAATCTTCGCCTGCATGAAACCTTCTTCACCGCCAGCGCCTATCATTGTTTTCGAATACTCAATTGCAAATGGGTATATGCCGACGGAGTAAGGATCTACAACCGCGTAAACAAGAACAACGATGGGTTTCATTTCAACGACAGCGAATATGTTCACCTGGTCAATTGCGATGTACAATGCCAGGATGATGCCTGCGCCCTGTTTGGCAGTAATAAATTCGTGACGGTCACCAATTGCAGTTTCAGTACACGCTGGTCCGTATTCCGTTTTGGTGGCGGCGAGTCGCAGAATATCACGGTGAGCAATTGCCTGATCTATGAAACCTACGGTTGCCCAATCAAGATCAGCGCGGGAAGAGCAAGCATCGAGAACCTGAGCTTCTCGAATATTATCATGAGAAATGTAACCGGGCCGATCGGGATCGGTTTCAGCGGGGTGTCGAATAATAACAGCGCTACTAATCCCGCTGTCAGCAATGACAACCGCCCAAAACCATTTATCAGGAACATTGTTTTCAATGCCATTCGCGCCAGCGTTGTCGCCCAGCCGGTTGATCATCCCGATATTCATTTTGGTGTAAGTATAAGAGAGGGAGAAAAGAACTCCTGCATTACCTTAAATGCTATGGGCGACTATTACCTGGAGAATATCAGCTTTACCGATGTACACATAAAATATGCAGGGGGCGGTACAGCTGCCCAGGCAGCTAAACGGGATGTTCCAAATACAGCGGCGGAATATTTCGGAGTATGGGATCCTGCTCCCGGCGGACCTCCTGCTTATGGACTATATGCACGCAATGTAAAAGGGCTGACCCTGCAAAATGTCCGCTTCGAATATGACCAGCCGGATGCAAGGCCTGCCGTTATTTTCGATAATGTACAGGATGCCTCCATTAACGGGCTTAGCGCCAAAGGCAGCACGGGTTCGGAATTAATAAGATTCATCAATACGAAAGACATATTGCTTACAGCCACAAAGGTCTTAACGTCCGCAGCGGCCTTACTGAGTGTAGAAGGATCAGCCAGCGAAAACATCGTAATAGACGGAGGATCCCTGGCAAAGGCAATGAAAAAGATAATTTATGTAAATGGCGCAACTGATGCCTCGGTAAATTTGAGGGGATGATGTTCTATTATTAAGTCATAGGGTACATAAGGCTGGTTTACTACATTCTTCCTGGCTCTGCCCAGGTGATAAACCAACCCAGAATTACGTTTAGCAGTTGAGCATGAAGCAAGGTTGGCAATCCCTTGTTTCGCAGGCGGGTCAGCAGTACCCGCCTGTTTTTTTTATAAAAAAAGAGTACACCACTTTTACGTGATGTACTCATAACGAACGACTGCTTGCTGTGAGAGACTTTAGTATGCTGCGCGTACTTTATTCATTTAACGTTGCAGGTCTCCCTTCTCCTCTTTGCCCTTTTCATCGAGCAACTGTATACAGGAGGAAGGGCCGAGGTCGGGTTGGTTCCATTGATGAAGAGCCCATACTACTTTTTTGCCCGGTGTTACTTCTATTACCTGTACTACCTTATCCCAATCTTCTTTTCGGAGAAAGCCGCCCCAGTTGCTGATAAGTGTATTACCATTGGCCAACCGCATCACGCCATGTACGGTGTAGAGCGGGAAGCCTGGCAGGTCGTCCTTATTCAGCTCCCATATTATTTCACCCTTCTTATTCACCTCCCTTACATAGCCATGCTGGTTCCCGCTGATCAATGTATTTCCGTTCTTTAACCGCACTGCCGCCCAGGCGGAAGGTGCGGCAGCCGACCAGACCGTATCCCAGTCCTTATTATACTCAATGACGCGGCCCATATTCAAATGAGCGATCAGGTAGTTGCCACCGGGTGTCATGCGTACGTTCCGAAACTGTCCATGTACGGATTTTGGGTCACCGGGTTTTGCCGTGGGCAATTCGTGTTCCATCTCCACCTTCCCGGTTTGCTTATTGATCAGCATAGCCTTCGCCGGCGTACCATTCTGACATAAAAAAACTTTATCCAAACCGATCGGTTGTGCCGAATGACATTCCGTTCCCGCCGGGCATTCATAGGACCAAACTACTTTTCTCCCGGGTGTTACTTCCGCGGCGCCGGTCTTACAGGCATACAGCACATTCCCGTTCGATAATTGGTGGATATCGCTAAACTCGCTTAACTGCCCGTTTCTATCCTTGATCGGAATGGACCATGTCCATGCTATTTCTCCCTTTTGCACGCGGAAAATGGTTTGCGTGTCCTTACGCGTATCCCATTCCCCCGCGTACAGAAAATCATGTTGTGCCATTCCTTTACCAGGCAGGAAGTTGGGAACGGGAGCACGGGCGGCCGGTCTCTCCGGTTTAGGCTTGCTTGAATCAGCAGTGGCTTGTTGCGCCATCACATGACCCGCAGACATTAATCCGAAGCAACCAATCCACATTATCCTGTTTTTCTTCCTGCTCATGTCTTTAGTTTACCTGTGAGAAATGAAAGACAAACCTGAAGTCTCGCCTCCATTTTCCGACTTAATTCCAGCCCGGGAAATACAGATTGTTATTATACGCATCACCTGTAACGGTTGCATCCAACTGGGCCTGCGGGATCGGACGCAGCACGTGTTTCGGCTGGATATTGGGCGCCGCCTCGGGATTATATAATTTTACGCGTTCGATCAGCTTACCCGTTCTCACGAGATCTAGCCATCTCATCAGTTCCCCACATAGTTCGCGGGCTCTTTCATCCAGTATGAAATCAATGGAAAGATCGGCGGCGGCGATATCCATTGCGGCAGCGTTACCGGTTGGATAGGCGGCCCTCTCCCTAACCTTGTTTATATAGTTTACTGCTTCTGCGGGCCGGGAAGTAAAGAAGGCCGCTTCTGCAGCGATCAGGTAAGTCTCCGCGAGGCGGTAGGCAATAACGGGCCGTATAGAGGGAAAATTAAGATCGGCCCTCTTGGTATCAAAATACTTGAACATAGCGGGGCACAAAGCATTACTATAATTACGTGGAGGGATCATCAGGTAACGGGCAGCGGCTATCTGCGCGTTGGTAACATCCACACCTGGCATATAGATAGCTGTGTCGCCCAATTTAAATTTGAATTGTCCCGAAACGGCTCCCGCAGGCGCGCCGGGAGGCAATGGGTTGGGCCATTTGGGGTAAGTGCTGGGTGTAGCCGGATCATTGGCATACCATACCGTCTGGAATGTTTTCTTATATCTTGTATCGTTGGTCTTGTCGGCGAAACAGGTATTCGTCAACCAAAGTGTAGGTGTGCAACGTATATAAGGCCGGCCGTACAGTGTGCTCCTGATCATGCCGGGTTGCTTTTCATACTGCGGCACCCACATGTGATTTAATATGTTATCGGCACTGAAATTAGATATACCACTATTGTTCGGCCCGTTGAAAGCGAGGTTGGAAGTATGTTGAACCGACCATATCACTTCGCTGTTGCGTTCGTTTCCTTCTTCATATACCTTTCCGAAATCCTGCTGGAGTTCCAAACCATATGTGGCTTTGGCATCAATAAGGGCTTTAGCTGTTGTATATGCGTTCTCATAATCCGTTGACTCCTTTGCCAGGGAACCGGCCTTCGTCAGGTACACTTTCGCCAATACATGCAGCGCCGCCGCCTTTGTCACTTTACCCGGCAATACATCCTTGATAGCAACTGCAGGCAGATCCTGCACTGCATCATTCAGGTCCTGGAGTATAAAACTGTACACATCTTTGATGGGATCCCTTTTGGCCGAAGTAGTGGGTTCCGCCTGAAAATTCTTATTGAGGGTGACATCTGCAAAAAACTGCACCAGCAGAAAATAATAATTGGCGCGGAGAAATTTCGCCTCGGCCACCATTTTCTTTTTTGTTGCCTCGGGGAGATCCACATTGGGCGCATTATCCACGATACCGCAACAGGTATTGATAAATGTATAGGCATTTCTCCAGTTGGCGTTTATCACGCCGCTTGACGTTGTATACCCGCTACTGTACACATTTACATCGCTATTGCCATCGATGCCTCTTTTGAACTCATCCGTACCTATTACGGTAAGGGTAAAATAATCCTGGTTGCCCCAGATCAAACGCATGCCGGCATAAGCTGCGTCGAGTCCTTGCTGGAATCCCTGCGTTGTACTGAAAAAAGCAGGAGTGAGAATGGAGCGTGGTTCTTCAATCAATTTTTTCTTACAGTCCGCCGTGAGTAAAGCAAGACCGATGAATAAATATATATATGTCCTTTTCATGATCGTTAGTTTGAGTTTTTTACAATGATATGTTTACGCCGAATATCAGTGTCCAGTTGGGAGGCGTGTCCAGATTAAGGCTTCCTGCTGCTTCGGGATCGAGTCCGCCGTATTTATTTACAAACGGCGAGAATAGAATGAAAGGATCTTCCACGGTGGCATATACCCTGACAGATTTCCCTCCCAGGCGTTTAACGGTAGCAGGAGGAACATTATACCCCAGGCTGATGGTCCTGATCTTTAAAAAAGATCCGTCGAAGTAACCCAGCAGGGAATTATTCGGTGTATTGGTATTGTTCGCATTCGGCTTAGGATATTCGTTGTTTTGATTCAATGGCGTCCAGTAAGGCGTTTTGATATTGTTATAGGTTGCCTGGAATGTATTCGCGAACCCGCCGCCCTGGAGGCCGCTTTTCAACATCTGTCCCCATCTTGCAAAAGCTACAACGGTAAGATCGAATCCTCTAAAGCCGAAACGGTTGGTGATACCGCCTTCCCATTTCGGTTGGCTCGAACCGATGATCGTCCTGTCATAAGTATCATCGAGTTTATTATCCGGCTTACCATTCGGGCCGCTGAGATCGGCTCTCTTGATATTCCCGATAACGGAACCTACACCTGTTACTGTTTGACCCATGCTGATCGCTAATGCTGTATCCGCGGCCGTATTTTGCCAGATCCCGGCCTTTACATAATCATAGTAAACACCAATCGGCTTGCCTACGAACCAATTATTAGCAACATCCTTCGTGACCCCGTTTGCCAGGCTTGTTATCTTGCCGCGGTTTATAAAAAAGTTCAGGTCGGTGGTCCAGCTAAAACTGTTACGGCCTTTTCCCTGCAGGTTCACGGTAGCGAGGTGTAATTCAAAGCCCTGGTTGGTCGTCTTGCCAATATTGGTTACAATCGCGTTGGGAACTCCGGAAGTAGATGGCAGGTTTTGCGGCAACAATAGAGACTCGGTAAATTGTTTGTATCCTTCCACCGAACCACTGACGCGATTATTGAAAAGACCGAAATCCATTCCCACATTCACAGTGGAAGTGTATTCCCATGTGAGCAAAGGGTTGGGAACGTTACTCACATATACCCCTGTAGTAGTGGCATCTCCATAATTATACACGAGGGATGACAAGGCGCCCAATGTCTGGTAAGCACTGATGGCTGTGTTCCCTACCCTTCCGTAGCTGGCCCTCAATCTTAAATTCGTAATTGGTCCTGCATTATTCATGAAGGATTCCTTGTTTATATTCCAGGCCACAGCCGCCGAGGGGAATGTATTGTATTGATTGCCGGGTGCGAGCCTGGAAGAAGCGTCTACCCGCATGGTCAGTGTAAGCAGGTACCGATCATCATAGCTATAATTCAACCGGCCCATATAAGAAAGGATATCCCATTTCTCATAGTCGCCATCGCCTATCAGGTTGGCTCCGTAGGTGGGATTGAAATATTGCAGGTTGTCGGAAGCGATGGTATTATTTCTGAAAGTATTGCTTTGTGATTCCTGTTCCTGCAAACTGAATAGACCTGTAAAGAGTATCTTATGCTTTTTTGCTAAGGTTTTATCGTAGGTCAGGATATTCTCCATCGTATAGTTTGTACGAAAGTTGGTACGGTTCTGCGAGGTAGATAAGCCACCCAGGTTATTGGTCGTCTTACTGGCATAGAATTCACCATATACATCACTTCGGATCTCCGCGCCTGCGTTGAAGCGGTATTTTAGTCCATCCAGTATGCTCACATCGGCATAAAGAGTTGTGAAGGTTCCGAACCTCTTTCTATTCTGAACAGAGGCGCCGGCTACCTGGAAATTTGCAAGCGGATTCCATACCTGGCTGGCGCTGCCTGGAACAAAATCGTTTAATAAACTGCCATCCGCATTGTAAGGTGAAACCAGTGGGCTCGCTCTCAACGCCTGGCCCAATGGGTTGGCGCCTTCGCCATCTGTCAGCGTAAATGTATTTAAAGAGCTGATGCCCACTTTTACTCTCTTCCCCAGTTGTTGATCGATACTCGCCTTCATGGAGAAACGTTGAAAGCCCTGTCCATAATAAACACCCGTCTCTTTATAATACCCGCCGGATAAGGCATACTGTGTATTCTCCGATCCACCGGTAAGACCGAGCTGGTGATTGGTGATGATACCGCTCTTGTAGATCAGGTCCTGCCAATCCGTACTGGCCCCTGTCTGCACGCTTTCCAATTCCTGCGGTGTAAAATTATCTGATACCAGCTTGGGATCATCAACACTCGCATAAGTGCGATTATTACCTGTAAAGCGCCCATTGTAAAGTGCCCATTTTTTAAACTCATAGAATTCCGCGGTATTCATGACGGGATATTCTCCCAAGGGCTTTACCAGGCCCGCATAGCCGCTATATGTAATCACGGGTTTACCGGTCCTGCCACGCTTGGTACTCACCAGTATCACGCCATTCGCGCCTCTTGAACCATAGATCGCTGTTGCAGAGGCGTCCTTCAATACTTCAACAGAAGATACATCGTCCTGGTTAAGGTCATTAATGCTCCCGTTGAAAGGGATTCCATCCACTACGATCAGTGGATCATTACCCGCACGGACCGATCTCGAGCCTCTTATTAAAATGGAAGGCGTTGCTCCTGGTTTGCTATTACCTCCGTTCTTTTGAATATCGATGCCCGCGCCCTGCCCCTGCAAAGGCCTGCGAGAGGTTAGCGGGGGAATGTCCTTGATAGATTGTTCACTGATAGAAACGATTGCGCCGGTTACATCCGACTTCCTTCTCGTTCCATAGCCAACTACTATCACCTGTTCCATTTCATTCTTATTAACCAGCAATTGCACCGAGACATTCTGATCGGCGGCTCCGACCTTAATGTCCTTTGAGATATATCCCACATAGGAAACACTAAGCGTACTGTTGGGCGCAACTTGCAGCTGAAAGGCGCCATCCGCCTGCGTAACAGTTGCCTTTGTAGTTCCTTTAGACTGCACAGTTACTCCCTGCAGGGGCTCACCGGCCTGGCTGGTGATAAATCCTTTAATGACTATCGTCTTATCGGCTTGTGCATCTGCTATGCTAGTAAAGAACAGGATCGGGAAAAACAGGAATAGCAGGTAAATTCCATTTTGCTTAAAAAATTCCGAACGTACCGTGTGCCGGATTCGGGGAGGAGTAACGCATTTCATAAACAGCAGGTTTATTGATAAAGTAGAATCAGTGATTACAATTCCGTAAAAACAGTTTCTTTCATAGGGGTGGAATGGCGGGTATTTTTAAAGCAAGCCGCATAAAAATGGATGGGTAATAAAAAATGTGTAATATTTTTTTCATATAGCAGAAATAATTTTGCAATCGCAGGCCCAGGAAGGCCAATTAAAATCGATAGCACAAGTAAGTACTATTCGCAGGAAGTTCTTTTTAGACTATTAGCAAAATATTCAGCAATTTTAGCAGGGAGGAGAAATCGTGAATCGTGAGTCGTCAATCACGAGTCGTCAATCGTGAATCGTCAATAGCGGCAGTCTTACAATTGCTTAAATCAGTTGGCGCCTTCCAAATGCCGTCGGGCCTTTAGGGGAAATACAATTAGCAAAACATTCAGCATTTTAGCAAGGGGACGAAATCGCAAATCATCAATCGTGAATAGCGGCAGTCTTGAAATTGCTCAAATCAGCTAATGTCTTCCGAATGCCGTCGGGACCTTTAGGAAAAATACAAACGTCGGAGGCTATTCACGATTGACGATTCACGATTGACGACTCATGATTGACGACTCATGATTGACGACTCATGATTGACGACTCACGATTCACGTTCTCACAGCTCTCTTATTTCAATCTTTCGATAATAAATCTCCGCGCCTTCCGACTGAATGAGTATCCTGCCCGAGCGAAGACTTGCATCTGTCGCCTCATTCACAACCATACCATTCACAATATGCGTACAGGTTCCATTCTTAGCGATTATCTCCAGCGTGTTCCATTCCCCGGTCGGCTTTTCATTATCTTTCTTCTTGAATACCCGGGTATTCTTCGTGGGTCCGGCCTGAACACCATCTACCAACGCCGTCACACTATCGATCAACCAGAAATCACCGCAATCTCCCTCCTGTATCTGGCACTCGATCGACCGCGGCCATACCCTGTCCTCGGGTACCACGTAATAACATATACCATTATCACGTACCACACTATCCCGTGGCGGAAATTTCCTCACGCCCCATTTGAATTCCACCACCAGGTGAAAATTGGCGAACGATCTCTCAGTGACAATATAACCAAATTGTTTACCCGTGATATGCAGTAAGCCGTTGTTGACAGAAAAAACCGTGTCGGGGTCATTATTTTTGCCGGTGGTCTTCAGGAAAGAATACCATCCGTTCAGATCTTTGCCATTAAACAACGGTTTGAACTCCTGGGCGGAGGAAGTGATGAAGAACACGAGCGCCAGGCCCGTCATCTGAAGATAGAAATAGGTTCTTTTCATAGCCTTTTGAAGGTTTAAAGATTACTTGGTCTTTGCAAAATCCTCCGTAAACTCCTCCATCTGCGCGGCGGTAAGAAAAGCTCCGGAGTGGATGATGATCCTGTAACGGAACGTAACAGACTTACCGGGCGCCAGAGAAAAATTAAGCTCTTCCTTCCCATTACTGAAAACTTTTCTTCCCAAAGGGTTCACTGCAAACAAACCATATCCCCGGGCATGCCAATAGGCAGGATAGCCAACATTCGCCGGATGATCGATCATTCCGATCGTAATATCCTTTCCCTGCTTCTTACCCGTCAGCATCACCCATTTTCCTTTACTGCTCCATACTGAATCGCCCTTCAATCCCGTACTACCATAGTACATACCTGTTACCTCCTTGCCGTCTGAAGCCTGAACGGTTGTAACATTTCCCTTATCATCCACATAACTGCTCGTCTCTTTCGATGGCAACTCCAGTTCCCTGGCTACGCGAATGGCAAACATCCCATCCTTTACATCCTTAAAAAGAACAGTGGTATCTGTGGCCGTCAGGGTGGTAATGCGGTCAATAATAAAATCGCTTCCCTTTACACTGAAGTAGAATCCCGATCTTTCATTCAACAACACCTTTTGATCAGGCCTGATCCATTTGGCCGTAGTTACCAGCGATGCACTATTGCCCTTTGCCTCACTGCTTACGATCTTTTGATGAACAATGGTTCCATACTGGTCTCTTTTTGCAGGAGCAATGGCGGTAGAATTATTCCAGAAATCAAGCCCATTTACAGATTCATAATTCAACCAGATTCCGGTATGATGCGGGTGATCGGTGCGTTCCCCGGCAACGGGTTGATAAGGATAACCCCTCGTTACGGTAATGCCATCTACGGTGTTCACCGGGAAAAGTATCGGCTTACGACTGGAATCATAGTAACAATAAGCTGTCATTAGCTTATCATTGAACAAAACAGCCAGCCGTTGCTTGTCCTTTTGCTCCACTATCTTAAACCCCGTGTTGGTTTGGGACATGCCCGGTAGGGCAATTGTTACTAGCGTAAGAGATAACAATAATTTGTACATAGTTTGTAAAGTTATCAAGTTTGAACGTGAATCGTCAATCATCGACGTGAATCGTGAATCGTCAATCGTGAATTGAAGTTACGTTACGATTAGTATTTTCAAATCGTTTTGAGCTGCAATTCACGATTGACGACTCACGATTCACGTTTCACGTTTCATGCCCTTCATCGTAGCAATGCTGTCGCACACCACAACAACGGCGCCTGTCCATGAAAGTCGCCGGTATTACGTTTACGATCCAGGTAATACTGTCGGTCATTCTTCTTATTGGTGCCTTCGCATACATCGGTGATATCATTATCCTTGTTGATGTAAGTAATAAGACTCAGCCAGGCCTTACGGGCCGCCGGACCATACACTTTCTTATCGAGCCAACCCTCTTTCACGCCAGTGATGAAAGCAAAGGTGAACATTCCTGAACAGGATGTCTCCTTCCAGGAAGCCGGGTCGTCTATCAATTGCCTCCACATACCATCTTCAGCCTGGTATTGCAATAGGGAAATCATCATTTTCTTATAGCCATCCATGATGCGGCCACGGTCGGGGTTATCGTTAGGTAAAGAACGAAGCAATTCACTCATGCCAACAGCCATCCAGCCATCGCCCCTGCCCCAGAAGAAGGGAACATCCGGCGCATGATAGAAAAGTCCGTTGGGCATCTGCAATGAATCGAGATAGAAGACCATTTCCTTTGCCGCCTTGTCGATATAACTCCGGTCACCCGTTGCACGGTAAGCCTGCGATTGCACAGCCGTGATCATGAACATATCATCTATCCATAAACGCGTTTGCCAGCTAAGACCCTTGTCATAAAAACGATGCGACTCAGGCACTACCCTTTTCCCTTCCGGCGGCCCCCATTGCTTATCGGCGAAACGTTTACCCAGGTCGAAATATCGCCGGTCCTTTGTCTGCATGTATAATTCAAAAGGAACAGCGCCGAATACCGTATAATCAACGTGATCCGGAATGGGGATCAGTGTATCCTGCGCGCCGAACAGTGGATCAAATCTTCTGATCAATTCCTTAGACATCTCTTTATTACCTGTTGCCTTTGCAAACGTCAGCGCCCCGTACCATGTGCATGTCTCCGGGTAGGTGATCACTTTGGGAGGAGCCGGGCGTCCAAAGTTGGCATAAGGCAGGGAAATAAACCTGGTCGCGATCCTTTTTCCTATCTCCTGTGGCGTAGCGCCTTTGGGAAAATTTTTTAAATAGTCTGTGGAAGACTGTGCTTCGCAAAATCCAGAAATGAACAAACAGGTAGTAAGCACTACTAAATAAAAGTTGCCTATTCTATTCTTGCCCATAAAATTTAATAAATAGATCTAATTGAAAGTGTATATTATTTCGTTTATTCAACGGGCTTGCTTTTGTAGACAGACCATCGTCGAAATCTAATAAGATGCAGTTTCCCATCATTCCTTATACCCGATATTGATCACAGCCTGCCTGCCCAGGCGTTCCTTCAATTGCGCCAGGTAAAGACTGGCCGGCGCCACTGGCTCACCGGGCGAATCATAAATGCCTTCGGGTAAATAAGGTATTGTATCAAATGGAATAGCCCTCTTCTGATGTTCGCCTTCGCTGCCAATTACCCAGTTGGCAGAGCCGGGAGGCTGCTGGTTGAGATAAGAACGAGCCATACAATTCCAGGCAACGGCCCAGCCAATGGCCCATCCATGTCCGGAACCCATTGTGCCCCTGTTCATAAAATCAATACCTCCATCGGGAACCTTGCATCCATCGACCAGTAGACCGGTAGCCCACCGCTGGTGTGGTTGAATCCATCCATTGCCCTTGAAGACACAATTCAACAGGACAATCGGTCCCGTGACCTTTGCGCCGGTACCAAAGAAAAAAAGATTATCACCCGTAATATTGCAACGATTGAAGAGTATCTGCTGACCGCTTCCATTGAGATCGGCCGGTTTGGCGGCACCCTTGGTCGGAAGATCGTGAATGATACTGACGTTGTCGACTGTTATCCGCCTACCCGTCACGCTCACGCTATTCACCGTATTGAAGATCTCCAGGTTCCTGGCCCAGCCATCTGTTAGTCCACCCATACTGAACGCGTGATGAGAGCTTTCGGTAATGGTAACGGATTGCTGCGGTGAAACGATCCGGAAATCCTCGATTCCGATCTGTGAGAGCTGGCCAACAGTAGTTATTTTTTGCACCGATACTCCTGATGCCCCGGTGTACCTCGAATCATAAGAATCGTTGAGTGGAACATCCATCGTGATCCGATTCTTCTCCAGTTTCCGGATAACACGCTCGGTCGTTATTTCCCCATTTACCCAGGTTTGCTTCTTTCCATCGCGAACCAATTGATCCATTCCCATGAACTTCACCCATTCGTCCGTTACCTGTCTCGTGATTCGAATGGTATCTCCAACTGCAAACCCGGTTGCGCTGGTGATATTGAAAGAACCCGAGCCCGCAGGAACATACGCATCGGAAATAGTAGTAGCGGTACCCACTGCCTTTGTTACAACCGCGCCTCTCACTACAACACACATATGCGGCTTTCCCGTCAGGTTCAGTATCGTACCATTGGCTCCGGAACCACTGCCTCTCAATACTACGCCGCTAGCGTTGATCGTAAGCGTCTTCTCACAATCGTAGGTGCCCGGTTTCAGCAACACCGCTCCCCTCAGCCCATTTACTATTTTCATTTTCGATACATCGTCGATCGCCTGTTGAATGGCAGCAGCATTATCCCCTGCCACAGGTGTCAACGTGATCCTTACAGGTACCAACGGTATGCTGACCCCTCCTCCCATATACCCGGAATAGGAAAAATCCATTATCCGGTCTCCTCCGTCCAATGTCTTATAGTTGAGTTTTCCCTGCGGGCCTGCATATACCCATTGACTTTTTGCACCCTTGGCCATGGAAGAAGGCTGGGCACTGACAACGCCTGTACTTAGCGAGCCGGCAGAAAGGGAAATCAAAAAGAATTGAAATATTTTTTTCATCCTGTAGTATTTTTAAAACTTGATTTAGATGTCCATGGATTTCCTTATTTCATAACTGCGGTTGCGGGCGCTACACCGTCTGCCAGGTCAATCAATTTTTTGATGCCGGATGCCTTATTCTTTATCACCCGCACTCCTTTGCTTTCGCTGCCTTCTATTCTAACGAAAGCCTCTGCTCCTCCCTTTACGCTGTTGTCGCTGATAATGGCTCCTTCCACATTCTCCAGCCGGATCACGGATTGCGCCCCCGAGGTTTCAGGAATGGTCCATCCCGTTATTTCGATATCTTTTCCGTCCTCGCAAACGAGAACGGGACGAAGATCATTGTTAGAGATGCGGAAGATGACATTCTTCAATTTTAAACCCCTCACATGCCGCGCCCATATTCCATACGCCGGAATGACCGGGCCGAATGTCTTTACTTCAGGATATTGATCGATCGCCTCCGGCACTACCTGTCTTGAGTTCGCCAAACTGCCCGTGCCCAGCAGGTCGATCTCAATATTCTCCAATGTAAGACCGCTGATGTAGTGGCCGGGTACACCCGTGATCAGGATTCCCGAAGGCGGCTTCAACTGCGCGCTGTCGGAGGCCTTTGCCTTTACGTTTCGCACAACCACGTTCTCAAAAATCCCGGTTGGCTGTTTTTCATCCTGTCCCTTCCTGAAAACACTCAGTCTTGAACCCAGCCTGAACATCATAGGTGTTCTTACTTCCGACATAGTAATATCGGAGATCTCCACGTTACGCAGATGAGCGCCGTCCACGGAGAATAATTTAATACCGCCGTTCTTCGTATCGTAAATATGGCAACCGGATATTTTTATATCCTCAAAGGCCGCCATAGATTCAGTACCCATCTTAATACCGGCCTGGTTGCTTTTGAGACGCATTCCGCTTATCACGATGTCCCTGCAAGCCATTTTACTGGAGGTCGTCTTAAAACACAACGCATCATCGCCGCTCACAATATCGCAGTCCCTGATGCGCACGTCCTGGCAACCATCGATATCCATGCCATCGTTATGAGCAACGCCCACACTGACGATCTTCACATTCTCTATCCGTAGTTTCCTGCATTGAAAGTAATGCGAGGTCCAGGCAGCCGCATAGTATAATGCCACTCCCTTGATATTTATCCCTTCACATCTCACAATGCGGAGCAAAAAAGGGCGTCGTCCCCAACGTTGTCCTTCCGGTCTTGTATCCGTCAATATTTGCTGTGCCTTTAACCTGGCCCCCTGCCCATCGATGGCGCCTTCTCCTTCAATGCCGATATTTTTTACATCAACCGCCGCCACCAGGGCCCACCCTACATCTACTCCCAGTCCATCCTTGAAAGGATCCGGGTTTTGATAGTCTTCCACATGGGTGCTGCCAAGCAATATCGCGTCTTTATTCAGTTGCAATATGACATTATCCTTTAGAACAATGGTGCCAGAGAGATATTTTCCCGCAGGAAAAATAACCCTGCCGCCACCCGTTTTGTTACACTCGTCTATAGCTTTCTGGATGAAGGAGGTGTTCAACGTCGCTCCATCGCCTACCGCGCCATATTTAGTAATATCAACATCGGCCGCGTAGAGGAGGGACGCTGTATATAAACCTGCAAGCAACGAGATCATTCTTTTCATGTACATAGACAGGCTATTTTATTTTCCGTAAACCCACCACTACAACTCCGTGCGGTTTTACATCAGTCGAAAATTCATTTTCAAATATGCCGATATCCTTCTGCCTCCACAGATCACGAACTATATATTTTCCTTTGATACCGAGATCGCTCCACTTCACGGTGAGTTTTCTTGTAATGCTGTCCGTTACATTAAACAGGCCCGCGGCCTTGCTTCCATCTTCCAGGTCCTTGGCCAGTACACCACATGAATCAATTCTCGAAACAACCGTTGCCTGTTTTCCCAGTGGATCCTGGTTAAGAGCGATCATTTCGTCATTGGTTAAAAGGCTTAATGTAAATTCATCCAGCTTCGTCAGATCATTTCCCAATAACAACGGCACAGACTGCAGGCACCAGGCGCTCATATGGGAGTATTGCTCATCAGCCGTCAACATAGACGGTCTTGGCCCCTTGCCCCAGCCTACCCATCCAAGCACCATCATATCGGGATCGTTCCAATGACCGGGGCCTGCATAGGGCGCCCATTTATCCTGGGTGAGTAACCTTGCTTTTAAACTCTTCCAGCTATCCCTGATATCACCGCCGGTACGCCAGGCATTCGACACCTTCGACAATTCCGTTATCGATGCAAAGGGTGTGCTGTTGGAAAGGCTCAATACTATATCGCGCCCGCTTGCCCGAAGCACATCATACATCGCCTTTGTTTCCGGCAGTTCTATTGGGTTCCAGTCATATTTCAAGTAATCAAAGCCCCATTTCACCCATTGCTTCACATCATTTTCCCAAAAACGGTAAGTGCCGATCATGTAGGGAAATATTTTTTTATTCCTGGGTATATTCTCTTTTGTCCGCTCAAAACTTCCTTCGGGATTCATGGCCGAGCCTCCCACATGATGGCCGTATGATTCGATCCAGGGTGTGGAATAGATACCGATCTTCAAACCGAGTCCATGCACTCCATCGCATAAGGATTGCATATCGGGAAAAGTAGCAGAATCGGGTAGGATGGCATTGAATTCCCCGCCACGTTTGCCCTGCCATACATCGTCGACATTCATATACGCCCATCCGTGACCGATCAGTCCGCTGCTGACCATTGCCCTGGCGTTGGCGGCTACCAATTCCTGTGTGACTTTCGTCGCGTAAATATTCCAGCTGTTCCAACCCATTGGTGGCGTAAGCGCAATGGTCTCTCCCGCCACGATCCTGAATGGACGGGTTGTTTGTCCCAGTTTATTCTTTGCATGGAGCGTAACCCGGTAGTCTCCCGTTTTACCGATCGATCCTGTTATTCTCCCGGTCTTCGTATCCAGACTCAACCCTTTCGGAAGATTATCTGCTGAATAACTCATAGGGCGATCTCCGGTCACAGGAATAGTAAACAACAACGCATGCCCCGGACGCACTCCCAGTACCTTCGGTCCGTTGATGCGCGGCGCAGGGCC
>Ga0193753_10001966_pt1 | contig 16890 bp, 5 predicted proteins | sample H1c2metaG_FD_144925 | JGI IMG/M metagenome (GOLD analysis project Ga0193753, IMG submission 144925) | Soil microbial communities from a riparian zone of the East river system, Colorado, United States - H1c2 | ecosystem: Environmental > Terrestrial > Soil > Riparian zone | place: USA: East River... | reverse complement strand
GAAAATAGGTGTCAACAAACGAACCGTTTGACTTACCCAGGTACGTGTGACCCAGTTCATACCGCGCAGTGATCATAACGCGTTGACGCTTGGCCGGCTCGAAGACCATCCCGGCAACAAAATTAAGTCCTAGTTGAAATCTGTTTGCGTCAGCCGCGTACATTTTATCGTGCTCGGCATCGCCCGGCATTTCTTGAAATGCGATCGTGTATGATAGCTGTTCAATGTTGTTCTCCTTCAAGTCGGTGTCAGACAACGTTCCTTTACCATTAAGCCAATAACTAACGTTGGGTCCGAGACCGACGAAATATTTAAACTCTTTGGAATTTCCCAGTTTAGCTTTGAAATCAACGGTGTATGAAATGGGCAGGTCAATAAAGTTATACTGGGACTTATACGCGAAATTCACGTCATGATCGGTGCTCATCGTTCTTCCTTTTGTTGAATAAATCAGAGACGCGTGAAGAAAAAATCGTTTTCTTACCTTAAATGCAAGGTGACCACCAACGTGATAACCATAAGCTCCACCTACCTTGTATGTGCTCTTGGCATCATCGTCGTATAGCGATGCGAAGGAATAGTTTCCGCCAACAACAGGTCCCACCAAAATCTGTGAAAATGCCGGCGAACCTAGCATCACAAACAGAAAGATGAACCAATTGCGTGTTTTCAAAACGACAGAAGTCTAAAAAGCTGATGATACAAAGAATTTAACCCTCAGTTAAGCGGTTCTCCCCAATGAGAAAACCGAAAAAACACTGTATATTCGTAAGTTTCAGGTTAAGTAACCTGGTTAAGGCAGGTCTTTATTTTCGATCTGTAATTTTTTAGTTGGCAAAGGGCGGTTGATGACTTAGTGAGTGACTTTTTTGCCTTAGCCCATATTAATGGACTTTGATGCGCTATTTTTTTAACTGTTTTGCTGCCTTCGTTTTTTGGCTTTGCACTATTGGCGTGCATGCCCAAAACTACCCTGTCTATAACAGTTTCTACGTTAATCCTTTCCTCTATAATCCAGCAGAAGCACTGACTGAATATGCTACGGTTTATGCATTGCATCGCCAGCAATGGCTCAACGTCGAAGGCTCCCCTGTCATGTCGACCCTGACCTTTACGAGTCTCATGAACGATTCGCGCGCTGGTATTGGCGGCAAGATCTCATCCTACAAACGCGGGATATTGAATACGACCGACTTCTCGTTGTCGTATGCCTACGCGGTGCCATTGGGCCAAAAGAACTGGCTGTTCCTTGGTCTTTCGGGTGGCGCGATCTCCAACCAGATCGACCTTACCAAAGTTACGGATCCCAACGATCCCGCCCTTGCCAATTACATGGCAAACAACCTTCAGCCTGCAGCTGGATTTGGAATGCTGTTCCGTTCTGCGAGTGGATTGAATGTTGGCATTTCGCTACCACAGCTTTTTCCGCCCTCGTTCAACAGTAACGCCAGCTTTACCAACACAACAGTATCCCCTAGTGACAATGTCTTCTTTACGATCTATTACAAGCGGAAGGTTGAAAGCAGAATCGTGAGTAGAAACAAGGGCGGATTGCGCAAAAAGGTGAAAACTGAAGAAGCGATCGCACCGTTGGAAATGTATTTTAATTATAAGTATTCCAAGTTTGGAAATAGTCAGTTCGAACTGCTGGCTAAGTTGAATCTTACGCAAAACTTTTGGTTGGGCGCCTCATACCGGTTGCCCTATGGGTTCACGGGCAACCTTGGAATCAACATCAACCGGTTTGTCCTTGGCTATTCCTACGAGCCAGGCAATCAACCCACGGATGGATTCTCGCAAGGTTCTCATGAGGTCATCCTGGGATTGAAGTTAGGCAAGATCAAGAAGTTCAAACGCGCGGCACCTGTATTGAGATCAACGTTAACCAAGCCTAACGAGAAACATACGGCAAGGTTCCAGGAGACCGTTGAAGATCCAAATGTGATCAATCAGCAGCAGGGCGAGACAACGAAGAAATACTATGTTGTTATCCGCATCTTCAATGACTTCACGGCGGCTGATCAATACAAGCGCAAGCTCATTGTCGAGAAATTCAATGCTGAGATATTCTATAATCCCAAGGATAAAAAATATTACGTGCATGTGCTCGAGACGACGAAATCGTCGGAAGCTAACGAAGAAGTTAGGAACCTGAAGAATTATACAAAACTGAAGGAAGCAAGAGTGATGATCGTGACTACGGAGAATTGATTTTACGGGTTACATTTTCGATGCTTTTGAGCATTTATAGTTACCATGAATAGAACTTTATTCATTCTGAAACAGATCACGGCAACGATTATTATCGCCGTTATAACGGCTAGCGTCGGCCAGGCGCAGAAACCGGAGATCAACTCCATAGATAAGGTCATGGGCAGCATGGATGAGATCGTCACTTTGAAGGGATCTTTCTTTGGAACTGATGCCACAAAGCTTGTCGTAACGTTTGGTGCATCCAAAGCTGTGATCAAATCTGTTACCGACCAGCAACTGGAAGTAAGAGTTCCTTTTGGAACAACGTATCATACCATCAGCGTTACCAATCTGACCACAGGTTTGACCGGAGTAACGGATGGGCAGTTCCTGTTGAATTTTGGGAGTACACACGGTCTTGATCTCGCCAATTTCCAGGGGCAATTCGACTTCCCGGCGGGCGCTCCCACTGCAGAAGGTTTATATGACCTCTGCATGTGTGATTTTGATGGCGACAAGAAGGTAGACGTCGCTGCAGCCAACGATAATGCGGGATTTCTAACCATACTTTCTAATGCGTCCAATCCTGGAACTGTATCCTTCCCGGTAAAATTTGCCACCAACATTGCATCGAGATCATTGCACGTAAAGTGCGGAGACCTGAATGGTGATGGTAAGCCAGATCTCATCGCCACCGAAAGTGGTGCAACGGACAAGGTATTCATTTTGAAAAACAACAGTACAGGACCGGGCAACTTCGCTTTCACAGCACCGTTGGTCGTAACGCTTGCAGGGAAGCGACCGAAACGCATCGAAATCGCTGACCTGGATCTCAATGGCAAACCTGAAGTAATCATTACTTCCCAGGCAACGAATACGGTCACCGTGCTTATCAATCAGAGCCCTCTGGGTTCCATATCATTCTCACCCCTCGCTCCTATCCAGATACCAATACCCGGCGCTGCAAGCACTGAAGGATTGGCTGTAGAAGATGTAAATGGCGATGGACTTCCTGAAATAATTACAAGCCAGTTTCAAACCAACTCGGACATTTATATTGTTGAAAATAAGAGCACGCCCGGCGCTATAATAGCAGGTGCCGTTACTGTTTTAACAGTCGGAGCCCCAATAAAAAATATACGCACGGGAGACCTGGATGGAGATGGAAAGTCCGACATCGCTTTTACAAAACTTACGGCTTCGGAAATAGGCCTGTTCAGGAATCAAAGCTCAACTTCCGCAATTTCATTTGTCGCCTCGGCGGGCGTCCAAACTGATGCCACACCATGGGGGCTTGATTTTGGCGACCTGGATGGAGATGGAAAAGCAGATATCGTCATTGCTTCAATCACCAAGAAATCGCTCACGGTCCTTCATAACAAAAGTTCTAGCGGAAGTCTTTCTTTTGACAGGCTGATCCAGGCAACGACCTATATCAACAGGCATGTTAATGTTTGTGATGTTGATGGCGATGGTAAGCCCGACATTGCATTCACCAGCATCGATGATAACAACCTCAATATTCCGGCGTCAAAGATCTCCATCTTCAGGAACAAGACCTGCATGGTTCCAACGGTAACGCCAACGGGACCTCTGAATGTCTGCGCAGGCTTTGCGTTAACGCTTACCGGCACAAAAGGAGGTGGCGTAACTTACGACTGGACAAATGCTACTACCAGTACTACAGACCCTGGTACAAATGAATACACGCCGACGGTATCAGGTGATTACTTTGTGACCGCGACGTCTGAAGGAGGTACTTGCAAAGAGACTTCCAATACGGTTAAAGTGACAATCTCACCAGGTACTGCTGCAGATCCGTTACCAATTAACAACGGACCAGTGTGTATTGGTAAAACCCTTAGCCTTCAGATCTCTAATGACCTTGGACCTGGATATACTTATGAATGGAGTGGGCCCGACAATTACGTTGGAACCGGACTGAATCCCGCACCTGTCACTAATTTTCAAACCAAGCAGGCCGGAACTTATTATGTAGATGTAAAAGCGAGTAGCGGCTGCGTTGCAAGACGTGAGTCCACACTCGTTGATGCCGTGGACCTTCCAGAATTCAAAGTCGCGTTTGCTGGCTCAGCATTGATCTGCCAGCCTGATTTTAAAAACCTGACAGTTTATCCTGCTGTTTCTGGATTTACGTATCAATGGTTTGAAAAGACGATAGGTATCCTTACTGGATCGACCAGTTCAAGCCTGTTGCGCAATTCCAGCGGTGAATATTACTTCGAGGCCACGTCCACTAATCCTGGATGTCCTACAGTTGCCTCATCGCACGCGGTACTTACCGTAGTGACCCCTCCTATCGCTGCCTTCACCCTGCCGGCAGCGGCATGCAAGGGTCAGGAAGTAACATTTACCAACCAGTCGACGTGGGATCCCCAGTCAAGCTTGTCCTATGCGTGGACCTTTGGCGACGCTGGTGTTTCAACTGATCTTCATCCAAAACATATCTATGCCAATGCCGGACCCTATACGGTAGGTCTCACTGTATCATATCCTAGCAACACATGCCCGGTAACCATCACCAAGCCGATCACCATCACAGAATCGCCTGGTGTGAACATCACGACACCTGGAGACGATTTCGAAATTTGTTCTGAAGGATCGCTGGTGCTGGGCGTAAACACAACATTTTCCTCCTACGTTTGGAGCACCGGGGAAACGTCACCATCCATCACGGTCAATGCTATCGGTACCTATAGCGTTACCGTTACGGCCAGCAATGGTTGCGATCTTAAAGCGATACAAGAGGTTACCGGACTGCCTGAACCAACGGTGAGTGCAACGGCAATCCCAGAGGTGATCAATGAAGGTGAAACTGTGCAGCTGACTGCCTCAGGATTGGTGTCGTATAACTGGGAACCCGCAGCGAACGTATCGTCGCCAAACCAGGCAGAGACGGTCGCCACGCCGCTGACATCAACAACCTTTGCAGTGTCTGGAAAAGACGCCAATGGATGTTCCGGCAATGCTACAATCGAAGTCAAGGTCAGGGGTGACGCTATTGTCAATAAACTATCACCCAGCAATTTCTTTTCACCAAATAACGGAGACGCTACTGGCCAATATTGGGTTGTATCGAGGATCGACGAGTTTCCTCAATGCGGCGTAACGATCTACGACGACAAAGGAGTAAAAGTGTTTGAGGCGAAACCCTACATGAACAACTGGGAGGGTACTTTTACAAGTGGAAAACGTCTTCCTGACGGCGTCTATTATTACATTATCCGCTGCGACGGGGAAGAAAATAAGCCCAAAACGGGAAGTATAACAATTCTGCGCTAGCCAAAACACTATCAAAAAGCCTCTTTCTGTACTTGGTACTTCGTTTGAGCAACCCCTGGCATACCTAACGGGAACAGTGCGTGCCAAAATGCGGAACCACCCTCGTCTAATGACAGCCCCTATGAAAAGAATTCTTTGCCTGCTTACGCTGCTGCTTGGAATAAGTGTAGCCTCCGTTTATGGTCAGGAAATTTGTAACAATGGTATTGACGACGACAAAGACGGTTTTATAGATTGTTTTGACGGTAAGTGCGCCACGAGTTCACTTTGTACTGGCGGATACGTTGGTAATGATGTTATCTGCGAAGCTAAGCCTTCTGCATTTCCCAAATTCTCGATGACCCTTGAGTCAGCGTCACCAGATGGTACCTCAACCCACCTTGGTCGCGTAGTGGTAGGTGATGTTGATCGCGATGGCACTCCTGAGATGATCACCACCGCCACGGAATCCAAAAAGATCTTCATCTTAAATGGAGAAAATACCAGTGGCGTAAACACCATTCAAAAACAACTCACCGTCAGCTATCAGCCCGCATACGAAGACATCCTTATCGCTAACCTCAATAATGACAACTGCGCGGAGATCTTCGTTCTCGGCAAAGATTGGAAGGTTTACGCGTACGACTGTAATCTTGTGGCAATTTGGTCTTTGCAGCTACCCGGTGATCCGGGTATGATGGGTTTAGCCGATTTCAACGGTGATGGCAAGGTCGAACTTTATGCGCGTAATGCGATCTATAATGCACATACAGGAGCTGTAATCGTTGCGCCTGTCGCCGCGACCTGGACTAACTTCAATGGTGGACCCGTTGCCGTGGACATTTTGAACGACGCGACCAAGGGCGCCCACTTGCTTACGGATGCCATCAGGGATGATAACCTCGAGCTTGTTTGCGGAGGCGTGATCTACAGCGTTAACATTGGAGCTGGAACAATAACATCAGAAAAAACCATCCCAAATTACGGTAAGAAAGTTGCGAGTGATGCAACCAGCATTGCCGACTATAATAATGATGGATCGTTGGATGTGATCGCGTCTGGTAAATGGACGAGTAACACACCCGACATTGGCAACACTACAGACAAAGATAATACGACGGTATTCTTCTGGGATATCAAGAATAATGTAACGAAGACCTACTCAGATCCAATCAGCACCTCCTTCACCATTGAAAGCTGCCCTAGTCCAACTAAGGGCACATACTACAAGGACGGATGGCAATCCGGTACAGGCCGTGTCAATATTGCCGATATTGATGGTGATGGAAAGCTCAACGCGGTCTACGTTTCGGGAAAATTCTTGTACGCACTAAAAGAGGACTGGACCTATCTCTGGAAAATCACAGTCAACGAAGAAACGTCAGGAAACACTGGATGTACGTTATTTGACTTCAATGGCGATGGCAGCTCCGAAATCATTTATAGGGACGAAAAATACGTTTATATCATTGACGGCAAAGCCGGCAAGATTTCGGATCAGAAGCCATGCGTCTCCAGAACCAATCGCGAGTATCCCATAGTTGCCGATGTGGACGGCGACGGAAATACTGAGCTCTGTGTCACTTGCCGAACGCTCGATTTCATTCAGAACGGCGCTATCACCGACCCCACTGATCCGGCCTACAACGTAAAAGACAAAGACAACTTTTGTAATGCGGCGTTCCAATACGGTCAGGTTCGTGTATTTAGATCAGGCGGAGAACCCTGGGTGCCAGCGCGAAGTGTTTGGAATCAGCATGGTTATTTCAATGTTAATGTGAATGATAACCTGACAATTCCAAGAATTCAGCAGAAGCATCACCTGGTTTTCTCTACCAATGTTTGTACCCCAGGCGACAATCGTCCTCTCAACAGTTTTCTTAACCAATCGCCTTTCCTCAATTCCCGCGGTTGCCCAAAGTATGCTTCACCCGATCTGGCGTATGTTGACAATTCATTGTCTGTAAACTCGCCTACTTGCCCTGATGGAGATTTTACCATATCATTTAAAATCAAAAACCAGGGTGATCTGACACTAACCGGAATAGTCCCTATTACATTTTATAGTGGCAATCCCAAAGCTGCCGGTGCTATTAAACTTAACACGCTTAACGTTACGCTTTCCGCATTCAAGACAGGCAACGAGCAGGCTATTGTGAATGCCACCGTCAAGGGACCTGGGTCTGCGTTTGTCCTTTACATTGTACTGAACGACGGCGGCACCACTGTTCCGACGCCTATCACCCTACCCAATACCAATTTCGTAGAGTGTAATTATGACAATAACATTTTGTCAGCACCAATAACACCTTTGCCAGTAGACCTGTCTGCACTCAAAGTACAGGACAACATTAAATGTGCTCCTGGTACAACGGCGGATAACGGCGCTGTGCGTGCCTTCGTGCTAAAAAATTCAATAGAGAACACAACTGATTTCAACTTTTATTGGTCAATTGGCACGACCGCTAAACCAGTTGCCAGCGCAGACTATCCGGGCGCTGTGTGGACCGGCCGTCCTGCGGCAACCTATACGGTGTATGCCATTCACAATACGGCGAATTGCAGTTCTGATACGGCAAAAGTCAGTATCGTAGATGTCAATCGTACAGTGGATGCCAACATTATACTAGTACATGCCTACGACCATTGTAGTCCCGCCAATGGCGCGTTACGGGTAGTCGTGAATGACACCGATGGCGATGGCATTGGAGAAGACGCTAATTCCTTTACCTATACATGGTATGAAGGAAACGATATTTTCACCGCTCCCCTTATTGGTATAAATGATACGATCAACGGCCTGGCACCACTCTCCTACACCGTACTGGTTAAAGACAAAGTTACCGGATGTCAGACAATTGAATCTTTCACGATCCCTGACCAGACCATCATTCCTGTCGCTATCGCCACAGCTGTTGAAGCCACCTGTTATGATCCCGCCTCCGGCAGTGTTTCTGCCTCGGTAAATGGTTTGACAGCGGGTTACACCTTCAAGTGGTACATAGGGGCAGCACCAAAACCAACAGCGGACTTTACCGGACCAGTCTATGTAAACAGACCCGTCGGCAAATACACGGTTGTCGCCACAACGAATGCTTCAAAATGTACATCCTCACCTGTGACGGTGGAAGTTCTCGAGACTACTGCGCCAATTGTGTCCGCAACCGTAATTTCAAATCAGACTTCTTGCGATCCCGCGCAGCCAACGGGCTCAGCATCGGCAAATGTGGCCGGTTCTACATCAGGTTATAATTTCGAATGGTTCAAGGGTCAAAATACATTAGCCGGGAATCTCGTTGCATCAACCGGTACAGCTACCGGCCTCACAAATGCGATTTATACCGTGAAGGCTACAAGCATTGCTACGGGTTGCTTTGATACGGAGGAGGTCCTCATAGATTTTGCGGTCGTCACCCCGTCGCTTTCAATTTCCTCTTCCAGCAATCCAACGAGATGTGATGTCCCTAATGGTTCAATCACCATGGCTGTCAGCCTGGATACACCAGCTGACTATACATTTTCATGGTATGTGGGAAGTACTGTCAAAGTCACGCCGGACTTTACACAAACCACAGAAACGCTTACGGGACTCGAGCCTGGACATTATACGGTTAAAGCGGTGAACAATACCCGACATTGTGAGGCCGCGGCAGTCACCGTAACAATAATAAATGCATCGCCGGTTACGACTTTCACCACCGTCCTGCTCCTTAAACCCAGTACTTGTAACGACAGTAACGGAGCGATTACAGTTGGAGCAAGCGCTTCGGGAAATACTTCAGGCTTTGATTTTGAATGGCGCAGTGGTCAAGCTCCTTACGCAGCTCCCGCCATGACGGGCGCCACAAATACCACGACCACAACCGCAGTAACCGGTCTGACCACTGGAGCATATACGTTGATCACGACCAATCGAGACAATGGCTGTATCACCACACACTTGTATGAACTCCCATTCGACAATGCACAAGAAGTTAATTTCGTGAGCAAAACCGATATCGCCAGCTGTTCCCCAGGCACCGACGGAAGCATAACAGTCAAGCTGATCAAAACACCAATCGGTTTTGTGGAAAGTGATTATCGTATCGACATATTCGAAGGTACAAATGACCTCGGTGCCGCTGCAACCCCATTCCAGTCAATTACCCCTGTGGACGGAGTATTGAATTATACCCTAGCCAGTCCGTTACAGCCCGGATCCTATACGTTTGTAGCCGTGTCCATCAATCCAGTCAAAAATACTTTTCAGTGCCGTTCCGTTCCAGTAACCGTCGACTTACTGATGAACACGCAACCGCCAGCATTTACTGCCCTTGCGATGACTAATAACATGAATTGCGTGGGTTCAGCAGGCACAGGAACAATATCACTTTCAATGACAAGTCCAAGCACTTCCCCTTCAGACTACACTTTTGACTGGTATGAAGGAGCCGATGCATCAGCACCCGTTCTTGGCACCGGTACGTCCGGGGTTGAAGCCGGCATCAATGGCGAGATTATTCAAAACCTGCCAGCAGGAAAATACACCGTGGTCATCACCAGGACAGCATCGGGCTCAGCCGGATGTTCTGCAACGGCAACCTATCAGATCTTTGATGACTTACCGACCGTTTCGATCGTCAAAGCCGACGTCGGTGTAACCGACATCAACCGGTGCGATATGATGAGTGCCGGGTCCGTCACCGTAAACTTCGTTAGTGAAAATGGAACGAAATTCCCGTCGACAAACTACGACTTCGTCTGGTTTAATGATTCTCCTTCAGGGCCTGTGGTAATAGCGGGGGTAACTACCAGTACACTGATCAATCAACCGGCCGGAAAATACTACGTTCAGCCAACGAATAAGATCAGCAATTGCTCGACAGGTGAATTGATCGAAATTAATATCCTGGATAAAACAAACAATACCGTAGCCGTTGGGCTGTTGTCATTCGTCACGCCAACTGAATGTTTGAAGCCTGCAAATATTCTCGGCGAATTTGAAGCTGAGGGATCGGGAACAAGCGCTAGTGGCTATACCTACAACTGGTATGCTGGCCCTACTACGGCCGACCCTGCCCTTCCGATCGCTAACGTCAGCGGCACGAGTGGAGAGCTCGCGAAAGGCTTGACGCCAGGCACCTACACGATTGAGGTCATTAACAATACCACGCAATGTAAAATAACTGATAGCTACGTCCTTCCCGGAGACAAGAAGCCTGTTACCCTGGCCACATCAACCGAACCCCTTACAGTTTGTTTTGTAACTCCTCTGGACGGAACTGTATTCGCAACGGTGACAAGCGGAAGTAAAAATGAATACACGTACAATTGGTATATAGAATCCGTGAAAGCAACAGCCGATTTCACCAGCACGGCGAATAGCACGGTCAGCAATCTTTCACCTGGCCATTACATTGTCATCGCAACGGATAACCTGAACGCAGCATGTTTTGTATCGGACACAACAACCGTACACGACGAACGCGTCAACCCAGTTGCGACTGCCTTGCCATTAAACCCCTTAACGATCTGTGACCCTACAAGACCGGATGGTGTTGCAGCAGCCACAGTCAACGGAGATTTCATCAACTACACGTTTGATTGGTTCAACGGTCCTACACCGGCAGGTACATCGTTCTACACCGGATCGCAGGCGTCGAACCTGAGCGCAAACACTTATAGTGTCATCGCTACAAGCGTAATAACAGGTTGTTCCGACACAACAAATGTGAAGATTGAAATCAAACAGGCAATCATACCCTTCCCAACAATCGAAATACTTTCCTTGGTAACTAGCTGCGTGGAAGGAAATGGTTCGTTGACAGCATCAGTGAACGGTAACACAAGTGACTATGTTTTCGACTGGTACATCGGCTCACAGCAGAAGACCAGTCCCGATTTTACTGGCGAGATATACGACGAGCTTGCAGTTGGTAAATACGGAGTTACGGCAACCAGCCGCACGACAGGTTGCGTGTCTGTGCTGGTTACGGAAGATGTAATACAAGAACTGGTCTACCCGGAATTCAATTACACGACCGTAGCGGCCATGTGTAAGCGCGATGCAACAGAATCTGGGACAGGTCTCGCCGCAGTGTTTGTAACCAACGCGGTCAACATCGGCTCCATTGAATGGGACGTTCAAGGAATGATTGTAACAGGACCTATCCTGTCAGATATAGACGCTGGTGTTTACCCTGTAACGGTGACTACCGTCCTCGGATGTGCGACCACGAAAGAGATCGAAATAAAAACGGAGATACATCCTTACAACGGTATATCCAGGAACAGCGATGGACAAAACGATCTGTTCTTCATCAACTGTATTGAAAGCTTTCCTTCAAATTCAGTGAAGATCTTCAACCGTGCGGGAACGCTCGTGTATGAGGCTGAGGGGTACGATAACAACGGCGTCTTCTTCGACGGAAAATCGAATAAAGGGCTTAGTCTGATGGGTAATAATTTACCTGGCGGTACCTACTTCTTCATCATCGACAAACACGACGGGACGAAACCAATCGCAGGATACCTTGAACTGGTCAATTAAGAAAGAATCATGAAGACCTTCCAGAGAATTCTCATACTTGTTATTGTTACGCTGATCTTCGAGTCGATCGGGATGGCGCAACAGTATCCGGTATTCTCCCAATATTACTTCAATGAGTTGGTGCTGAACCCTGCATACGCTGGAAGCAACGTGCAGCTAAGCCTGACGACGATGTACAGAAATCAATGGGTCAATTTTCCAGGCGCACCAAAAACATTCAGTTTCAGCGGACACACCGCGTTAAAGAGGAATAAAATTGGCGTGGGTCTGATGGTCAATCATGATGAGATAGGCGTCTATAAGAACGAGCATATATTTGCCAGCTATTCTTACAAGATCCACTTTCACGATGCCACGTTGGCAATGGGTCTTCAGGCAGGCATAAACATTCTAGGTGCCGATTACAGTAAACTGGATCTACAGAATCCTGCGGATGCTGCGTTTTACAACATACTAAACGTTGTAAAACCCAATTTCGGAGGAGGACTTTATTACACAAAAAAGAATTTCTTCGTCGGATTTTCTGTACCCTTTCTTCTCAACAACAAAGTCGCCAACTCGGTTGAAACGATGATGGGCCGTCTTAAGGAGGCGAGGTATTATTTCCTGCGAAGCGGTGTCGTATTCCCACTTGACAGGTTTAAGAAAGTAAAGATGAACCCTTCGGTCTTGATTCGCGCCCAGGAAGGACAGCCGTTAAGTTTCGACATCAACAACGCCTTCATCTTTTATGACGTATTCAGCGCGGGTGTCTCCTACAGGTCTTCCGATTCATTCATCAGCTTTATCGACCTGAAGATCTCGGAGAAATTTCATTTTGGCTATTCCTACGATTGGACCACCTCTAGCCTGAGCCGGTATTCTAACGGAACGCATGAATTCATGATCAATTACCGCACGAACATTCGCGGTATACACAAGAACCCAAAATGTCCGCAGTACTACGACTACAGGTGAGAGTCATGACTCATAACCCATAACTCTCAAAAGAGTTTTGCTGTGCTTACGATCTCTCTCGTAACCTGGTAGAATTCTTTGTGAATGTTGAAGGCTGGTTCGCCGTTGTGCTCTTTGATGACATAGGTGCCATCCTCTCGCATAACGTAGGCGTTCACATTGTCTTTAAGATTGTATCGCAAATTGTTAATCGCCTGTTTCCTCAGGAAATCGTCCTCCAACAGAAATAAAGACTCTATCCTGCGATCAAAACTGCGCACCATAGCGTCAGCGCTTCCAATGTAAACCTTTGGATTTCCTACGTTGTGAAAGTAATAGATCCGCGAATGTTCAAGATATTCTCCTACAATGGAGATGACTTCGATGTTTTCACTTACGTCTTTGCGGCCCGGACGAAGGCAGCACATTCCTCTAACAATAAGCTTGATGGGTACACCAGCCTGAGAAGCAGCGAATAACTCATCAATCAATTCTTTATCCTGAAGGGAATTTAGTTTGATCACCACGCCGGATGGCAAGCCCTGACGGGCATTTTCAGCCTCACGCCGGATAAGGTTGCACAGTTGGATGCGCATATCCCGGGGAGAAGTGATCAGATTTCTGTAGGTAGAAGGTTGCGAATGACCTGTGATTACGTTAAAGAATTCTGAAACGTCATTAGCATAGATCTCTTTTGTGGTCAACAGTCCTATGTCCACATAAAACCGGGATGTTGCCTCATTATAATTGCCGCTTGACAAATGCACATATCGATAAACCTTGTCTTCCTCCTCTTTCCTTACAATTAGCAATAATTTGGTGTGGGTCTTCAGGCTACCAAAGCCATAAATAACAAAGCAGCCAGCTTTCTGAAGTCTTTGGGCCTCGCGCAGGTTATTTTCTTCGTCGAAACGCGCTTTAACTTCAAACAATACGGAAACGTGCTTGCCATTCTCGGCCGCACGAAGCAACGCAGCCGTTATGCGCGATTCCTTCGCCACCCTGTATATCGTTATTTTAATGGAAAGCACATAAGGATCATCCGCTGCTTTTTCGACGAGTTCCAGCACGGGTTCCATCGAGTTGTATGGGTGATGTAACAGAATATCCCTTTCTTTCAGCACTTCAAACAGATCGCGCGTTCCGTGCTCGGGAAAGTTCAAAGGTTTTATTGGCGCTGGTAGCTGAACGCGCTCGCCTTTGAATGCCTTGTGACCGATGATCTGCAGGAGTCCGGAGAACTCCATAAGGCTTTCCTGTGGGACATAAAATATATTGTGCTCGTCCAGATCCCATTGTATTTTGAGCAGTCGCATCATCCAGGGATCAGGATTCTCCAGCGTTTCCAGACGGACTACGCGACCGGATCTTCTGGTCTTCAGCTTTCGCTTGAGATCCTCCAGAAAATTTGATTCAATATCCTCGCTCTCTTCCAATGTAAAGTCGCCATTGCGATTTATCCTGAAAAGATTGCAGCTGATGATCTCCACATTCCTGAATAGATTGTGAATATTATTGCGGATGATCTCCTCAATAGGAACGAATTGCAAGGTCTCATCTTCGGTAAGCTCATAGAACCGCGGAAGATTTTGAGGTACCTGAATAAAGGAAACCTTTTGAAGGTTGTGATGATCAACTGGATTTTTCGTCACCACTCCAAAGAGCAACCTGTTGTTCATCAAGACCGGGAAGGTATGATACGTGTCAAACACCATCGGTGTCAGCATCGGGTAAACGGTCTTGTTGAAGTAATCGTTTACTTTGTGCGTGTTCTCCAGTGATAGCTCATTATAGGCAACGATGGCGAAACCGTTCTTTCGAAACAACGGCTTTAATTTGTTTACGTAGTAATCGTTCTGGTCTTTGTAAAAGCGCTGTGTTTCGGACAGCAGTAACTCGCGAAATGGCTCCTCGCGCAAGCCATTATAGTCAAAACGCTCCTTGCCGTAGTCGATGTAATTGTAGAGGCTTCCCAACCTGATCGTGCAGAATTCATCGAGGTTCGACGCGGTAATGGCGAGAAATTTCAGGCGATCAAAAATGCTGCGGTCAATGTGCTTTGCCTGATCAAGTACGCGGTAATTGAATTTCAGCCAACTTAGATCGCGACTAATGTAATTGCTCTCTTCTATTTGTTGAACAATCCTTTCGGTTGTTGTCAAAGATTCCTCCATAAACTTGACCCCTCCAAAATCTAAATATCTATCCGAGCATATTTTGCATTTTTTTCGATGAATTCACGACGGGGCGCAACTTCATCTCCCATCAGCATAGAAAACAAATGATCAGCTTCCGCTGCCGACTCGATACTTACCAGCTTGAGTGAGCGCTTGCTCGGATCCATTGTTGTACTCCACAGCTGCTCGGGATTCATTTCACCCAATCCCTTGTATCGCTGTATGCCAACAGAGTCTTCCTTGCCGGCACCCAGCTCCTTAACGATATTTTCACGCTCTTCTTCCGTCCAACAGTATCTTTCCTCTTTCCCCTTTTTGATCAGGTACAACGGTGGAAGAGCGATATAAACGTATCCGCTTTCGATAAGATCCCGCATGTAGCGGAAAAAGAATGTAAGTATCAACGTACGGATATGGCTTCCATCGACATCGGCATCGGTCATGATGATGACCTTGTGATATCTTAGCTTATTCATGTTCAAGGCCTTATCATCCTCCGGTGTTCCAAAGCTCACGCCCAAGGCAGTGATCATGTTCTTGATTTCCTCATTGTCATAGATGCGATGCTCCTGGGCCTTTTCCACATTTAATATCTTTCCACGCAGTGGTAGTATAGCCTGGAAGTTGCGGTCGCGGCCCTGTTTGGCCGATCCACCGGCTGAATCACCTTCAACCAGGTAGAGTTCGCAAATGCTGGGATCGGCGCTGGAACAGTCGGCAAGTTTGCCAGGAAGTCCTGTACCCGACAGCACATTCTTACGCTGAACCATCTCTCGTGCCTTGCGGGCCGCATGACGCGCCTGCGCTGCAAGGATTACCTTGTTGACGATCATCCTGGCTTCGCGTGGATGCTCTTCCAGATAATATTGCAACACCTCGCCTACTGCCTGATCAACCGCACCCATCACATCAGAGTTCCCGAGTTTTGTTTTGGTCTGCCCTTCAAACTGTGGTTCTTGCACCTTAACAGAGATAACTGCGGTCAATCCTTCCCTGAAGTCGTCGCCGCTGACATCGATCTTTACTTTTTCAAGCAAGCCGGATTTGTCGGCGTAGTTCTTTAAAGTTCTTGTGAGCGCACGCCGGAAACCTGCCACGTGCGTTCCCCCCTCGTGGGTGTTGATATTATTTACGTAGGAAATGAGGTTCTCACTAAACGAGGTGTTATACCCCATAGCAACCTGCACCGGGATCTCGCCTTTGTCATTTTCAATGTAGATGACTTCAGGGATTAATTTCTCGCGCGTCGAATCAATGTATTCAACAAACTCCCTGAGCCCTCCTTCAGAATAGAATTCATCCTTGCGCGGCTTACCCTCGTCATCCTTTTCCCTGAGATCTGTAAGCTTGATCCGTACCTTGGGATTCAGGAAAGACAATTCCCGCAACCTTGTGGCTATCGTCTCATAGTTATACTCGGTGATCTGAAATATCTGGCGGTCGGGAAGGAAGTGCACCATAGTACCGCGCTTCGTGGATTCGCCAATGACCCGTACCGGATATTGAGGATTACCGCGTTCATATTCCTGCTCAAAGATCTGACCCTCTCTGTAGACTGTCACAAGCAATTTTTCACTCAGGGCGTTCACGCACGACACGCCAACACCGTGAAGTCCACCGGACACCTTATAAGTATTCTTATCAAACTTTCCACCGGCGTGCAGCACGGTCATCACCACCTCGAGCGCTGAGCGCTTCTCCTTCTCCATTAACCCCGTGGGAATACCCCGGCCATTATCTTCAACATTGATGGATCCATCTTCTCCAATCCTG
>Ga0193753_10001965_pt1 | contig 16892 bp, 14 predicted proteins | sample H1c2metaG_FD_144925 | JGI IMG/M metagenome (GOLD analysis project Ga0193753, IMG submission 144925) | Soil microbial communities from a riparian zone of the East river system, Colorado, United States - H1c2 | ecosystem: Environmental > Terrestrial > Soil > Riparian zone | place: USA: East... | reverse complement strand
AGGCGGCCGTCAGCCCGGTGATACCGCCACCGACAATGAGAAAATCATAGAGCTCGCCGGTGTCGACAGCCGCCGGCGGCTTCGCGTACGCGCCGTCCCGAATCCGATGCGCCGCGTCCATCACCGGCTTGGTGTTCCCGTTGGCGGCGGCGTAGTCGCCGACGCCGCCTGGTCCGGTCCACGGGTCGTAGGCCGGTGCCGAGCCGCTCGCGCCAGCGGCGGCCGCGCGCATCGCCTCGAGCGGCGTCGCCGATGAAAGCAACGCAGCGCCGACCCCAAGCAGCGTGGTGTTGAGAAAATCCTTACGGGTGATGTTGGGGTCGAGCTCGGGCGGCTCGTCGTCGCCGGACGATTGTTCAGTCATTGCGTGGCTGATACGGAGACAACTTCCACGTGACCGTCGCTCGGGCGACGACATCGCCGCCCGCATCGCGGATGGTCGCGTGTAGATCACACGACGTGTCGCCCTTCACGTCGGGGACCTCGCAAATGCATTCCGCGGTCAACGTCCCGCGCGCCTTCTTCAGGTACTCGATGGAAAGCGCCGTCACGATCCCGCGGACGCCGGCCGGAAGGGTGACGAGCATCGCCGTGCCGCTCGTGACTTCGGCAAGGTTGACGAGTGCGATCGCATGAATCGAACGCAAATGATTTCGAACGCGTTTCCGGTCGCGCATGGTCCATCGCGCGTAGCCAGGGCGTAGTTCTTCCACGCGCGCGCCGATCGTCGACGTGTAGGGCGCCGTGCGTCCGACGGCGATGCTGAACAGCGCGCGTCCTCCCGGAAGTCTGGAGAGGCGCTGCCACCACGACGCGATCGCGGCACCCGGCGTGTGATTCGACTTCATCGCGCGTCATCCTCCGCGGAAGAAATGCACGCAGATCGCGACGATGGCTATCAGCAGCACGACGTGGATGACGCCTTTCGTGAGCTTGAAGACAGCCATGCCCAACAACCAGCACACGAACAAAACGATAGCGATGACCATGAACATGCGACGCGACTCCGATTTAGTGACAAATGGATACTATTTCTCAGGCGCGAGGACCCATCGTGTTTCCGCGGCCGCCTCGACGCGCGCACGAGCAAAGGGCACCGGGAAGTAGCGGTCGTCCGCCCACAGCGCGAAGAGGTCGCGGTAGTGCGGGTTGTCCGGGTCGCCCGACTGGCCGGGCGTGTTCGTCCCCACGGCCCGCTCCCAATCGCCGACATCCACGATCATCCGAAACGATGCGCCCGCAGTCTGGTTGCCGCCATTGCCGGTCGCACCAACAGTCGTCGCGTCGCCGCCTCGCGGCGCCGGCCCGACGTCGAGCTTCGCGCGCGTGCTCGCATTCACCGCGGCACTCAACGGGTGGGTGATCAACGCGTAGTGATAGCCGGGCTGTCCATAAATCCATTTCGATTCGTCGGCACCGAACTTCTGCGTCAGCTCGGCCACCGTCTCAGCCAAGCTCGTCACCAACAACGAGTCCCGCGCCGCCGTGGGATTCTTGCCGAACGCGCCACTCGGCGCGATGAGCTGCTCTACGACGCGCGTCGCCGACAAGGTTCGGAAGAACGGACGCGCCGACTCGGACACGACCACGCGCGACACATTCTGCGAGAGATGCCGATACCACGTCTCATAAATGCCTGCGGCGACCGACTGCTTGTCGAGAACAAAATCCCAGGCCAGAAGCGATTTTCGCGCGCGGTCCGTTTCGCTCGACGGCTGGGCCACGGAGACGTCGCGCAACAGGGGCACGAGTTGGCGCGCCATGATCGACAGATAGTCCGTCTGCAAGCGCATCATGTCGGGCACGGCGAGTTTGCGCCCGGCACCGAGCACTTCGGAGATGCGTGCCCACCGATAGGGATCGGTCCACACGAATCCAACCGCGTTCATGTGCGGATAGCCGTAGGGAATCAAGTCGTTGTTCGCCGTGGCAATGAATCCCTCCGCGGGGTTCAACGCATGTGGCTTTTCTTTGATCGGCAGATAGCCGGCCCACTCGAAGCGTCCGTCACCCGGCACCGCCACGAGGCCGCTCGAGTTCGGGCGAATGGGCGCGATGCCAACGGCCTGCCATCCAATGTTTCCCGTGCGATCCGCCCAAATCATGTTTTCGCCGGGGATGAAACTGCTTGCGCACGCCGTACGAAACTCCTCCCACGTCTTGGCCTGGTCCATCCGCAGACTCGCCAAGTATGGCGACGATCCGGGCTCGAGCCACGCGGCGCGCACCGCGTACGCGACGTGATGCGCCGTATCTTCGTACACGACTGGACCATGACGTGTGTAGCGAAGCGTGACGTCGGACGACGCGGCGCCTTTGACGGCGATCGTCTCCTTCACGCTGCGCATCGTCTCCCATGTGCCGCGATAGCGGTATTGCCGCGGGTTCGCCGGGTTCGTCTCGTAGACGTACAAGTCCTCGCCGTCCGTCGCGAAGATCGTGAGCCCCCACGCGCCGTACTCGTTGTGCCCGACGGACACGCCCGGAATCTCCGGCTCGCCGCCACCGATGACATTCCAACCTGGCGCGACGAGGTGCACCCAATAGCGAAGCGACGGAACCGACTGCGCGCGGTGTGGATCGTTGGCTAAAATGGCACTGCCGTTGAACGCGAGCCGCGGGCTCACCACCCAATTGTTGCTGCCGATGTCGCGCACGTGATTGGCGGTGAGGTCCGCGTAGGCTGAGGCGGCCTCACGCGAGATCTTCAAATAACTATCATTGTCGGCGCGCGACGCCGGCGCCAAATCAGAGGGTTGGAATCGCAGCGGCGCGCGATACGCCTGATACAGCGCCAGAATCGGGGCCGAGAGGAGCGACTTGTCGATCGTGGGATCGATCGTGAGATCGGGATCGCCGGGATGGAAGTTGTCGAGCGCCTTGACCACGTTTGCACCGACGGCGGCAACAGCCCGCGTCGTATTCAACTCTTCTGTGATGTTGCCGAGCAGTCCGCCATGGCGCGAAATCACGACGTCGGGTGTCCAGCGACCGGGCTTCGTGTTCAATAGACGAAATTCGAGCGGCAGCTTTGTAGGATCGCGTTCGGTTTCGGCGATGTACGCGTTCACTCCATCCACGAACGCTTGAATGATCGCGGGGCCATGCGGATGGTAGTGCGCCAGCTCCGACTGCATGTTGCCGCGGAACTTGAAGAGCCGAGATCCGATGTCTCGTTGGAGCTCGCGCGGTCCGAGAAGTTCGGCGACGGTGCCAGTGGCTTGCCGGCGCCAGAGCTCGAGCTGAAAGAGTCGATCTGTCGCCGCGACGTAACCTTGCGCGAAGAATAGATCATGCTCGTTCTGAGCGTAGATGTGCGAGATGCCGGAGCCGTCGCGAAGGATTTCGACGGGGCGGAGCAGGGCGCGAGCGTGAAGCGTGTCGCGAGACGGCGGAGCAACGAGCGCGAGCAGAAGGAGTAGGCGCATGAGAGAGATTACGCGCCGATGCTGCGTTGGGCTAGCTACAATACTGTTGTCGTTTGGCGGGACGGCATCTCCGGCATAGCCGTGCCGAATCGGGCTCCAACCCGTTGAACACGAATGGAACTACCTAATGAGACGAATCGAACCGGCGAACGCATTTGCATGCGAGTCGCACGTCATTCACTCTTCGGCGGCACCATCAATTGCGCGTGGAGCTTTACGGCGATCTCGGACAACTGAGTCACGCACATTGGCGGGATCGGCTCGGTTCCCTCGAATGCCGACTCTGCTTCGCGCGCCATTTCGGCTGCTTCCCAGTAGCCGAACGTGCCCGCGACGCCGGCGAGCTTATGCGCGGCGCGCTCGGCGGCTGCCCGTGCATCGGCGTCGAGCGTTCCGGTCCGCAGCGCGTCGGTCGCCGATTCGATCACCGCGACGCGCGCCAAAACGCTGTCGCGCGTCTTGGCCCAAAGTCCCGTGAGTTTTTCGCTCATGGCGTCGGCGCTCATGTCGCAACCACCCAGCCGAGCACCTCGGCCACTTGATCTGGGAGTTTGAGGGGATCAAAGGGCTTGGACAACACTCCGGCGACGCCGAGTGCGGCGAGCGTGGAGCGTTCGGTGGTTCGAACTCTAGCGGTCAGAAAGACAACCGGGATGTCGCAGGTCGATGGGTCGGCGCGCAATTGGATGAGCGTCGTTGGCCCGTCCATTTCCGGCATCATGACATCGAGCAGGATTGCATCGGGCTTTCCAGACTTCGCGAGCGCCAGCGCCGTCTCGCCAGAATTCGCCGTCAAAACGCTCCACTCGGAGCCGAGTTCCAAAGCCAACTGTCCGACCTCTCGAATGTCGTCGTCGTCGTCGACGATGAGCACTGTCTTTGTCATGACGCTCGCAGTAGTTCAGGGTGTGGTGCCTCGAGCAAACGGACAACTCGTTCGACCAACGCTTCCGTGGACACGCGGCTCTTCGTCGCCAACTCGGCGCCCAAACTTCGAATTCTGTCGCGCGCTATGGTATTGGGATCGGACGCTGTGTAGATGATCGCTGGAGCTCCGGCCGTCCGCTCCCCTTCGCGGAGGCGTTCCAAAAGATCCAGCCCATTGATGTCGGGCAGCGATAGATCGACGATCAACACGTCCGCGTCCGATTCCTGGTGGAGCTCGATCGCGCTCGCGCCGTTGTAGGCGAGGTCGACCTCGAACCCGTGTGCCTCGAGCGCGGTGGCGATCACGTGCGCGAGCTCGACGTCGTCTTCGATTACGAGAATACGCATGGGCTGTTCGTCGACCGGGTCCGTCCGGTCACGATGCTCTGGATCGTGGCGATCGACCTCGGCGCGCATCGGAAGCGTGAATTTGAACGCGCTGCCGCCGTCCGGAACATTCTCGGCCCAGATGCGGCCGCCGTGTTGGCGAACGATGCCGCTGCTGATGGCGAGACCAAGGCCGGTTCCACCTTTTTCGCGCGCGTCGGATGCGTCGACCTGTTGAAAGCGCTCGAAAATGAGCTCGAGCTTGTCGGCGGGAATTCCGCGGCCGTGGTCGCGGACGACGAACAGCGCGTCACTGCCTTCGTGGGAGACGCTCACGTCGATCGCCGATCCTTCCGGCGAGAACTTGATCGCGTTCCCGACCAGATTGGTGAGCGTCTGCGTGATGCGGTCGGCGTCGGCCCAGAGGCGAATCGGAGATCCGTGCACGTGGAGCGCGACGGTCGCGCGATCCGCCATGGGACGCAGTGCCTCGGCGACGCCGCGCGCGATCTCCGCTCCATCGCACCAATCGGGTTCCATCGGGACGGTGCCGGAATTGATGCGCTCTACGTCGAGGATGTCGTTGATCAGGCGGATCAAGCGGTCTGTATTGGCGACCGCGACGTCGAGCATGCGTTGACCCTTTTCCGGAGCTTTGGCGAGACTTCCCGACGCGAGCAATCCCAGCGAGCCGCGAATGGACGTGAGCGGTGTGCGGAGCTCGTGGCTCACCACGGACAAGAATTCTTCTTTGAGGCGCTCGAGCTCTTTGCGTCCGCTGATATCGCGCGCGATGATCTGGACGCGTCCGTCGGGCAGTCGTGCGGCGCTCACCTCGACCGGCAACAACGAGCCGTCGACGCGGCGCATCCAGTTTGGGCAACCGGTTGCTTCGCCGCTGTGCACTGGCATGGTGGTACCGCCCATGGAATCGGCCGACATCAGCGAGTCAACCGGTTGCCCAATCAATGCCAGCGGAGACGCACCGCCACAGAGTACGCCGGCGCGCGTATTGGCTTCGACGCAGCGGCCGTCGGCGTCGATGAGCAAAATTGCATCAGCGGCTTGTTCCACGAGCTGCCGGTATTTTCCTTCGCTCTCACGCAGTGCGCGTTCGTCACGCTTCTTGGCGAACAGCGATCCGAGTTGCGCGGCCACCACGGAAACGAACGAGATCCGAGCCGCGTCGTCGGTCGCTACAGCGGGCATGAGGAACACCAAGACGGCGACGACGCTCTTTTCCATTCGCACCGGGATCGCCACGCCGGCCGTGAATCCGGCGGACGCGGCGAGTGCAACGTGCTTGGCGCGCGAATCGGAGACGATGTCATGCACCCAGATGACTTCGCCGGAGTCCCATGCGCTACCGGTGATTCCGTCGCCGAAATTCAGCGTCGGCTGTCCGTCATCGAAGGGAGACGCGCTGGCGTCGACACCTTCGCGGGCGGACCACACCGACGAACGTTCGAGGTGATGGCCATCGCTCGCCTGCGTCCACGCTTCGCCGTAGCTCCAACCTGTGGTCGCGCACAGCTCGTGGAGCGTGACCTTCAGCGCCTCGTCGAGCGTAGACGCGCCGCTGACGGCGAGCACGATCTCGTGGAGACGTTGGAATTCTTTTTCACGGCGTTGCCGTTCCGTCACGTCGTGCGTAGCACAGACGAAGGTGACGACGCGTTGCGTGACCGGACTTTGCACCGCGCGCGTGTGCGTCTCGAGCCAACCGTAGCTTCCGTCGGCGCGTTTGCAGCGCCATACCGTCGTCACCAGGCCCGGAGAGCGCCGCGCGATCATGTAGTTCGTCGTGACCAGCTCGGCATCGTCGGCGTGGCAGAAATCGATCGGTCGCCGTCCGTCAGGATCGATGCCGGTGTAATCCCGCCAACTCGGCGTCGCGTAGTTGAATGTTCCGTCCGGACGGTGCGTCGACACCATGTCAGTCGCGTTCTCAGCCAGCAGTTGATAGAGCGCGGTTGCGCGCTCCGCTTCGGCTTCACGCTCTTCGATGCGGTGCTCGAGTGACAGTTGGCGATCGCGAAGCACGGATTCAGTGCGCTTCTGCTCCTGAATGTCCGTGCAGGTTCCAAACCATTTCGTGATGTCGCCGCCGGCGTTGCGAAGCGGAACTCCGCGCACGAGATACCAGCGATACTCGCCATCCCCACCGCGGCGGAGTCGAACGTCCATGTCCAGCGGCGTGCCCGTGCTCACGGACTTCGTGTGCCGCTCCGTGGCGAAGTCGAGATCGTCCGCGTGCACCGCGCGTTTCCAGCTCACTCCGAGCGAGTCGTTCGCTGCTGCGCCCGTGTACTCAACCCAACGTTGGTTGAAGTAATCCACCATTCCGTCGGGAGTCGCTGTCCACACGATCTGCGGCATGGCCTCGGCCATCTCGCGGTATCGTTCGTCGCGCACGAGGGTGTCGCGGGCCGCTTGGCGCATCCGTTGATCCAGGAACGCCGCGAGAATTGCGGCGCCGAGCACAACGATGCCGACCACGGTGACGAATGCTCCGAGATCCTTGGTGGCGATCCCGATCAGATCGTGACCCGTCTGCGGTCGCGACGTAAAGTGAACCGCGGACATGCCCGTGAAGTGCATGCCGGCGATGGCGCCGCCCATGATCACCGCGCTGCCTAGTTGGTAGGCAAAGCCCTTGCGTCCCGATGCATTTCGCAGGCGATGTGCGAGCCAAAACGCGACTGCGCCGGCGACGACCGCAATGGCCAAAGAGATGGCGACGCGCGTTAGATCGTGCCTGACGTCGAACGCGCCATGCATCGCGGCCATTCCGATGTAGTGCATTCCCGCGACAGCCGCTCCGAAGAGCGTCGACGCAACAAGCATTCGGCCGATGCGAAGCGCCGAAGTCGTTGCCGCCTCGAGGGCGCAGGTCGACGCGACGATGGCGACCGCAAAAGACAGCGCGGTCAGTGCAGGATCGTACGTCACGAGCAATGGCAGATGCATCGCGAGCATACCGACGAAGTGCATTGCCGCAATCCCCAGACCGACGGCCAACCCGCCGCCAAGGAGCCACGGGAGCCGAGCCGGCCCGGAGCGCGGCCCAACCCGAGACGACAACGCGAGCGCCGCATACGACGCGATGATCGCGATGACGATCGACGTCGCGACTTGCAAGAGATCGAACGTCGGTTGAAGCAGATGATCCGGAGTCATGTCAGGCAGCCGTCACGGCGACGTCGACTGGTTCGCCGACCGATTCGGCCGGCGCGGCTGACGACGGCTTGGGCAGCCACTGGGCGGTGGCGGCGAGAAAATCGTCGAGCACCAACGAGCGCTGGATGACGCCGTCGAACGCGGCCGCTTTCTCGTGGCCAATCGCACCCTCTGCGCTAACAAGGAGCAACGTGGGCGCGTCAATTCCGTCATCGGCAGCAAGCCTGCGGAGCAGCGCAGCTACGCGTTGCTCGTCCAGAAGTTGAAGTCCTTCGGCGATGAGCACCGCTGTCATGCGCGGCGTACGCGCGCGAAAGGTCGTGACACCCGCCGCGCCGGACGGAGCCGAGAGGACGGTAAAATCCGGCGACAGCGCTGATTCGACGAATCCGTGAAAGCCGAGGTCGGGATCGATCACGAGGATGGACGGCGGTTCAGTCGGTCCCACTCGCGCGTCGCGCCCTGCCTTCCAGCTGCCGTGCTTTGCGACGACGGCGCGCAACCGATCGGCGAGGTCGCGTGGTTTGATCGGCTTCAGGACGTAGTCGGTGATCCCCATTTCGGCGAGCCGCATGATGGCTTCGCGGTCGCTGACTGACGAGAGGCAGACGATCGGCATGGCGCGATGCGCCACCGAGGCCCGCACCGTTTGCACGAGCTCGAAGCCGTCGAGTACCGGCATGCGAAGGTCGGTGATGAGCACGTCCGGATCGTCGCGCTCGAGGGCCTCGATCGCGTCCAGTCCGTTTTCGGCTTCGACAAGCTCATAGCCTGCGTCGCTCGCGACTCGGGCGACGATGGTGCGAACAACTGAATCGTCGTCAGCAACGAGGATTTTCATGTCGTGAAGTATCGGACGGTGTCGCCAATCCGATGAGTCCCGAGCCGAGATCGATCCGTGTCGTCCGTTCACACGGCGGCTTGCCATGTGAGGACGCCCAGACGCGTCTAGACTGCGTTCAGCTCATCACAAATTGGAGCGGGGCGCCTTCGATCCCCGAGAGGCAATACTCGAGCAGGTTCTCCGGCTCGCTCTCCATATACACGCCGACGGTGAACGCGCCGTAACACTCCACGCGGGCCGTGGCCCTGCCATTCTGCGCGACGACCTCCAAAACCGGCGTGAGGAAGGAGTCGTGGAGGTAGAAGAACACCTTGCCGGTGAGCTCAGGTTGGCCGGTGGACTCCACCAGAAGGTTGACGGCGAACCAGTCGGTATCGAGGCGCGCCAGGGTGGCGGATAGGCGGCGTCGCCCACGTTCCGGCTCGCCGCCGAACCGTCCTCGTTGCGGGTCTTCGGGATCGGCGGGGTTTTCGGGGAGATCGGAGGGGCGTTTGGATGGTGGGCCGAATGTCGGTGACGCCATTGGGGCCGCGGCCGGCGGCATCGGCGCTGATTTTCGTGATGGCGGTGCGACCGCCGATGAAGGCACCGGGGCCGGAGGAGGCGCAGCCGTCGACGAAGACGAGATCGACAGTCCGCCGACTTCCGCCGCGACACTCATCTCCTTGTTTCGTGGCCGCACCCCGTCTGTTCGGCTGCAACACTCGACGAGACTCCGAGCGAAGACCGCCAACTCGATGTGGTTGTCGCGACGATCGTAGAACACGGGATTGATGCCGAATTTCTTGATCAACCGGCCGCGATGGATTTCGCGATCTTCGGTTCCGTCGAGGCCGACGAGCGCGACATGCCGCGGCTCGGTGAATCCCACCGCGACATTCACCTGGCGCAAAATCGCCATGAGATCAGGGTCGGTGAGCGAGAACCCGAAGAACACCATTTTCTGGAGGGCGAATAAGGCGAACAAACGCTTGACCGTTCCCTCCGATCGGAGGTAGCGCGTGGTGTAGTCGTCGTCCGTGAACACGACGTTGTCGAGATTGTTGATGCGTCCATGCAGGTAGACGTACTGCCGACCATACGACGGATCGAAGAAGCGATACAAGAATTCGAGCACCGCGGGCTCGTCGCCCCAGTCCACGCGATGCAGCTCCTCGGTGCGAACCTGGCTGTGCGCCCGCTCGAGCGACGTGTCGTAGTTCGTCGTGAGCATGTGCCTGAAGGGCAACGCCACGATGTCTTTGATGCAATCGTCGATCGCGAGCTCGCAGGAGAACTGCTCCGTGAGCAACTGTCCGTAGTCGGGACCAAGCAACCGCCGGTATTCCTCGGCGCGCCACAGCATGTCGTCGTGTCGGCGAAGGCTTTCGCGGCCGCTCTGCGCGCCTTCGCCGTGACGCTGCGAGAGACGATCGTGCATGTGATTGAGCAGGGCTCCCCAGGCAGGATAGCCCATTCGCGCGCTACAGCCGGCGCCGATCATCGCGAGTGCGTCGCCCGATTGCACGAGGCGCTCCAGATGTTGGAATGCCAATCGATCGCGCGGGTTGGTCAGCAGTTCGGCGGCTTCAGCGTTCACAACTCGCTCTAGGTCAGTCGTTCAGAAAAGTTCACCGTCGATCTCCCGCCATGAATTTGCTGATTGTTTGATTCAAGAAGGTTCGATCCTCCGGGCTCGCGCCGGCGCCGGCTGGATGTCCCCACAAGGATGGAATGGGCGTGAGCGTCACCGTTTTCATGAAAGCGGCTTCGTAGCGCGCGTCGCCGACGGGAAAGTAGAGATCCGTTTCGGAGGGCATGTACAGGAACGGTACCTTGATCGACTTGAGCGCTTTCTCAACGTCGCCGCCAAAGCCCGGAGTTCCTCCGACATCGTGACGCTCCCAGGTATGTGCTTGCAGGATGACGTCGTTTGCGTCCGCGGTGGAGAGGAAGTTGGTGCGGAAGGTTTGCATGTACTGCTCGAGCGTCGTCCCGGCGGGAACATTGGTCTTCCACAGCTCGCGGCGCCACCACTCCTGCGAATAGAGCCACGCGGCCCACACCATTCCGAACGCTTCCATGCCCTTTTTGGGCGGCGTCGTGTAGTCGCCGCCGTTGAACGTTGGATCCGTCGTCAGCGCCGCGAGCTGCCCTTCGAGTCTCACGATGCCGTGGCCATACGTCTTCGCCGTGCCGGACGTCGCGACAATTCTGTCGGCGAAGTCGGGATAGCTCACCGCCCATTGAAACGCCTGCTGCGCGCCCATCGAAAACCCGATCACAGCGCGAATGTGCGTGACCTTCAAATCCTGCGTGAGCAGTCGATGGACCGCTTCGACGTTGTCGCGAATTGTCGTGACCGGAAAGCGCGGCCCGTGATACGGCTCCGGCGTGTTGCTTGGCGACGACGAATGCCCGTTGCCGAAGAGCTCCGTGGCCACGAGAAAGAGCGATGCAGTATCCAACGCGCGGCCCGGCCCGATCAACCATTCGTAGCCATGATGGTTGGCCATGTAATGCGACGGAAGCAGCACGACATTGTCGCGAGCGGCATTGAGCCGGCCATACGTTCCGTAGACGACAATTGCCTTCGGAAGCACCACGCCGCTCTCTGTCCGGAAATCGGTGATCGTGAATTCATGGTGTGTGGCGTTGTCCACACGCTGTGCTGCCGCGGTTCTGCCTAGTGCGCCGAGCAGCGTCGTCACGACGAGCACGAGCGCGGACGCTGCGCTGATCGAGAATCGCGTGCGCATTATCGGTCCTCCTTGAAGACGATGTCCTGCGCTCCTTCCCAGAGCACGCGGCGGCCGACTTCGGCCAGCTCGTCGTGTCCCTTGATGATTGTCAGGAAATGGTTGCCGGCCAATTGGCCGAGCTGACTGGCGAACAGCGTCCGCCCGTATGGAAACAAGATCTCCGTCTCGCTGAATCCCCCCGGATAGAGCAGGATTTCCCCCGGCGCTGGATGACTCGTGTGGTTTTCGAATGGAACACCGAACTGGCGTTCGCCGAGCGGGATCCATGCGGCTTCACCGCTCCAACGGGCTTGCACGAGCCGGCTCTCAAAGGGAAGCGCCGCGATGAACGCGGCGCAGGTCTTCGGGGCTCGTTCCATTTCCAATTTTGCGGTGAATCGAATCTCGCCGGCAACAATGAGTCGCAGGTTCATCGGTGCGTTGCCTTGGGGTTGGGGTGTCGAAATTGACTCGGCAGATGACCGGACGCTAGATACGGCGTCGCGGGATTTCGGCTAAGAAAACCCTCTTAGCGACCCCCGTTGATTGGGCCTATCTTCGACCCATGGAAATCGATCCGATGGGTTCAGCCGAGGCCGCGACCGACGAATCAGAGACCGAGTCAGCGGCGTCGACCGCTCAAGCGCACGTGGCGCACGCGCGGCTCAACACGTGGGTCGCGATCACCGTCGCGCTCCTCGCGACGTTCATGGGCATTTGCAAGGTCAAGGACGACAATGTCGTCCAAGCCATGCAACAGGCGCAGGCCGACAAGATCGATCACTGGAGCTTTTACCAGGCGAGAAACATCCGCCAGGAGATCGCGCAGGCCGAGCTGACGGAGCTGAACTTGCGCCGCGCCGGAGAGGCGAGCCCGGTGCAACGCGCGCAGTTGGATTCAGCGATCGCGCGGTACAAAGCGCTGGTCACGGACCAAGCGGTGAAGAAGGATTCTCTCCGCGTGCAGGCCCTGGCCGACCAGACGACGTATGATTCGCTGAACTACCACGACGACCAGTTCGATCTGTCCGACACTCTAATGGCATTGGCGATTTCGCTGCTCGCACTGACGTCGCTGACGAAGAAACGATGGCTGTACTGGATCGCGATGGTGCCGACCGGGCTTGGCGTCCTCATGGGTCTCGCGGGACTGTTTGGTCTGCACATCCATTCGGACATCATCTCCAAGCTGTTGTCCTGAACGAGACTCTTACGAGGGCTCTCATGATCAAACTCTCGATTGCCACCGTCGCCACAGTGCTGGCCGTGACTTCGTCCGTCGCCAGCGCTCAGGCCGTCGTGCCGGCGCAGCTCGACAGCATCATCCGCCATACGGTTGTCGACAAGCAACTCGTCGGCCTGTCCGTCGGGATCATGCAGAACGGCAAGGTGGTGTTGGCGAAGGGCTACGGACTTCGCACGCTCGGCACCGCGGATTCGGTCACTCCGCGCACGATGTTCGCCGTCGGATCGGTCACGAAGCAATTCACCTGCTCGGCCCTCATGATGTTGGCCGAGGAGAAGAAGCTGTCGTTGGCTGATCCGGTATCGAAATACTTTCCGAAACTGACGCGGGCCAAAGACATCACGCTGCTCGATCTGGGCGGACATCTCTCCGGGTATCGCGACTACTACCCGCTCGATTTCGTCGACAACGAGATGCAGAAGCCCGCCGCGGCGGACGACATCATCACCGAGTACGCCACGCGCCCGTTGGACTTCGAACCGCGGTCGCGCTACTCGTACAGCAATACGGGTTTCCTCATTCTTGGCCGAGTGATCGAGAAGGTCAGCGGGCAGCCGTTTGGAACGTTCGTCGGCAAGCGGATCTTCACGCCGCTCAACCTGGCGCGCACCGCATACGATCCCGCAACCATGACCGGCGACATGGCCAAAGGCTACACGTCGTTCGGGCTCGCGTCGCCGGTGCCTGCCGATCCGGAGGGACGCGGCTGGGCGGGAACCGCCGGCGCGATCTGGTCGACGCCGAGCGATCTACTCACGTGGGATCTGGCGCTGGTGGAGCACAAGCTGATTTCGGAGGCGTCGTTGCATACGATGACCACGGCGCAGCGACTCACCGACGGTCGGTCGAGCGGATACGGATGCGGCGAGGGTGTCAATGATCGTGGGCAGGTGGTCGTGTTGTCGCACGGCGGCGCCGTGAGCGGATTCGTCGCGCAAAACACCGTGATTCCCTCAACGCGGTCCGCGGTCGTGTTGTTGGCCAACACCGATTTCGCCGCCGTCGCAGCACTCAACCAACTCCTCATTGCCAAGCTGATTCCGCGTGTAGACGTGCCGGAGATTCACGGCGCGGCGGCGTTGGATGCGGCGCGCACCTTCCTCACCGCCTTGGAGAAAGGAACTGTCGACCGCTCCACCCTCGGCGCGGACTTCAGTGCCTATCTCACCGCCGCGAAGGTCGACGCGGCACGAAAGGCATTGCATGCGATGGGTGCGATCACCAACATTCGCGTGGCCAACACGGTTGAACGCGGCGGGATGGAAGTGGCTGTCGTGCAGTTCTCCGTCGGCAAGACGAGCGCGCAGGCGCTGATGTACCGCACGCCAGACGGCAAAGTTCAAGAATTTCTCTTCTCGCGCCTGTGACGATGACCACTGGAACTGCGACCGCCGACTTTACCGGGCGCGTCGCCATCGTGACCGGCGCCTCGCGCGGCCTCGGCCGGGCGGCAGCGGCGCGACTCTACGAACGCGGCGCGTCGGTCGCCATCAACGTTCGCGATCGTGAGCGTGCCGAGGCCGTCGCGCAATCGCTTGGTGACCGGGCGTTCGCCGTGCCGGGAGACATCGCCGCGAATGGCGCTCCTGACGACATCGTTCGCCGAACGCTCGAACGGTTTGGCCGAGTGGATATTCTCGTGAACAATGCGGCGATGGCGCGTTCGACGCGCTTTGGAGATCTCTCAGCCGACGAATGGCGCGAGACGATCGAAGTGAATCTCACCGCGCCCTTTCTGCTCACGAAAGCCGTTCTGCCCGGGATGAAGGAGCAGCGGTACGGACGCATCGTGAATGTTTCCTCGTCTGCCGGACGAATGGTGAGCACACTTGGCGGCGCGCACTACACGGCGTCCAAGACGGGACTGCTTGGCTTGACGAGAGCCGCGGCGAAGGAGCTCGGTAAGTTCGGAATCACGGTGAACGCGGTGTGCCCGGGGATGATCGACACCGAGCTCACGCACGAGTACGCGACCCCTGATGTGCTCGACCGGCTGGCGCGCGGCTACCCAGTGCCGCGATTGGGGACGGCGCGCGAGGTCGCGGATCTTATTTGCTTTGCGGCATCGGAGGCGGCAGGCTACATCACCGGTGCGTCGTTGGATATCAACGGCGGCGACCTCATGATGTAACTCTCATGATGTAGCACGTAGTCTCCCACCCCACCATCGGACATGAAAGAAAGTACGCGAGTTCTCGTTGCCCTCGGCGCGGCGGTCGGTGGCGGAATCGCCATTGGGGCGTCGCGGAGTGCGTCGCTGCTCACGGCCGCCGACGCGATTGCGCCGCTCGGGACGCTATGGGTGAACGCGATTCGAATGACGGTGATTCCGCTCGTCGTTTCACTCTTGATCACCGGCGTCGCGTCCGCGGCCGACATGAAGGCCATCGGACGCATCGGTGGCCGGACACTGCTGGTGTTCATTGTGCTGCTCGTGGGGACGGCGGCGGTGGTGATGCCGCTCGCGCCGTCGTTGTTCGCGCTACTGCCGCAGGGCACAGGCGCGCGTCCTGCGTTGCCGCCGGGCGCCGCCGAAGCCGCGGGCCAGATCGCAGCCGGCGGACAAACGCAAACATTCGCGGCATGGATCGCGTCGTTGTTGCCGCCCAATCCAATCGCAGCCGCAGCGAATGGCGCGATGGTTCCACTCATCCTGTTCACGCTGGTCTTCGCGTTGGCGATTGTGCGGAGCTCGGGAGCGACGCGGACGACGCTCGTCGGCTTCTTTCAGGCGACCGGCGACGCGATGCTCATGATCGTGCGCTGGGTGGTGATGCTGGCGCCGATCGGTGTGTTTGCGCTGGTGCTGCCGCTGGCCGCGCATGCCGGGAGCGCGCTCGCCGGAGCGATCGGGTTTTACATCGTGGCGTATTCGTCGGCCAGTCTCATCGTGACCGCGTTGCTCTATCCAGTCGTCGCGATCTTCGGCGGCGTTCCCATGCGACGGTTCGCGCGCGCCGCGCTTCCAGCGCAACTCATCGCCTTCAGTTCGAGCTCGTCGATCGCATCACTCCCGGCGTTGGTCGAGAGCGCCGAGCGGGGGCTCGAGCTGCCGAACAAGGTCGCGGGGTTCGTGTTGCCGCTCGCGGTGTCGATGTTCAAGCTCGCGTCGCCGGTCTCGTGGACGGTCGGCGCGCTGTTTGTCGGATGGTTCTACGGCGTTCCGCTCCACGCGCGCGAGCTGGCGACGATTGCGTTTGCCGCGGTGTTTCTGGCGTTCGCCGCGCCGGGGATTCCGCGAGGTGCGTTCATCATGTTGACGCCGCTCTTTCTCGCGATCGGGTTGCCGGCGGAAGGGATCGGCATTCTGATCGCGGTCGACGCGCTGCCTGATACGTTCTCGACGGTGCTGAACGTGACGGGGGATCTGGCCGCGACGGTGTTGGTCGCGAAGACTGAGAGCGCGTCGTAGTTGAATGCCGTTGATCGCGCGCTGCGTCTAGATTGTGTCGCAGACGCTTCTCCGGAATCCTCACATGCGCCACAAACTCAAGGTCATCGGCGTTGCTTGCATTGCAACGTGCGCCGTCGCGTTTGCCAAACCACCTGCGCGGCCCGACCACGTGGACATCACGTGGATGTCCGTCACCAACATGTACTACGAGCTCGGCGACCTGCGGATCGTCACCGACGGCTACATCACGCGCCTGCCCGAGAAGCTCTTTATCGGGAGCGGCCTCGATAGCACGCGGGAACCGGCGACGTCCGATACGGCGGCGGTCAAACGTGTCCTCAATGCGCTCGGGGGCCCGCGCGCCGTCAACTTGCTGCTCACGGGACACAATCATTTCGACCACGCGCTGGACACGCCGACGTGGGCGAAGTTGTCTGGCGCGCGCATCATCGGGTCGAAGACCACCTGCTTTCAGGCGATGGCGCTGGGAATTCCCGCGGAGAAATGCACGCCGGTATATGGCGGTGAGAAGTTCCCGCTTGCCGACGGTGTGACCATGTACGTGGTCCGCTGGAATCACAGCGGCGATCCGGTGAAGAGCCCGCGACTGCACAACCCTCAGGAGCTCGCCGCGCCGCCGAAGCCTGATCCGCGTACTGGCGGCTTGCGCCTGGGTGTCGCTGAGGATTTTCCGAACGGCGGTGGAAATCGCGCCTACTTGTTCGTCGTCGACGGTGCCGGTGGCCGGTTCAGTTGGTTCTTTCACAACTCGGCGGCCGCCGTCGATCTCGGTGTGCCGATGGTGGTCGACAAAAAGAATTACGGC
>Ga0193753_10001964_pt1 | contig 16902 bp, 12 predicted proteins | sample H1c2metaG_FD_144925 | JGI IMG/M metagenome (GOLD analysis project Ga0193753, IMG submission 144925) | Soil microbial communities from a riparian zone of the East river system, Colorado, United States - H1c2 | ecosystem: Environmental > Terrestrial > Soil > Riparian zone | place: USA: East... | reverse complement strand
TTGGGGCATTCGAGGGTCTCGTAATAACAGCGCTTGCTCATGGCCCCAGCAACTCTACTCACCCCCGAAGGTGATAAAACAAATGGCCCTTCGCGCTTTTGCACGAAGGGCCGGTACGTATCTTAGGCGGCACCCTTCTTGGTGTCATCCACTTCTTCAAAGTCGGCGTCGACCACGTTGTCGTCCGGCTTGTTGCCGGCGCCGTCGGCGGCGGCGTCGGCGGCGGCGCCTTCAGACTGCTGCGCCTTGTACATCGCCTCGCCAAGCTTCATGGAGACCTGGGCCAGGCTATTGGTCTTTTCCTTGATGGCCTCGGCGTCCTCGCCCTTGACCGCATCCTTCAGTGACGCGACGGCGGCTTCGATCGCGGTTTTTTCTTCCGCGCCCACCTTGTCGCCATGCTCGCTCATGGCTTTTTCGGTGGAATGGATCAGCGCATCGGCCTGGTTCTTGGCCTCCACCAGTTCACGGCGCTTCTTGTCTTCCGCGGCATGGGCTTCGGCGTCCTTGACCATCTTCTGGATATCGGCATCCGACAAGCCACCCGAAGCCTGGATGCGGATCTGCTGCTCCTTGCTGGTGGCCTTGTCCTTGGCCGTCACGCTGACGATGCCGTTGGCGTCGATGTCGAAGGTGACTTCGATCTGCGGCACGCCGCGCGGCGCCGGCGGAATGCCGGTAAGGTCGAAGCGGCCCAGCGATTTGTTGTCCGCCGCCATTTCGCGTTCGCCCTGGAACACATTGATGGTGACGGCGCCCTGATTGTCCTCAGCGGTCGAGAAGATGTTGGACTTCTTGGTCGGGATGGTGGTGTTGCGGTCGATCAGGCGGGTGAAGACGCCGCCCAAGGTTTCAATGCCCAGGCTCAGCGGGGTCACGTCCAGCAGCAGCACGTCCTTGACTTCGCCCTTCAGCACACCGCCCTGGATGGCGGCGCCGATGGCGACGACTTCGTCGGGATTGACGCCCTTGTGGGGCTCCTTGCCGAACAGGTTCTTGACCGCTTCCTGCACCTTGGGCATGCGGGTCATGCCGCCGACCAGGATGACTTCATCGATCTGCGACGCGGTGACGCCGGCGTCTTTCAGCGCCTGCTTGACCGGCCCGATGGTCTTCTGGATCAGATCGTCCACCAGTTTTTCCAGGGTGGCGCGGGTGATCTTGATGGTGAGATGCTTGGGACCGGAAGCGTCCGCCGTGATGAAGGGCAGGTTCACTTCGGTTTGCTGCGCGCTGGACAGTTCGATCTTGGCCTTTTCGGCGGCGTCCTTCAGGCGCTGCAGCGCCAGACGGTCGGTCCGCAGATCGATGCCATTCTCTTTCTTGAATTCGTCGGCCAGGAACCCGACCAGGCGATGGTCGAAATCCTCGCCGCCCAGGAAGGTGTCGCCGTTGGTGGACTTCACTTCGAACACGCCGTCGCCGATTTCCAGCACGGAAACGTCGAAGGTACCGCCGCCAAGGTCATAGACCGCGATGGTGCCGGACTGTTTCTTGTCCAGGCCATAGGCCAGCGCTGCGGCGGTGGGCTCGTTGATGATGCGCAGGACTTCCAGGCCCGCGATCTTGCCGGCATCCTTGGTCGCCTGGCGCTGAGCGTCGTTGAAATAGGCCGGAACGGTGATGATGGCCTGGGTGACTTTCTCGCCCAGATGGGCTTCGGCAGTCTCCTTCATCTTCTGCAGGATGAAACCGGAGATTTCGCTAGGGGAATATTTCTTGCCGTCACGGCCCGCGACCCAGGCGTCGCCATTGTCGGCCTTGACGATCTTGTAGGGGACCATGCCCATATCCTTCTGGGTCATGGGATCGTCGAAGCGGCGCCCGATCAGGCGCTTGATGGCGAAGAAAGTGTGTTCGGCGTTGGTGACGCCCTGGCGCTTGGCGGGCTGGCCGATCAGCCGCTCGCCATCGGGGGCAAAGGCGACAATGGACGGGGTGGTGCGGGCGCCTTCCGCATTCTCGATAACCTTGGGGGCCGAGCCCTCCATGACCGCTACGCAGCTGTTGGTGGTGCCCAGGTCGATACCGATTACTTTAGCCATTCTGTGTTCCTCTTACTGGGCATAGCGTCCTGACCCCCAAAGGGCGTCCTCCGGTCCATCCCATTGAATTCTTTGACAAAATAAGTCACGGGGCAAACCCCTGCTTATACAAGGGGGTATATAGGGAGAGGGCCCGGAAAAGCCAAGCCTTTGGGGCGCCGAGGCAGGGATTTTGCCCGCCGGGTCGCTATCCGTTTAATTTCCAGAAGGCGTAGTTCAGGACGGTGGCGAATCCGGTCCAGGCCAGTATGGGCAGGAACAGCAGTCCCGCCAGCCGATCACGCCGGAAGAACAGGATGGTCGTAATCAGGATCGCCACATCCAGGGCCGCGATTTCGATCAGGGCGGCGCCGATGCCATGAAGGCCGAAAAAGATCGCACACCAGGCGAAGTTCAGACCCAGCTGTAGGGCAAAAGCGGTCATCTCCGGCGATTTGGTCCCCGTTCTTTTCCACACCCGCCAGGCCGCGACCGCCATAAGGATATAGAGCGTGGTCCACACCGGGGCGAACACCCAATCGGGCGGCGCGATGGCGGGGCGATTCAGACCCGCATACCAGGTGGGAATCTGTGGCGCGGTGAACAGACTGGCCAGGGCGCCAACGCCCAGGGTGGCGACCAGGAAAAAATAAAGCGGCCTCTTCGTATTGTCGGGCTGCGCGTTTTCGGGGTCTTCGGGGAAATCCAGAAACGTCATCCGGCCTGTAACGCATGATCGGCCAGGACGGCGGCGATGCAGGCCGACAATTTCTTGGCGAAAGGAATGTGAAGAAATTCGTTGGGGCCATGGGCGTTGGAATGGGGGCCCAGCACGCCGGTGACGACAAATTGTGTCTGGGGAAATTTCGCACCCAGCATGGCCATGAAAGGGATCGAGCCGCCTTCGCCATGAAATGCCACCGGCCTGCCGAAAGCGGCTTTGCTGGCCCGGTTGAGTGAGGTCTCCAGCCAGGGCGCCAAAGTGGGCGCACTCCAGCCATTGTCGCCGCGCGGCACGTCAAATGTCACCTCGGCCTCGTAAGGCGGGTCGGCTTCCAGCGCGGCCTTCAAGGCGGTGCGCGCCTTCTCGGCCTCCAGGGTGGGGGGCAGGCGCAAGCTGATCTTGGCGGTGGAAAAAGGCAGCAGCACATTGCCGCCATTGGCGGGCAGGGGGTAACCGTCCATCGCCGTCACCGCCAGCTGCGGCCGCCAGGTCTTTTCCAGCAGCAGATCGGCATTGCGGTCATCGCTGTCAGGGGATGCCATCGGCTTGGTGGCGCCGGCAAAGGGAATGCCCGACCAGACTTCATCCCCCAGGATGGCGGCGGTCTCGATCGCCTGCCTCTGGCGGTCTGGTGGAATCTCGACAAACAGTTCGGGCAATTTCATGCGGCCCGTAGCTTCGTCCTCGATGCGCGACAGCAGGCGGCGCAAAATGCGGAAGGAAGACGGCACGATGCCGCTGGCGGCGCCGGAATGCACGCCTTCGGTCAGCACCCTGACTGTCAGGTTGCCGAGCAGGTTGCCGCGCAAACTGGTGGTCAGCCAAAGCTGGTCGTAATTGCCGGCGCCGGAATCGAGGCACACCACCAAGCCGGGCGTTCCGATCCGCGCCGCCAGATGGTCCACATAAAAAGGAAGATCGGGCGAGCCGGATTCTTCCGAAGCTTCGATGACAATGACGATGCGGCCATGCGCAACGCCCTGTTCGTTCAGCGCCAGCAGGGCGGCAATGCTGGCGAACATGGCATAGCCGTCATCGGCGCCGCCACGGCCATAAAGTTTATCGTCCTTGAGCAGCGGCTGCCACGGACCGGTGCCGTCGGCCCAGCCCAGCATTTCCGGCTGTTTGTCGAGATGGCCGTACATCAGAACAGTGGATTCTTTGATGGTCGCTCCGGCTTTCGCCGACGTTCCTGCTTGACCGGGAATCGCGATGAAGATCAGCGGCGTGCGCGCTTTGTCGCCATTTGGCAGCCGCACCACTTCCAGCGTCGCGCCGGGAAAAGCCTTCAGCTTTGCGCGCGCCCAATCGGCGAACATCGCCACGGCCTGTTCCATATGACCGTGCTTGTCCCAGTCTTTGTCAAATGCCGGGCTCTTGTTGGGAATGCGGATGTAATCGGTCAGGGCCGGAACGATCTCGTCGTCCCAGATCCGGTCCATGAACAAAGTGACTTGTTTAAAGTCCAAGGGAATCAACGATTGATGTCATAGGCCGCGATCACCGCGGCATTGTAGATTTCGCTCATCTTGGCGCCCAACGGCGCGATCTGCACCGATTTTTCCAGGCCCACCAGCATAGGCCCCATCACGCTGGCCCCACCCATCTGCTGCAGCAGCTTGGTGGAGATCGAGGCGCTGTGGATCGCCGGCATGATCAGGACATTGGCGGTGTCGGTGATGCGGGCAAAGGGATAAAGCGCCAGCTTGTCCTTATCCAGCGCCACGTCGATCGCCATCTCGCCGTCATACTCGAAATCCACACCGCGATTTTCCATGATCTGTACCGCTTCGATGATGCGTTCGCTGCGTTCGCTGCGCGGAAAACCAAAGGTAGACGATGCCAGCAACGCCACGCGCGGCGTCAGGCCGAAGCGCCGGGCTACGGCGGCGCCCTGAATGGCGATGTCCGCCAGCTGGTCGGCGGTGGGCATTTCCGTCACCGAAGTATCGGCGATCAGCACCACGCGGCCCTTGGCGAAGATCACCTGCATGCCCATGGGGCGCTGGCCCGGCGGCGGGTCCAGCACCTGGCGCACATCGGCCAGCGCGTTGGCATAGTTGCGCGTCACCCCGGTCACCATGGCGTCGGCATCGCCCGCCTTCAGCATGGAGGCGGCATAGATGTTGCGATCGTTGGTCACCATGCGCACCGCGTCGCGATGAAGCCCGCCGCGCCGTTGGACGCGCTTGTAGAAGGCTTCGATATATGAGGCGGCGTCCTCGGCGGAGTGGGGCACCCTGATCTCGAGCAGATGCTCGTCAATGCCGGCACGCCTGAGCCCCGCCTTCACCACCTCGACGCGCCCCACCAGCAGCGCCTTGCCCATGCCGGAATTCTGAAAGGCGGCGGCGGCGCGGATCACGCAATCTTCCTCGCCTTCCGCAAACACCACCCGCTTGGGCTTGGCGCGCACGGCGTTGGTCACCATCTGGAACAGGCCCGCGGACGGGTCCAGCCGCGCCGACAGCTGATACTGATAGGCCGGCAGGTCGGTGATCTGTTTCCTGGCGACGCCGGTGCGCATCGCCGCTTCCGCCACCGCCGATGACACACGGCTGATCAGGCGCGGATCGAAGGGCGAGGGGATGATATATTCCGGGCCATAGACCGGCCGCGCCCCGCGATAGGCGGTGGCGACTTCATCGGGCACATCCTCGCGCGCCAGGGCGGCAATGGCCTCGGCTGCGGCGATCTTCATCTCTTCATTGATGGTGGTGGCGCGCACGTCCAGCGCGCCGCGGAAAATATAGGGAAAGCCCAAAACGTTATTGACCTGATTGGGATAGTCGCTGCGCCCAGTGGCGATGATGACGTCGCTGCGCACCGCCTTGGCGTCTTCCGGCGTGATTTCCGGATCGGGATTGGCCATGGCGAAGATGATGGGCGAAGCCGCCATGCTGCGCACCATGTCGGCGGTGAGCGCGCCCTTGGCCGACAGGCCGAGGAAGACATCGCTGCCCTGCATGGCGTCGCTGAGGCTGCGCGCCTTGGTGTCCACCGCATGGGCGGATTTCCACTGGTTCATGCCTTCGGTGCGGCCGCGATAGACCACGCCCTTGGTGTCGCAAAGAACCACATTCTCGCTCCTCACCCCCATGGATTTGAGCAGTTCGATGCAGGCAATGCCGGCGGCGCCCGCGCCATTGCAAACAACTTTGAGGTCTTCCAGCTTGCGATTGGTGAGATGGGCGGCGTTGATCACCCCGGCCGCGGAAATGATCGCGGTGCCATGCTGATCGTCATGGAACACTGGAATGTCCATCAGCTCGCGCAGCCGCTCTTCGATAATAAAACAGTCGGGCGCCTTGATGTCTTCCAGATTGATGCCGCCGAAGGTCGGACCCAGATAGCGCACGGCATTGATGAAGGCCTCGACGTCCTTGGTGTCGATTTCCAGGTCGATGGAATTGACATCGGCGAAGCGCTTGAACAGCACCGCCTTGCCTTCCATCACCGGCTTGGACGCCAGCGCGCCCAGATCGCCCAGCCCCAGGATCGCGGTGCCGTTGGAGATCACCGCCACCATATTGCCCTTGGCGGTATAGTCGTAGGCGAGTTCGGGATTTTCCGCGATCCGCAGCACCGGCACCGCCACGCCCGGCGAATAGGCCAGGCTCAGGTCCCGCTGCGTCGCCATCGGCTTGGTGGGCACCACTTCCAGCTTGCCCGGCTTTTCCCCCGCGTGAAATGCAAGGGCTTCGTCGTCGGTGAAGGACGGGCGGGACATCGGGTACCTGCTGGCGAGAATTTTCCACAGAATAACCACGCATGCGGCGATTGCATCAAGCTTCCGTGACGCAGAGGGCCGCCCGGCTCTGCTATGGTCTCGCCGCATGAGCGAGATGGATTTCGTTACACAGAAGGCGGAGGCGTCGGTTTCCGGCGACGCCACCCCCATGATGGTGCAATATCTCGCGCTTAAAGCGGCGCATGCGGACTATCTGCTGTTCTACCGCATGGGCGATTTCTACGAGCTTTTCTTCGCGGACGCAGCAAAAGCCGCCGAAGCGCTGGACATTGCCCTGACCAAACGCGGCAAGCATCAGGGCGAAGACATCCCGATGTGCGGCGTGCCGGTGCATGCCGCGGAGTCCTATCTGGAAAAGCTGATCCGCAAGGGCCATCGCGTGGCGGTGTGCGAGCAGGTGGAAGACCCGGCCGAGGCCAAGAAGCGCGGCGCCAAATCGGTGGTGCGGCGCGAAGTGGTGCGGTTGGTGACGCCGGGCACCTTGACCGAGGATGCGCTGCTGGAAGCCAGGTCTTCCAACCTGTTGACCGCGCTGGGCCGGTCGGCTGCGGAATTCGCGCTGGCTTCGGCGGATATGTCCACCGGCGAGTTTTCCGTCACCACGGTCGGGCGCGATGAGATTGCCACCGAACTGGCGCGGCTCAGCCCGCGCGAGTTGTTGATACCGGATTCGTTGCTGGCGCGGAGCGTTGGCGACAGCCAGAGCGACCCAAAAGACGTGGACTTTGCTTCGCTGTTCAAGTCGCTGGGCGCCGCTCTGTCGCCGCTACCGGGCAGCCGCTTTGATTCCGCCAACGGCGAGCGGGCCTTGAAAGCACATTACCAGATGCTGTCGTTGGACGGGCTGGGTGCGTTCAGCCGTGCCGAACTTTCCGCCGCGGGCGCATTGATCGCTTATCTGGAACTGACCCAGAAAGGCCGGAAGGTGGCGTTGCAGCGCATCGCGCGCGTGTCGCCGGCCCATTTCATGAGCATCGACGCCGCCACCCGGCGCAACCTGGAGCTGACCCAGACCCTGTCCGGCCAGCGTAGCGGCTCGTTGCTGGCGCAGATTGACCGCACGGTCACGGCCTCGGGTGCGCGCTTGCTGGCGGGCCGGTTGGCCGCGCCGCTGACCGATGTGAAAGAGATTGCTGTCCGTCATGACGCGGTCGAGTCTTTTTCCAAAGATTCCGAACTGCGGCGCAAGGCGCGCGAGGCATTGCGCGCCGCGCCCGACATCGCTCGCGCTCTTGGACGATTGTCTGTGGCGCGGGGCGGTCCGCGCGATCTCGCCAATTTGCGCGATGGCGTCAAGGCGGCGCGGGGCTTGCGAGACAATTTGAAAAAAGAATCGCTGGCCGGCGAGGCGTCGGGTGCGATCGAGACATTGACGCACAACATTGCCGCGGTGTCGCGTCTCTCAGACCGGCTGGACTTTCTGCTGGTGGAGGAACCGCCCTATCTCGCCCGCGATGGTGGCTTCATCAAGGCCGGGGCGCATGCGCCGCTGGACGAGTTGCGCGCCTTGCGCGACGAGTCGCGCCGGATTATCGCCGGTCTGGAAGGCCAATACCGCCAGTCCAGCGGCGTGACGCAACTCAGGATCAAGCACAATGGCGTGCTGGGTTATTTCATCGAAGTCAGCCAGCAGCATGCCGACAAGTTGTTGAGGGACAGGGAAACCTTCCGCCACCGCCAGACCATGGCCGGGGCGGTGCGTTTCTCCACCGACGAACTCGCCAGCCTCGCCTCGCGCATTGCCGAGGCGGCGGAAAGCGCGCTGGCGCTGGAATCCACGTTGTTCGATGAGATGGCGATGCTTGCGGTCGGGCATGGCGAGGCGCTTGGGGCCATCGCAGATGCGCTGGGAGTGCTGGACGTGGCCTCGGCACTGGGCGAACTCGCCATCGCCGCGCGCTATGTGCGGCCCAGAATGGACAACGGTCTTGCCTTCCAGATCACGCGCGGGCGTCATCCGGTGGTGGAAGCGGCGCTGCAGGCCGGCAATGCCGGACCTTTTGTGCCCAATGATTGCGACCTGTCGCCGGACGCAAAAGGACGGTTGTGGTTGGTCACCGGTCCCAACATGGCGGGCAAATCCACCTTCCTGCGCCAGAATGCGCTGATCGCAATTTTGGCACAGATGGGCAGCTTCGTTCCGGCGGAAGCAGCCCATATCGGCGTGGTGGATCGGCTCTTCAGCCGGGTGGGCGCGGGCGACGATCTGGCGGCGGGGCGTTCCACCTTCATGGTCGAGATGGTGGAAACCGCCGCCATCCTCAATCAGGCGACGGCAAAGAGCCTCGTTATCCTGGATGAAATCGGGCGCGGCACCGCCACCTACGATGGCCTCGCCATTGCCTGGGCGGCAGCGGAACATCTGCACGAAACCAACAAAAGCCGCGCGCTGTTCGCCACCCATTATCACGAGATGGTGGCCTTGTGCGAACGGCTGAAGTCGATGGCCTGCTACACCATGAAGGTGCGGGAATGGAACGACAGCATCGTGTTCCTGCATGAAGTGACGGCGGGCGCCGCCGACCGCTCCTATGGCATTCATGTCGCCAAGCTGGCCGGGCTGCCGTCGGCGGTGGTCGCCCGTGCGCAGGAAGTGCTGCAGGCGCTGGAAGAGGGCCGCGAAGGCCACAAGCCCCTGGCGCGGATCGACGAGCTGCCACTGTTCGGCGCCTCGGCGCCCAAGCCCAAGACGAGCGCAGTGGAAGATGCGCTCAAGATCATCGAGCCGGATGCCCTGTCGCCCAAGGAGGCGCTGGAGATACTCTACGAACTGAAGAAGAAGCTACCCTCCCTCAAGGGAGGGTGAAATGACGTGGCTGATACGTTAGCCTTCGGCTTATGAGCAGCCCCGCCTCCCGCGCGCCGCGCAAATTCCTGGTCGTGGTCGACAAGACGCCCGAACATCGCGTGGCGCTGCGCTTCGCCACCCGCCGCGCCCAGCATACCGGCGGGCGCGTGACCCTGATGTGCGCCGCCACTCCGCCGGATTTTCAGCAATGGCGCGGCGTGGAAGAGATCATGCGCGACGAGGCCCATGCCGAAGCCGAAGGCATGCTGCACGAGGCCGCCAAGGTGGTGAACGACCTGTCGGGCATTCTGCCGGAATTGGTGGTTCCTTATGGCCTGACCACCGAATGCCTGGTTCAGTTGCTGAAGGAGGACAAGGATATTTCCATCCTGGTGCTGGCGTCGGGAACCGGCAAGGAAGGCCCCGGCCCGCTGGTGTCCATGTTCGGCACGGCAGTGCAGGCGATTCCGGTGACGATTGTTCCGGGCAATTTTACGGATGAACAAATAGACGCGCTGGCCTAACTCCGCTGTCATTCCCGGCCAAGCGCCGCATCGGGGCGCGAGGGGAAGGGAACCCAGGCGGGAAGGCCGGACTGATCCATCCATCTGGGTCCCCTTCCCTCGGTTCGCTCTCGCGAACCTCGCCGGGGATGACAGTGAGCGTTTATGGCGCGGTCAATCCCTATGGACTTGGCGGGCTCAGACATGGGGCGTAAGAAGCGCCCATGGGAAAGATCCTTGTCGGCGTGGCCGTCGCGATTGTGTTCGTGGTTCTCTGCCTGGGGCTCTACACCCTGTGGCGGGGTGGCGACACGGCCCGCAGCTGGTCCAATAAACTGATGCGAATCAGGGTGTTAGCCCAAGCCATCGCCATCGTCATTATCATGGCAGTGCTGTATCTTTCGCAGCGTTGAACAATCGGCTTGTGGCTTATATGTAAGCCGCCTTCATAAGCCCAAAAGAGCACCAAAATGGCCAAGACGCTGTACGACAAGATCTGGGATGCGCATCTGGTGGACGCCCCGCCCGGCGAGACGCCCGTACTCTATATCGATCGGCATCTGGTGCATGAAGTCACCAGCCCCCAGGCGTTTGAAGGCCTGCGCCTGGCGAACCGCAAGGTGCGCCGTCCGGAGCTGACCCTGGCGGTGGCCGATCACAATGTGCCGACCAAGGATCGCGACCAGGGCATCATCGAGCCGGAATCCCGGCTGCAGGTCGAGACCCTGGAAAAGAACGCCAAGGATTTCGGCGTCGAATATTTCCCCATGAGCGATATCCGCCAGGGCATCGTGCACATCATCGGGCCGGAGCAGGGCTGGACCTTGCCGGGCACCACCATCGTTTGCGGCGACAGCCACACTTCCACCCATGGCGCCTTCGGTGCGCTGGCCTTCGGTATCGGCACGTCGGAAGTCGAACATGTGCTGGCGACCCAGACCCTGCGCGCCCAGCATTCCAAGAACATGCGCGTCACAGTGAACGGCAAGCTGCCCGAGGGCGTCACCGCCAAGGACATCGCGCTGGCGGTGATCGCCAAGATCGGCACCGCCGGCGGCACCGGCTATGTCATCGAATATGCCGGTGAAGCGATCCGCGCCCTGAGCATGGAAGGCCGCATGACCCTGTGCAACCTGACCATCGAAGGCGGCGCCCGCGCCGGCCTGATCGCGGTGGATGACGTCACACTGAATTATGTGAAGGGCAAGCCGCGCGCACCCAAGGGCGGGATGTGGGAAGGCGCTGTGATGTACTGGAAGACCCTGCAGTCCGATCCGGACGCCAGGTTCGATGCCGAAGTCACGCTGGATGCGCGCGACATCGTGCCGATGGTGACTTGGGGCACCTCACCGGAACAGGCGCTGCCGATCACCGCCAATGTGCCGGACCCCGCCAGGATGGCCGACGCGCACAAACGCGAAGCGGCGGAACGCGCGCTGGCCTATATGGGCCTGACCGCCAACATGCCGATCACCGACATCAAGGTGGATCATGTCTTCATCGGTTCCTGCACCAACGGCCGCATCGAAGATCTGCGCGCCGCTGCCGTGATCGCCAGGGGCAAGAAGGTGGCGGCCGGCGTCAACGCCATCGTGGTGCCGGGTTCGGGCCTGGTGAAGGAACAGGCTGAGGAAGAAGGCCTGGACAAGGTTTTCCTGGACGCCGGGTTTGAATGGCGCGATCCGGGCTGCTCCATGTGCCTGGCGATGAATGCCGACAAGCTGAAGGAGGGCGAGCGCTGCGCCTCCACCTCCAACCGCAATTTCGAAGGTCGCCAGGGCCGCGGTGGGCGCACCCATCTGGTGTCGCCTGCGATGGCGGCGGCGGCGGCCGTGACCGGGCATCTGACGGATGTGCGGACTCTTTAGTTCTTCAGTTCTTCTGTCATCCCGGCGAGTACGAGCGAAAGCGAGTACGAGGGAAGGGGACCCAGGTGGATGGGTTGAGCTTAGTCTTTCCACCTGGGTTCCCTTCCCCTCGCATTGCTGCGCAATGCTCGGCCGGGAATGACAACTTGGTTTGACCTGAAAGAAACGGCTACGCCGCATTCTCCCACTTTTCGCCGACCATCTGCTTCACTGCGACATTGAAGCGGTTCCAGCTGTTGATCAGGGCGATATCGACCAACAGCGCCGCGATTTCCGGCTGGCTGTAGTGGCGCGCAACTTTCTCCCACAAGGCATCCGGCACCGGATCAGGCCGATCGGCGATCCGGGTCAGACTTTCCGTCAGCTCCATCGCGGCACGTTCGGCGTCGGTGAAATATGATGTCTCCCGCCAGGCGGCGACCGCAAAGATATGTTCCAGCGGAACCCCGTCTTTCTGCAGTTCCTTGGAATGCATGTCGACGCAAACGCTGCAGCCATTGATCTGGCTGGCGCGCAGATGCACCAGCTTGCGGGTTTTCAGCGGCAACTTGTCTTCAATAGATTTGTTCAGGGCGAACATGGCCTGCATGGCCTCGGGAAGAAGAAAGGCGGGATTTGTCATTCGTGCTTGCATAAGAATTCTCCTAAAGTTTTGCGTCCGCTGGTCACATTGGCCGGCCGGGCGGCGTCACAGGCATGACGAAGCGGATTTTCCGGATGTGACTGATGGATGAAAAAAATTTGGCCGGGCAATTTGAGGCGGACCGGCCGCATCTGACCCGAGTTGCCTATCGCATGCTGGGTTCCCTGGCCGAGGCAGAGGACGCGGTGCAGGAAACCTGGCTGCGTCTCAGCCGCGCCGGCGCCGGCGAGGTAAACAATCTCACCGGCTGGCTGACCACTGTGGTGGCGCGCATCTGTCTGGACATGCTGAGAAGCCGCAAGGCGCGGCGCGAGGAGCCCGCCGATCCGGGCGCGGATGAACTCGCAGCCCCGCAAGCCCATCCGGACGAGGAGCGCGAACTGGCCGACTCCGTCGGTCTGGCCATGCTGGTGGTGCTGCAGGCGCTGGAGCCGGCGGAACGCATCGCCTTTGTGCTGCACGACATGTTCGAACTGCCGTTCGAGGAGATCAGTCCTATTCTCGGCCGGTCCACGGTTGCCACTCGCCAGCTCGCCAGTCGCGCCCGCCGCCGGGTGCAGGGCCCGCCCCGGAAAAGCGATAAGGACAGTGACGTGGCGGCCGAACGCAAGGTGGTGGACGCTTTTCTCGCCGCTTCGCGGGAAGGCAATTTCGAGGCTCTTCTTGCCGTGCTTGATCCGAGCGTGGTGATGCGCGGCGACGAGGCGGCCATTCGTCTGGGCGGACCGCGCCAGTTGAGCGGATCGGCAGCGGTGGCAAAGGCGTTCGCGGGCCGTGCCCAGGGAGCGCGCTTCGTGCTGGTCGATGGTGCGACCGCAATCGTGGTCGCGCCGAACGGGCATCTGCTGCTGGTGCTGGGCGTGACGATCCGGGACGGCCGGATCACCGCCATCGAGGCGATCGCCGATCCCGATCGGCTGACGCGATTCAGCTTTGCGCTGCCGGAGAGATAAGGGACAATCGGATGGGATTATTCTTTGTCATACCCGCGCAAGCGGGTATCCATCTTCGATAGCGCACAGGCGTCGGCATGGATTCCCGCTTACGCGGGAATGACAACCAATTATTATCTAGAAAAAGCTCACGGGATCGACATCGACCGTGACGCGGATCGCGGCGGGCGCTTTGACCAGCGCCAGCCAGGCTTTCAGGTAGGCCTGCACATCTACCCCGCGTGCCGCCTGGACCAATAACCGTTCACGGGTCTGGCCGCGCAACAGGGCATAAAAGGCGGGCGTGGGGCCCCACACTTTTACATCGCGAGCCGCGGGCGCGGCCTTGCCAAGCTGGCGGGCGATGTCGCGCACCGCATCGCCGTCATAGCCGCTGATCACCAAGGCAGCGAGGCGGCCGAAGGGCGGCGACTGGCTGGCTTCGCGAAAGCTGCGTTCCTGTTCATAGAAACCGTCGCGGTCGCCACGCGCCAGCGCCTGCATCACCGCGTCTTCCGGATTGCGGGTCTGCAACAGCACCAGCCCCGGCTTTTCGGCGCGGCCAGCACGCCCCGATACCTGGTGCAGCAATTGAAAAGTGCGTTCGCGCGCCCGCAGGTCACCGTCACTGCCGCCCAGATCGGCATCGACCACGCCGACCAAAGTCAGTTGCGGAAAATGATGCCCCTTGGCGACGATCTGGGTGCCGATCAGCACGTCGATTTCGCGTTTGGCCATGGCGCGGATCGCGGCCTGGGTTTCGGCGGGGCCATGCATCGTGTCCGAGGATGCAATGGCGAAGCGCGCATTGGGAAAGAATTGTGCGAACTCCTCCGCCACCCGTTCCACACCAGGACCGCAGGCAATCAGCGTGTTGGTCTCCGCGCACTGCGGACAGGCCGATGGCATCGGCAGTTCATAGCCGCACTGGTGACAGGCCAGCCGCTTTCTGTAGCGATGCTCCACCAGCCAGGCGGCGCAATGCGGACAGGTGAATTTGTGGCCGCAGGCTTCGCACAGGGTCAGCGGCGCATAACCGCGACGGTTGAGGAACAGCATCGCCTGTTCGCCTGCCGCCAGCACTTTCTCCAGCGCGGCGCGCAGCGGCGGCGACAACCATTGGGCTTTCTTCTCCACATCCGGCGCATCCCGCTCATGACGCAGATCGATAAGTCTGACCTCCGGCATTTCCGCCACGCCATGCCGCGACGCAAGTTTCAGATGTGCGTAACGGCCGTGCTGGGCATTGACGAAACTTTCTAGCGATGGCGTGGCGCTGGCCAGCACCACCGGGCAATCCTCGATGCGGGCGCGCACCACCGCCATGTCGCGGGCGTGATAGATGGCGCCGTCCTGCTGCTTGAAGGCCTGTTCGTGTTCCTCGTCCACGATCACCAGACCGAGTTCGGAGAATGGCAGGAACAGCGACGAGCGCGCGCCCACCACAACGCGGGCTTCGCCCTTCATGACGGCGCGATAGGCGCGGCGGCGTTCTTTCTGCGACAAGTCGCTGTGCCATTCGCACGGCCTGACCCCGAAACGCGCCGCAAAGCGTTCCAGGAATTGCACGGTCAGCGCGATCTCCGGCAACAGGATCATCACCTGCCGGCCGCGCTTCAACGCTTCCGCCACGGCCTCGAAATAAACTTCGGTCTTGCCCGAGCCGGTGACGCCGTCCAGCAGATGGGCAGAAAATTTCCGTAGCCCCACCGCTTCGCGCAACGCGCGTGCCGCCGCCGCCTGATCGTCATTCAGCGACGGTGCGGCAAACCCGGCATCCGGTGGCTTAAAGGGAGCAAACTCCGGCAACTCGGTGGGGATCAGCGCGCCCGCCTGCACCAATCCGCGCACCACGGCGGCCGAAACATTGGCGTCTTCCGCCAGGCCGGTGACACTGCGGGCCAGCCCATCGGCTGCGATCTCCAGCGCCCGGGCGCGGCCCGCCGATAAGCGCTGTGGCGTCACACTGCCGCGGACATAGGCGATGCGCCGCGCCTCCGGTTCGAACGCGCCGCGCGAGCGCAACGCCATGGCCAGGATCGCGCCCGGCGGGTTCAGGGTGTAATCGGCCACCCAGTCGATGAAATCGCACAATTTGCCCGGCAGTGCCGGCGCGCCTTCCAAAGGCTCCGCCACTTTCAGCCGGTTGTCGCCGACGGTGCCTTCGGCGGCGCCCCATACCACGCCCAGCACCTCACGGTTCCCCAAGGGTGCGGCAACCACCGCCCCCCGGGCCGCGTTAGACCCAGGCGGCAGCTTATAGTCATAGGCGCCCGCCAGCGGCAGCGGCAGAAGCACGCCGACAACCGGTTTTGCAGCAATTTCCGGCGGTGGTGCGGGGTTTAAGCGGGCTCTCATCTTGGGCTACACTTCGCCCTGCCCAATCCCAAGGTCAATCAAAAGGTCAGCAGAGATCCCATGAAAATCTTCCTCGATACCGCCGATGTGGCGGAAATCCGCGAATATGCCGCCAGCGGCCTGGTGGATGGCGTCACAACCAACCCTTCGCTGGCCGCCAAGACGGGCCGCGATTATGTCGAATCGCTGAAGGAGATCTGCGGTTTGGTGCCGGGCGCGGTCAGCGCCGAAGTGCTGGCCACCGAATTCGACGGCATGATGAAGGAAGCCGCTGTCTTCACCAAGATCGCCAGGAACATCGCGGTGAAAGTGCCGCTGACCTGGGAAGGGCTGAAAGCCTGCAAGGCGCTGTCCGACGCCGGCACCATGGTCAATGTCACGCTGTGCTTCTCGCCGGTACAGGCGATGATGGCGGCCAAGGCGGGCGCATCGTTCATCTCGCCCTTCATCGGCCGGGTGGATGATATCGGCGAAGATGGCATGGGTTTGATCCGCGACATCCGCACCATCTATGACAATTACAATTACAAGACGGAGATTCTGGCCGCCTCGGTGCGGCATGTCTTCCATGTGCGTGACGCCGCGCTGTCCGGCGCCGACATCTCCACCATTCCGGCATCGGTGTTCAAGGCGCTGCTCAGCCATCCCCTGACCGACAAGGGCCTGGCGGCCTTCACGGCCGATGCCAAAAAGGCCGGTGTGGTGATCAAGGCTTGACGGCCAAAGATTCACAAAGTGCGGACGCACTTCGCAAAAGCTGGCTGGCGTCGCTGGCGCATGAACGCCGTGCCTCGCCACACACCTTGCGCGCCTATGGCGATGACGTGGCGCGCTTCCTGGGTTTTCAGGCGGGCCACATCGGCGGCGCGGTGAGCGAAAAGACGCTGGCGAAACTGTCTCCCGCCGACATCCGCGCCTTTATCACCTTTCGCCGCAGCGATGGGTTGGGTCCGGGCGGGGTGCAGCGGGCGATGGCGGCGGTGCGCAGCTTCTACAAGTTCCTGGCCAAGGAAGGCATTCTGGAAAATGCCGCCGCCCGCTCCATTCGCACGCCACGGGTGCGGCGCGCCTTGCCGCGGCCCCTGTCGGTGGAAGATGCCGGGCGCGCGATTGAAGAAGCGGGCGAGCACGATATCGAATGGCTGGGCGCGCGCGATGCGGCGTTGCTCACGCTTCTTTATGGCGCCGGTTTGCGCATTTCCGAGGCGCTGGGATTGAAACGCGGCGATATCCCTTTGGGCGAAACGCTGACCGTGGTGGGCAAGGGGCGCAAGGAACGCAGTGTGCCGGTACTGCCGCTGGTCGCGACCG
>Ga0193753_10001963_pt1 | contig 16906 bp, 14 predicted proteins | sample H1c2metaG_FD_144925 | JGI IMG/M metagenome (GOLD analysis project Ga0193753, IMG submission 144925) | Soil microbial communities from a riparian zone of the East river system, Colorado, United States - H1c2 | ecosystem: Environmental > Terrestrial > Soil > Riparian zone | place: USA: East... | reverse complement strand
AGTGCGGTAGCGGCGTCGTAGAACGCTGCCTTCGGGTCGACCGGCTCCTTGACCGCCGTCACCTTGGGGGTGACAACGTCGGCCAGCGCCTTCTTGATCAGGCTGTAGGAGCGAGCGGTGATCGCGTCCATGCGGTCACTCAGCGCCAGGACCATCTGATCGTTGAGCCAGGCCAGCGCGGCCTTCTTGGTTGCCGGGGTCGGCAGCGCGGCGTACGCGTCCGTTGCGACCTTGAGGCCAGCCTCGGTGACGCTGCCGTTCGTGGCGTCGGCCGTCTTGATCGGTCCGCCGTCCGCGTCGATCAGCGCGCCGAACTTGGCCACCTCGGCGGTAACGTCCACCTTCGGGGCTGCAGGCTTCGCTGCCTCCGCCGTCTCAGTGCTGACGGCCGTCTCGCTGGCCACAGGTGCCTCGGTCGGCTGGTCGGTCTGGTCGGTCTCCGGGGTACTCACAGCTGGGACCTCGGTGGTCTCCAGGGTGTCGATGTTGTCACGTGCCATGATCGTGCTCCTTCGGGTGTGTCGGGTATCGGGTCGCTGGGCGCTTCCCGATGTCTAGCAGACGGTAGCTTACGCAGGGGTTGCGTGTCAACTGCCGATGTAGCAGCGATTCCGTCGGATTACTACCGCCACCCGACTAACTCGCCTACACCCACTATAACGGGTGGGTGGGCGACCAGGCAACGGCTCACAACAATATTTCTAAGGGAATTTCTAGCGTCCTAGGTGGGCCACTGTAACTACCGAACCGGTTAGCCCTATCGATGTGTAGGACGCGGGTAGTTCGGACGGTACGGGGCCAACCAGGGGGTATTGCGGGTGCCCGTGGATGATGCCTAGCGGGTGATCGGTCACGGGCAAACCGTCAAGCTGGCTAGTGTTGCCGCTCGCCAGCCAATCGGACTCACACACTAGCGAGGCTAGGCGTGACGCGATATGGCTCAGGCAGAGCTTGTCCCTGGGCGGGTGCCGATGTAACCGCATACTCCCCCGAGGGGGACCAGGTAACCCGTCAGCCCTAGTCGCACGATGGCGCGGGGCTGGCAAGCCGGGATAGTGCTGGTCGAACAAGTGCCACCGTAGCCCACAACGTACATGTGCGCTACTACGACACGCGCATTTCTAGGAAATGTGACGTAGATCACATCGGACGATTATCGGTACCAGCCTGTTCCGTAATCTCTAGCTGAATCATTTTCAGGACAGCCGCACGCATGCCTGGTGTGAGGCGACCCTTGAAGCCGATTCGCTTTAGCGCATCCTTGATCAGGATGTCTTCCAGGTCACTGTCCACTGTGCGCTCGGCCACCCTGACCCGACTGACGGGCAGTGGTCCGTCGCCCATCTCGCTGGTACGCATGGCGAGCGCCCAGGTAGTGCCGTCATCGGTCACGATCACCTGTGCCGGATCGTAGTACACCAGGGCGCCATTCGGGGCCACCGTGGTCTGGATGTTCGGACAGGTAGCCGAGGGCATACCAGACACCGTACCGCCAGGAAATACGCTGGCGTCACTACCGTGAGTCATGTTGGACCAGGCGCCCGTACAGAAACCATTTTGATCTGTGTGATCAACCAATTTCTGCCCGAAGTGATCTCGGGTAGCGACTGGTCGCCTGTCTGCAGGATCAAAGGGTATAACGCCGTCCTTGACTGGATGTAGTCTCATGTTTTCCGCCTTTGATTGTAGCTGCGAGGTGAATCCATCCTAACTATCTGTGGCGCGTACGGGTGCAGGTAGGGCTAGTACTTTCGGTCAAATCTTACCGGCACATATCGGGCCGATGCCGTTAGCGATCGAGTACTCGTCGGTCAGGGTACGTCCACAGCGGACACACACACCGTACAGTGCCCCATATTTGCGGGCCTCCTCGATCGACATGCGCCAGGCTAGCCGGATCTTGCGCACCATTCCGGAAGCCATTTCAAATTCGGCTGATCCTTCGCTGTGCACGATAAGGATCTTGGCATACAGGTGTCCGGAACCGTGAACCGCCTTCTGGACCTTGAAGATCTCTTCGGTCAGAGGATTGCGGTACATGCCCGCGTGACTGTCCAGCGTCGGGTATTGATGCTCGCCTACCGGCACCGACCGCTGGTGTATCACGGGGGCGCTGGTCGGGCTGGTGGGACGTACTAGCGGTCTAGCCAACCGGTCCAGCTTGGTAATGACTGAACCGCTAGAACAGCCGCGCACGTGCACGAGGGTAACCTCGCGTGACTTGCAGTGACCACAGTTCATTAGAAGATCTCCTCATCGTCATCGTCTAGTAATGGTCCAGTGCCGTCAAACACTTCCGCTGCTTCACGGATCGCGGCACGCCGCGCGATAGCGGCTGCTTCGATCCTGGCCTTGCGAAGGTGGCGACGGTACCAGACCCATAGAACTATGCCGATGAGAATGTACCCCATAAGCAGACCGACGGGTGAACCGCCGGTATCGCTACTTGCTAGTAACATGGTGTTCCGCCTTTTCAAAGATAGGGCCACACCCGTACACACTACAGATAGTTAGGATATCTCATGTATGTGTGAATATGTCAGATGCGATTGGTACTCATATCGGGGCACTTGCCCTCTAGGTTAGTGCTGGTGGGTTTAGCGCTGGTTGGGGACATCCCCCGGTTCGATGACGGCGCTGTCCACCTCGGCCAGGATACCGGTCGGGTCGGTCGGGCGGTCAACTACTGGCTGGTTGCAGTTACGCCGGGTACGGTCTGCCTCGACTACCGAGCGCGCGACCATAGACCGCACATCCGCGTCGGTCATGAGAAGGTCGTTTGTAGTCCGGACTTTGTGGTCAATCACCCAGGTGTCGGCGCAATTGTCACAGATCGTTTGCATGACTTCCTGGTCGGACTTCGGCCCGCAGCAGGTGCATGTTTCACGTGAAACATAGAGGATGCGTGACCACTTCGCGTCGGATTCTCCGCGAAGTTTGATGCGCAGCTCGCCCAGCACGTGCAAAACGTAACTCATGTTTTCGGTCATTGTGGTGACTCCCTAGGGTCAAAGGTGTCCGAAACGGAACAGATCTCCTAGGGGACCAATGCCCCGGTATGAGTAACAATTTCATCTGATCGAATATGCTTCTGCGTTGTGCCATATACCTGTCCGGTATGTACTACTAAGTACTACTACAGGTAGAAGTGCGTGAAGATCTTGGTAGCGCCTGTGTAGCGGTGCCGGACCATGTCGCCTTGCGGCAGCCGCAACTCGACTACGTGCAGGCCCGTGGTGTCACGGTTGGTAAAGCGGTTTTCCGTGCCGACTAGCGCCCGCTCACCCGTACCTACGGCGACATGCAACTCGACCAGCGAACCGGCTAGGTTCCAATACACCTGCGGCACCATGCCGGTTTGGTACAACTCCGATGTGCGATCGTTCAACTCGCTGAACGTGCTAGCGACTCCGCGCAGGTTTGTCCGTTCGATCTTGTCCCCGCCGGTTGTCACCACGAAGCACATATCGCTCGGGTGAGTTTCCGCGTGACTAAGATCCAATTGGACTGGAGAATCATTGATGCCCATAATTTCCGCCTTTGTGTCTAAGTCTCTAAACCACTGAAACATGAAAGACCGGACAGATATATGGCACAACGCAAAACGACTGGTTTATGTCATCTAGGCCGAAAGACACCCAAAAGATACCTACAGATCTCCTACGGATCTCTCAACTACCGAGCAGGGCCTGGTAGGGCGCTACGTAGGTCATGAGACACGCGCATTCAAGCTCATCCATCTCATAGCCATACGCGATAACGGACACGAAGTCCTCGAAGCCGTAATACGAAGAAACCTCCATGAAACGGACCAGCACGAAACTACTAACGCGCTGAATCCATTGTAGGGAGTCCGTTTTCCGCATATCCGAGAACGTTCCGACTCGGACAGTGTTACTCAACTTGCTAGATTCGGTTTCAAACATGAGATGCTACCGCCTTTTCTAGATCAGCTTTCGACCTAGATGACACAAACCAGTCAACATATTCGGACTCGGATACGGCCATATGGCGGTTCGTTCGGCCTAGCCAAAGATCATTTCCAGACAAACCAATTGGGTTTGTTGTGGCGAGTTTCGCCACCATCCATCGCCCACCTAATGTACGAGGTGGGTATACCCGAGCAGTGTTCGAGTTCCGTGATAACTCCCATGACGTAAGTCACGTTCACATAAGTATTGTCACCATCGACGTGATCGAGTTTCTCGTTACGAGTCACGATCGTGTCCCCAACGTTGCATGTTCCTAGGAACACTTTCTCAACGCCAGTCATGGTGACGAGTTCGCATACCGCGTCGGTTGCCGACGACACATAGATGAAAGACATAAGTCATTTCCGCCTTTTTTATAGTTCGAGATGTTTCACGTGAAACCATAAAACCGCGAGAACAAAACGAACCGCCATAAAGGCGTATCCAAGTCACATATTCACATGTCAACGAACGGCGATACCCGGTCCCTACCAGTTATGCGACGCTAGGTTGCGACGCGCGGTCCCAGATCATTCCCCTACCCCGTGACGTCTTTCGTACCGTTTTCCGTTCTAGGTCAATCCTAGCACCTACCATGTGCGATAACACGTTCTAGGCGGTATCGAACGGCTAGAATCACCTGACCGCTCGGCTACCAGCCACCTAGCCGTTCGGAGGATGCCCAGAACAGCAATCCACCTTCCTAGCTTCCTAGGATGCTACAGGCACCCCATAAAGAACGGATGCGTAGCATCCTAGGAAGCTAGGAAGGTGTTGCGGCAACATAGCCTCACCAGCCTAGGAAGCTAGGACGCCCGAAAATGGCGAAGATCATCTGACCGAAAGGTTGATTGTCAATAGTCTTTCGGGCAAATTAGCTAGCCTACTGGATCACCGTAGGCGTACGCGCGTGCCGATTCGGGCATAACGGACACGCCCCCACCAGCGGAAACGCCGTAGGATCGACGCTACGGCGAGAAATTGGTGGGTCGTGTGTGGTCGTAACCATGGGTGAATACGGGCGCCAGTCGCGACGGTAGGGTACCGCGCGGGGCATCCGTTGGCGGGGGGTCGGACGGGCGACGTAGATCAACTACGGGAATGACCGGATGGCTCGGCTACCGGCACCGTTCGGTCAGGGTTTGTGTACTGATGGTGGTTGCGTGGCGTGTCGTGCTTGACAGGACTGGTCGGGTGTGTGTTGACCTTGTGTATGGACGCTGGTGTATGTAGATGGTAGTGGTATACATGGTCCCTATAGGACAGTCCTATGTGTACTGTCCTATGTGGTGGGCACACAGTAATGTGTGTTTACTGTTGATACATGATCGTGATGTCAATAGTAAAGAAACCTTTCTTAATAGTAAACCTTGTTTACAGATGATAGACTTAACGATCGTTAAACTCGTTTGCGAAAGGTATTTGCACTATTGATGCAAATACCTTTTTCTGTATATTTATGCATGTGGCTGCATGAGAATGCACCTGTGTGGTGGGTGAGGCGAAGCAGACTCGCGCCAGGACTAGACCAAGATCAAGTACATGGTAGCGCACACAACGCACACGTTGAGTCATGGTTTCACGTGAAACATCTCGTTAGCACACCTGTGCGACACCTTGACCATCGATGCGCGTCTATATAGGGGCATCTCACCATAGAAGATCACCGATAGTGCGCCCTATTAGCGGTCCCTTGTGGACAGCTCGCGCGTGTGTCCACGTAGGACTGTCCACAGTCGACCCCCTACCGCATGAAAAATTCTCGGGGTCTACTGTAGACGCGCTCTCTTCCCTCATTTAACACACACCAAATTTATCTCAAAGCATGATCAACTAGAAGAATCGGGCCATACTGGCCACAAGATTACCTATAAGGGCCAGTTCAACTAGCAAGCCATTGCGAGTATTGCCAGTCATATCAGACCGCTCGCCTACCGAAGGCAGTCCCAGTATTCTTAGGGGTTAATATATATATAAGATATATATATTACCTATATAAGTAATTATGAAACTATGAAATAACATTGAACGTAATCCTGAAACGCGTCAAACACGCCGTGACCTGCGGAAACGCGAACTCTGAAACGTTGAACGCGTTAACGACCCCCCCTCTACATGCAAAGACGTCCCAGGTACGCGAGCATATACGGAGAGTTACGAGTGCAACACCTGTAGGGAAGTAGCTCTGGTAGGTGAGAAATATAGGCTTAGGGATAGGGATGCAGGGACGGGCCATTCAGAGTTTCATGGTATTCAGAGTTAGGTGTTTCCGCAGGTCACGGGCCGTTTCAGGGTTGTTCACAGAAACGTAACCCTGAACATGATCTTGGGCCGCCCGCCACCAGCGCTAAGAAATTAACCCTGAACAACCATGAACACGAATCGACCACGCGTTAGCCCGGTGACAGAGAGTAAACCCTGAACAACTATGAACATGCACGACACTTCGTGTTCATAGTTGTTCAGGGTTTCGGCCATCGGTGACCGTCGATATTCTCCGAATTAAACTTGCAATGTTATTCGTGTTTCTTTAGGCGTCCACAACGTCCGTGTTCTCGACATAGTACCTGTCGGTGGCCGGTCCGCGTTTACCCTGCGACTTGATTGCGTGCACGTCCGTACCAGCCATTGACTTGAGGGCCTTCTTGACCGTGTCGTCTTCCCAGCCTTTCCGGCGGAACTCGCGCTTGAGTTCCGCGAAGGTGGGGCCGAACGCCGACGGCTTCTCGACACCTGCGGCAATCTGGGCGGCGTGACCCTTGCGCTCAAGGTGAAGGATCTTGGCGATCAGCCAATCATTCATCTCGTTGCTGGTAGCGGAGAACGCATGCTCCGAAACCGACTGGGAGGCCGGGACGATATACTTCATCATCTGGTGGGCCATGTGGACGTGGTGTAGCTGGATTACAGGTGACCGCTCATTGATCGCGAAGATCCCACAGAACCTCTTGAAGTAGAGGTCGAGTCGCTGCAGGACGTCCATCTTGTCGGCCCGCTTGATGGGTTCGATCTCTGTACGCTTGATGACGTCGCCGAGCGCCTCCGCTTCCGGCGCCCACAACATGATCGTCTTGCGTGATGGCCAGCCGGCGACGAACGACTTTAGATCTTTGAGGGCGTCCGTGTAGCCTGACCTGTCGATCACAATTCTGTTGATGAAGCTACTCTCCTTGCGACTCCCCATCACGAAGACAAAGCGGTTCATGAACCCTGAAGCTGCATCAGAGCGGGAGAACAGGTCTACCATTCGAGTCGTCTGGACCGTGGAGACAACACAGCCGAAGGCGTCGTAGGCGCGTATCTTACCTGCAGCCCCCGACTCGTAGCGGAGGGGGTTCTCGCCATCGAGAACATCGTGGAGCATGTCTTTGATGATCGATCCCTGCATCTTGGCGGTATTGGCCAAGGTGCTGAACTCGCCATACTTGATGAGGCATCTGACTGGGTAGCGGGCCGGTGGCATCCCCGCTACTATCCTTTCTTCGCAGATGAAGTTGCGGACGATTTGCTGGCCCGACCCAGCGTTCCCCGAGATTGTAACGCCACCTGGCCCTGACATTGGCTCTGGGTCGACGGCCGCCAGCAGTTGAGACATGTTCCCGATCGCACGCGATTTGCCATCGCCGGAGCCGCCGACGAGGACAAGACCCATATTGGGAGTAATCGTCGGATTGTCATCGAACTGGATGGTTCGTCCAGCGATTAGCGAGATGGCCATCATGCCGAGTGGGAGATTGAATTCCTCGGGCGTCGAGTCGGTTGACAGTGCCTCGCAGAACTGATGCAGGAATGTATCCTTGGCGGTCGTCTGCTCAAGGACGGCACGCCAGTCAAACAGACGCAGCAGGTCGACGCTTGGTTCTTCTGCGTATGGATCTTCAGCAGGTTCAGCTGAACCTGCTGAAGTGATCTTGGTGGGCTCTGACACCTCAAGACTGTCTTTCAAAATTTCAGGCTTTGCTACTCCACGGAAGGTAGCCGCCATGAGATTGGCTGTCTCGTGGAAGTCTCGACCAGGGAACAGATATCCGGCCAGCGTGAACTTGTCGCCACCGCCCGACCCCTGACCGCAGCCCTTGGGGCAGTACCAGGTGCCCTTGTCCTTGGACCCCCAGGCACTCATGGTGCCGCCAGCATTATCGTGGCTCGGGTCCGGGCAGAAGAATTTGTTGGAGTCGCCTCGCCAGGCACCGATTGGCTTAGCGGACCCCAAGATGATCCCCATGAAGAATAACTTCTCGAAGACTTCTTGGAAGGTTATGTCCGCGCAGGCAGTGTTGACAGCTTCCTGATACTCGGTGAGCGGATCAGGCGGTATGTCCGGGATAAACTCATCCCCTACAGACAGCAGTGATTTCTCAGCCTCTGCTGCTGTAGTTTTGCTAGCCCTACGGGCCGCGATGGCCGCTCTGAAGGCGTCACTGGGCACTATGGCCCCGGCGCCGGGTGTCCCCGCGCCGTCATCCGCAGAGAGTTCTGCCGGTGTTTCTGGCTCAGTCATGTATTCTCGGGCCCCCGTACTTTTCAGCCAGTTTTTGAGTACTCTTAGGTACTTTTAGTAGCTTTTTAGGGAAAATACCAGGCCTATTAAAGTCCCTTGAAGGCCATGTCGAACACTTGAAAAGTGTCTGCTGGGGTGATGGAAACTCGCTCGGGGAAGGCAGGGTCGACGCTACGCGAGCAGAAGAAGGTGGGATGCTTGGGATTTTTGAGGTTCTTGCCCAGCGGGAGCCGAAGTAGGTTGCCGAACCCATCTTCGCCGATCTCTGTTTGCTTCGGGAAGATCTCAACTGTTAGCGCGCAGGGTTCGGCGAACGTGTCAGCCGGTTTCCAGAAGTTCTGACCCTTGTGCGGGATCATCTTGGCTGCCTCTGCCACAATCTCGGCGCCTAGGCGGACGTCTTTCGCGTCACACAGCCCAGTCAGCCCGTAGACGTGCAGGCCCTTGTTGCCGGTGTAGGCGAACAAGGTCGGTATCTCTAGATTGTCCCGGATCGCCGCCATCAGAAGATCGGCCGTAGTGCGTAGCTGGTAGCGGAGGAAGTCACGGCCTACTAGCTGCATGTCTCGGGTATACACGGGGCCGCCGGGGATTTGCAGCCCAGCCAGGTCTGTCTTCCAGGCCAACCTGCCGTCTATCGGAAAGTACTCGCGATACTCGCCGTCAGTGAACACTGTCGGCAGTAGACAGCGGCTATCAATCGGTGCATCTGGCTTGGTGTTGTCTGCATCGATGTCGATGTCAAAGGCAAACAGTTTGCACTGATTGTCTTTGTTGAGCAGATAGTGACCAAGAGTTGCAGCGCCTTTAAGATGGTTCATCAAGGCCGGCATACTGAAGCCTGCCAGGTCGCCAGGCGTACCGTCTGGGTTACGAGGCTTGCGGGTAGGCGAGTAGCTGCCGTCGTCGTGCTGCTGTGCCATCACGTCACTTCTGGCTATAAAGTGGGTGGCAAACAACTTGGCAACCTGCTTGAGCATCTCGTCTGTATAGCCTTCAGTACTCATGTGTCCCCTTTTCATCTTCCAGGATGATCTACGTTTCCGCAGGTCGCAGGCTAGCTGGCCGGACCGCGCGCGGTCCCGTGACCGTACCACGCCCGCGCGGCGCGGGTCTAGCACGCGCGGCGCGTCCTATGTAGACTGTCTACTGTGGATGTCTACATTAGACACACCTCCCACGTTATCGGCAATTCTTGTCACTATTTGACACCGACACACTAGCCATGGTATGGTGACCTCACCTTGAGCGATCATCTTCCAGGATAACCGTACAGGTGCGGCACGGGCCAGCCTCCTCTCCATCCGGTCGGGGGCTGGCCCGAACTGTATCCAGCACAATATTCCCAGTTACGAGACCCTACCCGGCGCCGGGGATTGCGGGTGTATAGTGGTTGGAGCAGGCCGATATGCCCACAAGGGCGCTGGCGGGGGTTGGGAGTTACTGTGACAGAGGTATGGTTCCGGAATCCCCGCGTCCACGTGACCGAACTTCGCGATGAAGGTATCTCGCGGATTGTCTTCTCGCAGACGGAACTGGGTCGCCAGCGACACAACGGGATCAATCTTATTCGGCAGATATACGCGGCTACCCCGATTCAGCCACAAATCATGATCATCGGCAAGCAGGGTGCGCAGTTGTACCGGCCCGAGGACCCGTTTGGCCAGCCGAGTGCTGTCTATCCTACCTGGTCGCCAAAGACGGACCGTTGGGATCAGCTGGAAGAGCTGATTATCGATCCAGTCGGCGGCATCCCCCAGCTCTGCGAGGACGAGACGGTCGACCGGACCATGCGGCCAGTGTTTGGCCAGGAACACAAGGTCATCTGCTATAACTTCGGCGGCATACCCAGAGCATTACCGCAGGCCAGCAAGTTGCAGCGCGATCACCCCGAGGTGACCCTGCATATTAACGGCCTCATCAGTTTTGCCTATATGTACTCCTATGATTTCCTCAGTGTCGATGCTGGTTTGGAAGATCTAGGCGATCAGAACGCCATGATTCTCCTTCCGCCTGGCAAGGCGATGGATATAAACAAGCCTAGCTTTCCGCAAGAAGTACTTCTGTGGCGGCATTGGATTGAGCTGCTCGGTATCTCGATTCCCGAGTTCCTGAGTAATGAGTATGGCCAGGCGGGACGCTACAAGACGCGTATCCGGTCAATTCTGTGGGCGCAGCAGCACTACAACACCAACTTCAAGTTCGCCGGGCGCCATGATGTCCTGGCGCGTGCCAGTATCGCCGAGACCGGCCTGCCACACGCCGGGCGCCGCAACGTGGTAATCCAGAGCAAGCAGTACACGACAGCAGCCGCCGAGAAAATACTCTGTGATCACTGCAGCATCGCACCCAAATGCAAGGTATTCCGTGCCGGTCAGATCTGCGGCCTAGGGGAGTCTGAGATGGCCGATCTTGCGAAGTTTTTCCAGCACCGCGACGCCGGACGAATCGTCGAAGGTCTCGCCGAGTTGACGAAAATGCGAGCCGAACGGCTTGAGACCGCGATGGAGAAAGAGGCGGCCGGTGACGAACTTGATCCTGAAGTTACTAAGCAGATGGGCGGCCTGTTCGCTGATGGCGTCAAACTCGCCAAACTGGTGGACCCGAAACTCTCCGGCGCAGCGAACGTCAACGTCAGCGTCGGAGTAGGCGTCGGCATTGCGGCAGGTGCAGTCGGCAGTTCTAACCCCAAAGAACTCATCTCGGCGGCGGTTCTTGCCCTCGAAGAAGCCGGTATCCCGCGCAACGAGATCGACGGCGACATGATCAAGGGGATGCTGAAGGGCTTGTCGGCTGGCGGAACCCTACCTGGCTTGGCGGTAGGCGAGCGGATGGTGCACGCAGCTAGCCCGGCGCCCGCACATCGGGAGATCGAAGGCACAGTAGTACCTGAGGTGCCAGCTACCAAGGTAGCGTAGTGTTTACCAAGGGTACTCCGCCGCCAGCACGTACCGCTTCTGATGCCGATCTGGCTGAAGAAGCGGCGGCGCTGGTCGCCATTGCGGAACTTGACTGGCTCAAGAAGAATCCTGCATTCACCGAGCGACCGGCTAGCCTGCTGGAGTTTCTTGGCCCCGATTACCTCAACATTGCCGACGGTGTTCGTGAAGGTGTCCGTGAAGCACTGACGGAGATCTTCGGTGCTGAGCCGAACGTTTACAACCTGGCCAACGTTCAACGAGCGATGTTTACTGGCGCCATCGGCGTCGGCAAGACGACGTTTGCCAGTATTGCTCTCCCCTACATGGCTCACTGGGTTTTATGTCTCAAGGACCCCCAAAAATTCTTTGGACTGCTGCCGGGGTCACGTATTGCCTTCATGCAGATGTCTACCTCGGAAACGAATGCTCGGGAGGTTCTCTTTGGCGACATCTTCGCGCGTATTAATCACAGTCCGTGGTTCCGCAAACACCCGCATGACCCAAGTTACAAGCGGCAGATCCGGCTGCCAAAAGATATTTGGATCGTTCCCGGTGACTCCAAGGATACGACGTTTGAGGGTTATAACATTCTCGGCGGCATCATCGACGAAATGGACTCGCACCTCGTCACAGAGAAGAAAGACTACGCTCTGGACGGTTACAACACGATCCGGAACCGTATTACGTCTCGCTTCGGTAACCGTGGTCTTCTCATTCTGATTGGTCAGATGAAGAAGTCGATTGGATTCGCAGCGAACATGTATCGCGAATTCTTGGAGGATGGCAAGGAAGGCGGCTCGTACGCTACCAAGTTGACCATCTGGGATTCTCTCGGCTGGGACAAGTTCTCCAAAGACGACGGTACTCGGGATAGCTTCTGGTTTGATCCAGCGCGCAAGCAAATTGTCGATGAGTTGATGCGTGACTTCATGACGCCTGATCAGCTGATGGAGATCCCGAATGTATATCGTAAAGACTTTACGAGTAACCCGCAACAGGCCCTTCGGGACCATGCTGGTATTCCGCCAATGGTCGGTGACGCCTTTATCTCGATGCCAGAGAAGGTGGAAGCAGCGGTTACAAAGTGGCATACGCGTCATGGAGTATCAGAGGGTCCTGTCGGGCCACGTCTTAACCGACCCGAGTTCGCAGATTGGTTCGTCGCTACGGATTCACTTAAGCGGGTGGCCCACGTCGACATCGGTATTAGCCCGGACGGCGATGCTTTAGGGATTGCGGTCGGACACATCCACGAACTAAAAGAAGTGGACGACGAACTCAAGCCAGTTATCGTGTTTGATTGCCTGATCCGCATCAGGCCTCTACCTGGTGAGGAGATTCTGCTATCAGATATGCGGGAGATCCTCTATCGACTTAAGGATACCAGAAACTTTAACATCAAACAGGTTACACTAGACGGCTTCCAATCTTCCGACACCTTGCAACAACTAAATAAGAAGAAATTCAATGCAACCTACCTGTCTGTCGATAAAGAATTGCTGCCCTATCACGATCTGCGCGAAGCAATTTACGAGGACCGGATCGAATGGCCGCGCCTGATGACCTACTGGCACAACGGCGACACGAAGCTGATCGACATTATCACTAAGGAGCTACTCGAACTGGTCTATGCTGGCGATGGAAAGAAGATTGATCACCCGGTTGGCGGCAGTAAGGACGTCGCCGATGCGATGGCTGGCGTAGTTTGCACCCTGATGGGCGGTAGACAATACCGCAGGGGCGTGACACAATCAGGGGGATCGATCGGCTCCGGTGGTTCAGACGTGCCTTTCCCACACCTCCCCCGCGAAAACAGCGGTTCTGGTTTGGAATTGCCCGAGATCCCTAGCTTTGGCTCCCTGCCTGGCTTCGGCTCGATAGGTTCTGGTGCTTCGCTGCCGCCGCACCTGAGGCCAGGAGTAGGTTCTGATGCAGCTCGTTGACATGCACGGTCAGCCGATTAGCTCCTCTAGCTTCGCGAAGGCAGCACCTCCCAAATTGGGGGAGAAGTTTGCGCCGCGCTGGGCGAACGAGTGGGACAATCGCCTCATCAGAAACCTACCTGGCTACGGGGCCGTGCAGTTCGATCTGAGTAAGTTGCAGCTGGCGGATTTTCGGACGATGCGCGACCACTACCAGATTAACGCAGCTCTCGGCGTGATGAGTTTCATGCTGCACCAGATCGACTGGAAAATTGAGTGTGATGATCCGAAGATCAAGACATTCATCCAGGCGAACATGGAGCAGATGTGGACGAACATCATCAAGGCGTGTTCGCAGGCGCACTGGGCTGGCTACGCGCCCTGTGTTCTGCAGTTTGAGAATGACCCAGGCTCTGGCAAGGTGATACTGACCAAGATCAAGGACCTTATCCCGGAGACGTCGCTGGTCCATTGGAAGATGGTTGATGGCTATGCGCCTGCTGGGCGTATTCCACCGAAGATCCCGATCTACGATGGCATTAGGGTCTGGGGTCAGGATTGGCCGATCCCTTCAGAAAACACTTTCTGGTACCCCATCTTGATGGAGAACGGCGACATGTACGGGCGCAAGTTGCTGCGTGCCGCCTTCACCAGTTGGTATTTCTCGCTGTTGATCCACATGTTCGCCAACCGCTACTTTGAGCGGTTTGGTGAGCCAGTGCCGGTCGGCCGGGCGCCGTACGACGAAGAAATCACGGTCAACGCTGACGGGACAGCGAAGAAGATCAACGGCGCTCAGCTGATGCTGAATGTACTGCAGAGTCTTCGGAACCGCTCGGCTGTCGTTCTGCCGAACGACCGTACCCAGGTAGGTACTGGTTCGGCTGGCAAGGGGGTTGAGTATGACTTCGATATTCAGTACCTTGAGTCGCAGATGCGTGGCGCTGATTTTGAGCGTTATCTTATGCGTCTCGACGAAGAGATGTCCCTCGCACTCTTCACGCCGCTGCTTGTGCTGCGGACGGCCGACGTTGGAAGCTACAACCTCGGATCAACCCACTGGGTGACCTACCAGAACATGCTTAACGCACTTGCGGCCGACATGAAGACGTATATTGACGCCTTCATTTTGTCGCGTCTCGTCGACTTCAACTTCGGAACCAATGCGGCACGAGCCACAATCAACTTCCGCAAGATGGGTAGCGACAAGATCCCGATGATCACTGCGATTCTGCAGGCACTCATTCCGACAGGCCGGGCCTTGCCCGACTTGCAGGAGCTGGGAGATATCGCTGGCCTGTCCTTCAAAGAAGTGCAGGTGCTAACGGGTAATGACTCAGGAGCTCCAGGAACGAAGCCAGCCGACCCGCAGGCGAAAGCAAAAGCCGGAGGAACGCCTAAGAAGACTGGGACTGCTGGCGGAACTGGCAAGACAGCGAAAAAGACTGCCAACGCGTCCTTGGCTATCAGTGATATCGCAGAGAGGGTCGCTTCTCAGGTCCGTAAGCGAATCACTGAAGGTTCCACCGACTTTAGTGGCCTCTCCTTCGGCTATGACAGCCAATTCGCCGACGCGCTAGTCAAGGACGGTATTGCGGACGCCCCCAACACTAAAGCAACCGTCTATGCACTGGCTGCTGCAGTGCTGGAAGAAGCATTTGGCTGGGTGAAGGACATGGACGATGTCGCACTGAAGGTATACCTGAATGCTGTCTTCTCTAACTGCCTATCGGCGGAGCTTGAGGAAGACTAATGGCTGAACCAAAGAAGCATGAGTGGCGGTGCATGTTCTGCCCGCGCCGACCACTGCTGGCCATCTATGGCCTCGACGCCGACCGACGGCTCTACGTCCATGTGAAGATCGAGCGACAGGGCCGTACCGTAACCGAGTCGGTGCACAAGGGTGGCTCGATCAGCATCAAATGTCGCGACTGCTACCGGTGGCAGGATATCGTCATCAGCGGAGATCGTGCAGTCATGGAGGAAGTCGATATCCCGGACGAACTGCGAATTGGCGCACCGAGCGTCCCTTCCGGTAGGTGAGGTGATTGGCGTAGGGTATGCCCTATGACCACTGCTTTGCTGACTGCTCCGGCGCGGTCCCTCCTCTACGTGATGGATGGACTTGCGACCAGCTTTGGCAAGCAGTACGCTGGCAGTAAGGGTGGCACGGTTTTCACTGATATTCCGGTCTTCCGGACCGGCACATTCCGTGACAGTTCCGGAATGCAGTCGACGTGGGAGCAGTTCCATCTCGATCAGATGATGTCGAACAACAGCTTCCTCGCCAGCAAGAATATTCTGCCTGCGGCGCCGGTGCGCGACGGCCACAAGACCTGGCTTGTCGGCAACGTGCAGGGGCGCGGCAACGTTGTCGGCTGGACGCAGAGCATGAAGACCCAGCAGATGCAGTCGCCGGTCGACGGTCAGGAATACAGTTACTTGCTGGCTGACGTCGAGATCACAGAGCCGTACGCGCAGCAGGCGCTGGCTAATGGTACCTGGCGTAATCGGTCTTCGGAGATCATCCAGTACACAACCAACAATGAGACTGAGTTGTGGCCGGTTTTTGGCGGCTACGCTTACGTCGACATGCCCGCGGTTGAGGGGCTAAACTTCGGACTACATCAAGCCGGTGGTGGAGTTGCCCTAGGTACTCGGGTGATTTTCGATCTCGGCGCTTCGATCAGGGAGATCAACGTGCAGCCAACCCAGCAGGCCGCAGGGGTTCAGCAGGGTCAGCCTGCCCTCTTGGCCCTTCCCGTCCTTCCTCAGGCCGCTCCGCCGGTAGCTCCGACAATGCAGCTTGGCCCGCAGTTCCCGCAGTTCGGGCAGCCACAGACGCAGCCTCAGCAGCAGGCGAACCCATTCGCGCAGCAGCAGTCGACACCGCAGCCGTTCGCGCAGCCGTCGGCCCCGCAGCAGCTCGTCTTCATGTGCAACGGCCAGCAGGTCACCGACCCCGGCCAGGTGCAGGGCTACATCAACGCCTTCGAGGCGTCGATCAAGGAACTTCGCGACACGAACCGCAAGGAGTTCGTGAAGGGCCTCGTGATCGCCAACAAGATCCTTGCGCCGCAGCAGCCGGAGTACGAGGCATTCGCCCTCGCCCTCGACGACGCGCAGTACGCGGCCTGGACGCAGCAGTTCGGCCTGCCGAACCCGCTGCTCGCCAACCACGGCGGCGGTGTCACCAACCCTGCGAACGGCGCACAGCCGAATCCGCAGTCGACCGAGTTGGAGACGGCTCGTCAGATCGTTCGTATCCACGAGCGGTCCGGCCAGATCCCGACGATGTACTGTAACACGCCGTCCTACCAGAAGCTGGTCGCGGCTGGCGAGCGGCCGGCCCTCAAGGTCTGACGCACTCCGCCCGGCACTGACGTTCTTCAGTAAGTAAAGACCGAGAGGACCAGATATGCCCAGCTTCACCAAGGGCGGCGCGCTCCAGACTCCGTTCGGTGTCAACCGGTACCTCCGGTCCACGGTCGGTGTAAAGAAGACGTCGTACTCAGTCGCCAAGAACTCTGTCCCCGGCGTCGTCATCGCTGACGGCTCCACCCAGAAGATCCTGCAGCCCGGCACGGTGAT
>Ga0193753_10001962_pt1 | contig 16911 bp, 17 predicted proteins | sample H1c2metaG_FD_144925 | JGI IMG/M metagenome (GOLD analysis project Ga0193753, IMG submission 144925) | Soil microbial communities from a riparian zone of the East river system, Colorado, United States - H1c2 | ecosystem: Environmental > Terrestrial > Soil > Riparian zone | place: USA: East... | reverse complement strand
CGAAGAAATCTTCGCGCAAGGCGAGGGGCAAGAAATAGGCGTCAGTCGCGCCCGCCGACCACGCTCAGCACCGCGACGAAGTGACAGGCGACGCCCCCCAGCACGAACAGGTGCCACACCGCGTGGGTGTAGCGCTTCTTCTTCCAGACGTAGAACGGCACGCCGCCGGTGTACAGCAGGCCGCCGGCCGCTATCCAGCCGATCTCGGTGGCGCTGAGGTTCTCGCGCAGCGGGTTGATGGCAACGACGATGAGCCAGCCCATGCCGAGGTAGAGCATCGTCGACAGGCGTGGGTAGCGAAAGCCCACCGTGGTCTTCGCCACGATGCCGAGCACGGCAAGCGTCCACACCACGCCGAACAATGACCAGCCCCACGCGCCCTGCATCGCCACCAGCGTGAAAGGCGTGTAGGTGCCCGCTATCAGTAGATAGATGGCGGAGTGATCGAGCTTGCGCAGGCGCTGCTTGCGTTCCGGCGAGCTTTCCCAGTGGTAGATGACCGAGGTCGTGAACATCGCGAGCGCCGTGGCGCCGAACACCATCGCGCCGGCGAGCCGCAGCGCATCTCCCGCGGCGACCCAGGCGAGCCACGGAATGGCGACGGCGCAGGCCACGATGCCGAGGCCCGCGGTCAACGTGTGCGCAAGTTCTTCGCGGCGCGAATAGGGCGGTGGGAGTGAAGCGGCGGTGCGGGACACCGCCGAAGCTTAACAGCTGCGGATGAGGCTACCGGCTCGCGGTCTGACCGCTGTCCGGGAACTCGCCTTTCGGCAATTGCACTTCGCCGATCAGGATGCGCTTCAGGTAGTCGGGCGCAATCAGGTGGCAATACTGGCGGCCGTTGCTCGCATTGGGCTTGGAGCTGACGCGCATGTTGCCGCTGCCGAGACTCTTGGCGCGAATACGCAGCGTGCCGCCGGCATCGGTCTGCACCATGGTGAACGATTCGAGCCACTGCGATTCGCTGGTCGACTGTTCGTCCGGATCGAGCAGCACGGCGACGGGGCCTTTGAACGGCATCTTCTTTTTCTGGCGATCGGTCATCGTGAGCATCACGGCATCGAGCGTGCGCCGATTGAGGCGTGCGCAGGTGGTCGATTCACCGGCGGCCGTGGCGCCGTATTCGGCGCGGATGCGTTCGGCGCTGTGCAGCTTGCAGGAGATCATGCGCGCCTTGGTGCGCTGCGGGTCCGCGTAACCTACGAATTGCAGGGTCTCGAGTGGCTTCACGGAAGGTGAAGTGCGCGAGAACGCCTGGTAGTCGGTGACCAGCACGTTGCGTGCGGGCACGCGCGAGGTGGCGATTTCCTTCTGCGCGACGGCGCAGTAGTCATTGAGCGTGGGGATGACCATCGGCTGGCCGACGACGGCCGGCCGGGAATCGCTGGCGCAACCCGCTACGGCCAAGCCGAGCGCGAGACAAGCCACAGCGCGGGCTTTAAGCTTGGACCCGCCGCGGATGATGATTTTCATGGGCGCCACTCCCCTGTTGCAAAAATCCAGTTGGAAAAACTATTCCGATGCAGGTCGCATGCGACCGAAGGCCGCCATCGCGCGCCATTCTGGCGTTACGTCACATTCGGAATCGTGGGCGCAGTTCTCATGACGGAAAGCTCACCGGCCGCCGATGCGCGTCCATTTGTCATAGCGCATCGCGGCGCCAGCGGGTATGTGCCCGAACACACACTCGCCGGCTACTTCATCGCCATTCACCAGGGTGCGGACTACGTCGAACCCGACCTCGTCATCTCCCGGGATGGTGCGCTGCTCGCGCGGCACGAGAACGAGATCGGCGGCACCACCGATGTGGCGTCGCATCCGGAATTCGCCGCGCGCAAGACCACGAAGAGCATCGACGGCGAGTCCATCACCGGCTGGTTCACCGAAGATTTTTCGCTGGCGGAACTGAAAACGCTGCGCGCGCGTGAGCGTCTGCCCGATTTGCGCAAGGCGAATACGCGTTACGACGGCGCATTCTCGATACCGACCTTCGATGAAGTTCTCGATCTGGTGGCCGCGGCCGACGCGCAGCGGGCGGAGCTGGCGCGCGCCGCGGGATTGCCGCCGCCGCCGCGCATCGGCGTTTATCCGGAAACCAAGCATCCAAGCTACTTCGCGAAGCTCAATCTCACCTTCGACGATCGGATGCTCGACGCGCTCCGCCGCCACGGTTACAGCAAGCGTTCGGATCCCATCTGCCTGCAGTCTTTCGAGGTGGCGAATCTCAAGGCGCTCCGCAAGCGTACCGACCTGCCGCTGGTGCAACTCGTGGCGCCCACGGGGCAGCCCTTCGATTTCACGCTCGCGGGAGATGAACGCGGTTACCTCGATCTAATGACAGATGCGGGCCTTCGTGAGATCGCCACCTACGCGGATGCCATCGGGCCGCACAAGTGGATGGTCGTTCAGTTTGGCGATGACGGTGCCCGGGATACCGGCCTGGCGCGGCGCGCCCGCGCGGCGGGACTCGGCATCCACGTGTGGACGTTGCGCGCTGAAAACGAGTTTCTGCCGGCTGCATTGAGATCTCCGGGCGACGCGGCGACGCACGGGGATCTGGCAACAGAAATCCACGCGCTGCTCGATGCTGGAATTACCGGCTTCTTTTCCGACCACCCCGACCTCGCCGTGCGCGCGCGCGACAACTGGTAACCCATGCCGCAACCATTTCACCTCGCGATTCCCGTCCACTCGCTGTCCGCGGCGCGCGCCTTCTACGGCCAGTTGTTCGGCTGCCCGGAAGGGCGCAGCAGTGACGAATGGGTGGACTTCGATTTTTTCGGCCACCAGGTGGTCGCGCATCTCGATCCGGACAAGAAGCAGCACGTGCATCACAACGAGGTCGACGGACACGACGTGCCCGTGCCGCATTTCGGCGTGGTGCTCGAGTGGCAGGCCTGGCAGGCGCTCGCCGAGCGCCTGGCCAGCGCGGGAACGCGCTTCGAAATCGAGCCGGGCATCCGCTTCGCGGGCCAGGTCGGTGAGCAGGCGACGATGTTCCTCTACGACCCTTCGGGCAACGCGCTCGAGTTCAAGGCGTTCAAGGATCCTTCGCGGCTCTTCGCCAAATAACCAGGGCGAATTAGCTAGGGTGAAGTCGTTGGGTGCGGGACGCTCGTGGCGCGCAGCGCCAGCCGCACGAGCTTCGCAGTCAATCGCGCCCCGAAGTCGCGTGGCGCGTCGAGCTGCAGGCGCGCGAGACACGGACTTTCGCTTTCCCGCGGCTGCACGAACAACGCCCGCCCGATGGTTCGCAGACGCGCGGCCTTGCCGCCGGTGTTTTCCTTCAACCAGCGTAAGGCGCGCGCCAGTTCGATCTCCTCGCGCGTGAGGTCGGTGCCGAACGGGTATTCCGAGAACAGGCCGGCGCGGCGCTGCGCGGCGAAGGCTGCTTCGAGCTTCTCCGGCGTGTTGTGGCGATACTGCTCGGGAACCTGGTAGCCGGCGTCGATCTTGTTGGCGCGCTTCGCCTCGGCCAGCAGCGCATTCTGGAAGCGCGAATCGGCAATGTTCAGCATGGCGGCCACGCACTCGGCGTCGGTGCGGCCGCGCAGATCGGTGATACCGTATTCGGTGATGGCGATGTCGCGAAGGTGTCGCGGAATCGTGGTGTGCCCGTAGCTCGTCACGATGTTAGAGCTGAGTTTTCCGTCTTTGCGGCGCGTCGAGCGAACGCACAGCACCGATCGCGCGCCCGGCAGCGCGTGCGCCATTGCGACAAAGTTGTATTGGCCACCGACGCCGGAAACCACGCGGCCATCGGCGAGACCATCCGAAACCGCGGCGCCGAGCGTGGTCAGCATCATCGCGGTGTTCACGAAGCGCGCGTGGCTGCGTTGCGCCACGCGCAGTGCGCCATCGTCACCGTAGAGCTGGTTGATGTAGCCCACGCCCCGCATGTCGAACAGCCGGCGTTCGTTCTCCGACAAGGCGCACAGCGCGGAATAGAAGGAGCGTGGACCCAGCAGGAAGCCGGCGTGCATGACCGTGCCACCCTGCAGGTGAAGCCCGAGGCAATCGCGCGCCAGGGCCGCCCGCGCCCTGGCACTGCCGAGATTCGCCTCGATGCGCATGCCGTCCGGCGAGACGATGCTGCCGCTGTCGAAGCGGGTTTCGCTGCGCAGGACGCCGGAAGCCTTGAGCGCCGCGACGTCGCCGGCGTCAAGGATGGGGCCCGCACCCGCCGCCAGCAGCGCCTCGAGCAGCGATTCGTCGATGCGCGTGATGGAGTCGCTCGCGGCCAGCGCGCGCTGCAGCGGTAGATAGTCGTACACGCGGCGGCGGAGGATCCCGGCGCGATACAGGTCGAGCATCTGGTCGACGAACATTTCGGTGGCGCCGAACAGGCCCGTGGCGAAGGGTGCGCGACCGCCGATGGAGTCGACGAGCCCGGCGCTGCGCTCCGTGCCCGCGTCGACGAGTGCGCGCCGCCAGGCTTCGTTCTGCTGGTGACGCAGCAGCAGCGAGTACACGATCGAGTCGCCGAGCTCGCCGATGCCGATCTGCAGGGTGCCGCCGTCCCGCACGAGGCTGCTCGCGTGCAGGCCGATCGCATGATCCACGGTCGACAGCGATGGATTCGGCGGCGCGAACAGGTCGTAGTCGTAGCGCGCATGGTCGAGCAACAGGTCGAAGTTTTCCGCGGGCAGGTTGGCCGCGCCCAGCATGAATGGCATCTCGCGATGGACCTGGCCCAGCAGCACCACCGGCGTGCCCGCGGCACGCAGCTTCGCAATCTCGGGCAGCAGGTCCACGGTGACATCGGGATTGCTGCCGAGACTGATCTCGGTGTTGCCGCCCACGACGCGCCTGGCCACCACGTGCGCGATGACGTTGACGCCGCGAGCCAACAGTTCCCGCGCCACGTGCGTGTAGTTCGCGCACAGGTAGTGCGACTGCGCGTGAGCGGAATTGAGCTGCGAGCCGGGCTCGAAGAAGAACTCGATGACGCGCACGTTCGCCGGCACGTTGTCCTGCCGCATCGCCGACAGGTAGTCGAGGTCCGGATAGTTGCCGAACACGCGCGCGGCCAGTGGATCGATGAAGGCTTTCTCGAGCGGGCTTCCGCCCGTGGGTTTGCGCAGGCTCAGCGCCGTGAAGAGGGTCAGGTCGATGCTGGAGTCGCCGCGCGCGCGCCGGAAGAATTCGTTGGCGATGAGGTTGGGCTTGCCGATGCCGAGAGGGAGTGCCAGCACCACTCGCTTGCCTACGCGCCGCAGCGCCTCTTCCACGATCTCTCCGACATCATCAAACATCTGCGGCATGCGGGCTACACTTGCATGCAGCTTCCTCGTGGTCAATCGAAATGGGGCCAACGAAAATGACTTTGAAAAAACCCGCGCTCGATCCCATGACGCTCGCGCCACGTACCGGGTCGGGATATCCCGAGCCCTATCGTTCGCGCGTACTGCCGCGCGAGAAGCGCGCGCTCGGCGATCCACTGGGATTGACGAAGATCGGCATCAACCACACGACGCTTCCGCCCGGCAAGGAATCGTCGATGCGACACTGGCACACGCGTGAAGATGAATTCATCTTCGTGTTGTCAGGTGAGGTCGTGGTGAAGACCAATGCCGGCGAACAGGTGCTTGGGCCCGGAATGTGCGCGGGATTTCCGGCTTCTGTCGACGGCAAGGCGGGCGACGGACACCAGCTGATCAATCGTGGCAGCGAGCCCGCCCTGTATCTCGAGATCAGCAATCGTGACAAGGCGGACACGGCCTTCTACCCGGACGTCGACCTTCATTTCAATGGAGACGGCGCCGAGGTGATGTACACGCGCAAAGACGGCAGCCGGTTCTGAGCAGCGCCGGTCGAGCCCGCCTCAGTTCAACAAGCGGCCGGGCGAATCGCGACTGACCGCGCGATCTATCTGGACCACCTGGGCCTCGCCCTCCAGCGCCGCCGCACGCCACAGCGTGAACTTCTGATTCACCGGCGAGGCCATGGCCGTGGTGATGTTGCGATGGTCGAACCCGGGTAGTTTGGACAGGTGCGACAGCAGGTCGTATTTCGTGGCCAGCAGCTGGCCCACGAGCACTCCCGAGGTGCCGGCGCCGGCGAGCACATAGAAATAGTCTTCGCTGAGGTTTACGCCCTGCGTCATCACCAGCGACACCTCGCGCAGCTCGTTCCAGCGCACGAACTCGCTGTCGCCGCGCGCCAACCGGCGCAGCACGCCTTCGTCGGTGATCTGCAGGGCGTCGCCGCGCCTGCGCAGTTCCCAGGTGAGGAACCAGGGCTCGAGCAGGAATATCGCGAACACAGAAAACGCGATCCCGGCCATCCACCAGCTGGTGCGGCCGGTCCAGGCCGGAAAGAAGGCCAGCACCGCCACGCCGAGCGAGATGCCCATCCAGACACGGCGCATGGAGTTCGTCATCGCCATCGCGTTACTTCGCCTTGACCAGCGCGACCTTGTATTGAATTTTCACTTCGTCCGCCACGCCTTCGGTGGATTTCCAGTCGCCCTGGCCCACGCCATAGTCGAGGCGCTTGATGGACGTGGCGCCCGAAAGCTCGAGGCCGGCAGCGGTGCCTACGATTTTCAACGGCAAGCGAAGATCGCGTGTCACGCCGCGCAATGTGAGCTTGCCCACGGCTTCGAGGCCACCGGCGGCCGTGCGCGAGAAGCTGCCCGAGCTGTACTGCGCGGTCGGAAATTTCTGCGTGTCGAAGAGGTCGGCGGTCGCCAGCATGTCGTTGCGTTCCTGGTCCTGGGTGTCGATCGAGGCGATCTGCACTTTCACGTTGAGGCTGCCGGCCGTGGGATTTTTCTCGTCGTAGGCGAGCTCGGTGCTGAACTGTTTGAACGAGCCCTTGCTGGCCGCGCCTGCCTGATCGAAGGTGAATGTGAGTGTGCTGCCCTGGGCCTGCACCCAGTGCGGGACGGCGGCGGTTGCGGCTGAGGCGGCCGGGCCGGCCGAGGCCGCGGCGGCTGCAGGAGGCGGCTTGGCCGTGTTGGGCTTGGTCGCCGTCGGTGTGTCGGCGGCATGGCAGGCGCCGGTGAGCAGCACGACCGCGGCAGCCATCCATGTAATGTAGTTAGTCATAGATTCACTTGACGCGGCCGAAGGGCAACATGCGCTTCAGTACGTCGTTCCTGTCGATGAAATGATGTTTGAGCGCACCGGCCGCATGCAGCAGCGCGACGACCACCAGCACGCTGAACAGCAGGTGATGCAGGTCGTGCATCTGGTGGAATGTCTTGTCGGCCGGCGCCACCAGGTCGGGGAACTGGAACAGCTTGAACCAGCTCACGGGAAAATTGCGCGCCGAGGACATCATCCAGCCGGTGAGTGGCATGGCGAAGATCAGCGCATAGAGCAACACGTGTGAGATTCTGGCGAGCACGCGCTCCCAGGGGCGGGTCTCGTGGGTCAGGTCGGGAACCGGGTTCACCAAGCGCCACACCAGGCGGATGATGGCCAGCATCAGGATGGTCATGCCGAACGACTTGTGCAACGCCAGCGTCTGCAGCTTCTCGAGCCCCTTGAGCTCCTCGGCGCGCTCCGCGATCCACCACTGGTTGACGATGAGGATCACGATGATCCAGTGGAGCGCCTTCGTCAGGGAACCCCAGGTGCGGTTGGTGTTACGAAAAGTCATGCCGGTAAGCTAGCTGCTCGGGATGAGTCCGGTCAAAGTCACGCAAGGATAGGTCCACGTCATGAGTACACAGCAGGCAAGGCACGGGTTCCCGCTTCGAGTGTTTGTTGCGGGGTTCGTGCTATGGGGGCTGGCGGGGTGTCAGACAAGTCCTCCTGTCACCGAAACTCCGCCTGCCGCGCCCACGCCGGCTGCGCCAACCGCGGCGCCTGCAGGCGCGCATGAATATGCCGTGGTGGGCGAAGAGTCGCTGCTGCAGATCCTCGTTTATCGCGGTGGCGCGATGGCCCGCCTCGGTCATAACCACGTCATCGCGTCGCACCAACTATCGGGCACGGTGTTCGTCGCCGACGATCCGCGGGAGGCGCGTTTCGACATCAGCGTTCCGGTCAACGAACTGACCATCGACGAGCCCGCCATGCGCGAGATGGCGGGTGCGGACTTCCCGCCGGGCGTGCCGCAGAGCGCGCGCGACGGAACGCGCAAGAACATGCTGTCGGAAGCGCTGCTCGATGGTGAGAGATATCCGGCCATCCGGTTGCGCGCCACCGATGTCGTTGCCGCGGCCGAGGGCTTCGATGTCGGCGTGGAGATCACGATCAAGGACCAGGTGCGCAGCGTGCGTGTGCCAGTCACGCTCGATCGCAAGGAAGGCGCGCTGGTCGCGCGCGGGGAGTTCGCCCTCAAGCAGTCGGATCTTGGGTTCAAGCCATTCAGCGTCGCGATGGGGACGCTGGTGGTGCTCGATGAAATGCGCATCCGATTCGAAGTGGTCGCGCGGGAGTAAATGGGGACAGGCGCCGCATCGGCGCCGTTCCTTGATTCCTAGCAAACGGGGACAGAGCTGGGCGGTGGAGCGTCAGCGCGAGACGGACAGGCTTCGGGCGCTCAGAGTCGGGCGCGCTTCGCGTTCGCTCGCGCTCGGCGGCGCGTCCAGAGCTGTCAGCGTTCAACTATCGGGCGGACAATCACTACGGTGTTGCAGGGAACTACCAGGAGTACCTGCGCGCTTAGCGCCTCGCGCTCGCCGCCCTCCACTTCGCGCCCGAAGCCTGTCCGTCTCGCGCTGACGCGCCAACGTCGTGCCTCGGTCCGGCTTGTTAGGAATTCGGAGTTGGATCCGGATCCGGATCCGGATCCGGATCCGGATTCGGATCCGGATTCGGAGCCTACTGCGTGCGCACGGTAAGGCTCGGATCTGTTCCACAGCGCCGCGGTGGCTGGCGAGCGGACCCGGAAAGCGCGACGCCTTCCAGATGAAAGGCGTCGCTGCGGATTCCCTATCTCGTCAGCTCCGCCAGCACGGCATCGGCCGAGTAAACCTTCGACAACGCTTCCTTGATGATGGCGGGATGCACGGCGACGGCCCGGTTCTTCGCGGTATCGAACCAGTACGCGCCCGACACCGAGTGGATGTTGCCGTCGAACAGCAGGCCGACGATCTCGCCCTTCGCGTTGATCAGCGGGCTGCCGGAATTGCCGCCGACGATGTCGTTGTTGGTGGACAGGTTGAACGGCGTGTTCATGTCGAGTTTGCTCTTCACGCGCTGCCAGCTGTCGGGAATGCGGAACGGATCCGCGCCGGTGGCGCGATCGAAGGCGCGCGACAGCCGCGTGAACGGCTCGACCGGCGTGCCGTTCTCGTTCCATCCCTGCACCGTGCCGTAGTTCAGCCGAAGCGTGAACGTGGCATCCGGATAGACGCTGGTACCCAGCGTCGCGAAGCGCGCGCGGGCGATGCGTTCGGTCGCGGATCGCAGCGGCGCTTCGACGGTGTCTTCATAGGACTTGCGTACCGCGCGCGCGTCGGCATCGATGCTGCGTGCGAGCATGATCATCGGATCTGTCGATGCCGCGATGGCAGCCGAGCCACCTTTCCACAGCTCGAGCCGTACGGCCGGATCCGCAAGCTTTGTTTCGCGGACCAGGCGCTTGGCGAGCGCCGCCGGCGATTCCGTCGACATCAGCTTGCGCACCACGGCGTGATCCGGGCCTAACCACTCGCGCATGCGCTCGAGGCCATTGCCGAGACGAATCTCCTCGAGCTCGGTGTACACGGGCACGGATGCGCCGAGGTTCTGCTGCACGCGCGGCAGCGCGCCGTCGGTGAATTCGCGGTAGCGCTGGCCGTTCGGCTTGTCTCGCTCCGCGGTGCCGCGCACCAGCGTGCGCGCGTAGTTCACGAGCCGGCCCTGGAAACCTGCGCCGTTCTCGATGTAGGTGTACGGCAGGAAGAGGCCGCGCTCCGCGGCCAGCGCCTTGTCGATATCGCCCCACGGATTGCCGGTGCTCTTCTTGAGCGCGGCATCCTTCGCGATGTTCTTCTCGAGCGTCGCCTGCTCGGCGGCCTTGCGATCGAGCAGCGTGTCCTCGTGCAGCGCGTCGAGCATCTTGCGACGCACCTTGATGCCGTTCTCGAGGCTGTTCAACGTGTCGGCGGTGATGCGCTCGTTCTCCGGGCTCGATTCCGAGAACTGGATGAGGCGGCCGCGGATCTCCGAGTAACGCAGCAGCCACTGCGGCAGGTCGAGATTGCGCTGCTGCTTGAGCTGGGCCAGCGTCAACAGGCGGTCGGTGGCGCCCGGATGTCCCGACACGAACACCGCTTCACCCGCCGCGGGCCCGGCGAAGTTCACCTTGAGAAAGGCAGCCGGCTTGGCCGGCTTGCCGTCTTCGTAGGCGCGCAGCAGGCCCATGTCGAGGCACCAGCGCGGAAACTGGAAATTGTCGGGGTCACCGCCGAAGGCCGCGATGGACACCTCCGGCGCGAACACCAGGCGCACATCGGTGTAGCGCTTGTATTTGTACAACCAGTACTGGCCGCCGTTGTACAGCGTGACGCTCTGGCATTTCTGCTTCGTCTGCGCCTCGCATTCCCCTTCGAGCTGGGTCAGCGTGGCCTTGCGTACGTCGTTGGCCGCCGCTTCATCCTTGCCGGCCGTGACCGCGGAAATCTTCGCGGTGATTTCCTCCATGCCGACGAGCACGTCGGCCACCTGCGTCTGGCATTTCTTCTCTTCTTCGCGCGACTTGGCGAGGAAACCGTCCTCGACGTAGCTCTTTTCCTTCGACGACTGTTCCGCGAGGCAGGCTTCGACGCAATGATGATTGGTGAGAATCAGGCCCTCATCGGACACGAACGACGCGGTGCAGTTGGAGAGGCGCACCGTGGCCGAGCGCACGCGATCGAGCCACGCCTGGTCGAGGCTGGTCTTGAGCGCCGCATTGGCTTTCGAGAACGGGAAACCATGGAACGTCCACATGCCCTCGTCGGCATGGGAGGTGGAACAAAGAAAAACCAGAAGGGCGGCAATGGCCGCGCTCGCGAATCGGTTCATGAAAGAAACTCCGGGGCGTTTTACGCCTGGCGCGGTCGATGCGCGGATTATCACCACAATTGCGGGCTCTCGCATGCCCGGATGCCGCGTCCCGACCTCGGTTCGGCGCGCGGCGCCGGCGTGGCATGATTCGAAGGTGTGAAACCGCCTGGCCCGAATCCTCCCGTGCGCCGCCTTGGCAGGATCCACCTCGCGCCAGGGCTTGGGCCGTCGCACGCCGTCACCTATCTATATGCGGCGTTCATCACGATCGGGCTGTTCGCCTTCGTGAGCTACATGCAGCCGTACCTGCTGACCGTGAACCTCGGGCTGGCCCCCCACCTGCAGGGGCGCACGGTTTCCGCGCTGAATTTCGCCAACGAATTGCTGGCGTTGTTCCTGGTCGCGCCATTCGGCGCGCTGGCGGACAAGATCGGGCGCCGTTCCGTGTACGCCTTCGGGTTCCTTTGGCTGGCCGCCGGATTCCTGTGGTATCCGATGGCGCGCACCGTGCCGCAGCTGGCGGGTTGCGCGCTGTTCTTCTCGGTGGGCGTCGCCGCCATCGGCACCATGTTAGGCACGGTGCTGGCCGATACGCCCGCCGAAGGATCGCGCGGCCGGCTGGTCGGCCTGACGGGCTTCTGCCAGGGTCTCGGCGCGGCCGTACTGGTTCTGCTGCTCGGACGATTGCCCAAGCATCTCGCGGACTCCGGAGTCGACGCGCTCACAGCAGGGCAGATCACGATGTGGCTGGCCGCCGGGCTGTGTGCACTGTCGTCGGTGGTGGTGTTCTTGGGCCTGAAGCGCGGCACGCCGAGCGAGCGCGCGCCCTCGATGCCGCTGTTTCGCATCCTGGCGGACGGCATCGCCGCGGCGCGGCGCAATCCGCGCATCTGGTTCGCGTACCTGCTGCAATTCGGTTCTTTCGGCGACCGCGTGGTGCTCGGTACGTTTCTTTCGCTGCGCCTGCAGCAAGCGTGGGTGGAGCGTGACCTCAGCATGGCCGACGCGGCCTCGCGAGCCCGGCTGCCATTCGTGGCGGCGATGGTCGCGGGTCTCGCCACCGCGCTCATCGTCGGCGTGCTGCTCGACCGCGTCGACCGGCTGCGCATCGGCGTGGCCGCCATGGTGCTGGCGGCAGCCGCATACCTGCTGTGTGGTTTCGTCGCCGATCCAACGCAGGAGGTGCTCATGGCTGCGGTGGCCATGTTGTTAGGCGCCGGCCAGATTGCGGCGATCGTTGCTGGCCAGACCATGCTCGGCCAGGAAGCGCCTCGCGACGTGCGTGGCGCGGTGTTCGGGCTCGCCGGCATTTGCGCGTCGGCTGGCATCCTCTTCACGAACGCCTTCGGCGGCTGGCTCTACGATTCGGTCTCGAAAGGCGGCCCGTTCTTCCTGCTCGCGGGCGTGAACTTCGCGATCTTCGTGTTCGGTGTGCGCCTGGCCCGGAGAAGCGGCCAGTCCGGAAGTGGCCAGTCCGGAAGTGGCTAGTCCACCGCGTTGATGAGCAACAGCGCCGTGCCTTCCGGCGCGCGCAACAGCGCGGCCGAGCGCGGATCGAGACCGCGCGGCAGTTCGTCGGACATCGCCACGTCGAGCGAGCGCAGGCGCTCGATGCGCTCGCCCATGTCCGCCGCGGCGAACACCAGCATGGCCTGGTCGAGCGTGCGCGGCCGATGCACCGCGAGATCGATGTGATCGCTGGTCATCGACATGCGCAGATAGGGCGCATCGGTTTCCCCGAGAGCGACGAAACCCAGCGGTTCCCAGAACGCACGCATGGGTTCGAACTCGGCCGAAGGCAGGCTGTACTCCGCGAAGTCGCCGCACAGCGAAGTTTCGCCGCGGCCACGGTCACTGGCGAAATGCGTGGGCGCTTCCTGCACACGCACCGGCTGGCCCGACGGGTCGAGAAAACCGAATTCATTGAACGCTTCGTCGCTCACGCGTTTCCAGGCAATGTCGATGCCCAGTTTCTCGATGACGTGCACGTGTCCGGCCACGCCCGGGTGCACGTAGGTGAGCGTGGGCGAGGGGAACTTGAACTGGTGCAGGCCGATGTACAGGCGACCGTCGGTCATGACTCCGTACGGATGCTGCCAGGTGTCGGTGGTGCCGCAGTGGCTGAACCCGAGGCGCTCGTAGTAGGCAACCGAGTCGGCGATGTCGGCCGTCTCGATGCTGATTTCGTGAAACTTTCCTAACACTGGCGCGGGAGTTTACGCATCTTGCCGCACGCTGCCTACGCAGATGCGGGTCGTCAGATTCCACCCACGCAGATGTACTTGAGCTCGGTGAATTCCAGGATGCCGTACTTCGACCCTTCGCGACCGGTTCCGCTTTCCTTGACCCCGCCGAACGGTGCCACCTCGGTGGAAATGAGGCCGGTGTTGAGGCCGACGATGCCGTACTCCAGCGCCTCGGTGACGCGCCAGGAACGCGCGAGATCACGCGTGTACACATAAGCGGCGAGCCCGAACTCGGTGTCGTTCGCGAGCCGCACGGCTTCCTCGTCGGTGTCCACGCGAAACAGTGGCGCCACCGGTCCGAACGTCTCTTCACGCGCCAGCGTCATCTTCGGGCTCACGTTCGTGAGCACCGTAGGCTCGTAGAACGTGCCCCCGAGTGCATGGCGCTGTCCGCCGATCACCACGGTTGCGCCTTTGGCCCTGGCATCGGCTATGTGGCTCTCGACCTTGGCCAACGCCTTGGCGTCGATGAGCGGCCCCTGGTCGGTTTCGCCTTTGAGACCATCGCCCACGCGCAGTTTGCGTACGGCCTCTGTGAGTTTCTGTGCGAAAGCGTCGTAAACCTTCGACGCAACGATGAAGCGGTTGGCGCACACGCAGGTCTGACCCGTGTTGCGGTACTTGCTCTGGATGGCGCCGGTCACCGCGGCGTCGAGGTCGGCGTCGTCCAGCACGAGGAATGGCGCATTGCCGCCGAGCTCGAGCGCCACCTTCTTCACCGTGCCCGCGCATTGCGACATGAGTAGTTTGCCCACGGGCGTCGAGCCCGTGAACGACAGCTTGCGCACCTTGTCACTGCCGGTGAACTCGCCGCCGATGGCGACCGCATCGCCGGTGACCACGTTGAACACGCCTGCGGGAATTCCGGCACGCTGCGCGAGCTCCGCCATGGCCAGCGCGGAGTACGGAGTCTGCGGCGCGGGCTTGCAGACGAATGTGCAACCGGCGGCAAGCGCGGGTGCGGCCTTGCGCGTGATCATCGCCGCGGGAAAATTCCACGGCGTGATCGCCGCGACCACGCCGACCGGCTGGCGCAGCACCATGATGCGTTTGTCGGCCTGGTGCCCGGGAATGATGTCGCCGTAAACGCGCTTGCCTTCTTCGGCAAACCATTCGATGAACGATGCCGCGTAGGCGATCTCGCCCTTCGATTCCGCCAGCGGCTTGCCTTGTTCGGCAGTCATGATGACGGCGAGATCGTCGACATTCGCGAGCATGAGATCGAACCAGCGCCGCATGATCCTCGCGCGTTCGCCGGCGGTCTTCTTCGACCAGGCCGGCATGGCGGCGTGCGCGGCGTCGATGGCGCGCCGCGTTTCCGCCGCTGCCATCACCGGCACCGTGCCCAGCAGGTCGCCGTTGGCGGGGTTGCGGATCTCGGTAGTTTGGCCCGAATCGGCGGGCAGCCACTGGCCGTCGATGAGGCACAGCTCTTTCCACAGCGATGAATCTTTGAGCTTGATCATTTGCGTTCCATTTGCGCGGCCAGGAATTGCAACGTTCGCTCGAGCGCGAGCGTGGCGCTGGCCGCATCGTAGGTGCTGCGCTCGTCGCAGTTGAATCCGTGGTCGGCCGGATAGAGATGAAAAATGCCGTCCGGATCGGCGGCGCGGATCTTGTCGATATCGGAGAGCGGGATGTGCGGATCCTTTTCGCCGAAGTGATACATCACCGGCCGCCGCGGCGATTTCTCGAGGTGATCCTTGATCTGCCCGCCGTAGTACGACACGGCGCAGAACACGGGCAACTCGCAGGCCGCGATGTACGAAAGCGTGCCGCCCCAGCAATAGCCGATCATCGACACGCGACCGGCGTGCTTGATCACGTTGATGCAAGCCGTGAGGTCGAGAACCGTTTTCTCCTTGGGAATCTGCAGCCGGTAGCCCCGGCCCTGCTGCACTTCGGCTTCGCTGTAGCCGAGCTCGATGCCGCGGCGGACGCGATCGAACAAACAAGGTGCGATGGTCGCGTAGCCTTCCGCGGCGAAGCCGTCGGCCACCGCGCGGATGTGCCGGTTCACGCCGAAGATTTCCTGCGCGACCACCACGGCGCCGCGCGCGGGTCCGCTGGGCGCTGCCAGCCAGGCGTTGAATTCGTGGCCATCGCGCGCCATGAGGGTCGTGAACTCACCCATGGGGCGTGCTCCTTGACGGGATTCGATGAGAGGACGGCATTGTGCCACCAGTGGGGCCGGCGCCCGCTCTCTCGAAGGTATTATCGCCATCGTTCTTCGTCGGGAGATTCCCATGCAAATTCGCGCGCTCGTGGTTCTGGCCCTCAATGTCGTGGCCGTTCTGGTGTTCTCAACACCGGCGTTCTCGAACGAGAAGGCGGGCGCATCCCTGGCCGAGCTCACCGAACAGGTGCGGGCCACGGAGATTGCCTTTGCGAAAACCCTCGCGGACCGCGACGTGAAGACCTTCACGAGCATGATCGCGCCGGATGTCATCTGGCTCGCCGACGCTCCGCTGCGCTCACCCGCCGAAGTGCTGACGCGCTGGCAGAAGTTTTTCGATGCGCCGAAGCCGCCGTTCTCGTGGGCGCCGGAGATCGTGGAAGTTCAGGAAGGCGGCAAACTGGCGCTGAGCACGGGCCCGGTGTTCAACCCCGAGGGTAAACGCGTGGCCACGTACACGTCGATCTGGCGGCGCGAGCCGTCCGGCAAATGGCTGATCATCTTCGATCGCGGATCCCCGGATTGCGATGGCGCCGCGGAGAAAAACTAATATAGCGGGGTATGGCCACCGACTATCCCGTCACCCTGGGCGTCCGCGTGCTGCGCCAGCACAAGGTCCAATTCACGCCGCATCTGTACACCTGGGAACCGCGCGGCGGCACCAGCGCCTCGGCCGAACATCTGGGTGTCGACGAACACCAGGTGGTGAAAACCCTGATCTTCGAGGATGACGCCAGGCGCCCGCTGTGCATCCTCATGCATGGAGATCGCGAGGTGTCGGCGAAAAACCTGGCGCGCCAGCTGGGCCACAGGAGTGTCGCGCCCTGCGCGCCTGACGTGGCCGACCGGCACTCCGGTTACCAGGTGGGAGGCACTTCGCCTTTCGGTCTCAGGCGTGCCATGCCGATCGCTTGCGAAAAAACCATCGTCGACCTGCCACTCATCTATATCAATGGTGGCGCGCGCGGCTTCCTGGTGGGAATCAGCCCGAAGGAGCTGGTGCGCGTGCTCGGGCCGCGACTCGTGGAAGTGGCAATTGCCTGACCACGGGTCTAACCACCGGACCTGACGACGCGATTGTCGAGCGCGCCGAAAATGCTTTGGCCGTGCGCATCGAGCATCTCGACGGAGACTCGATCGCCGAACTGCAGGAAAGGCGTGCGGGGTGTGCCCGACTCCATTTGCTCGAGCGTGCGTTTCTCCGCCAGACAGCTGCTGCCGCGGCTGCGATCGTAGTTCGATACCGTGCCCGAGCCGATGATGGCGCCGGCGCCCAGCTTGCGTGTCTTCGTCACGTGCGCGATGAGCTGTGCAAAGCTGAACGTCATGTCGGTGCCCGCGTCGGGGCGGCCGAACTCCGTCCCGTTGATGCGGCTGATGAGCGGCAGGTGCACCTTGCTGTCGTGCCATGCCTCGCCCAGTTCGTCCGGCGTCACCGCCACGGGTGAGAACGCCGTGGCGGGCTTGGACTGGTAGAAGCCGAAACCCTTGGCGAGTTCGCCGGGAATGAGCGCGCGCAGCGACCAGTCGTTCACGAGCATCACGAGCTTGATGTGTGCGG
>Ga0193753_10001960_pt1 | contig 16921 bp, 15 predicted proteins | sample H1c2metaG_FD_144925 | JGI IMG/M metagenome (GOLD analysis project Ga0193753, IMG submission 144925) | Soil microbial communities from a riparian zone of the East river system, Colorado, United States - H1c2 | ecosystem: Environmental > Terrestrial > Soil > Riparian zone | place: USA: East... | reverse complement strand
GGCCGAGAAAATGTCGACCGCGGGTTCGAGTACGGCGCTCGGCTCGAGATTCAGAGTGCCGCCGACGTCGAGCTCCTTCGCAAACATCGCGTCGATCTCCTGATCCTGAACCATTTCGGCGCGCCCGCCGAGCTCGCTCGATTGCGCGACGCGGGCATCGAGGTCTTCAACCTCGGAGAAATGCGCGGGATCGCGACTCTAGTGCCGAATCTCGAAACCGTCGCGCTTCTGCTCGGTGATCGCGCGCGCGGCCTACGGCTCGCGGAGAACTTTCAGCGCCGCATGCGCGCCGTCGCCGCGGACGTGCCACGCCAGCGCCGCAAGCGCGCGCTTTACGTGAGCGCGTACGGCGGCCAGCTCTTCGGGGGTGCTGCACGCACGAGTTATCACGACGTGCTCACGGCCGCGGGCTTGATCGACGTCGCCGCCGAGAGCTTCAGCGATTGGCCGCACTACGATCCAGAGCAAGTCTTTGCGCTCGATCCAGAGGTGGTCGTGACGACCGATGCGTCGGTCGAGATCCTGTGTCGCACGAGCGGGCTCGATCAGCTGCGTGCATGCAAGACGCCGGGTGCGGTGGTCGGATTGCCGGGTCTATCGATGGAAGATCCCGGCCTCGGCATGCTGGAAGCTGCCGAGCAAATCCGCGACCGCGTGTACGGGCCTACGCAGTAAACAGCGACTCGCTTAGAGCGCAAGCAAGAGGCCGCCGATCAAGCGATGGCGATCGCGCGCTGAAAACGACTCAGCCGAGCGAGCGCACGATTTCCCCGAGGATCGCGACTGATTCACGCAGCTGCGCATCGCTGAGGTACGGCGCTGGGCCGAGCCGCAGCACTTGGCCGCGCACGTCCGTTAACACACCGCGGCGTCCGAGCTCGCGCTGAATGTCTCCCGCGCGCGGCGAGGTCAGCGCCAGAAAGCCTGCGAGCTGCGGCAGAGGCACATCTGCCCGCGTCAACACGCTGGCAGGCAAACCGAGCGCATCGATCGCGTCGCGGAGCAAACCGACCTGGTGCTGACTAACTTCGCGCAGCAGCTCGGGCGTGAGGCCGATCCGTGCGAAAAAGTCGAAGACCTCGGCAGCGCGATAGTGGCTCGCCGGATCGTACGTCGCGCCGGCGAAGCGCACATTCAGCGGACCGTACGTCACGCCACCGGCGCGTTCCGCTTCGAGTGCCTCGAACTCGGCAAACCAACCCGTGATCACCGGCCGCAGCTCACAGGCGCGAGGCGAAGCGAGAAAGCAGTTTCCTTCGCCGAGCTGGCAGTACTTGTAGCCACCGCCGGTCACGAAGGCGGACTCGAGCCCTTCGGCCTGCAACGAAAACGGAACGACGCTGAGCTGATGATACACATCCAAGAGCAGCGCCGTGCCATGCCGCTCGCAGCTGCGGGCGAGCTCGCGCAGCCCGCCGGCGCGTTGGCCCGAGTCGAAGAACACGGTCGACACGATCACGGCGGCGACGCAGTCGTCGACGACCTCGGCCATGCGCTCACCCACGGTCGCTGCTGGATGCGCCGCGACACGCACGACTCGAACGCCCTCCTCTTCGAGCCGCTGCAGCTGGCGTCGCGCGCTGTGAAACTCCGCATCGCTCGTCACGACACACGGCCGCGCCCGCAGCGGGAGCGCCGACAGCCAGCGCACGACGAGCTCGTGCGTGTTCGAACCGAGCGAGACGAGGTCTGGAGACGTATCGAGCAACCGTGCAAACCCGGCCCGCACCCGATCCGCACGTTCGGCCGCGCGCTCCCACTTCGCATCGACGAGCTCTGCCGCGTCCTCGAAGGCGCGTTGTTGGCCCCGCTCGGCGCAGTCGGGCCACGCTTGATGCGAATGCCCGGTCAGAAGCAACCGCTCGCTCACTCGAAACCGCGTGTAGTGCGCCGCGAGCGGGTTCGGCGTTTGCGCGAGCTCGGCCGCACTGCGGATCATCAGAGCTTCACCCGGATCGCCCACAAGTCAGGAAACAGCGGGCGGAACAACGTGCTGCGGAGATATTCAGCGCCGCTCGAGCCTCCCGATCCGGTCTTCGTGCCGATCACGCGCTCGACCATCTTCACGTGCCGATAGCGCCACTCCTGAATGCCTTCGTCGAGATCGACCAATCGCTCGCACAACTGGCTGATCAGCGCGTCTTGCCGATACACCGAGAGCAGCACGTCTTGCATCGCCTCCGACGCTGCGATCGACTCCCGAACGTCTCGCTTCGACACCTCGTCCGGCACCGCAAATCCGTGGCCTTCGAGGTATCGTGCAAACGAATCCCAAACCGTGCGCGCCTCGAGTGCCGCCGCGAGCGTCGCGCGCTCCGCCGAGCCGTCCGGATAGTGGTGGAGCGCCGATTCGCGCTTATGGCCCAATGCGAACTCCACTTGGCGGAACTGCACCGACTCGAATCCGCTCGCCGTATCGAGCCGGCTGCGAAACGAGTTGAACGACATCGGCGTCATCGTCTCGAGGATGTCCACCTGCGCGACGAGCGTCTTCAAGATGGTCAAAATTCGCTTCAAAGTCGCGAGCGCGTGGTGCGTTTCGCCGGCCTCGAGCAACGCCTGGAGCCGCGCTGTCTCGTGCAGGATCTGCTTGAACCAGAGCTCGTAGACCTGATGAATGACGATGAACAGCAGCTCATCGTGCTCCGGCCCTTCCGAGAGTGGCCGTTGCGCATTGAGAAGTGGCCCGAGCTGAAGATAATGTCCGTACTTGAGTGCCATGCGCCCTGCCCGGGAAGCGTGCCACGAAAGACGTTGACAGGTCGCGGGGGCGACCGGGACAGTGCATTTCGAGTTCTTATGACGTCGTCTTACACAAGCGCCGCGCGCGCGCTCTGCTGCCTAGCTCTGGCCGTCGCTGGCGGCTGCCATCGCTCGGAAAGCTTGCCGACGGGTGCCACACCAACGCATCCCGAGGCGGTGACCCCGGGTGGCAAGAGCACACCAGGTGCGCATCCGAAGCCGGTCCCGGCGATGAGCGAGGCGGAGGCCACGCGCGCGCGAAACGATCTGGCGCCGGAGAGCCGCGCGCTGTTGATGGTGAACGGCGCGGAGCGCTGGGTGGATGCGAAGGCGGTCGAGTCGGTCGGCTACACGATCGTCGATCTGCGCGACGACTGGACGCCGACCATCTTCAAGGAAGAGCACGGGCCGGACGGCGTGCTCTTACCGAATCGCTATCGCCGCGTGTTCGTCGGTCTCGCGAATGACCAGCTCGACAACGACGGTGAGCCACTCGAGCCGCACGAGAAGAACTATCTCGAGCTGTACGGCGTGTTTCCTTCGCTGTCGGTGTTGCGCGAACGTTTCGTTCAAGACGAATCGCAGCCGTGTCACGACCAGGACAGCGTCGAGCAACTCGAATCGGTCGAGACGGTGTCGTACGTCGCGCCGCAGGACATGAAGCGCGACGAGCTGAAGCTGTCGCGCTTCGCGAAAGAGCTCGAGACCGAGCGGAAGAAGCGCAAGCTCGCGACGATTCAAGACCTCGCGACGGTCGACTCGCAATACGCGGCGAAGCTCGGGCTGATCGACAAGCGCGCGAAAGAGAAGCTCGCGATCTCGGCGGTCGAAAAGCGGCTCGCCTGTGAAGGCCTGCTCAAGCCGACGAGCAAACACGCGAAGGGCGTGTACGACGACCCGATGCGGCTCGCAGTCCGCAGCTTCCAGCAGAAGCACATGATCTACGAGGCGAACTATCTACGGCGTAAGACCGTGGATGCGCTCGCGCGGCCGCTGCTCGACAACGACTACGACGGCTTGGTGCGCGCGTTGCGCGAACGCATCGTGTCGGCGGCAGGTGTGATCGAAGACGGCACCGTGAGCGCGCAGTCGAAGTTCCCCGTCCGCAACTTGGTCGACGAATACGGGCAAGAGGCGATCAAGCAGCTCGGGCTGACCGACACAGCGGCCGCAGTCGCATTCTTCAAGAAGCATCCGGCGGAAGACTTCAAGACGCTGCGAGCGGCAGTGAAGCTGCCGGCGCTGCCGGAGTACTACGCGGACATGATGGATCTCTCGATCGTCGTCGATCGCGGGGATGTCTGGTACGACTTGCCGTTCGACAGCAACGGCAACTTCGAGCAGCACGGGCGCAAGCGTTATCCGAGCCTGACGCTGTTCGCGAACTACAACGGCCAGCGGTTCGCGCTCGCGCGCTGGCGCACGACGATCGGCGGTTGGCGTGCCGAACAAGCGTCGGATGGGTACGAGTACTACCGCTACAAGATGTCGGATGTCGGGCCGCGCGTGATCCGGCAGATCGTGTCGGGGCCGGTTTGGATCGCGCCGACGTCGACTCCGGTTCGAAGCCTCGTGAAAGGCAAGACGGTCAACGGTAGCTTCATGAAGCTCGTCAACTACGACGAGCTCGGCCCGGGTTACTTATCCGCGTACGGTTTGGTCGCGGGGTATTTCGTGACGCCGGGTCAGAACGGGCGGCCGGACTGGGACAACGGCGTTCGCGCGCACGGGTCGTCGGACTACCTCTCGATCTACAGCGCCAATGGCTTCTCACACGGCTGCCACCGGCTGCCGAATCACATCGCGATTCGTTTGTATTCGTTCATCCTCGCGCATCGCACGAAGTCGGTCGCGGGCGATCAGCCGCTCAACTTCACGCGGCAGTTCTTGCAGAAGGACAAGGTCTACGACATTCGCCTGCCGTCGCGCGGATACGCGTATTACTTGGATCCGCCGCTGCCAGTGAACGTTCTCGAAGGCGACATCAAGGGCCCGCAGAAGAAGCCGATCATCGGTTACATCCCGAAGCCGAACGAGTTGTACCCAGGGCCGCCGCCGCCTGCACCGAACAGCCCCGAAGCGAAGGCAGGTGGGATGTGAACATGCCGGATTGGAGGAGCTTGATCGCGAATCCGAGGGTTCAGGTCGGCGGAGTTGTCGGCGTCGGCGTGCTGCTCGCGTTGCTCGGTTGGTTCTTGCACGCGTCGGCGTTGCCGCCGGCAACGCCGCCCACGACTCAGGCGCCGCCGGCAGCTGCAGGGACTCCGCCGGAAGGCACCGCGACAGCTGCGGCCCCTCCGGCGACGCCGCCACCCGAGCCGCCGAAGACCACGGCGCAGATTACGTTTACGACCAACCCGTCCACGAACGCGACGGTGAGTTGGGGCAAGACGCGGCTGGGTGTGATCACGCCGAAGGCGCCGTTAGTCATCGTGCGTCCGCGTGACAGTGGTCCGCTCGACGTCGTCGTAAAGGCGATGGGCTATTTGCCTGTGCAGACGAGAGCCCACACGTTTGCGGACACGCGGATCGTCGTGAGGCTGACAAAGCCCGACGCGACCCAAACGTTGGTCGGCTACAAGGCGCCGATCGACGGGGGCATAGGGCTGGACGGCTCGACGCCGGAAGCGATCGCGCCTCCCCCGTTTCCATAGGGGCTGTTTAGCTCGCGCGCTGTTGGTTTTGCGCCGGCCGTACCAGCTCGAAACCGGCCTTTTTCCAGGCCTTCGTGCCGCCATCCAAGTTGTAGACCTTCGTCAAACCTGCGGCGATCGCGAGTTGGGCCGCCATGTTGCTGCGATTGCCGGCCGCACAGACGAAGATCACGTTGTCGCGCGGCAAAAGCGCTTTGACGCCTGTCCGCAGACGCGTGAGTGAGACGTGCCGCGCGGCTGGAATGTGCCCAGACATCCACTCGGGGAGATCGCGCACATCGACCACATCGACGGCGCCCGTCCCGATGAGCTGCTGAGCTTGTTCTGGGGTGATGCGTTCAATCATGGTCTGTCCAATATAAGGAAGGAATGTCCCGTCGCAAGCCGTGGACATCGCGGTCGCCGGGGTCCGGCCAGAAACCACAAACATTACCCAGACTTGAGACGCCGGCCCACCCACATCTTTCTGAATTTTGCGTCGTTTTTACAGACGCCGCTCGTAGCTTCAGCACGGCTCCACCCCTCATTGGGGAGCGCAGCCGTTAGCGGCAAACCGCCTGTCGAACTCAGCGGCACGGCCGACTACGACGTCGCGCGTGACGTGCGCGGTGAAAGCGAAAAGGCGGTCACAAACCGCGCTGTCTGCAGTTCGCCACGGCTGCGAACGCCGAGTGCGCAGCGCCCGAACCCGGTGAGTTGACCGGTGGTGCGTGATCTTGCATAAGCGGATTGACGACGGCGATTCGGGTCAAAGTCGTCACTTTCGAGCGTGTCATTGCAACGGAGCCGCGCTTGCGCGGCATGGATTCACTGTCACTCGGGCGACAGCAATCCGTGTTCGACGGGCGGTTCCGCCACCCCGGCGCGAACGGTCACGCGTCGCGTGCACGAGGAACCCCGACGGGGTACGTCGTGAACTTAGCTTGATGAGGTTCTCATGCATCTACGCAACCTCTGTATCGGCGCCGCGCTGAGCGTCGCGCTATTCAGCGTCACCGCCAGTGCGCAGCAGCGGCCCGCGCCGACTAGCGCAGCCAACGAACCGCAAACGGTCCGCGGACACCTCGACAAGGCAGACCGCGCCTACTCAGAAGGCCGTTACGCCGATGCGGTGCAGAGTTTCCTCGCCGCCGATCGGCTGCAGCCGACGCCGGCGCTGCAGCTCGCGCTCGGCAAGACGTATGAACAGTTGAACGACTCGTCCCGCGCGCTCGCGTCCTACCGCGAGTACTTCGTGCGCGCACCGCGGGCCCCGGACCGCGCACAGGTGCAGGCACGCGTCGCGGTGCTTGCGACGCAGCTCGCTGAAAGAGGCGTGCAACAGATCAGCGTCAGCTCCGTACCCGCCGGCGCCACGGTGATAATCGACACGAAGGCGCTCGGCACGACGCCGATCTACGTCGATCTATCGCCGGGTCCGCATCATCTGGAATTTCATCGGGACGGCTACGAATCAGCTGGCTTGGACTTCGAACTGTCGCCGCAGCAGCCGCTGAACGTAATGACGACCTTGGTACCCTTGCGTCCGGGTGCGGTCGCAAGCGCCACTCCCGCGCCGGCCGCGGCACCCGCTCCAACACCTGCCCCCGCCGCGCCGCAGCCCGCGACCGAACCACCGGCCGAAACGGCCGCAGCTCCAACTGCAGATCCGGCTGCGCTCGCAAGCGCCGAAGCCCCGCTCAAGAAGCACGACGACGTGACGACCATCATGCGGTCGGTCGGGTTTGGCGCGCTCGGCGGCAGTGTTCTCACGCTCGGCACGGCGGTCGCTTTCGAGCTGATGCGCAGCCAGAGCGAGAGTCGAGCTCGCCAGCAGCGCCAGCAAATCGCATTCAAAGACACGCTCGACACGATGCACACGCAGCAGACGGTCGCACGCGTGTTCGCGGTCACCGCCGGCGTGCTTGCAGCTGCGGGCGGCGTACTCCTCGTGCTCGCGGCGCAGCGCGAACGAAGTGAACCGAACCCTGAAGGCGCGACGGTCGCATGTGCACCGACCGGTTGTAGCGCCGTCTATCAGGGGCGGTTTTGATGCCTGCACCCACGTCCGTGATGCGAATTGCGGCTTGGTGGGTGTTCGCGAGTGTGTTCGCTCTCGCCTGTGACTCCTCAGTCGACGCGAGCCTCGAGCGGAAAGAGTGCACGAGGAACGGTGAATGTTTGCCGGGGTGGGTGTGCTCGGAAGACCAAGTCTGCGTGCGAGCATCGTCGCGCGACGACCCGCAGGAACCGGCCCCGGACGCAGGAAGCCCCGAGGCGGGCGGGGGCATCACACTTCCGACGCCGACCTCACCGGCGAGCTGTAGTGAGGGCATGGCTTGCAACGGAGCCTGCGTCGACGTCACGAAAGACGCGGACAACTGCGGCGCGTGCGGCCAGCGCTGTACCGGAAACGACAACGGCCGTGCGGTCTGTACCGCCGGCGCGTGCGAAATCGTCTGCGACGTGGGCTACACCCGCTGCGGCGACGGCTGCTATCGGTTGAACGACGATCCTCAACACTGCGGAAGCTGCACGTTCAGCTGCCCGGCCGCACAAAACGGCGATGTCACGTGTGCGGAAGGAATCTGCAGCTCGACGTGCAATGCGGGTTTCGCAGACTGCAGTGGCGCGTGCGTGCGCACCGCGACCGACGCGCGGCACTGCGGCGCGTGTGGTGTCGCGTGCCCAGCCGATGAGCAGTGCGCCGGTGGAACGTGTCTGAAGCTGTGTCCTGCGGGTTCGATCGAGTGCAGTCACAGCTGCGTCGATCCCAAGACCGATGTGATGAACTGTGGAATGTGCGGCAACGCGTGTCCTGCCGCGACGAACGCGTCACCGGTTTGTGCTGCCGGCGCGTGCGCGACGCAGTGCAACCCCGGGCTCTCTGCTTGCGGCAGCGCATGCGTCGATCTGCAAACCGACCGGATGAACTGCGGGACGTGTGGTACGACCTGTCCGCCGACGGCCTCGCGAAGCCATCCGGTCTGTGCAGCCGCCAGCTGCAAGCCCGAGTGCGATGCGGGTTTCGTCGCATGCGAAGATCAGTGCGTCAGCCAGCTGTTGCTAGACCAGCTCATGGGACGCGCAACCTGTGCAACGATCGCGATGATGCAAGATCGTTACATGTGCCAGGGCATGACAAACAACAACACGACCTATTGCGCCGGCACGTGCGTCAACGTGACGACCAACAAGCAGCATTGCGGTCGGTGTGGCCGCGTCTGCGAAGCAGGTGAGTCGTGTTTTGGCGGCGTCTGTCTCTAAGGACGGCGGCCGAGCCGGAAGCGCGGTAGCCAGCTCGCGTCGAGGCGTGCGTTGTCGATCACCGCGTCGAGCATGCTGCGACCGAGCTTGGCGAGCTCGAGGAGCTGCGTGATGCGGTCGCTCTGCACTTGAGCACGCGGCAACTGTGGGTCGTCGTCACGCCGCTTCAACGCGGACAACGCGTCCTCGAGTGCTTCGATCGCGAGCACCACTTCCGCGCGTTCCCGCTCCCGGAGCACGCGCGAGATCATCTTCCACAAGCTGCTCTCGGCTTCGAAGTAGTCGTGCCGATCGCCCTGCTGAAACACCTTCCGCACGACGCCCCAGCGCGCCAACTCGCTCAACGTCATCGAGATCGCGCCGGCCGAAAGTTGTAAGCGCTCGCGCAGCACGTGCGCAGTGAGCGGTTCGTCGCTCAAGTACAAGAGCGTCCAAACCCGGCCCATGTTGCGCTTGAAACCCCACAGGACCATGAGCCGGCCGATCGCGTCGCTGACGATGCGCTCACTTTGCCAGAGCTCGCCGCCCGGAGTTTCGAGCTCGCTGGGGTCATCCGATTCCGGCTCGCGTTCGGACATGCACATCCCTGGGTGTCTCGCCGCTCAGAGCGGCGGCCTGCTACTAAGCGCGGCGCTGGATCAAACCTCGAACCAGTTGGGTCAGCAGCTCTCGTTCGACGGTCGGCGGCAACACGAACAGCTCCTTCAAACCAAGCTCGGTTTCACGTAACGCGAAGTCGCGTGCTTCGCCGCACGCGCGCCGCACCGACGGCGCTTGCGAGACGCGTGCTGCCGACATTGTATCCCCCGCTCGTGCGGTGATCAGCAGCGGGCGCAAAGTCGCCGCATCGTGTTCCAGCGCGAGTGCGAGTGGCAGCGTCGTCTTTCCCTCGGCCAGGTCATGTCCGAGACGCTTGCCGACTTCGTGCGGGATGCCCTCGAGATCGAGCACGTCGTCTACGATTTGAAACGCGATGCCGACGCGCTCACCAAAGCGCCCCAGCCCATCGATGACTTCCAGATCTGCGCCGGCAGTGCGAGCGCCGGCGCGACATGCGTTGGCAAACAGCGATGCAGTCTTGCCCCGTACGATTTCGAGATAGCCGTCGATCCCCAGATCGAGTCGGCCACGAGCCTTGAGCTGCGCGACTTCGCCCGCGATCAGGCGCTGCATCGTCGCGAGCGTATCGGCCAATGCACCAGGCACTCCGCTTTCGTGCACGAGCTCGAGCGCGGAGGTGAGCAGCAGATCGCCCGACAGCACGGACACCAAGTTTCCCCACAACACGCGACTTGCGGGCCGACCGCGGCGTTCCTCGCCTTCGTCGATCACGTCGTCGTGGAGGAGTGTCGCGGAGTGAATCAGCTCGACGGATGCCGCGAGAGGTATCGCTCGAGCTGCGTCACCGCCGCAGGCGCGCGTCACCAGTAACGTCGTCAGAGGCCGGACGCGCTTGCCGCCCGCGAGGACGAGTTGCTCCGCGGCTTTGTCGAGTGGGGGTACGCCCTTCGCTGCCGCAGCGGCCAGCGACCGCTCTAGAGCGGGTAGAACTTCGGCGAGTAACGTATGGATTTGCAACATGTATTCGCCGGCGTTCGAAGCCGACGAATGGGCTTGGGCGGCGCGTTGCAGCGCCTCGAAAGGCGCAGCGGGTATCATTGCCCACCTCCATAACTTTCAAAAAGACGTGAAACTATGCGGTGGTGTCCAGGTAGGGTCAATGGTCCCAAGCCTGCTTGGCCCAGCCCACTCAGTGCGGTGCGGGCGCGGCCGGAGCCGGTGCCGCAGGTGCAACCGGTGCCGCAGGTGCAGGAGCGGGCGGAGTCGCGGGTCGCGCGACCGGCGGTTTCGGTGTTGGCGCGGGCGCTACTGCTGCTTTCGGCTTCGCAGGTTTTCCCGCAGCTGCCGGAGCAGTTGCAGCCGCGACTCGCTCGATGATCAACCCGTCGTACGCATCTGTCCCGGTCGCGCCGCCCGCAGCTGCGAAGAACACGACTCGCAAGCCGTGACCTTGTAGCGCTTTCACCACCGGTGGCGTGGGCACTTCGGCCGGAGCCACTGCCGGCGCCGGCGCTCCGGGAGCCGCAGGCGCTGCCAGAGGATTGCCGCTCGCGTCTCTCGGAACCGCGAGCGGATCCATCACCATCACTTCACCGCTTGCAGCTGTTGGCGGCGGCGGAGCACCCGGCGCAGTCGGCGTCTGGAACGTGCGACCTTCCTTCGTGACACCGAGCGGCGAGAACACCATGTCGGCAGGACCCGCCTGCTCCTTCGGCTTCACGAGTGTCGCAACATCGGGCTGCGAGGCAGGAGGCACGCCGGGCTCCGCCGTCAGCTGCTTCGCAGGCTCACTCGGATCTTCTGCCGTGGTGTCGGTGATCTCGCCCGACGAAGCGATCGTCGGCGCTGGAATCGGCCCGAGCGTGTAACTCGCGAGCGCCGTCAAATCTCCGATCGCGGGTTTCAACGTCTCCTGCAAACGCTCGAGCGCCCAGTTCACCGCGACGTTGCGCCCTTCCCCATCGCCACTCGCGATCAACTTGCGTTGCTCGAGCTCGTACCAGCGCGAAAACCCCTGCGCCGGCATGAGCAACTCGGCGCGATCGAGCTTGCCTTCGGTCATGCGAAGCCGAAGCACGAGCGACAGCACGCGCTCGACACGCGTGCCTCCCGGAACCGGAATTCCGTACGGGCTCGTGTAATATTTGATGCATTCGGTTTCCGTGCAGCGCGGCCGCGGCAGCGCACCGAACGCGCGTGAGAACTGCTGGTTCTGACGCGCCACATCCGGAATCGGCTGACCCCAGCCGTTGAGCCGCGCGAGCGTCGTCGACCAGTACCCCGCAAACCGTGTCACCCACGTCCGCGTCAGCTCCTGCTCGCGCTGCTTGCGCGCTTCGAACCGCTGCTGCGCTTCGGCTTGTTCCGCCTGACGCCGTCGCTCGATCAGCGCGACCGCCGCGAGCCGCGAACGTGCTTGCGCCGCGAACGTGCCATCGGGGTACGCGCGCAAATAGCGCTCCAACCCCTCGCGCGTGCTCTTCCCGTTCTCGAACGTCTCGGTCTCGCGCGTGGACCGCTCGATCTCGACGTCCTTCGCCCACAAGCCGTTCGGATGCCGCTCCGCGTACTGTTGCAACGCGTAGAGACGCGAATCGGTACCCTTCGCCAGCCGAATCTCACGGTAGTCGGCGTAGTCGCCTTTGCTCGCGAGCATCGTGCAGCTCGGAGCGGCGAGTGTCAGTACCAGTCCAAGCAAACCGAGCCGCGTCATCGCGGGCCTCCCGCGTCCGGGTCCTCGCTCGGCGTCACGCGACACAACGCGTCGGTGTTGCACTCGTCGATGTCCTCTTCCTTCGTCTCGAGCGTGTCGAACGATCGAAGCGCGTTCAGGCAGGCTTCGGCCGCGCGCTTCGTCGGATGACACGTGCTCGGAAAGTCGCGACGCCGGCACGCGTCGACCGCATCCCAGCGACACGTATCGCGCTCGCGGCCAGTGATCTCTTTGCGAAGGTACTGCCGCACGCACGCGAGCTCCTCGCGATTGCGACAGTAATAGCTGAACTCGACTGGCCCGCTCAAATCGCTGTCCCCGCAGGAACCCACGGCGCCGGGCGTGGGCGCCACGATGAAACACCACATGAGCGCACCGAGCATCGCGCGCGCGCACCACGACAAGCGCGTCTGATTCACGGCAACACCTCGTAGTTGATCGCAATGCCTGCTTCGAGGCTGGCGAGCACACTCACGCTCGCGTCGCCTGCGGCAAAGCCGGTGAGATCGACTTCAGCGAAAATGCCCGCGCCCGCGAGCAAGTGAAACAGAAACGCGCTGCCGATCTCGAGCCCCGGGCCGACGCCACCGCGCACGACGATCGGAACACCGAGGTGAGCGAGCATCACGAAGTCGCGAGTGAGCGGCACGTACCCGAGATACGCCGGCATGATCACGATTTGGTCGGCGGTGTAGATCGGCGCGACATAACCGCCATCGCGCGAGAGGTTCCACGAGACGCCGATACCGAACCCGTGCCGGTAGGAAGCGCCGGGCAACACGTAACCAGCGAGCAGATCGACGTACGATGCGCCGAGCCGATCTTGGCCGTACTCCTCTTGAACCGTGAGCCGCAGCGGCATGCCCGCAGACGCGAGCGCGACATAGCGCGGTGGATCGATGCGCCGCGATGCTTGGTCATCGTCATCATCGTGGTGGTTCGCCCCGGGACGCTCGTCATCCTTCGCGCTCAGGCCGGGCGCGCGCTCCACCACGGATGGTGTCTCGCTAGATGCGGGTGGCGGCGGCGCGGGTTGCGCGGCGACCGGCGCGGCCAGCGACGCCCCGAGCACGATCGCGAGCAGCGAGCCGGCCATGCCCGCAATGCTCATGCGGCCAGTCTTCCAACGCGAAGCGAGACTCGGGTGCAGCGTGTTATAAGGCCCGCGTGTCGAAGTTTTTGTCGGGATTCGCACTCGCATCGCTCTTATGGGGCGGCTTCCTCGTGGCTTACAAGCAGGGGCTGATCGATATCAGCCTGGAGCCCGATGCACCACAGCAAGAGGCTACTGCCGCTCCCGACGACGAACCCGAGGCAGCGGACAAACCCGGCCGGCCTCGGCGCAAGCGGACACTAGCACCAAAAACGCGGCGCTCGCCGTCCGGACAGGTCGAAGATCGGGATACGATGACCGGTGACGATCTCGGTGAGAACGACGCGCGCAACGTCGACATGCACGCTGGTGGCGGCGAGGAACAGTTGAAGGGGACCGAGATCGAGAAAGGCTTCGACGGCGCGTTTCCGCAGATCCGTCGCTGCCTCGTGCTCGCCGCGAGCGACGAGCCGGCGCACGGCAAGCTGACGTTCGGTTTGCGCATCTCTGGCCAAGGCAAAGTCTCGGCCGTGAACCTGAGCGGACCCTCGAGTGTCGCGCAGGGGGAATGCGGAGCCTGCCTACGCAAGGCCGCGTCCTCCATGCAGTTTCGTTCATTCAATGGGCCCGACATGGTGGTCCACTATCCCGTGACGTTGGATTGAATCGAGATGGCACGTAGGCAGCACGCTGCGTTTCGGCGTAAAGGCGCCGGCGCAGCGCCGAATGCTCCCCATGCGCGCGAAGCGTCTCGCCCACTGCCGCTGAGCGCTGCAACCGAGTGGACTGCACGCGCCGTGATCGCGGTCGCAGCTTTCGCAGTGTTCGCGCGTGCGCTGCCGTACCCGCTGCAGCGTTCGTGGGACGATGGTCGATTCATCCTCGACAACTCCGACGTGCTTCACCCGAGCTTCGCTGCGCTGCAACGAATCGTCAGTAAGCCGCAGTTCGAGGCCTACCATCCGCTGCATCTGCTCGGCTACTGGCTGGATGTGCCGTGGTCCGGCGCGACGCCGTGGGTCTTGCACGCGACGAGCCTCGCACTCTGGGTGATCGGACTCTGGTTTTTGTACGCTGCGATGCGTGCGCTTTCGATCACGCCCTGGGTGGCAGTGCTCGGAACGCTCGCGTGCGGATTGCATCCAGTGCAAGTCGAAGCGGTGGTGTGGGCCACCGGGCGCAAAGATGTGCTCGCGATGTTGTTTGCGAGCGCGAGCTTGTGGTCGCATCTGCGCGCGAGCACGGCGTGGGATCGATTCGCCTGGGTTTCGCGTCTCGCCTATGCGCTCGCGCTGCTGTCGAAAACGACGGCGCTTCCGCTGCCGCTCGTGCTGCTTGCGATCGATCTGCTCGCGCGCAATCTGCGATTGGGGCCGGCGCTACTCCGGCAACTGCCGAGCTTTGCGATCGGTGCAGCCGCGACTGCGGGCGTGTTGGTGATCTGGCGCGACAACGTGATGCTGCGCACGACCGTTGGAGGCGCGTCGCTCGCGCCGCTGCGGTTCGTCCAAACAGTCGGGCATCAACTTCTGACTGCGGTATGGCCGTCGCGAACGGCGCCGATGTACGCGACTGGTCAAGTGATCGAATACGACGTGAGCGCGTTCGTCGCCGTTCTCACCTGGCTTTCGGTCTGCGCTGCAGCCTGGCGCACCGGAGCTCGGTTGGTGCTCGCGGGCTTGATCGGCTTCGGACTTTTGATGCTGCCCGTCAGCAATCTCGTGCCGATGTACTTCACGCTGCAAGACCGGTACTTGTCGTTGCCGCTCGTAGGCCTCGCACTCGCGTTTGCGGCATTCATCGACAGCGCGGGCGGTGCAAATCGCCGCGGAGCCGCGATCGTAGGAAGCCTGCTCGTCGCGGCGCTCGGGCTCCGCACCGTTCAATACGTGGGCGCATGGGAAAGCGAGACGCGCTTGTGGGGCCACGCCGCGAGCACGCAGCCCGACGCGGACTACGCGTGGCTGAAGCTCGGCGAAGTGCGGCGCGATCACGCTGAGCTCGAAGGTGCGATCGTGGCGTTTCAGACTGCGATTCAAGTGGCACCGCTACGAAAACTCGCGCACGCAGCGTTGTTCGAAGCGGTCGCGCTTCGGGACGAACGCATCAGCGGCTTGACGCCGTCGAACGCGCGCACGCTCGCGCAGCGCTACTACGAAAGCATGGACAGTCAGCAGGGGTTGCAGGAGCTCGCTTCGTTCTTGTTACAGCGCGGCTACCTGCGAACGCTCGAGCTGCCGCTGCAGATCATCATCGCGCGCGAGAAGCTGCCCGACGACGCGCTGCAGAAGATCGCGCGAGCTCAGTTGCGCGAAGGGCGGCGTTCGCTCGCGCGCTTTTACGCAGCGGGCATGCAAAAGAAGACCGAAGACCCCGAGCTTCGCGCGCTGCTCGACCAGTTCAGCTTTCGTGTGCTGCCGTGAGCGGCGACGTCACTGCAAGATCAGTCGGCCCGTCCAGCGACCCGTGAGCAGATCGACGCCGCGCCCGTTTTCGACTTGCAGCTCGACGCGCGCATCCGCTTGAAGCTCGGCTTGGCCGGTGTCCCAGACTTCGCGAACGTCGGTGAACTGCCAGGTCCCGGTGACTACGGGTCCGGCTTGTGCTGCTTCCCGCTGCACGAACGACTCGCGCGCACCGAGCCGTCCGGTCGGTTGAACTGCGAGCTCGAGCTGCAGCAGCGTGTTCGGATCGATCGCTCGGCCCGGTGCTGCGCCCGCGCGATCGGGCAACTTGATGAACAACTCACAACTCGGCAGGCCACCGCGCGCGAGCGTCGAGCGTAGGCTGATCTCGCGCAGTTCATACGTCTTTCCAAAATGCTGGAGATCTTCAGCGACCACGTGAACGCCCGTCGTCGGAATCTCGAGCGGCGGATCCGACAACGTGAGCAGGCCATTCTGCGCTTCTTGCGCGCCGCCACGCTCGAACGAAGCCTCGACGTGAGGTCGCGCCGCGACGTTGACTCCAAACGCGAGGGCCCCGCAGAGCGCTGCCCAGATCAGCTTGCGCACGCTCACCGCGTCAACCCACGTAGGCCGACGCCCAGCTGATAGATGCCGACCGCGTGTGCGAGCACGCTGATGAGGTTCGCGTTGCCGTACACGATCGAGCTGTCGAACACGACTCCGAGCGCGCCGACTCCGATCGCACCGAGCACGCGCAGGAGTGCGATCTGGCGGCGCCGCGCCGGGCTATCTTTTGGATCGACGCCGGGCTTGTGCACGATCGCCGCGCGAGACATCGGCCCGGGGACGCCGCGCACGATGTCAGGATTCGATATGCGACCCGCGAGCTGTTCCGGGCGGGGCTCGGACGCGGCGTGTTGTTCCGCGAGCGCCGGCGTCGGCATCGACAGGGTCTTCGAGGCGTTGCGTTCGGCGATCGCCGCACGCACTGCAGCCGCACGTTCAGAGACAGTGTTGCGTACGGCGGCGCTTCGATCCGAAGCCGGAGTGCGTGCGCTGCCGCCGATGTCGAGCTCCAGCGTGCCGGTGTCGGGCTCGTCGCTGAAGTCGATCTCGGAGCGACCGCGCGATCCCGGGCCATTGCCCCCCGGCTGGAGCGAGCTCCGCAAGCCGGCATCGAGGCCATCGCCTCCTGACACGCTCGCAAAGTCGAACTCCAGATCGGCGGTGGGCGCGCGCATGATCGGTCGCGGGAGTGGATCGGCTTCGCGAGGGCGCGGCGGTGGAGCTTTGCCCGGTGCAGCTTTCGGCGGCGGCGGCGGCGCAAGCCTCACTGGCGCGGGTGGTGCAGGTCGTGCCCCAGGCGGGGCAGGTCTCGCCGCTGGAACGGGATCGAGCTTGCGGCCTTCGACCGCGTTCTGATTGCTCGGCCGCTCCAACGCGACTTGAGCACCGATGCCGCGCAGGGCGGCGACGAAGCTCTGCGCCTCGTTCGCGGGCGCGG
>Ga0193753_10001959_pt1 | contig 16925 bp, 7 predicted proteins | sample H1c2metaG_FD_144925 | JGI IMG/M metagenome (GOLD analysis project Ga0193753, IMG submission 144925) | Soil microbial communities from a riparian zone of the East river system, Colorado, United States - H1c2 | ecosystem: Environmental > Terrestrial > Soil > Riparian zone | place: USA: East River... | reverse complement strand
ACCGATTGTGCCGCCGAACGGTGCGGTGGTCAGCGTGCCCGCCGCCGCCAAATCCGACAGGCTCGGCCTGCTGATGTTGCGATTGGCGCTGACCCGGAAAACGACCTGATCGGTGATGTCGAGCGCGGCATTCGCCGCGGGCAGGACGTCGTCATAATGGTGCCGGATGGTCGCCGGCGTCTGGATGATTCCGGTATTGAGCATGCCTTCTGATGTGATGTCGGTGGAGAAATAGCGCAGCCCCGCATTGGCGCGCAGCCGCATGCCGCGCAGCGTGGTATCCAGATTGTATTGCATGTACCCCGCCCAGGTTTTTTCCGACACCCGGAAATCGGAGCCCGGCACGTCATAGGCAGGTGTCAGGTCACGTATCTGGCCGATATAGGCATAGGTTTTGTCGACGTCGCCGACCACATAGTTGGCCACTGTATTGTGAGGTACCAGTTCCTTGTCGCCGGCAGGGATGGGCGTGTCGGCCGGGACGTTATGAAATCTCTTGTCTGCGCGCATCCAGCCGGCATTGGCGAATTTCCTGTATTCTGCGCCGAAGGTCACAGTGCTGGCGCCGTCGAGTGTCCAGTCAAGATCGAGCTTGGTATTGACATAATCGTCGGTGATTGCGCTCTCCTGGGTGTCCAGACGCATCAGGTTCCACTGTGCGAGGTCAGCGATATTGAAGCCGTAAGTGTTGACCGGCATCGCACCGCGATCGTCAAAGCTGAAATCGTGATTTTGGGATTCCAGGAATACCTTGTCGAATACCGGCAGGACATAGCTGGAGCGCGAGTAACCGAACATTGCCCGCACGGCGAAATTCGCCGTAGCCCGCCAAGTCCCGTTCAGCACGGCCTGACCGAAATCCGTGGCGTCGTGCATGACATTATACTCGCTGCGCATATCGATATGGCTCCAGTCGGCGGCGACTACGGTATTGCCCCGGATGACGACACTGTTGAGCAGTTGCGTGCCGGAAACGTCGCCCGTCAGGCTGTTGGTCCCGGCTGCGGCGAGCGCGTAATCTTGGCGATCATTGGTCAGCCGGCCGTATAGAAGGTCCAAACCGAGTTGCAGTCGGTCGCTGGGCCGATACTGCAGGGCGGCCGTTAGCCCCAAGCGGCTGCGACGGTCATACCAGGTGGAATAAGTTTCAGCCTGGGGCGCGAAAATCTGGCTCGCGGGTGAATTGGATGTCAGCCGCGCCGCATCGGCGGCGCTGACACTGGGACCAATATCGGCGGGCACGACGGTGATCTGGTTCCAGCCCCAGTTGCGATAGCCGAATTCGTTGGAATCATTGCTGGACCAGGCAGCGGAAACCAGAACGCCCAAATCACCCCAACGGTCAGACAGCAGTCCTGTCAGTCGCGGCGTCACCGTGCCGGTGTTGCTGTTGGTCACGCCTTTGGCGGAAACGACGCCTTCAAAGCCGTCATAATCGAAAGGCTCCGGTGTATGCAGCGCTATGGTGCCGCCAATGCCGCCTTCGTCCTGGGACACGGCATAGGATTTCTCCACGTCCACCGCCTTGAACAGTTCCGAGGCGAATACGCTGTAGTCGAAACTGCGCGTCCGGCTGACTAGGCCGCGATTGTCCATGCCAGAGGCCGTGTTGGACAACACCTCCATGCCATTGATCTGGGTGCGGGTGAAATCGGGCCCCAAGCCGCGCAGCGAGATCTGCCGCCCTTCTCCGGAATCGCGGGTGATGGTGACGCCGGGAATGCGCTGTAGGGATTCGGCGAGATTGCGATCGGGAAAAGCGGCAATGTCTTCGGCCAGCACGCTGTCCCGCGAGCCCACGGCAGCACGTTTGCGAGCCAGCGCGCGGGTCAGTTCGCCGCGAAAATCGGTGACGGTGACGGTCTCGACGGTGCCATCGAGGCCGAGCTCGCGCGCCTTGGGCGCATTCTGGCGCAGTACATAACCATCGCCAACATAATCGGCTCGGATCGACTGCCCCTTGAGCAACTGGACCAGAGCACGCTCGCTGCTCATATGGCCCTCGACCTTGTCGCCGGACTTGCCTGCCATGTTGAGCGTAGTGGCGATCTGGATATTGGCCTGGCGGGAAAATTCTTGGATCGCGGTGGTTAGCGCGCCACTCGCGATATGAAAGTCATGCTCCTCCCCGGGCGGATAGGTTCCGGCCAGCGCGGGCAGGGGGGCGTTCCATGCGGCGACGAAAAACCATGCCAGGCGCAACAATCTCGCACGCGAAAACGCCGGACTACGCTTCATCCCGGTCTCGACGGCTCGAATTGTTCTGGTTGCAAGGAGGCGTGATAGCAGGACCGCGTGTCACAAATATTATAGATTTAGGCGATAGGAACTTTTTCGCAGATCGAGCTGTCCCCGTTTGGCTTGCCGGCGCCTCTACCAAAGAGCCGGGATGCTGCCTTTCTGCGTCCCCTGGGCACCCGATGACCGATGCCATTTCCGTACTGAAGGCGCATGAGAGCAAGCTTTTGGCCTATATCCACCGCCGTTGTCGCAATGCGTCCCTATCCGAGGACATCATGCAGGAAACGCTGTTACGGGTGATCGAGCAGAGCCAAAAGAACCAGATCACCCAGCCGCTGGCCTATGCCTACCGGGTGGCGGATTCGGTGATCTTCGCCCAGGCGCGCAAGACGCGCCGGGAGACGGGGATCGGCGATGCCGATTTCGAGAGTGAATTGCCACTGGCCGACGAGGTGCTGGAACACAAGCAGCGGGCCGCCATCTTTCGCAAGGCCTTGGCAGAGCTGCCGCCGATGCGGCGCGCGGTCTTTATCGAACGTTATCTGGAACACAAATCGCGCCAAACCATCGCCGAACAGTTCGGGATTAGTCTGGAATCCGTCAAAAAGCATCTGCTGCGCGCCATGGCGGATCTGGCGCAGGTGACGGCCATCCAAGTGCCGGACGGTGAGAACAAGAAGCAGGATGCGCCATGAAAGACGGCAGCGAAAACACGGTTTCGATGCCGCTGCTGGAAGAAGCGGCGGACTGGATGGACCGGCAGGCGGAATTGACGGACGCGGAGCGCGGTGTGTTTCGCGCGTGGCTTGCGGCCTCGCCCGCCCATGCGCGCGCCTATGACATGATGCGTCATGCGATGCTGGATAGCGCTCTTCTGGAGGCCAGCGAGGATGTCCGGATGGCACCGGTGCCGCACATTCTCAACACACGCCTGCTGGGCTGGGCGGCGGCCAGCCTGGCTGTGGCCGCAACCATCCTGATGATCCTGTTCACGCGCGCGCCGATGCCGGCGCCGGCCGTCATGCCTGCCGTCGCACGAGACTATGCCACCGGCTTGCGTCAGCGCGCCGACTGGCGGCTGGCCGACAATTCGCACCTGTTTCTCAACGCCGATTCCAAAATCAGCGTTCAGTATCTTCCGGCCGAGCGCAACCTATCATTGACGCGGGGCGAAGCGATCTTCGAGGTCGCGAAAAACCCGGCGCGGCCCTTCCATGTCATGGCGCATGCGGTGACGGTGACCGCGGTTGGCACCATGTTCGGCGTGGATCTCATGAATGATGCCGTCGGCGTGCGCGTCTATCACGGCGTCGTGACAGTGGCACGAGCCAACGAGCAAACATTGACACTGCGCAAGGGCGACTGGCTGACGCTCGATCCACACACGGGCATGCAGGGCGGCCATTTCGATCCTGCAGCCTATCAAAACTGGCGCACTGATTGGCTGGAGGCGGACAAAATGCCGCTGTCCTATGTCGTGGCCAAACTCAACCGCTATTCCGACCGGCCCATCGTGATCGGAGATGACGCGCTGACGAATGCGGCGCTGACGGGCCGCTTTCATCTCAGCAACATCGATGCGACGCTGCAACTGATTGCTGTAACACTCAATCTCGCGCCCGTGCGCCGCGGCGATCGCATCTATCTGGTAGCGCAGCACGGCTAGCTTCTGCTGCGTCGCAAAAACTTCATAACATAGACGGGGGTTTCCCCGTCCCCATCGCGCCGTCCTGGCGCTCACCCAAAGCAGCACGGCGGGCATCGTGCCTGCAACTGATGAGCGAGGGGACTTATGCGTACCATCAAATCCAGCTTCCTGACCGGCACCGCGCTGATGACCGTGTGTCTTGCGGCGGTGCCCGCGCTGGCGCAGAGCGATCAGAACGCGCCCGAGACCGTGACGGTATCGGGCTATCGCGGCAGCCTGGAAAAGGCACAAGACCTTAAACATGACGCGGTCGGTTCGCAGGACAGCATCGTTTCCGAAGATATCGCGCAATTCCCCGAACTGAACCTCGCTGAATCCCTGCAGCGCATTCCTGGCGTCTCGATCACGCGCGACGCGGGCGAGGGCCGTCAGATTACCCTGCGCGGCCTGGGCCCCGATTTCACCCGAACCCAGCTCAACGGCATGGAAGTGCTCTCCAATACGGCATCGGGCATGGACAATCGCGGCAATGTCAGCCGCACGCGCAGCTTTGACTTCAGCATGTTCGCTTCGGAATTGTTCAACCGGATCACGGTGCAGAAATCCTACGCCGCCGACCAGGACGAGGGTGGCATCGCCGGCACCGTGCAGCTCTACACCCCCAAGCCGCTCGACTATGACGGCTTTAAGGCGGTGGTTTCGGCCAAGGGTGTGATCAATTCCAACACCAACACCGTGACGCCACGCGTGGTCGGACTGGTCTCAGACCGCTGGGGCGATTTCGGCGCCCTGCTGTCGGTCGCCTATTCGACCAACGATTCCAACGAATTCGGCTATCGCAACTGGGGCTGGAGCCAGATCACCGTATCGCCCAAGAATATCGGTCCCGGCGTCAGCGCCGCCGACGCGGCACGGCTAACATCCACCTTGCCATCGCGCCAGCTTTTCGCGCCCCAGGCCGAAACCTATTCGACCTGGTTCACCCATCGCGAGCGGCTAGGCGTCACCGGCGCACTGCAGTACCAGCCCAGCGACCGGCTGCAGTTCAGCATCGATGCTTTGTATGGCCGGCTCACCAACAACCGCAACGATTATTCGCTGGCCGCCGCCGGCACCAATGGGCTGACTGGCAATGTCTCTGGGACCCAACTGCTCAATAGCGTGACCGTCCAAGGCAATACCATCGTCGCCGCGGACTGGAGCCACGTGGACATGCGCAGCGAATTCAACCAGGAAAACGACTCGACCGATTTCTACCAGATATCGGGTAACGCTTCCTGGCAGGTGACCGACGATTTCTCCGCCAAGGCGATGTTCGGCTATTCGCGCTCCAAATATGCGCTGCCGACCTTCGACAAGGTGTTTCTGGAATCGCAGAACCAGTCGATAGCTTATGACGACCGCATGCCCAATCCCTCCAACACCTACGGCTTCAATCCTGCCGATCCTACCCAGTGGAACCTGATGCGCATGGACACTCAGGAGAACGGGATCAATGACGACTATGTCAACGGCAAAATCGATTTCGACTGGAAGCTAAACGATTCCTCGAATGTGACCTTTGGCGCTGACTACAAGAAGTTCTCCAATTCCGGGTACACCCGCACCAACAAGGTATTCCGGAACGTGCCCACCGACACGGTGATTCCGGCGTCACTCAAGGAACTGGTGCCCTACGATACGGTCAAAAACTATACCGTGGGCGATGTTGACGCGACCTATGCCTATATCGGCCAGATACGTAACCTGAATTCCACCTTTGATGTGCCGGGTACGAATTTCGAGGTGGTCGAAAAGACGCTGGGCGGTTATGCGCAGTACAATCTCAAGACGCAGCTGTTCGGCTATGGGTTGCGGGCCAATATCGGCGTGCGCTATTTTTCGACCGATCTCACTTCCGCGGGCATGCTGAATACCGGCACGACTCTAACGCCGGTCAATATTCCGCATCATTACAACGACTTCCTGCCGGCGGCGAATGTCGCGGTGGATTTGAGCGATGACATGGTCTGGCGCTTCAGCGCCAACCGTAATATCAGCCGCCCGGCACTGTCCGACCTGGCGGCGGCGGGCTCGCTGACCACCGCACCGTTCGGCGGCACGATCAGCGCCGGCAATCCCAACCTGCGCCCGTTCATGGCGGACTCACTGGAGACCTCGTTCGACTATTATGACGACCATCGCGGTTATGCCTCGATCGGTGTCTTCTACAAGAATATGGAATCTTTCATCACCAGCCAGACCACGGTCGAGCCCTACAGCGCGACTGGCTTTCCGCTGTCCTTCCTGCTGCCGGGACAGACCGGGTCGATACCCTACAACTATACCGCGCCGATCAATGGCAAAGGTGCTGTGATCGTGGGATTGGAAGCGGCAGGTCAGCGCGACTTCGACTTCCTTCCCGCGCCGTTCAATCATCTGGGTATGGAAGGCAACATCACCTATGCAGACGGCAACACCCCGGTGATCTTCAGCGGTGTGCCAATCTCGCTGCCGCTGATCAACCTGTCCAAGCTGACTACCAACTTCACGCTTTATTATGAGGAGGATGCCTGGGGCATCCGCGTCTCCGACGCCTATCGCAGCCGCTATCTCGACGGTGCCAGCGGCAACGGCAATATCGGCGATGTCGTCAACTCCACTAACAACGTGGATCTGCAAGCGCACTACAACGTCACCGACAATCTGAAGCTGGTGGTCGAGGGCATCAACCTCATCGATCAGCCCATCACCCAGTATGTCGACGTCAACGCCAAGCGGCCAGAAGTCTATACCCGCAGCGGCCGCACCTTCACCTTCGGCGCGACTTACAATTTCTGATCGTGCCGACAGGAAGCAGGGACCGCCATCCCCTCTGGTGGTCCCTGTGTTGTTTCGGCGTATTTCTGGAAGGACCGCCGATGACCGCTCTTGGCGCAAAGGGGTCAACCAAGCCGGGAGCGTCTCTCACCAGTCCAACCAGCCACGAAGCGCCCACTGCGCTCCATCTCGCGAATGGCCGGCACAATTTCGGCGGCGGTGGCAGCGATCGTTCTCAATGAAGCGGAGAGCGAAAGGTCGCCGAAGGCCAGCAGGAACATCACATAGTTCACACCCGCGTTGTGAATCTGTTTCAGAAGGCTGTCGCGGACCGTCGATGCCGACCCCGCGATGCAAACGCCGCTGTCGAGCGCGTCAAGGAATGGCACGTCCAGCATCGGTGGAACCGGCGCGCCGCGGTCGCGATACAGATAGGTGAGGGCATTGGACCAGCGAGTATAGGCCGGTCCCGCAAGCTCGAGGGCTTCGCGGTCGGATTCGGCGACGACGACATGCCGCACCATTCCCAGCATCGGCTTTGTCTCGCCCGGCGGTGTTACCACCGCCTGCCGCGATCGATAGGTGTCTGTAATCGCCCTGATCTTGGATGCGGGACCGATGGCCACGATGTTGACGCCGTGCTCCGCCGCCCAACTGGCCGTCCCGGGATTGGTGCTCCCGAGCCAGAGCGGCGGATGGGGCCGCTGCACCGGCGACAGGGTGATCGGGATATTGTCCAGTTCGAAGTGTCGCCCGTGGAAGTCGAGGCGGCGGGCCGTCATCGCCTGGAGGACGATGTCGGCGGCCTCCTGGTAGCGTTCTTGTGCGACAGCCGCGTCCACGCCAAAAAAGCCAAGCTCGAACGCGGTCGCACCTCGCCCTATGCCGAGATCGAGCCGGCCGCCGCTCAATTGGTCGAGCATACAGATCTCCTCGAACGCCCGCAGCGGGTGATAGAGGTTCAGCAGCATGACCATTGGGCCCAGCCGTAGCGTGCTGGTCCGCTGGGCAATTGCCGAAAGCAGCAGGTTGGGCGCCGGCGCCAGCCCGTGGGGCGTCCCGTGATGCTCAGCCACGTGGTAGCCTCGGAAGCCGGATCGATCGCACGCCGCTGCGATCTCCAGCCGAGCACTGTACTGGTGGCCCAGTTCCTGGCCGGAATCGTCGAGATGATCGAATACCCCGACCTCGATCCTTGCTGGGTTTGTCTCAAGCATCATCCAACTTCGTTCCTGCCACAAGGCTGTCCTCCAATGCGCGCATCGCGTCTCGGCATGCCGGGAAACAAGAGTTGCAAGGATACCTCCTGCTATTTTTCGTCGGCCAGTTCGACCCGCCGCACCGCTGGTTACAGATGCCGGCTTAATTCGGCGTCACATTCCACGACCCACCCATGATGCGGTCTTCCCGCGTCCAGAGCGCGCCGTTGTGGTCGGCTTGCAGGTCGCGAATGCAATGCCCCGACATTTCAGCGTCCGGCGGGTTTGGTGGCGCGCCGATGGAATAGGGCACGAAGATCAATGTCGCGCAGATGGCAAAGGCAAGCCCGCCTCCACAGCGGCACGCGTGGCGTCACCGCAGGCATGGAAACGCTCCCGCGCGAGACTCATGACCAGGATGGAGTTGGCCGTTGCCACGCCCATGCCGATGACCGGCAAGCCTAAGTCTCAAGATGTTCCAGAGTACGGGACCGTACCTTGCTAAAACGAAACCTGGAAATGAACCCATTTTCCGCCAAAGCGCCGGAACGTGGGGAACTTCTGTTGCAACCGCACATTGCTTAGCGGAGGGTGCGATGTCGCGAATTTTTGTCATCTCGAACCGTGTCGCCGTGCCGTCCTTGGGTTCAGAGGTGCACGCCGGTGGCCTGGAAGTCGCGCTTCGTGCGATCCTAAAAAAACATCAATGTGTTTGGGTAGGTTGGAGCGGCAAGTCGGTCGCGGAAGGTGAACCCGTTGAGGTCCGGAAAACGACGGTCGCCGGCACCGATTATATCGTCACGGACCTTAGCGAACGCGACCTGGAAGAATATTACCACGGCTTTGCCAACCGAGTGTTGTGGCCGGTATTGCATTACCGTCAAGATCTTGCGGAATTTTCCCGCCGCGACCTAAGCGGCTACTTCCGGGTGAACGACCGGTTCGCGGATATCCTGGCGGAAGAGCTGATGCCCGACGACCTGTTGTGGGTTCATGACTATCACCTTATGCCGCTGGCGCAGGTGTTGCGCGCCCGCGGCATTGCAAATCGCATCGGTTTTTTCCTCCACATCCCTATGCCCCCGCCGGAGGTGATCGCGGCGCTGCCGCATCACGAAAGGGTGATCGGCGCACTGGCCGAATATGACCTGCTGGGATTTCAGACGGATACCGATACCGCGAATTTCGCCCGGTATCTCGCCCGTCAATTCGGATCTTCGCCTCATCTCGGCGCGCTCCCCAACGGGTTGAGGCTGGGAACCTTTCCCGTGGGGATCGACACGGCGGAGTTTCAGCGCATGGCGCGTGCCGCCCAGGATCATAAAGTCATCCGCAGGCTGGCAGAAATTTCAGTCAACTTGGTGATTGGGGTCGACCGGCTGGATTATTCCAAGGGGCTTAAGCTCAAGTTCGAAGCCTTTGAACATGTTCTCAAGAACCACCAGGAATGGTGTGGCGCGGTGACCTTTCTTCAGATCACGCCCAAGAGCCGCTCAGCCATCGCCGAATATGCCGCCATGGAGCAGGAACTCGACACCCTGTCCGGTCGCATCAATGCCGATTATGGCGATGCTCTTTGGACGCCTATTCGTTTTGTCACCCGCACTTATGATCGCGAAACCCTGGCGGGGTTCTTCAGTATTTCGCGGGTCGGTGTCGTCACCCCGCTTCGAGACGGGATGAACCTGGTCGCCAAGGAATATGTCGCCGCTCAAGATTCCTCGGATCCGGGCATATTGGTGTTGTCGGAATTTGCGGGCGCCGCGGCAGATCTGCGGGCTGCGCTGCAGGTCAATCCCAATGATCCCGAAAGTGTCGGTGCAGCCATCCATCGCGGCCTTACCATGCCGCGTGCTGAACGCAAGGCACGTCATCGGGATCTGTTGCAGGCAGTTCTTGAGACCGACATTTCCCATTGGGCTGAGCAATTTATCGCGCGCTTGAGGATAGGGTCGGTCCGGCGCACACAGGCTTTTGCAGCCGAATGACCATGAAGGCTGAATTCCTTTCCATGTCCCCGGTCAAGACCTTGAACGATGCGATGGCGCCAAGTCGTCGCATCGTCATTCGCGGCTACGATCCTTCGGTAGATGGCGGTCGTTATCCGGTGAAACGCTGTGTCGGGGACCGCCTTGACGTTCGAGCCGACATCTTTACCGATGGCCACGAACAGCTTGCAGCCGCCCTGTTGCTGCAGTCGCCGGCGCAAAAGAACTGGCTGCGCGTCCCCATGGCGGGAAAAGGTAATGACCAATGGGCCGCCTCGGCGCCGCTCCGGGATCCTGGACTTTGGCAATTCCGCATCCAGGCATGGCTGGACGTCTTTGGCGGCTTTGTTCGCGACACGGAAAAAAAGCGGGCGGCCGGATTGCCGCTCGCGCTGGAACTGGAGGAGGGCCATCTTCTGCTTGCGCAAGCGTCCCATCAGGCCCAGGGCGCGGCCAAGGCGGCAATTGGCGCAATCCTGGAGGGCTGGCACGGCCTGTCCGCCGACGAGCGCATCTTGCTGCTGCTGGCGCCGGAAACGCGCGAAGCGATGCAGGCAGCCGATCCGCATCCCTTCCTGGTGGAAACGGAAATTCAAAAGGTGGATGTCGAGCGCCGCCGGGCGCGCTTCGCGGCCTGGTATGAACTCTTCCCCCGCAGCCAAGGCGCCGGTGAGGCACATGGCACTTTCCGCAACGTGATTGCCCAACTGCCGCGGATCAGCGCCATGGGCTTCGATGTGCTGTACATGACCCCAATCCATCCCATTGGCACCACGAACCGCAAGGGGCGCAACAATGCCCTGAAAGCTGGCGATGGAGATCCCGGCAGTCCCTATGCCATCGGATCTGAGGCGGGAGGTCATGATGCCATTCATTCCGGGCTTGGAACTTTCAGCGATTTCCGCAGCTTGGTCGCGGCGGCACGGGACCTGGATATGGAATTGGCCCTGGATATCGCCATTCAGATGTCACCAGATCATCCCTGGCTCACGCAGCATCCTCACTGGTTCAGGCGGCGTCCCGATGGTTCGATGCGCTTTGCCGAGAATCCGCCCAAGAAATATGAGGATATCGTCAATCCGGATTTCTATGCCGATCCCGAACTATGGACCGCGTTGCGCGACGTTTTCCTGTTCTGGGTCGGCCAGGGCGTCCGCATTTTCCGCGTCGACAATCCGCACACCAAACCCATGCCGTTTTGGGAATGGATGATCAAAGACGTCCGCGAGCGGCATCCCGACGTCATCTTCCTGGCCGAAGCCTTCACCCGCCCCAATGTGATGTATCATCTGGCGAAAATCGGCTTCAATCAGAGCTATACCTATTTCACCTGGCGCAACAGCAAGCGGGAATTGACGGAGTATCTGACAGAGCTCAATGCCGCGCCGGTACGCGATTTCTTCCGTCCCAATTTCTTTGTAAACACTCCCGACATCAATCCGCCTTTCCTGCAAACTGGCGGCCCGCCCGCTTTCCTGATCCGCGCCGCCCTGGCCGCGACCCTGTCCGGTCTTTGGGGCATCTATTCCGGTTTCGAAGTCTGCGAGGCGGAGCCGCTGCCGGGACGTGAGGAGTATAGGAATTCGGAAAAGTATGAACTAAAGCAACGCGACTTCGCCGCGGCGGGAAATATCGCGGCGCAAATTGCGCAACTCAACACTTTGCGCCGCACCGAAGAGGCGCTGCAGACCCATCTCGGGCTTACTTTTTACAACGCCTTCAATGACAACATTCTCTATTACGCCAAGACGGCGGCCGGCCGGAACGACAAGATACTTGTGGCGGTCAATTTGGATCCGCACCATTCCCAATTCGGCGATTTCGAGATTCCACTTTGGGAGTGGGGACTCCCCGACCATGAAAGCCTGATGGTTGAAGACCTGTTGCAAGGTCACAAATTCACTTGGACTGGCAAGATACAGCATATGCATCTGACACCAGACGCGCCCTATGCGATATGGCGCGTGCGCCCTGTTAAAGGGCCTGTGCCATGAACGCGCATGCAGCGGCCGATCCCCTTTGGTACAAAGATGCCGTCATCTACCAACTCCATATCAAATCCTTTTTCGACTCCAACAATGACGGAGTGGGCGATTTTGCGGGCCTGATCGCCAAACTGGATTACATTGCCGAAATTGGCGTCAACGCGGTCTGGCTGTTGCCGTTTTACCCTTCGCCGCGCCGCGATGACGGTTATGACATCGCCGAATATCGCGACGTCCATCCCGAGTATGGCAAGTTGGCTGACGCCCGCCGCTTCATCGATGAGGCGCACAAGCGCGGGCTGAAGGTCATCACCGAGCTGGTCATCAACCATACTTCCGACCAGCATCCCTGGTTTCAGCGCGCCCGCAAGGCGAGGCCGGGCTCTGCGGCGCGCAATTTCTATGTCTGGTCCGACACCGACAAGAAATATGCCGGCACCCGCATTATCTTTCTCGACACCGAAAAATCCAACTGGACCTGGGATGACGAAGCCAAGGCCTATTTCTGGCATCGCTTCTATTCGCACCAGCCCGATTTGAATTTCGACAACCCGAAAGTCTTGAAGTCTATCCTGGCGGTGATGCGTTTCTGGCTGGACGCCGGCGTGGATGGATTGCGCCTGGATGCGGTGCCTTATTTGGTGGAACGGGAGGGCACCAACAACGAAAATCTGCCAGAAACCCATACCATTCTCAAGCGCATCCGCGCCGAGGTGGATGCGCGCCATCCCGATCGCATGCTGCTGGCGGAGGCCAATCAGTGGCCCGAAGACACCCAAGTCTATTTCGGCGACGGCGATGAATGCCATATGGCGTTCCATTTCCCGCTGATGCCGCGCATGTATATGGCGATTGCGCAGGAAGATCGTTTCCCTATCACCGATATCATGCGCCAGACGCCGGAGATTCCGTCCAACTGCCAATGGGCCATCTTCCTGCGCAACCACGATGAACTCACGCTTGAGATGGTGACCGACAAGGAGCGCGACTACCTATGGAAGACATATGCTTCGGAGCCGCGCGCCCGTCTTAATCTTGGGATCCGGCGCAGACTGGCGCCCTTGCTGGAACGCGATCGCCGCCGCATCGAATTGATGAAGAGCCTGTTGCTCACCATGCCGGGCACGCCGGTGATCTATTATGGCGACGAGATCGGCATGGGCGACAATCTTCATCTGGGCGACCGCGATGGGGTGCGTACGCCGATGCAGTGGTCGAGCGATCGCAATGGCGGCTTTTCACGGGCCGATCCCGCTTCGCTGGTCCTGCCCGCAATCATGGACCCGCTTTACGGCTTTGAAGCGGTCAATGTCGAGGCGCAGTGGCGCGATCCGCATTCTTTGCTGAACTGGCTGCGGCGCATGTTGGTGGAACGCCGCAAGCACAAAGCGTTTGGCCGTGGCACGATCCGTTTTCTGCATCCGCAGAATCGGAAGATCCTGGCTTATCTGCGCGAGCATGAAGGCGAAACCATTCTCTGCGTCGCCAATGTGGGGCGCTCTGCCCAGGCGGTCGAACTCGACCTTACGCAATTCAGCGGACGCGTTCCGGTCGAACTGTCGGGAGGAGCGGTCTTTCCCATGATCGGCCAGCTTTCCTATCTGCTGACTTTGCCACCCTATGGATTTTATTGGTTTTCGCTGACGGCCGATGCCAAACCGCCGGCCTGGAGCTCGGCGACTTCCGGACCGGCGGTAGAGCATCACACCTTTGTCTTGCGCCGATCCCTGTCGGAAATTACCGAGAACGGCTCACGCACCATATTGCAGAATGAACTGCTGCCCGCCTATGTGCGCCAGCGCCGCTGGTTCCAGCAAAAAGACTCCAACATTGGCGCCATGGAGCTGGCCTTATCGGCCCAGATCGGAACGGATGGCGACTGTTTCCTGTACACCGAAATATCGGTGTCGGCCGATGGCGGCCAGACGCGGTATGCCTTGCCGCTCGCCATCGCCTGGGAAGATCAGCCATCCAACCCCTTCGAAGCGCCGCTGGCGTTGGCGCGGGTCCGCAAGGGCGCGCGAGTCGGTCTTTTAACGGATGCATTTGCCTCTCCCGCGCTGGCGCGGACCATTGTGGACGGACTGCGCACCAAAAAGCGTTTACAGCTTGGCGAGGCGGAAATTGTTTTCTGCCCCACTGAACATTTCCTGGAGACTCAACAGGAACTGCAACAGGCCTCTTTGGAATGGCCGGGCGCAGAGCAGACCAACTCCACCATGGTGGTCGGCCGTCAGATGGTGATCAAGCTGCTGCGGCGGTTGGGATCTGGGAGTCATCCCGAAGGCGAGATGAATCGATATCTCACGGATAAGGGATTTGAGGGCTCGCCGCCTTTGTATGGCGAAATGCGGCGCATCGATGCCAATGGCGAAACCGCCACGGTCGTGATCGCACAGGGGTATGTTTTCAATCAGGGCGATGGTTGGGAATGGACTGTCGACCGGCTGAGCCGCATCGTAGACGAGGGAGCAACCCCCTTTAGCGACAGCGGCGAAAGCGCGTTCGGGCAATATGGCGAGTTCGCCCGCCGTGCCGGCTTGCGGATCGGACAGATGCATAAGCTGCTGGCAGATCCTTCCGAAAATCCCAGCTTTGCGCCAGAAGAGATCACGCCGGCCCGTGCCGGCGCCATGGGCACCCGCATCCTAGCGCAATTCGACGCGGCTATGGCGGCAGCGAAATCCAGCCGGGATAGCGAGATTGCGACGACAGTTCATGGACTGGTGACGCGCCGCTCTGATCTGGCGACGCAGATCGCCAGCCGCGCCGCGCTGGCGGAAGGACAGTTGCGTACCCGCATTCATGGAGATTTGCATCTTGGCCAGTTGCTGGTTGCGGGCGAGGATGTGCAGATTATCGATTTCGAGGGCGAACCCGGCAAGAGCTTGGAAGAACGCCTGCGCAAATATCTTCCATTGCGTGACGTTGCGGGCATGCTGCGCTCTTTCGATTATGCGGCGCATGAGGCTGAGCGCCGCACCAAGCAAGCGGGCGGCGGCGAAGGCGCGGCGCGGGCCGCCGCCATCCTGACGGAGTTCCGCACCTTTGCCGGCAAGGCCTTGCTGGAGGGCTATGAGGAAGGCATTGGCCGCAAGCTCAGCGACCGCGAGCAATCTCTGTTGGAACTTCTGATGCTGGAGAAGGCGGCTTATGAGATTTGCTATGAATCCGCCAATCGGCCCGACTGGATGATTGTCCCGCTAAAGGGGCTGGACAGCATCGCTCACGCGTTATTGGCACAGGAGATGACGATTGCCTGATCGCGGTGACAGTCCTTCCGATCGCTTGCGCACTGATTTCTGGAGCTCGTTCCTGACCGATCCCTATGCGGTGCGCGGCTTGCATCAGGATGGCGAGAGCGGATTGTGGAGCATCAGGACTTTCCAGCCTGGCGCCGAGCGCGTGCAGATCATCACCGATTTGGATCCGCCGGTGGAAATGCAAGCGATGGAAAGCGGCTTCTTCCTGGGTATTCCCGCCAGCGTGCCCAATTATCGACTCTGCGTCCACTGGCCCGACGGTACATGCCAGGAAACAGAAGACCCTTATGTATTCGGCCCGGTGCTGGGCGAGGCGGACCTCTACCTGTTTTCCGAAGGTTCGCATTGGGAAATGGGCAGGAAGTTTGGTGCTGTGCCGATGTCGCATCAGGGCGCACCCGGCGTATCCTTTGCGCTATGGGCCCCCAATGCCAGGCGTGTATCGGTGGTGGGAGATTTCAACAGCTGGGATGGCCGCCGGCATCCCATGCGACTACGCCATGACGGAGGAATTTGGGAAATCTTCATCCCCCGGCTCATGCCGAGGGAACGTTACAAATATGAAATCGAAAGCCGCGATGGATCGCTTCTGCCGCTTAAGGCCGATCCTGTGGCGCGTGCGGCCGAGCACCCGCCCGCCACGGCTTCGATCGTCGCTCCGGCACCGGATTATCCATGGAGCGATACAGAATGGTTGACGAACCGATGTCAGACCGCACAGGCGCCGATTTCTATTTATGAGGTGCATGCCGCTTCCTGGATGCGGCCACAGGGCACCGACAGCGGCATCTTCACCTGGGAGGGGCTGGCCGACCGCCTGATCCCTTACGTGCAGGAACTGGGATTCACCCATCTGGAGTTGATGCCCATCATGGAGCATCCCTTTTCCGGCTCATGGGGCTATCAACCGCTGTCGCAATTCGCGCCATCGGCGCGCTATGGCAGCCCACAGGACTTCGCGGCTTTTGTTGACCGCTGCCATGCGGCCGGCCTGGGCATCATCCTGGATTGGGTGCCGGCCCACTTTCCCAATGATGCACATGGCCTCGCCCACTTTGACGGTACCGCACTGTATGAGCATGCCGACCCGCGGGAGGGCTTTCATCCGGATTGGAACACATGCGTTTACAATCTGGGCCGCCGGGAAGTGCAGGGCTGGCTGATCGCCAGTGCCTTATGGTGGCTGGAAACCTTCCATGTCGATGGCCTGCGTGTGGATGCGGTGGCTTCCATGCTCTACCGCGACTATTCCCGCAAGGAGGGAGAATGGATTCCCAATCGCTTTGGTGGGCGGGAAAATCTGGAGGCAGTCGAATTCCTTCAGCGTCTCAACCAGTTGGTGAAGGATCGCGTTCCCGGGGCCATCACGATTGCCGAGGAATCCACCGCTTGGCCCGGCGTTTCGGCGCCCGTCGAACAAGGAGGACTGGGCTTTTCCTTCAAATGGAATATGGGATGGATGCACGACACCTTGCGCTATCTTGGCACGGACCCAATCCATCGGCGCTGGCATCATCACGATTTCACCTTCGGGCTTCTTTACGCCTTTTCGGAGCGGTTCGTGCTGCCGCTCAGCCATGATGAGGTGGTCCACGGCAAGGGATCGCTATATGGCCGCATTCCGGGAGATTCCTGGCAAAAATTGGCAACCTTGCGTGCCTATTTCGCGTTCATGTGGACGCATCCCGGAAAAAAGCTGCTGTTTATGGGCGGAGAATTCGCGCAACCCCGCGAGTGGAACCATGACGGAACACTCGATTGGGAAATATTGCAGGACCCTGGGCATCGGGGATTGCAAAAAC